>Ga0126338_10001543_pt1 | contig 15037 bp, 9 predicted proteins | sample OrbCmetagenome_2_FD_92529 | JGI IMG/M metagenome (GOLD analysis project Ga0126338, IMG submission 92529) | Coral microbial communities from Petempiche,Puerto Morelos, Mexico - Orbicella C C metagenome | ecosystem: Host-associated > Invertebrates > Cnidaria > Coral | place: Petempiche,Puerto...
ATTTGGAAACATGCCCGAGACAGGAGGCTTTCACTAACATTACCAGATGGAAATGGGTGGACTAAGGATGAGTGGGGACATCTTGTTCACAAATTGATGGAGAAAGATCCAGCTTCAGAGAATCTCTCGGAACTGACTGTGTGCAGGAGTAAGAAGGAATGCAATGTAAGATGTTCTTGCCATGGCTGATTGCACTTGTGAAAATGAATGCAGCAACCTCCAAGAAAATGACGAAGACAAGGAGCTTTAACCCTTTGTATTATTTGAATTGTGATGTCATTCACGTGTGCAATAACGACATGATTGAAAAGCGCTAATTACTAAACAGTTTTGAATACTCTACTTACCATATAAGTTTGATTACTATTAAGTAAATACTTTTGAGGATACGTGGGTAGGGACACAATGAACGACCCCTCACGTTCACGAACGAGGAAAACACAGGTTAAATGATTACTAAATGGGTGCAGTGACCAGATCTAGCGGGGTAAACTTTTATTTTTCCCTGAGAGAGACGTACATGTAGATAAGTTATAAGCCTGTTTTTAAATTCAGAGACGGGACTTTCCAATACTACAGGCAATTTAAGCTTCAGTAATAAGATTTTTATTTTATTATGGGTGTAAAATGCCTCGTATCTTCTGTCTAAATTGTGATATTTTTCTCAATAGTTTTTAATTGATAAGTGTAAGGAACTTTATACAAAAATAAGAACAAATGTAAATGGCCTCTCCAAAAAGATGTTTAAGATTGTGTGTACAGATAAAATGTACTCAGCCATATTGACTTTCTCCGTTTTTGTCAATTTTATGACGTCATAATCTGATCACGTGACTTATTATAACCATCATCATGTTATCCAAGGCATGAACTCTATCCTGTGAAAATTTTGTATTATTAGACAAAATCTGTTGATGGCTATGGGTCATAAACTATTTCACCCCTCGTCCCAGATTGTTGTAAAAATCACTTTAAAAAACACACAGATACTCAGGAGGGGTGTACTTTGTGTTGCTGTAAATTACCATGGCCCACTTGGCCAGCTCCACTGCCACCCCATTATTTTTCCCTAAGGTCTAAAGAACATTGCTGGGTGAGTCAAAGTTTGCCAGCTTGTCAAGTAAACGAAATCATTTTTTTACCCCCTTTCCTAACGTGGGCACCCCGACTATTCGACACATCTTGCGCCATTATCAAGGTTACATAATTAAAGATAAAAAGCGGTTTGTGAAGAGGCTAAGTTGAAGCGAATTTGCATAAAGGAGTGCCAAGCTAGTTACATGAATATTTTAGCACGAAGAGAGTCAGACTACACATTCAGTGCTGGTTTAAGATCTTGAATACACAGCATTTCATTAACAAGGCAGTTAAATTTGTTTGTGCATTTCTTAATTACATTGAAGCGTGCTAAGAAATTGGTCAGAACAGCAGTGTTATGTTCTTTGGAATAATGCTTGTAAATAGATGACATCTTTTGACGGTGTCCCTCAACGCGCGTGTGAAGGTGGCCCTTTGTGTTCCCAACATAACCTGCATCACACAGGTCACACTTGAATAAATAAACAAGGTATTCCTGGGTTACGATGTTAGGCTTGGGCTCATGTAGGCTTAGACCTTGTTTAAGCTTGCGGCTAGTAAACATGGGTAGGATGGTCTTTTGCACCTTGCTGCTAAGATCTCTAAGTTGTTGTTTGACAGACACTGCAGCATCCTGATCTGCAGTGTCTGTTTCTATCACTTATATTTCTTGTCTCATGTATTTCCAAATCATTTCTTATAAGAAAATTGAATAAATAAGAAAAATAGCAGATACACTCTCAGTGGTCTTTTATATTTTGCAGTTTGGTAACCACGTCAAGAAATTTGGTTCAAATTTTTAATCAAGGATTTAGCTTTCTGTGTGAATCAAACTTAAAATGTTTATTTGTGTCCGACACAATGCATTGACTGTAGTTTAATGCATGTTTTTATGAGTTTGGGCTCTTAAAGATTTTACAGTTACTGGGAATGCATTCTTATAATAAGCATTAAATAATGCCAAAATGGGGCATTTTCAATGCCTCACTGCTCCTTAATGATCACGGACACCCCCCTTTTTTATTTCAAAATTGAAGTTATCATATGACAAATGTTCAGTGGACAAAGTTTGAACAAAAATCTATCGTCACTTTTATTTGAGAGGAATTACCTACTGCGTATCTTCTGGAATCACCCCTGGCTCGATTTAAGAAATTTCATCTGCTGTTTTATAACTATTGTGTGTTTGCCAGGGTTCAAATAAAGAATGCTTCTCCTTAGCAGCTTGTTTATTTCCTCTTCTATGAAGGAAGCAAAAAGTTCATGTTCAGCCGAAACTTCCCCACCTTAGTTACATGTAGAACTAGTAGATTTTTGACACAAGAAACTTGGCAATTATTGCCGCAGATTTCGTGGCACTTAATGAAAACCACCAATTAATTTCATCAGTCTTTGATGTGACTCTCTCACTAATGTAGGATATAATTTCAACCAAGTAACGATCTCTACCTTAAATAATTCTCGTTGAAACGCTTCTCAGTTGTATTAATAGATAGCATTGTATATTAGTTTGATGTGAATGAGAACGCACTGTTCCATGAATGGACGTGCTTATTTCAGAATAGACCAATTTCAATATATTAAAATTCAGCATAAAACAATAGACCTCAGTACGAGGCTCTGGGGAATAAATACAGAGTTTGTGGGATTTATTCCCCAGAGCCTCCTTCTGAGGTCTATTGTGTTAGGCTGAATATTAATATATCGAAATTGGTCTATTAGATGAGTTCTTGTTATCTGAGAAATGAAAATTTACATTTGGAATAAAACAAAATCGTTCCTCTTTGATTTTTCTCAGATATTTAGCTTTACTCCATTTATCTTCAGCAGTAAGTAAAAAATACACATCTTTCTTATATTTTTGAGGAAACAAGGGTATCATGTTGCATACCTTGGCGAGGGAAACAAAAGTGTCAAGTTACAAACATTGGCGTGAGAAGTAAAATTGTCATATTTGCCACTTCTCCGTATTGTTGAATTTAAAATTACTGAAACTCAGCGTAAAACACCACAATGAAATTCAAAGCCGTCTTGACAAACGGTAGTTCTAAGTTATTTTTGGGCCGTGAAAGAAAATACAAACATGAAACATACACAATGCTAAGATTATGTCTTATCAAGTTTTTGTCCGCTCGTATTCTGCAAGAGGAAAAGGCCTTGCTGACCACCAAGGAAGAGAACGGCATGGGTGAGGACCCATGTGATTACTGTAAATTGCACTACGCACTATCTGAGATTGTCTCACTAGTTTATATTTTTTTGCGCAAGAAAATGAAGACCTTCAGAGGTTGGAAAAGAGAGTTTGCCAGGTGAATCTAAAAGTAAGATGTGGCAACTGTGTAGTAAAAGCTTGTGTAAATACCAGTATATATAAACCGTCGGCAAGAAAATAAATATTCGGAGTTGTCTTGAGTGAATCTCTGAAGAACGTTGGGATAACTGTGATTGCTTCTAACAACGATTCTCAGTTGGCCTGCAATGCTTGTTCCCATTTCAACTGTATGTGACTCATCTACAACACAAGCCACTAAACTGCTACTGAAAGTAGTGTTCTTCTTCGGTGATTGTAGGAATCGGCTATCTGTGTCACTTTCTGCCAATGCAAAGACAACATCAAATTTGCCTCCTTCAATGTCTTCCAAACTAAGTAGCTTCTGAGCCAAATTACAGGCAGTCAAATTCATGGCTTCGACTTCCATAATCTGGTTGTTAATAATACTGACAAGAGGCATTATGACTAACAAAGCTGCATAATTTCCAGATATTTTTGCCAGCAAACATATCAGTGCTGTAAAAACAGTACCCTTAAAACCCACAAATGTGAAACTTCGCCCTTATGGAGAAGATAACCCTGCGCCAGTTCCCCTTGCTGGATCGTTTTTTGGACTGATCAACACTCAATCTGGGCAGATGGATCTGACAAGGTTCCTGGTGCTCAAAGCACGGAATGCTGGTTGTCTCCTGAGTCGTGAAACCTCAACCCGGCTGGGAATGTTGCCTATTGCTGCTTCTGCCACAACTGAACATCCACCTTTACATGGTGAATACCAGTCCCTTTTACAGAAGTTCCCAGCCGTGTTTAGTGGCAAGATCAGGAAACTAAAAGATTACCAACTCGAGCTGAATATTGATCCAACTGTACAACCAGTCATACATAATTCCCGTCCTACACCCTTACACTAACGTGCGAGGGTGGAAGCCAAGTTGAAACAGCTTGACAATCAAGATATCATTGAACAGGTCTCAGGTTGAACACAATGGGTGTCACCACTCGTCATTGTCGATAAGCCAAATGGTGATGTAAGACTGTATGTTAACATGTGTAAACCCAACGAGGCTCTTTGCCGTACACACCACCCATACCCAACATCTGAAGAAATTCTACAAGACCTAAACGGCTCCAAGTTCTTTTCCAAAATTGGTCTCAAAGAATGTTATCACCAAATTGAACTGGCTGAATTATCTCGCCACCTGACAACATTCAAAACACACATTGGCCCCGCCATTACAAACATCTGCCACATGGAGCATCAGTAGGCTCTGAGATATGCCAACATGTAATTGGGCAGGTCCTTGAGGGATGCCATAATGTGAGGAACATTGCTGACGACATTCTCGTACATGGTACCATAAGGAGGAGCATGACAGATCCTTAGAAAATGTATTACTACATCTCCAAGAGAAAAACCTCACAGTTAACCCAGCTAAGTGTCTATTTGGAGTCACTGAACTGGACTATTATGGATTCCACATCTCAGCACAAGGTGTATCCTCGGACAAGGATCGTATACATGCAATCAAGCAAATGCAACTGCCCAGCACAGCCACAGAAGCAACAAGCTTTCTTGGATTAGTAAATACCGTGGCCCATTTCGTTCCAAACCTCACTGCTATGACAGAGGCTATACGAAGAATCACACACAAGAACCATGTTGTGGGGCCCGTAGCAATCTGATTGACACAAAAATTACAAATTTATTTTTTTCTTTTTTGGTTAATTTCTTGATGTGTTCCCGTTCTAACTTCTGAACACGCTCCTCTCTTCTCAACTCCTCAAGCTCCTTCTGGGGTTCTGAAATAGAGTTCATGTGCAAAAAAAATCACCTAAACGTCCTTTAGGGTAACAAGCAGGCACGTGTTTAGCTTCATCCATTCTGTAATTTACCTTTCCTCATCATCTTTAAAAACCAACCTCTGCGGCTTTTTCAGCGGTGGTTTTTTCCTGATTCTGCTACACGTCACGAAAAACGTAAATACAAATAAGTGAAAACAATTATAGAACGTCACTCTCCAATACAAGACTCGGGTTAATAATTTCACTTTTTTTACTACCCACTTTTTGGCTTGCATAATGAAGCAACAACCACGAAATGCAGTCGGCAGTTAGCTACGTGCTCGTCGTGCTGGACGCATCCATGGTCATAAAATGGCGGGAAATGTCTTAGGAGAGAAATATTTGATCGAAACATTTCCCAATTCTTCATAGTATTCTACTGATAATAACTCAAAAAGTAGAGAATTAAAGATAATATGACAGTGCTACAGGGTTCTAAGGGTTTATACCAAAAAGGCTGGAATGCAACTGACGCCAACAAATCTTTCGATCTGCATGTGATGTGGCGATTTGGTATCAGTAGAGCCCTAAACAACAAAACCGACATTGAGATTTTTCTCGCGGGGTCACTCATACTAGGACAAATTTAACTCTCTTATTAAGGGGAATACATTAAGAACCATAAAATAAAAGATCTAATTTGGTAACTGCCACCAAACAGGATATTTTTTAGTTTTAAACGGTCGATAGTCGTAGCTTGAAAGAATATTACAGCACTACTCTCTACATAATCAAGTACAAACTTAAACAGAAATCGCTATGGCGCGTTTTTTCGGCCAACACACTTCCACTGATCTTAAAAAAATCACCTTTACATCTGTCAGTAATAAAACTCCTTTCAGGGTTTAACTAAGTCTGATACAGAAGAAGAGGTGAGGTGGTTTCTGCCACGAAGAGCTGACAGCAAAGTGACCTGTTGACTCCCATTAGAAATAGGTCATCGCGGCGGGGTCATAGCAACGGCGATCAAATAATGTCCAAATATTCAGTACAAACTTACTTTATTGCTAGAAGAAAAATAGTCGAGGTGAATCCAAGTGTTGGTTTTGCACTTGTTAAGGTTTTCTCTGACGCATCAATTGTTTACAAGCCCATTCCGATCGAACACAAGCAAAAAGTGCATTTGATGCAGATTACAATGACCTTTCAGTAGCTTTTGTTTTGAAAATTACGGGAACGAACAGCAACAGTAATCGATGACATAAGAGGAAGAACAGAATTAAGGGGACAAACCATATGATCACATTAAGACACGAGTTTTATTGGCGTGGGTGTTGACAAAGCAAGCACTCTGTAACAGACAAAAATAGCTATTCAGCGAAACTCAGCACAATTCCTCTTCCACAAAAATGCAAGATTTATACCTAGAAGGAAAATAAACTTTAACTTACTGCTCAAATGATGGGGAAATTCCTGTTTCTCAAAATACATCTTGCTGTAGTACAAAAATGTCTCCAGGCGGGATTCTTTCTACCCACAAGCTCGCAACAGTGATCGTCACTTACTGCCATTGTTGTGTTCAGAAAGCCCTCGACGAAATTGCAATGACCCTCCCCGAACAATCGAAAGGTAAGAAAAGTAACCACGAAGGTAAATTAAGAACATCTTGTATCTGCAGACAACTTTACACCATGATATCAAAAATTATAAATCTTCTCACACCGAACGATCCCAAATGCAGGGAAACACCAAAGTCACGCAAAGAATCATGGTTAGTTTTTGCCGATAATTGCTCGAACTTCCAGTGGAAACCGTCTTAACTTGTCTAAATCATAGTTAACATCAGAGCAGCTCAGTCAAACTCAAGAATAACTCTCAGAGAGCCATCGATAAAATCCGGACATTCCGGAATACATCAGAACATTCTGGAACATCACAAAATTATAATAATGAGAAAAATACCTAAAATTAAATAAAGAAATAACCAAAAAAGAGAAAAGACTAAAATGATAACACAAACTTCAAATATGCCAAAAAAAACAAAAACAAATGAGTGAAGGCTCAAGACTTTAACCCTTTAAGTAGCGATGTCAATAGGGAATGCAGAAGCTATCCCGTCACATCCATTCCTGCCAGTTGTTGGCCACCACCTAATTTTTTGCTGTGGTTAAAGAGGTCGATTGCCACCATATTGTTTTGTTGTTGTTGTTGCTGTTGTCGTTGTTGAGAGTACCTGTCCCCGGGGTAGCGGCCTGCTATATTCTTACCAGATTTGTTCTTCATGCATGAAAACCAAGATGGTGGCGTTTGAACATATGGCACAATAAACAGTTTATGTAAGGTTCTGATTTCTTATTTCAATTCATTACGTCAAAGGTATGCATTTTCACGATTTCCCATAGTTAAACACAGTGTATAGTTTTCTTGTTTAAACTAGTTCACTAGTTCAGACTACTCAAGCATTGGTGGTGTATTAATTTGCCAGATGGGACTTCCTTGTTTTTTAACAGCTCTGCACCATAAATGTACATGTGTACCAAACCATAACTTCATATTCAGAGCTGATACCAATTTATTTTTATTTTTTATTTAATCGTCTTTTTGGTTATTCCTTTATTTAATTTTGTATATTTTTTCTCATAATTGTTGATGTTCCAGAATGTTCAGGACTTTATCGATGCCCTCAGAGTTCATTGACATATTTAGCCAGGATCATTGGCTGGGGGTTTTGGCAGAACCAGTTTGTTGACTCACTGCATAAACACTGAGGAGGCTACTCCTACTAAGAAAACATCACATGGGCTGCCTCAGTATCACATGCAGGCTGCAGAGCAACTTGTTCAGGACATAATGGCTCCAGATGATTTAATTGAACCTAGTATCAGTCCATGGCGTACAATATTTTTATGGTCCTTTAGAAACATGGTTTGTTGAGGATCTTCTGCACAGATCTGATTTTCGTGTGGATTCTGCTATATATCAGTTATCAGGCACCACTAACTTTATACAAATACCTCAGACTAATGGGGAACCACAGATTGGGAGGTGCAGTCAGGGGGATTCACAAGGTAATTGAAATGCAAGCCAGGCAATGCTTAATTCATTTCCTGTTGATAAAGGAAGTGGGAATGAAACAGAAATGAGTGCAGAAGATGAGACAGTGAAAACAGTGGCTGGACCAGAGGCAGGTGCAGTAGGGAACCTGAGACGGAGAATCATGTGATAGAGCAATTGGAAAATCCAGATGCATAGAGTACAATAGAGTGGAGGTACTGCCGGAGAATGGAGATGAAACTGGCACTAATGGAAGTGGTGTACTTAGGATAACGTGGAAAAAAAGTGGGAATGAAACAGAAAGAGCAGTAGCAGACAGTCACGAATGAGTCAACACCCTTTGAGTACTAGTCAACATTCTTTGAAACCACAGTTCAGCATTAGAGGAGGGGGAAAGTATAACAGTTACACTGTAGAGAAACTAAACACGAACCTTCAGAGAGAACGTGGAAAAATATTATAGGTTTTTCTTGTCATTATGTTGTCGCTTTAGTGGAATTGCTGTGCTGCTACGGTGGATTTGCTTGTTACACGTTGTTCACTTGTCCTTGTTTTTCTCTTTCGTTTCTTTCCTAATTTCTTTTCGTTTCTTTGGGCAAATCAAAAACTCTGAATTAATGTGAGATTCTCCTTAATATTCCGTTAATTTGATAATGTTCTGTGGTCCAACTTAGTCTTGTTTGTTTGGGCTACACTGAAATTTCATTTGACTTTCTACTTGACACTGCTTTTTCCATGAACTGTCATAATTCATCACTTAAATATTCCTATGTTGTAATTGGTCAAAACTGATTACTTGGTAGTGGTACATTCTTGCATGGGCATTTATTTAACACCTCAACAGTGAGCTCAATTTTTTTATCTGCCGAGAGTTGACGGGGGCAAGGCCCCAATTCAATGGTTAAAGACAGTAGAAACCGACAATGAGTCGTTTAATTGTTTTAGCATAACATGCATACATACTTTATTGGCTCGTCCCCACAGGGCTTTTCAGAGTCAATGTTACATTACAAAATTTAAAAACGCAGAAAGCCAAACACATAACAATGATAACTTAAAAAGAAGACAAATGTTGAGTAAATATTAAATAAAACAGTCATTAAGAAGCTTACGCCTGAGTAGGCGTAACCTACTGACCAGTCTATCAGACCAAAAAACAATAATGCCAAAACAGGAAGTTGTTCACATTTTCAAAGCTTAACTAGCTCCTTGTGTACACACATTTACCTGATTTTAAACAATTTGATTCTGAGCGCGAGATTTCTATAAAGTAATTCAGTTTGTTACTAAGGCCGCAGGCCTCATAGAATACAAGAGCAAATAATCTAATTGTTTGAGTAAAATGTTGGCTAAATTTCTTTCAAATAGTGATTTCTGTTATTTCTCTGCATATATTTGTATGTGGTATTAATCAAAAAAATATCCAGTCCAAGATGTTGAATACAGCTACAGTATTTCCCTGCAGACATGTCTCATACATGTAGATCAGAGGGAATTGGCCATTAGACTACGAGCCAGAATTTTTCTATTAAACAATTAGATTATGAGCTCAAGATTTCTGTCGCGTGATAGTTGACAACCGAGTCAGCTATTACGCATGGAAATCAAGAGCGAATAATCTAATTGTTTTAGTATAAATCTACTAGTCGTTCAAAACTTTATCGAAATCCTCTTCACAGACACTTCGAAAATGCCATGAAGCGGCCGTCATTTTGTTAACAAGCGCACACTGCTACGCTACTCACTATTTATCACAGAATAGAAAGTGAGTAGCGTAGCCAATCAGAGAACGGCATTCGTGATAGAACACTAATAGATTTATACTAAAAGCGAATTGTCAATGAGGCATAGCCGAGGTGACTATTGCTCAGAGAAAATGATGAAGGGTAGTCTAATAGTTTTAGTGGACACTCTGAAAGGTTAAAGCTGTCACAATGATTTCTTGATATGACCTCACACCGGGTAAATTTTCAACCTATTTTATTCACCTTGCATGTTCATTCTGACACTCTCCTCCTATTTGATACACGCAAGTGGAGCAAATGTAATCACACCTCCACTATTTGAAAAATAGGTCGGCAATGCGTACTTGTGGGCTTATTCTTAGTTTGATTCCATTCGGTTGGACTGTTGTTTTAAATGGCAGTATCTGGGTGTTGAATTGGTACAAGTGAGAAGGCAATCACTGGGAAGATAAAGGTGTGATAAAGGTGTGGAAATAAGGGAATTAGGTCTCATAGATTTTTTTTAATATCTGGTACCTACATAAACAAATCACAAATTTTAAGTGGGCAATTTGTTTTTTTTTTTGTTCTTTGTGTTTGGTTTTTGTTTTTTTTCCTCGACTCAGACCTGACTTATATCAATATAATCTTCTGAAAACAAAAGTCGTCCCTTAAATCTTAAAACACAAATCACAGTGGGCATCCCGATTTCCCTAACCCTCAATCTTTTTAGCCATCCGATTACTGGAACCAAAATGCCGTTTTAGTCCGATTTTTTACCCCCGATTTTTCTAACTATTTTTCCCTTGGAGGTTAGTAAAATTAGGAGTTCACTGTATGTAAATAAGCATTCATTCAGTTTCCTTGATTCAAAAAATGCTACCTGAAAGCAGCAATCTAAGGATATAAGAGTTAAATCAAGTAAACCTTGGAGCAGTTGTAACATGACAGGAAATACTCATTTTTCATGATGATAACCTGTTAGCTAATGTTTGGGAATTAGTGAACTGCCATCACTTCCTTATCCAGTTTTTTTTTATATTAAAGAATTAGATTATCAGCTTGAGATTTCTATCGCAAGATGGTTGACGAGGGCACAGCCCGAGTCAACTATCACGCATAGAAATCGAAAGCGAATAATCTAATTGTTTTAGTATAAATCTACTAGTAGTTCAAACATTTTGTCTAACTCTTCTTCACAGACACTTCGAAAGCGCCAAGAAGCGGCCGTCATTTTGTTAGCAAGTGTACACTGCTACGCTACTCACTATTTATCACAGAATAGATAGTGAGTAGCGTAGCCAATCAGAGAACGGCATTCGTGATAGAATGCTAGTAGGTTAATACTAAATATATTTCGACATTATTAAAATTAATTGTACGGATGTTCAAGTCATGTAACTCAGGGCAATTTGTTGCAGAATACTGTTTACTTACTTTAACTATTAAGTATTTGTACATAATACATGTAGTTTTTTAACTCACTACTAGCTATTACTTTATCAGTAGCTGTTACAATCCGAACAGCTCAAGTGTTCCACCTACAGTAAATAAGCTTAATGATTGTTTGTAAATTTATAACTGCTGTAAGATTTATGCTATGTCACGCAACATACAAACTCCTCAAAATCCTTTTGAACCACCCTTGTTACATGTAGAACATGAAACATGTCCGCTACAATTATCACGAGTTGGCTTAAAAAGCCTTTTGATTATCTACTAAACTATGAAGGGTTTGACTAAAGGAACATCGTTCTAGTTCACAGAGCTCTCAGACACACGTCTTGCCACAACAGGTCACACAACTGCAACAGTGTATGATACCTCAGCCAATCAGATTGCAGCATTTGATTTAGTATATTATTGAATTTTACTGATTGACGATTATGAGCCTGAGACTACCATGAGGTTATAGGAGAGACAGCGAATAATGTAATTGTTTAAGTAGAATTCCAACTTAATTTCCTTTAACTAGGGATATCTAGTTATTTCTCTTCATGTGAAGTAGTTTTAAAGGAACTCAGTCATGGCATTTTGAGTTATTTTGGCCACCTACAAAATTACCTTTAAACTCAAGGAAACCTGAAAATAATAGTTTACTAAGATAGAAAAACACTTAAGACGGAGATAATAATAAAACATAAAAAAACAACGATGGTTAAGATGGAGAAGATTGACACGGATTGCAAAAGATGAACTTGAAAAATTTAAGCTAAACTTTTCAAGATGCGCAAACCCATGACGTGGTCCTTCAAACCTCACACTTTAGCAAAGATTGAACTGTTGTTTGAAACTTGCAGCTGTTTACACTCACTCATCAGTTTATTGGACATTTTGACGGCTCAATTTTCCTACCTTGGTGTTCTTAGAAATGGAATTATCCAGCAAGATTTCTGCGTTTTCCTAAAACGTTGGCAAAAATGAGAAAACGACGGTTGCTATTATGTGGACGACCTCCTGCCACTGCACACTTATTTCTGATATTTGCGATGGGCATACTATCAAAAGATACTTCCCAAACAGTGGAGCGCAACCCTCCTAAATTTGTGTGGATGAAGTTAAAAAAATAACCCTTTCATGAGAATGAGAATGATCGAACATGTAGTTTTTCGGCTGAAAACTGTGGTAAACTACTGTACGGTAAAGGTCAAGAAGCTGTTATTAAGGCCTCTATTTTACGAAGGTGGCACAAAATTGATTGCAAAGTGGTTCAAGAAATTGGAGAAAAGCTATGGTTTGTCCGTGTTTTTGCAAGCCAAAATTGTTTGTATGAGTGCAAATTGAATTTGACCTGAAGAAGGATACCTTAATGGAAAATCAAAATCTCCGGTTTAAAATTAGCCTCCTCTGCAGCTGTTTTTTGGGATGTCACGCAATACTCCGGCTTCAGAGGAGACTGGTTGGAAATGTAATCTAGGAAAATATAGACAATGGATTGTTTACATCTCGGGCTAGTGAGCTTATAGTTGCCCTTGGAAATATTTCGTTCTAAGAAACTGGGATATAACTCCACGAACAATTTGTTTTGTTAAAACTCTTAATTTCCGCGACAACTATCAGGTCCTTGTCGGAAGCACTGTAAGGTTATAACAGACAATAGTGAGAGAGCCAATCAGATTCGTGGACCTCCAATAGAAAATGCTGAGTGTATACTTCTGACTATCTTAAGAAGCTGTCTTCTTTTTTTGCTTTCTCTATTTTAGCGATCGTACAGAAAAGAATTGTTTGACGATGCTGCAAAACATCTTCAAAAAACCTTGCTCAAGACGGAGGTATGATGTATTTATGCCATCAACATTTTAGACGTTTTATATTGCTTAAGTTCCTTACCTTATATTTGATTCCTCTTTTAGGGTGTAGCCCCTACAACTTTTTTCACGTTTAATTTTTTGGCTCTATTTATCGTTTGTCAGCGAATGATGACTAAAACATGTGTGTTATTTCATAACAAAAGAGCTTTTCAAGTTGATGAGGTATCCTTCACTAATTTGATGAAAATCCTTTTTCAAAGGAACCACAGTAAATACAGTAGCCATTACCAGAAGTGAAACTAAACCACTTTAAAAACTATATTTAATTTTCCATTCTTCTCTTTCCATGTTTTGCTACAAATCTGTTGATAACTGAACAGCACAAACGAGCGACACACAAAAGAAATGTTAAAGGGTTAAAGTGTTACTGAAACAAAATTTTCGTATGTGAGATTTTTGCTTAGTAATAAAGTTTCAACCTTACTTGGAACACAATGCAGACTTTTTTTCGCATACGGTAAGCGAAAACTGCTTTTTCAGCCGTTCGAAGTTGGCTGGTTAAGCCCAAAATTGGCGGCCATCTTGGCGCGCCCAAATAGCCTAGTGACGTCACTGGTTGCATTACTCTCATGCCGCCGTGATTATGGCAGAAAACAATACTCTTCGAAGCCCCCCAAAAAACATCTTAAGGCCATCTCAGAGCTGTAAAGCAGATAATAACAGTAGCCTTAGATATGAAGAAGTGGAGAGTCGATCCTGGGGCTTTTCAGTCTATTTAATTGGATATTTCCAAGATATTTCATGTAAGCAAGCAAACGAGCGCGAGTTCTTAAATCGCAAAATGATCAGGACACTTGGTCAAATGGCCAGCACTCAATTAAACAATATCTACACTCATAAAGTAAAAGAGACATGAATCGCAGCAACAACGCTTCGAGGAAACCGGACGCTTAGTGAGTTTCACCGCGGACGAGATTGTGCACAGTGACCTTTAGTCCAGTTGTATCTGCTACATCCTACAAGTTATCACAACAGCAACAATTTAAGAAACCCTCTTCTTTCATATAAAGGGAGCTAATTTAAAACTATATAGGTAAACTAAGCTGCCATGACCCTACAGGTATGTTCTCAGGAAACGAGCTGAGAAGGGTCGGTACATTTCGCTGACCCCTAGTCCATGGACTACCCCGATGGACCTGGTCCATGGACTACTTGAATGGACTACCCGTGGACTACCCTAAGTGGACCACCCTGAAATTTGTGGGAAACATAAATTTAACGATGCTAGAACCCGAGCAAAAGATGAGATCGATCAGAACAGTTGTGATTTAATCTTCAAACTTTTCCTACCTTAACATCTGGACCTTTGTTACAAAATCTTGGATTCGAGCGAGTTTTTCTTATGTTATCTACATGATAAGACACGACATTCACATAACCCCATAGACCCATACACCTCCCATACACCGCCATCATGCATGTCTACCGCTGGCCAAATGAGTGTAGCTAGCAGGCGCAGCAGTTGCCCACGAATCACTCACGGTCGCTCACAATATGGTCCAATATGGAAAGCACGCTAGATGGTAAGTGGAAATTTTGCATATATAATGCATTCATCTCTGACTCGTGAGCCAGTTCTTTACGCCATGACAGGGAACGAGAAAAGCAACTCATTTCCTTTATTTCGGTTGTAATATTTTGTGGCAAAGGTCCAGTTGGGGATTAAATCTGTTACATCGCAAGTGTTCCATAATTGTGTTTGTCGATCGATCGCATCTTTTGTTCGGGTTCTAGCATCGTTAAATTTATGTTTCCCACAAATTTCAGGGTGGTCCATTTAGGGTAGTCCATGGGTAGTCCATTCAAGTAGTCCATGG
>Ga0126338_10001544_pt1 | contig 15036 bp, 12 predicted proteins | sample OrbCmetagenome_2_FD_92529 | JGI IMG/M metagenome (GOLD analysis project Ga0126338, IMG submission 92529) | Coral microbial communities from Petempiche,Puerto Morelos, Mexico - Orbicella C C metagenome | ecosystem: Host-associated > Invertebrates > Cnidaria > Coral | place: Petempiche,Puerto...
AAATTCTGGTCACAGCAATTTTTCTTATGCGAGATATGCGGAGAAATTTTTTACCCAAATTTATAGAGATTTGTATGGAGATGCCATGCTGGTGCCCATCCGTATGGGCACCAACATGGCGGCTGGAAACCAACAGAAACATCTGTCACTGAGTTTTGCTACAAAAGTGTGAATTTATCCCTTGAGGAACTCTAAAACATTAAAACAATACTTTTTCTAAGACATGAACTGTTCAGATAGCTAAGTTTTCTGAAATAAGTCACTTTTTTAACTATCATGACAGCTCTCTAGGCCGTCATGTAAATGCCACGTCATGCAAAAGCTTAAAAATTTAAGCGTAGTGTATCACAAAACCAAGGACCCATTCGGAGTGAAAATTTGTATGAATAATTATTAGTTTTCAGCTGCTCTTATACATCATTTAAGTAAAATCCCAGGAAGATCAATAGTTTTGTAGTTCAAATTTTAGTGACGTCATGTGCAAACCAGCTATAGCGTCTAGCTCCCAGAAACATTTTAATTGATCATCCGAACTGTCGATCTTTGTTACAGTGAGCATGGCTGTCATCTCTTCACTCTTCTTAGACCCGGAGACAGGACCACTCAAAAGCTAACCAAGTCTTGATTTAGTTGCAACCGGTGTTCCTGGACGCCCTTTTCGTACATCTCCTTGAACCAACTTGTAGTATTGATTGGCTCCAACTACCAGATCAACCGATGCAGCTTGTCTTGGAAATGTGTCTGCAAGTTGCAGGTTCCTTAGATGGTCACATCTCTTGACGTCAACTTCCAGGGTAGAGGGTAGCACAAACACTGTTTATGGTCCAGGCGTTAATTGAAATGACATGATCATCATCACTTGAGTTAAAGGGAGCCAACTTAAACTTAACTCGGTTCATCTTCTTTCACTGTTCCTGACCACCAAGTACCTCAATGGTCATAGTGGCAGGACATCCATAAGGTTCTATCTTAAGATCATTGGCAATAGTTGTTCTCAGGAAAGTCTCTTGTGATCCACTGTCCAGAAGAACTCAGGCTGGACATTCCTTATCTCCATATATCAATCTTGGACTAGCAGTTGGCAACAGATTTTGTTTGTTTGTAGACATAAGCCTAGAGAGTGACTGAATGTCCTGTTAATTTGGTTTTGACTTTTCAGGGATGTGTAGCAACTGATGATGTCTTCTTCCACATCCATCAACTGAACATCGTGGTGCTGTCCATGTCCCTGAATTGTGCAAAATGCTTCCTGGTTGTAAACAATTGAAGGGGTGAGTGCAAAACCATGCTAAGTGACAATCTGGGTGAAAAAAAAAAACTTGTGAAAGGGCTTGAATTTTTGCATGTGGTCTTCAATGTAATAGAAAAACGTGGTCCTGCATTTTTGTCACTGGTTTTTGCTTTGTTTTCGAATTAAAACGTATGCAAAAAAACTTGGCTTTTCCTAGCCATGTCTTTAGGAGTTTATTTGTTGAGCAGCAAACTGGCAGACTGTTTATAGTGTATGAAGTCAAAATCAAATCCCACATCATATAGAGCGGAAATCTGGGAACAAATTGTTTACATCGGTTATTGTGATGTGAACACAACACGTGAATCGATCGAGCGTCAAACAAAATACCATCGAACAAAAAAAAAAGATGTGCCACATTAGAGCTCTGTCAACTAATATCTTAAGCATTGTTTGAAAGTACGTTGTATACCTGCCTGGTGGTTGAGAGCCATCATAAAGCCTCGACAGACCCATAAGTAATCAGCACGTTTTAAAGAATCAAATTGTGTTATGAAACTTAGAAAGCAGCTGATATACTGTAATTGTGTTATTGGTGTTCAAAGTCAGATAGATCCAGGCAGCAAAGTCCAAGAACAGTTCTTGCCCAAGAAAAATACCCTCTGGTGAGTTGTGGCCCATTTGCCAAGCGCTGCTAGTGTCAAAGTTTGGACAGCGAGAACTGGTTTTAGACTTATAAAATTTGTCTTGTATCAACCGCCATGTTTTCCCACGCACGAGGTGTAAAGACCCTTCCCAGCATGCATTGCAATCACGTTCTGCGGACATTTCTCGAACTGGTAACCAGACTGTCTTTCCTTTTTTATTTAAACAGAATAATGGCCAACAAGTAGCGATCAATTGTAACATAGATGTGTCATCCAGGTTGCGTTGATTTTATTTCAAATCAGCATGATTTGTAGTGTTTTGAGCTTCTGGGATCAGCAAACATGCAGATGTATGGAGACCTGTATGTTGCGCAGAAGGGTTAATCTGTTAATCTGTCAGCCCTATTTATAGAACGTTTTCACATGAAATCATCAAATTCTTAAATCCAAAACTAAAGTTGTTATTCTCATCAGGCATGAGGTACCAGCGCATTTTGAGCTTCAAAGTTATGGCTACGATCGCGTTTGTTGAAAACTATGTATTTATCTCGTGATTTTTAGCCATTTAAGATGTTGCCATACTTGGAAAAGTACTTATTGAAATGTTTATTTGTTTTATTTTATTTTTATTTACAACTTTTTTTGACCTGAAATCAACATTTTTGAGCTTATTAGTTGCATGAAATTACCATTTTCATGAGCCCATCATGGGCTCCTGCTATTTTGCTGTTTTCTAAGAGAAACCAAAATCCTTGCCATCATGTGTTAACGTCAAATCAACATTTTAACCTACTTAGACCTAAAATCAACATCATTGAGCTTATACGTTGCATGAAATTACCATTTTGCTGTTTCTTAAGTAGAATTAACATCCTTGCGGTCAAGCGATAACGTGAAATCAACATTTTAACTTATTTAGACCTGAAATCAACATCACTGAGCTTATGCGCTGCGTGAAATTGACATTTTGCTGGTTTCTAAGTGAAATCAATATCCTTGCTGTCACGCGTTAACGTCAAATCAACATTTTAACCTATTTAGACCTGAAATCAACATCATTGAGCTTATGCGCTGCGTGAAATAACCATTTTGCTGTATTCTAAGTGAAATCAACATCCCTGCCATCACGCATTAATGTGATATCAACCTTTTAACTGTTTTTGCGTCGCATTTTAAGGTAATTCCTCTGAAATAAAAGTGACAATGGATTTTTGTTCAAACTTTGTCCACTGAATGTCATATGATAACTTCAATTTTGAAATAAAAGCGGGGGTGCCCATGCTCATTAAGGAGCAGTGAGGCGTTGAAAATGCCCCTTTTTGGCATTATTTAATGCTTATTATAAGAACGCATTCCCAGTAATTGTAAAATCTTTGTGAGCCCAGACTCATAAGAACACGCATTAAACTGCAGTCAATACATTGTGTCGGACACAAATAAACATTTTAAGCTTAATTCAGACAGAAAGCTAAATCCTTGATTAGAAATTTGAACCAGATTTCTTGACGTGGTTACCAAACTGCAAAATAGAAAAGACCACAGTGTATCTGCTATTTTTCTTATTCGTTCAATTTTCAGCAATAGAAATTAGATCAGTCTTTTCTCACGCAAAGCTTATGATTAGTTGATTACAATGACTGGAAAAAAAATTGGGGTGCCTGTGCTCGTTGGTGAGCTAGAGCCATTTTTCAACTGACAGAGCTCAATATCAAGGCAAATCCATGATGTTTTCAATATGCGCGTGCACAAGCGCACGCTAATGACGCCATAAATTGTGCAGCAAGGATGCACGATGCAAATGTGAGCAATGACCTTAAGTGAAATGAACATCTTTGCGGTCGCGCGCTGACGTGACAACAAATATAAGTTTTTTGCATATGTAATGTCTCAGAAACGATGCAAACTTCAACAAAACCACATACAGAGCATTGTTTAACACGCCTAAAAAATAACATGTGAAATTTGGAGCTTTTTCGACAAAGTTCACTTTTGAGCCAAATACCTAACACCCATTTTCCACTGAGCCCTTCACATAAACGAAACCGGGCTTTGTTATAATAAACTGAGCCGATCCTTTGTTATGAATCCTTTGTTATAATAAACCGAGGTGAGACTTTGACTCAAAACAAAGGCTCACTTCATTTTATTATAACAAAGGATCAGCTTGGTTTATCATAACAAAGGCCCTGGCTTTGTTTATCTGAGGGGCTCGGCTGAAAAAGGGCGTTAGGTATTTTCTCAAAAGTGAACTTTTTCTTTCAGATAGGGATGACTACATTGAAGTTGACACCCTGACTCAAGTTCTTAAATTTAGTTCCTGATTAATTTCAACCCATAGTTTAGTTTATCTCTAGTAAATCATAGCTCCTAGTGTCAATCAAAATATGTAGCTGTACTTACATTAAACTGTTTTGTAAATCCTTCTACAAGTAGTTGCATAACAATCTTATTTATGTATTAATGGTCTAATATAAATATAGATGTGGCCTGCCTAGATTAGCCCAGGCTATCTGTGGGTTCGCGCTGTTACTATTGTGAAGCTTTTTTAACTTAATGTGTATATATTTCTGTAAAATTGTAAATATGCGAGTCATAATAAAGTTGTTGTTGTTGTTGTTAACTTTGTCGAAAACGCTCTTAATTTCGCATGCAGTTTTGTTTAGGTATGTTTAGCAATGTCGTGTAGTTTTTCCACTAAACTTTGCTTCGTTTTCGAGATATTGCATATGCAAAAAAACCACTCGGTTTTCCTAGCGGCGTCTTTATAAAGCGAAGCAAAAACTAGTGGCAAAAATACAGGACCACGTTTTTCCATTACATTGAAGACCACATGCAAAAATTCAAGCCCTTTCACAAAAATTGTTTTTTCACCCAAATCGTCACTTGGTATGGTTTTGCACTCACCCCTTCAATTAAAGCAAGTTGGAGCACCTTAACACTTCATCAGCATATCCCATCTCTCGTCAGGTGTCTTAATCAGAGCTGTTGGACACCTTGGCGTCTCGTGACTCTTTGCGCAAAAACCACACTTCATCTTTTGTAATCATGATCAGTAAAAATTGTAAAAATAGGCTTAGAATAAGTGATGTAATAAGTGTTGTAAGTGTAAGAAATGATTATTTAAAAAGAAATAATCATGATCAGAGGCACCAACTAGTGATTGGGCTGACGTCTTCTCTTCCTCAGCTGGATTCATGAATCTTTTACCTCTACCATTCCTCCTTCTGTGCTTTGGTAGTCCATCCTCCACATAGTCGGGGGCTTCTTTACTTAGGACATGACCCTCCAAAAATTGAAAGAAATTCTTGATGTTGATCTCCTTATCTTCCTCTTAAGTTTCATACTTGGTCAGCTCCAATTCCCATTTCTACTTAAGCTCACACAGCAACTTTGTTTCGAAGATAGGCAGCAACACCATGGACAGACTAGGGTCATCATCAAACTTAAGACCAAGTGACTCTAAACTTCTCATCCTGTTTTGCAATGTGTTGTACTGGTCTCTTAACAATTTTCCATAAGCCTTTTTAGGAATATTCAGAATTAAAAGGGACTTGACAAGCTCATTTGTTAAGAAATGTTTCCGTCCAAAACGATTTTGCAAATCTTGAAAGGCTTTGGAGTAGTTGTCATTCATAATGGACTGGCCTTCGATGCAATCTAACTCCCTGCTTGGAAGGCATGACCTCAGGTGGGTAAACCTCAATTTCTTGTGTGAATCAACCAAAGCAACAAAACGTGTCATGATATGCTGGCCATTCCAACACATTTCCTGAAAACTTTGGCAGCTGTAATAATGGTAATTTCACATCAGTAATGTGTTCAGTTATCTCACTTGACGATGCACTGATGCCATTTTGTGCGATAAAATCTTCAGCCATTAAGGAAATCTGTAATATTTGTGAATGAAATTCATCCCACTCTTTCAGAAGTTTGTCCATCAATTTCTCTTCTTCAACATTTGCTAAAACTTCCTCTAAGTGCACACAGTCAGATTCGTAATCATTCAATTTCTTCAATTGACGCTCAATTCTTGAGGGTGCAGCTTCTGCATTCATTTATTTCTCCAATTCATTGCTTACACCTTTCGCATTTTTCTCCAGAAAAATTAATCGTCTTTTGGCAGCAATAAATTTTGAACCACAGACAAGGGGAACCTGTTCTGTTCCCGAATCATTGGAAGGCTTGTTTAAAGACCACATCATTTTCTCTGTAGGATGTTTAATAGCTTCTGTCAATGACTCCCAAAAATTCGGTAAAGATTCCTTGACATATGCTCCCATTTTGTTAGTGGCAAACTCGATTTCATCAATTCTTTCATCAGATTAACGCAGCTGGTCGATGATGGATAAAATTGGCTGATCTGACTTTTGATTCACACCATCATTTGTTTCCGAAGCAAGCGATTCTTTCAGGTTCGAAGGTGATCTTTGACTGCAGACTTTCTGAGGTGTCGGTACAGGTGTTCCGTTTACTGATGTAAAGTGTCCTCTGTAGTACTTGAGAAGACGTTCTTTCAGGCTGGCTTTCGATCCGTCTTGTGCTAGTGCAAATTCTTAGGAATCAGAAATTCTTCTTGACCTTTTTCTGCCATTTTTGTATTCACCTTTCAGCCAGCGTATTAAACTCCACAAAATAGATGACCTCTCTCTGCTACCAATGTACAGGCCCAGTAAAACGACGAGCACTTGCAGAATTTGACATAGCAATTTAATCTGGTAGTATTACAACAAGACTTGTAATCCGACTCTTCAAACAGAAAAACACACATGCAACAAAAACTCACACCCACACCCTCTTGCACATAATTTAAATGTTCTACAGTCTCTTAGGACTTCTGATTGCACGCCCATAACGTGTCCTGTATTTGTCATCTTTGTCGGTTTCTACAACAACAAACCCTCTGGCTGTCAACGCTGTTCCTGGCATTTCCCACACAACTGCCGCTACCATGGCTCAGGCAACCACATCCAGTTCAACTGCCCTGGTCCCAAACAATCCAAAAGCAGCAACAGACCATCCAGCAGCGATCACAGCAAGAAATAAGGTGGAGCAGCACCAGCTGGACTGCAACCCTACAGCATCTGCCTGCTTAATGTAGATAAATTAGTGCTTGAATTAGTTAATCATCCTAACAGCTCTTTTGTTCACGACTTAATAAATGCCCTCTGGTAAGGTACCCCCATTGGTAACCTTCGCTGCCACAAAACACAGGTGCCGCATAATTTTATATCAGTCTGCGAATATCTGAACGTCGTTTCTGGGAACCTAAATAAGGAAATGCAGTTGGGAAGAATTCCAGGTCTCTTTCCCTCCTCCCTGCTACCTAACTTGCAGTGTCACCCTATAGGCATAGTCCCTAAGATTAAAAAAGCACTCTGAGGGAGATAGCATAAACAACCACATCCCAAAGGATCTTTTTTCACTGCAGTATGTTTGTGTCGTTGACCTGACCACGATACTGCGGTCTTTGGGCCCTGGGAGGTTTATGGCCAAAACGGACTGGAAATCTCCTTTTCGCCTTTAGTATGCCAATCCTCCCCCAAGACTGGAACCTTTTGGGCATCTACTAGCAATGTCAGTACTACATAGACCTTTACCTTCCATTTGGGCTTCGCAGTGCCCCTTTCCTTTTTAACTGAATTTCTGATGCTTTGGAGTGGATATTAATATTTTAAGCACAACTATGGCCTCCGTCATGTTATTCACATTTTAGACGATTTCTTCATAGCAGAACATACAAAAATTGACTGCCTAGGACATATTACTACCCTTCTCAAGGTGTCCCTTCGGGTTCCCACCGTCACTTCTAAGACCATAGGGCCATCACAAGTCTTAGAGTTCATGGGCACTGTAGTAGACACTAACCGTATGGAAGCACGATTGCATCAGAACAAGCTTGACAGGATACAGCAATTATTGGCCCCTTTTACTAACCGCTGTTTTGCCCGCCTTGAACATCTCCAACCCCTTATTGGTACTCTGTAATTCGCCTGCAAAGTAGTAGTCTCAGGCAGAACCTCCCTTCAGCGCATAATAAACCTCACCCAGGGTGTAAAGAATCGTTTTCTTTATATCCATCTGAACAAGGAATTATCCAGGGATATTCAAATGTGGAAAGTATTTCTCCCTCTACAGAACAGGCGATCTTTTTTCCTCGATTCCTGGGTCACCTCTTCTCCCAACCTGTAGCTATACAGTGGTGCAGCTTGTAAAATTCAGTTTGGAGGCTTTTTCAAAGGTTAATACTTCCAGGGTAGGTGGCCTCCTCATTTACTCATTAACAAGACCAAAAGGATAAGTATTGAATGGCAAGAACTCTTCCCTATTGTTCTTCACTGCCCAATGTAGTAACCCCACTTTTACAGCAAACGTCCTCAATTCTGGTATCACAATGAGAGTGTTGTTGCTATCATTAATTCAGATCATTTCAAAGCCACTAGGGTCGTGGATCTGGTTCATTTCTTTGTACTCATTTTCATGGTCATGTTCCCAGGGCAAAGGGCGAACAATGAAATAGCTGATGCCCTGTCCCATTTTCAGGTTCAATGATTCAGGGAACTCACTCCCAGTACTAACCAGACCCCCTGCACCATCCCGCCTTCCTTCACGACCCTCTGAAAGATGAAGTCCTAAATGCCAACTGGGCCTTGTTGTGGAACACAAACTGCACCCTTGGGAGAAGCCTATTTGGCCCATACAGTTCGCCATGGTACAAGACTTACTTAGTAGCCGTTCGCAATCTCCACATGATTTCTGGCTACGTAGACCCCTCAAGGGGTTGGCTTCTCCTAAAAAGATTTAAGGGGAATTCTCCATTATCAAGTCTTTGTATCTGGAGAACACCAGTCACTCCGGGTGTACTATTAGCCCTTCACCCCATCTTATGTAGTTGGCTGGGGCCAAGGGATTTCTCCATGATATGGGCTGCCTTTGCCCTTACCTTTCTCACCTTACTTGGTGTAGTGAGTTTACCTAAGTTTAGCGAGTTTATCTAAGTTTTTCTAAGTTTAATCTTAGCAAAGAATGTGTTACTTTTTGTCCCAGTCTGGCCTGTCCACAGTTCTTGCCTGTTACCCTTAAGTCTTCAAAAATGGACAATTTTAGGGCAGGGCAATCACTCATAGTTGCCCATTGTCCTTCCTTGTTGTGCCCTGTCTCAGCAAGGCAACAGTTTTTTCTCCAAGTAAAACCCTGTTTGGGACCATTGTTTTATTTTTGGTCAGGTTGTTACCTCACCCGCACCTGTCATGCACTTACTTTGGGATTCAACAAGAAGCCTGGGCCTCCCGCCCAAGAGCCTCATGAGTCACAGCTTTTGAATAGGGCGGCATCTGCTGCCGCAGCTGTGACCATGCCAGACTGGTTAATTAAGGTGTTAGTTCACTGGTTGTCAGATTGAAATAATTATGCACTCCAGAATCAGTGTTACTTTCTGCCACTTCAAAAATGGCTAGCATCTTGGGAAATTTTCTTTAGTTTTTATCTTCCTTGGGGGGATGCATGCTTTGCATGCATCTGTGGTGGTTAAGTCTGCGTAGTGACTTTCCTTAAGCTTTGGCATTGCTTGTGTCTTGCCATCTTATACCCTGTCCTTTATCTTGTCCGATCGCACCTGTGCTGTGCTGGGGAGATATTAAAGGCTCTGCCAATACTCTTGTTCTATTCCCATGTAAGTGGGAGAATAAGTGAATCTTTTATTCTGTGTGCCTATCATGAAGTTGGATCAAACCTGCCACGGGGCTGTGTCTCCCTCAATTACGCCATATTGTTGTTTGCATATTTTGTTGTTGTTACCTTTTACCTGGTCGCATAACATTCTACACTTGGTTTGAATAGTGGAATAGTGACATTAACCACCTTTTCCAAAATAGGGTCACAAATTTGTGCTATGGTGTGAATTGCACTGAATGAGAAAGTGATTGTGTTAATAAAAACCATCTTCCTTGCAAGGACAAACAATAAATTTTCATGTGAATCAACTACAGAGGAAATCCAATTTTACAATGTGGCAAGGGGACAGCAAAATCATATTGTTAAATCAAGATACTGTTGTAAAGAAACTCCCAATTTAATCATTTTGCTGCAAAGCAACTAATAATATTGTTATATCAGGAGATATTGTATGGTCTTAATTTTTCCAAGTGCAATCAATAAAATCAATGAGTTTCATACTGTATGATACTTGTACCTGTACTGTTGACAAAAACACTAGTCTCATGCCCTACAGGACAAAGGATTTCTGTAATAAAATATAACTTTGTCCAATTGCTAGGTGATTGTCATTCTTTTACGGTATGTGATGTTAATTACATCGTTGTAACAGGAAAAACTTAATGCCTGGGTTGCTAAATTTCCATCGTTTTACCGAGAATATCATTAAACTGGATATTATTAAATCAGAATTCAGCTCCATACAATTTACTGTAACTTTTGCTGGGACACAGAGATGTTGATCATTAAATCGGGAATACCTTAAATCAACGATCGTAAAATCGGGGTTCCACTGTATGTCATTGTGACATCACATGGTGATCACATGACCTTCTTTTATGTTGTTCGTGATTTGTAATTTGAGAATGTCACAGAAACAAAGTTTGGTTCAAATTCCTTAAATAAGAGTGTTTCTATGGAGTGAGCCTCACAACCCAGCCAAAGACAAGCCTTGACACATTTAGTTGAAACACATGCAAATCTTTCAAATTTTGATCACAGCAACTGGTAACAACTTGTCAGCATAGCCTTTCCCTCTTTCAATGTTGGAAAATGGCAAAATGCGTTTGTGTCCATTCAAAGCATTTTGTTAACATTGCACAGGGGTGGTGAGGGACAAAATTTAAGAAAACTGAAAGTTTTCCAGACATATGATGAGGCTTGTAGGATAAAAAAAGAGTAAGTTACAAAAATTCATTTAATGTATATAAATGAATGTCTGGATTTATGAAAAAGACGTCAAAATTGGTGCAAAATGTTTTTGCCTGACTGCCGGCAGTAGCTGACAGTCAGGCCACTGTGGCGCTTCAAAACCCAGGGAAGGCTACCGTCAAGCAGGGCTCAATGTGACAGAGAGCCCAGGATGCTGGCTGCCAGCTGGTACCAAACTGGGCCCCAAAGACCTTAACCAAGGGGGTGGGTTGGGTCACAGAGGGAGACATTCTTGGCTGAAAAACTGGCCATTTTCTTTCCAGGACAACGATGGCCAACCATACTCTGCAGCCTTAGGAACCGCCAGCCAGCTGGACAGCTACACACAAGCAAGGTGGTTGACTAGGCCAAGCAGCGACAGACGGTCTGTGATTGATTGATTGAAAAAGCCTGTGTATTTCCTGGAAAAGTAGCAGGCTTGTTGTGTGGAAATTGACAGTTTTCATATATCCAGACAGATATAATTTATATAATTATGTAATAACACGATAGAATACCTGCCCTTGATGTCACAATTTAAGGGTGACCATGCAACTTTATGAAAACCAGTACAACTAAGCAGAGAGCTGTTGACATTAGGATCCAAACGCCACTGTAAGGATTCAAAATTGGTGATTTCTTTCGTATCAACACCAACATCCAATACTAAAGGCTTTTTACAAGCAGGGATACTAGTCCTTTCCACATTGACACCAAACTTTGAAGAAGATGATATAGGTGTCTTTTGTGATTTGTTAAGGATACAAACTACAGACTGTACAGATGTAAAAAAACTGATGAAAAGCACCAGACCTGCAGTACATATACATGTATGAGGGAACAAGTGTGTTTATCCATGAATTAACAGACTTTTTAATAAGTATTTATCAGAAGAAAAACGATTTATAATTATATCAATAGAGACAATAATAATAATAATAATAATAATAATAATAACAATAATGTAATATGCACCAAGCATTACAAAACATAAGTGATAAAAACTAAAATACAAAAGGCTAGATGAGACAATAGGACAAAATATTACTTGACCTTAAAAGAAATTCACCAATAAGCATTTGAGCAAACCAAATGAATGAAAAAAAACAACCCAAGGAAATCTCCACAAATACCATAGGTAAATGACCAGTAAAATCCTGTTTGGTTTTAAAGCATAAAATTCTCGATGAAAAGGTGGCCAAATGTAAGAAATGTTGATGAAACTCCATTTAAGATTGATAATCATATAAGATAAAGCCAAGAAATGCATTAAGAAGCAGAAAAACATCCCAAGTTTCAAAGACATAAAGTTCTGCATCCATCATGTTCAAGGCAATTTAATTCACACTAAAGCATAAAATGTACACACGACAGTCAAACCTCCCATAAGCCTAGGTGATTGCTTATGGGAGGTGGTCGCTTATTACAACATATTGGGTCAAAAATTTGCCTCATTAGCATATGGTAACTGCAGAGACATAACCCAAGTTTTGATTTTCTATTCAAGTGAAAAGTCAATTTTGAGGAAAAATCCGGCACTTGGCATTGAGAAATTTTAATCTTTCTTGTACTATTCAGAAATGATGTTACAATATCTTATTATCCAATTTCTGCTCTATTATCTGCCAAATGGTTGCTTATGAAAGGTTAAAATCAATAGAAAATTTCAATATTTTAGCTCTAAAAGTGGTCACGGTTGCTTACAAGAGGTGGTCGCTTATGAGAGGTTCCAAATATAGTGATTTGACTTGGAAACTTTTGGTATTTTGGAAAACTGGTTGCTGAGGAGAGGTGGTCACTTACAAGAAGTGGTTGCAACCGGACGTTCAACTGAGTGTATTATTTTTGCCAACATCTTGCAGTCATGATAAAGTGCCACTATGATCAAATTTTTACCCTGTGAAATTTTTGGAGTATCACAGAGAATTCTGCAAAGAATAAAAATGGCGTTTTCCATTAGCAAATGTCTTTCATTAGTTCCAGAAATATTTAAGTTTGAAAAATGTGTAAAACATTAAGCTATAAAAAAATTTGATAAGACATTTTTTAGAACAATCTAAAAAGGTCAAAAAGCTCAAAAGCTAGACAATGTTTCGAAGTTTTCACATCACCTTATCAAGTCAAAATGTTAAGAAATTACAAATCTTAAAATACTAATAAGAACAATGGCAAAGAAAATGCTACTAGTTAAACAAAACGTTTTGTGCATATAGAGTCCGTCTGAGCATTCAAAGTAGGGTTGAGTTTCTTGATGCAAAGCATTTTGAATGATAAACAATTGAATTTGCTCCAGATGACACTTCCTCAGTACGTGGTCACTGCTATGAGCTTGAAGAAAATGTTTCCTAATTGCCAAGTATTCGTGTTCAGCAACGCGTTGAAAAAGGTGGCGGGCTGTATAGCTCACATAATCTGCACCCTACAGATCACATGAAAAATGGTACAAAAAAAGGCATTGCTGATTAACAATAGACGGCTTAACTTCTCTAGGTAAGGTCTTTTTCTAATTTCCTGCTCATAAAAACAGGTTGTAATGTAGGGCCAATCTTATGGCTAGGGTTGTGAAATTGCCTGTGAACTGCATGGGCAGCTACTTCATCCTTAAAAGGAAGACTAATTCTGATCTTACAACTGCTTTCAGTTTTCTCTTCTACTACCCATTCTGATACATTACAAAGAAAATTACTAATGATGGAATCTATGAGAACCCTGGGATAGTCTAAGTGACTGAAAATAGAGTGAAATTTATCACATTCTAAATTGAAAGCTTCTGCTGTGGAAGATACAGCATAAGCATGATTTAACATATGCAAAAATATGCAAATTAGAGGCCTAATGAAGTCATCCACTCAACCCAATATTATATGAGGTAAAAATAGAGCTAAATGGGTCAATTTGCAGCAGAGACCATTTAGACTTGGAAGACTAATAGTCCTACAAGCAACACACTTATCAGAGCTTGACATTGCGACTGCTGGGGTCGCCAATGCAACCAAATTTTTTCACTGGCAACTAACTTTTCATGCTTTTCACTGAAATATTTTTGCTGGCGACTAAATCCATAAACTTAGGGGCCAGCTGGCCCCAAGGTTTTATCCTGAAAGTCAAACCCTGCTTATGGGTATGAAAATGTCAGTTCCTGTGGCCACTAACTGTTTTCCAGTCCTTTCCAACCTAGTCTAAATATTTTAGTGATTTTTAACCTGAAAAAATTAAACCAAGCTAAGAACTTGACCTAATACATTTACGTGCTTGCTGAATCATGCAGACAATGATGCATCATTGGCAAATATCAAAATGGAATGCAAAAGATGGCCAGAAAGGACATCGGGGAGGCCTGGAACACAGTATGTTGAGCTCATGTTACAGAACACATCTAGCAGAGTCGTACTGCAAAGAATCAAAACTTTCTGATACAAATTGATTGAGATTTCTTTTTTAACAAATTGATGTCAGTTTTTCATGCGTCTGTCCTATTATTGATCACAAACTTAGTCATAACATTGTTAAAGTAGCTGGGGATCCACGAGGCGATAGCCTTGTTGAAGCATCACATAAATTATAAATTCATGTGTCTGTCCACTTATTGACAATGAATATTAGCCAATGAGCACAAAAGAATTTCTGCAGTTATCGTAAAGTTCATATTTGATCAAAAATTTGGTTGATTGTGCAAAAACTGCAACAATATAACCGCTAAAGTTTTTGTTATTCTTTAGGCAAATTGCTATTAGTAGAATTCTACTAGTATACTAATGCAAATGCTGCAATCTGATTGGCTGAGCTACTCGTATACTATCAGCCATTAGAGTGCAGCAGCTGTCGGTCGTCCATGAAATGCAACGTTTTTACCTCTTTTCTGAAGTTTTGGAAGAAAGTTTAGATGCAAATGGATAATTAAATTCCTGAGAAGACTAAAAGAAGGACATAAACGCATTCATGACTTTAAAAACTTGAAAATATTGAAAAACCGGCGCACACGTGTAAACAACCGCAAATTTACCAAGGACAATTTAACACGTACAATTTTGTTAAGGTATCATGGTAGGTGTGTCGAGAATATGATTACATAATAAGGGTGTGATGCTGTTAATATTTACTTAAAACTGACAAGAGACAAAAGAAGAGATCTTGTTTTGTACACGTGGGATCGAGTTGAACGAGCGAGTAATGAAAAGTGTATATCGAGAGTGATTAGCGTTGAGCTTGATGTAAGCCTGTATTGAGAAATTAATCAGAGCATTAAAGCAATTCACA
>Ga0126338_10001545_pt1 | contig 15034 bp, 7 predicted proteins | sample OrbCmetagenome_2_FD_92529 | JGI IMG/M metagenome (GOLD analysis project Ga0126338, IMG submission 92529) | Coral microbial communities from Petempiche,Puerto Morelos, Mexico - Orbicella C C metagenome | ecosystem: Host-associated > Invertebrates > Cnidaria > Coral | place: Petempiche,Puerto...
ACAGGTAGCTCAAGAAAAACTGTGAGCTAAGTTGAGGAACAGATAATGTCCAAGGACAAATATCCAAGCATTTTTTTCCTGCCAAACAGAGGCTATTGCATTTATTATTCTTCCAATATTTTTGCAACAAGGACAGTTCTGAAAATTGGGGAATATAACTTGGATATTCCCCTGTTGGAGCTGGGGAATAATCAGTCACTTGACGGTTAAGACTAATCGCGTGTGAGTGAATATAAATAAAAACACCATTTTGTAAAGACAATAAATCAATAATAATATTTTGCTAACCACAATAATCCACAATGTGAGTAGGAACCTTCTCTGGAGTCACATCAGCTGGAATTGTTATCTCCTCAGCTCTGGTGGGGACCTGACAAAATATAATAATATTTTTGTTGACTATAAATTACCACGCCTTTCAAATACATGTGGACTCTAAAATTCAAAGCTTAACCGACTGATACGTTTTTCACTACTGTCAATATTATTATTAAATGTTTGGCGGTTCCTCCCAGCTTCTGACTACTGTGAAGCACGCGGTAATCAAATCATTGAGCACAGACAATGAAAAAGTGCTCGGCAGTAGTCGAAAGCTGGGAGGAGCAGCCGAACATTTGATTGACAGTAGCGAAAAACTCATTTGTTGGTTAACTTTTTAATTTTAGAGTCCGCATGTTATTGAAAGGCGCAGTGATAGAGAAAATATTATTAAGTAAAATGACGCTTTTCTTTTTTCCCTCTGAACATGACCTTGGAAATAGCCAAGTACACGTAACATTTCTACAGAGAACTTGCATGTTACACCAACCAATCTGTTGGACCATTTTCAGGGCCACAACATTAATTTGTTTTCAAAATTCCCACCACCCACCAGCTCCCTTGCAAGAAATATTGCAGTATGATCTGTTTTGATCCATTCATATCCAGTTAGAGAACAAGATGTTAGTACAGGTTGATGATGAATTCCGGTCTCCAGGAGCAAACCCAGCCTAGAATTGCCATCTTAAGTTGCTAAGCAGCTGATCTCACCATGAAACCTGTCAGAGAAATCTTGCATGCTTGTGTTGATGGGTGAAAAAAAAAAATCAGACATATTTAGAGTGCTCTAAATGAAAATGGGCCAAGAAAAGCACTTGTTCCTCAGATCCAGGGCTGTGCTCTAGAAGTACCCAGGTGCCACAGGCAACTAATTTTTGCCTTTGGGCGACTGGAAAAATTTACTTCTCTCATATAAGCTTAAGTCCTGAGCACCCGGGATGGTTAGGGACCTTTGGGCTACTCATAATTTTTCCAAGACCAAAGCTTTGCTCATATCTCTGAACAGGGAGTACATTGTTATATATAGACACACCACTATACATGTATACACATAATTTAGCCCCAAACGATTATTTCAGACCCAGGGAAGTATTAGGAGAGGTCAGTTAAAATATTTTCTAAACATTCCAGAGCAGTAAATTTACATGTGTATGAAGGCATTTTCCCTCAAGTAAAACAATAAACGTGCAGTGGATACTGCAGCGAAAATCCTCTAAATTTTGAAACTGGACAATTCTCTATACTATGAAACGAAATTTTCTTTGGAAAAGACTTTGCAATGAAATTGCAAACACCCGCACAGACCATAGGGGTACATTAAATAAAAGATGTTGTTGTTGTTGTTGTTGATTAAAGTAAGCCTGTCGCGTAAAAGATGTTACGCGGGTAGTATGAGGTCAAGGAATGCCATAGCAGGTTGCAAAGGACAGTGACTGCTAGATAAATACTTCTTAACGCATTTCACATGAAATGTAGAGAATGGGATTAACCATAGAACGAGATGTAAAGAGCAACTGATTGGCAATCGTTAATCTTGAAGTCAGAAGATAAGTTTGGACAACTCACCTCTTCAGGAAATTCCTCACTGACTAGAGACAGAATCAGAGATGTTTTCCCGACTTGTGCTACAATGTGAAAGCACGTTAAAGAACGTTAATGCACTTCGTTGTTACAAGATTTATTTTTACCCATCTGCGCTTGTCAAAATAAACCAAAACAACAACAATCGAACGTTCACTTACGATCGCCCACAAGCAATATCCGCACCTCCTTCATTGTCGAGATAAATTGATTTTTTTCTTGAGATTTTCGGGAAATAAATCCTACTTAATAATTTGGAGATAATTAAAGGAGAGGGAAAGGTACTTTTAGCCAAAGAGTAGTGTTAGTTTTAAAATATATTTAAATTTACTGGTTTATCTCTCTTTCCCTTCCTTCCTCCATATTTACCGCCTTTCTCTAGAGAGAAAGTACTGCGCATGTGTGGAATCGCACAACCGCTGTCCAAACAGTCTCAAACCCCGAGTCGTCCCTCGAATTGTCCCTCGAGAGAACGGGTCTCAAGAACGAGTCTCAAGAACGATTCAACTGTCGGCTAGGTTCAGGACAAACCTGATCAAACAAAAGCACTCGTGGGCAATACAGGGCCACTTTTAAAGGTGCATAAATTTAGAGGCTCGTTTGGATTGGCAGTGGATAAAAGAACAAGGAATAATCTATATTTGTGTTAAAAAAATAAACCCACACCACAATACAGCTTTATCAGTTTTCAGATATTTGTTATTGTAGACTGGTTTTCACAGCTTTTGACAGATTTCAGAACTGAATGGCTTTCGTTTGAATATGGGCTCACCATTTGAAGATCTCGTCCATGCACTCTACTAACATTTGAAACACAAGATTTACTTTGGCTAAATTATTTGAACTAAACAGATTGTGCTTGCTTACATGTTGTGCAACCACTGCTATCGATGGGGTACTAATGTGCTAACTATGGTAACTTTTACCTGTATAATTAGTGGCTTCTTTTAAATATAGATTGATTAGCTGGGATCCAATCAGTATAAACAGCTCACTGCAGAAGATTTCAACCAGCTATTAAAAACAGTGCATCATTTTTCTCTGACACTCCAAAATCATAGATGATGATTTAGTTTGTAGTCTTCTTGCTTGTCAGTTTCTGACTAGAATATACACATATTTAATATTTTCCCATCCCAAATCCTAGCATCAGACTCCAGAAAATTTGTGGAAATGAAGTATATAAAAAAGTGTCATCATAAATGGACAAAAATGGTAGGCCCAGCAAGTATAGCAGTTGGCACATACATAAAGTTGAACCCTTCGAGCCAAATTATAACTAAATTGGTCTCACGCTGAAGGGAGACAACTGAGAGAAGAAAAAAACAAGCACAAAATAAATTGTATGCAAACTTTATTTCCTCTTTCTTCAAAAATTCTTAAATACAATCCATAATAAATTCAACGCCATTGTGGCAATTTTTTGGGAATTTTCTTTGAAACAAGAACAAAATATCTTTTACATCTCTTTTAAGAAACTCTATACATTTCATTTATGAACAAAACGGGTTTTTTGTACAAATGTACATGCGTTGGTGAAATACTGTAACTTATTCCGTAAAAATTTACAATTTTTCTGTGATAACTTTCACAACATCCTTTGTAATATATTTCTTTATACAAATTTAGACACCTTTTAAATTCAAACGTCGAACTTTTCAACACCAGACATTTGAGATTTTTTAAGCTAAGATGGGCAGCTGGGCGGCTGTGTTAAAATTTCCAATTTCATTGTAGTTGAACCAGTCTAGGAAAGAAGAAGAGATAAATGCCCCACGAGTGGTGTCCAGCCCACTTTTTCCTTGTGGAGCGCCATAACTAAAGTTATCCTTCGGCGCCCGATAATTGAACTCTTTCGCGTTTGGGGACAGTGGCGTCGGAGAAGCTCTCTTCGCTCGGAATTTGTAGAAAGAGGATTCCTCGGCGGCACTCCAACTACTATACTGTAAGAATGGGGAGTTGTACGAGGTAGGCGATGGCGAAGAACTTGATGTTGAAGAAAAGACTGGAGATGAACGGTCCGCCATTATTCTCGGTGGGCTCTGACTGCGGAATGGCACTGGGCTAGCGTTGGAACTATTATGGCCATTTAAAAGGTTCACCCAGCGAGCAGTTTCGTCGCAGATTTCTTCGGATTTCTTTTCTGCTTTGTAAATGGTCTTTACGGAGCCCTGTTCGCCTAAAGGATAGAACAAACAAAAGGAAACATTAGTTATTCATACACAACCTTCGAGACATCTGGTCTTTGGGTCTTGTATAGTCGTGGGCGATTAAATTCGCCAGGAAATTGCGGGGGTTTCTCGCGAAACATTAGCTAAAACACTAGATCTCACGATGACATTCAGAAATAATAACGTTTTCCAATTCGTAACAGCAGTTCTACACAAAACCGATTTTAGACCAGTTGGGACGTGTTTCTCACCTTTCATATTTGCTTACGCATGCAGTTACCTACGTGATCTATTCCTCGCACTCGAACGTTCGAACGACTTCTTGAATGAAGTTCTCGATATCAAACCAAGGGATCAACAAAAGTCAGATAACTCCGAGTGGAACGGAAAAACACTTCTTCCACGATGCTTCAGAAATACTAGTCGCGGATATCGAACAGCTTTACTGTAAGGCTTAAAATATACATTCACAACTCACCAATTCTGAAAGAGACTTCCTGAGGGTCAATCCACAAACAAAGTTTTTCTGGCAAATTCGCTTTGACATCCTTAACACTAAGCCCACTCTCCTTGGCAGCAGAACTCAATACAGGATCTAAACTTTCAGTTATAAGAAGGCAACGGTATCCGCTTCCTTTACAAGGTTTTTCGGGGTACCAATGGCCTTCGAATTTCTTCGTCAGCTTCTTCACCACTTCTTCGCCAAAAAGCTGTACTCGTCGACGTGGGAGTTTATTGACGAGATAGCCGATTAGGAAGTTTACAGCGACTTGTACCTCAAGGTCCATTGGCCTTTCGTTGACTAGGTTTTATTAGAAAATGTAAAAAATAAATGACTAAATTCGCTGCTGAATTCTAGCAGATTCGTAAAGTGAAAGAGGGGAAGTCGACCTGAAGTTTATTTGCTTCCGATCGTTCGTCTCCCTGATTCTCGTTGCTGATTGGTTTCCAAGATAGACAACAACGTCATTGCTGACCAATGAGAATCGAGGGACCACGCGAAAAGACAATAATTGCCGTCAGCAACCAATCACGTTTTAGCAAGGGAAGCCGTTCAAGACGCACTAAATCAAGCGTTCTACGTCATTGATAGGTGCTTCCGACGATCCCACTATTGTTTTGTTCGGCTTCCGTTTGACGTCATGGATTGCCAAACAAACACCATAAATGGTCTGATGATGACACTTTCACGATCGCAAAAGACAAAAGCGCTATTAATCTCAGGAGTATCTTAACATACAATTTACATTTCCTAGACTATTGGGAAATATCTTTTCCCGTAATAAACAAGGTTATTTTCCACGATTGAACTTTTGGAATTCGACATCAAAACAAATTTTTACAGGCTCCTCCTGACTTACATCTCAGAGATTTTGTTTTTGCCGTATATTACACCACCTGTATATTTTTAGCACAAGTGTATAAATAGAAAATTAATACAATTTAAACAATCACAGATCAGGACAACTGAAACTTCTGCCGTATTGTAACTTCTGTTCCTCTCCTCATATTTTTTTTTTGTCTCCGGGAAGCAAAAAAAATATAAATATAATACATAGACATAACTTTTTTTGCTCGCCCTAAACTGTAGTTCTCGTTCCGGGCTGTAGCCGCGGACTAACTATGACTAAATGCATAATCCCCGGGGCATAAACGAAGCGACGATTAAACCATATTTTTTTATTCTGTTAGAATTCGCCAAATGCGACTTAAGAAATTTCGGTAAACCTAACAGTAGTAAAGATAATTAAAAGAAGTAAATCATCATGTAACTCTTTCAGGAATAGTCAGCTCTCGGACTAAATAGACAGAACTCACTTCTTGTGGCTACGCGAATCGAAAGCCTTTTTCTTTCCAACAAAGGAGTGCTGAAGCGGACAATAATTTTGACATGATCCGAGTTCTTCCAACTAAAAAATTAAAAGAAATGAGAAAAAAAAGGTTGAAAACCTTGATGAATGAAAAAGATTTTCTGTGTTCCAGGCTCCTAATTTACAGTCGCATTTCGTTCAAACATGTAATTTCTCAATTTGGAATTAACTTTCATAAACATTTGAGGTCCAACATAGGCTTTCAATCCCGCATCCCACCATCACTTTAGCCTCAATCCCGCCATCCCACCCCAGTCAGAATGTTCATCCCGATCCCGCTTGGTTAGAGTCGCATTTCTCCACGTAACGTCTGTAACGTGTGATTTTCCGTTTTCCATCCCGCATCCCGCTGCCAATTTTAAAACTATCCCGTATCCCGCCTGTCAAAAATGAGCAAATCCCTTTCCCGCCAAAATATTTTTATCCCGTATCCCGCCATTAAAAGCGCTGTCATCCCGTATCCCGCCTTTATTTTTACTCCCATCCCGTATCCCGCTAAACCAATGTTGAGCCCTCCAACATCGAGAGTCAACACATAGAAATTTAACACATGGAAATTCAATACATTACAAGTTCGGGAGAAAAAAAACCCCGCAAAGGGACAACTACATGCTTGCGAGCTACGCCAGGGTGACATTTGTTGTCAGGCACTGAATTCGTCTCAAAATAGGTACTCCTCAAAGGCAAACGGAAAAAAAACCATTCCGAGGTAATTAAGTATCTTGAATACAAATTTGAGGATTGAGTGGTCATGACAAAAGATCTGATTTATTGCAAATTCTCCTGAGAGTTGCAGAACACATCATACCATTTCCACAATTTGGTGGAGGCACATTAATATCCCTGGAGGAATATGACAGGGATTTCGGATAGGTGTGTTACTGCAACATTGTAAGTTAAGAATCAAGCAAACAATTTGTTTTTCGTTTAGCTGGGCATCCACCCACCGGAATGTTAGCCAATACGATTTAGATACCCTATCTAAGGATCACACCGGGAACACAAATAGACCATTGTACAGTTGTCTGCTCAGTGACCTGGCCTTTGTATGGCAGCGAGGCTAGAGTTGACCTTGTTTTGATAGACCTCACTGCTTTTGTCATGTAAATGCACCTAGTTAGCATCAGAACAACTTGTTCTACACAACAAAAGCAGTGAGGTCTGTATCAAAACAAGGTCAACTGTAGCCTCGCTGCCATACAAAGGCCAGGGCACTGAGCAGACAACTGTAAAATGGTCTGTTGTGTACTTCCAGAAAATATCCATACCTCCCCCATTGAAGGGATTTTGTTCTAAGATCCCCAGCCCCTCCAGCTTCATGCATTTTTAAAAATTTTTTGGTCTTACAGAACCCCCCAGGAAATTTCAATCCTTTCTGTCGGGGGAGTATGGATGTTTTCGAGAACTGAACAGTGCCAACAGGGGCCAAAAAAAAAAACATCATGATACCCAATTTAAGGATAAGGAACCTCAAAAACTATATCCTATCCTGTGGCAAATACCCACATAGCCAAAATATGGGAGCACCCCCTCCTTATCTGAAAATAAGAAAAAACCAGGCTATGTGTTTGATCCCCCTCTATTTTCCTGTTTAAAGGTGTTGAAAGGAAGCAGTTCCCCAAGCATTGAGTAGAGTTCTTACAGTAGCCTTTGTGGTTTCCAGTTTTAAATGGACTAGTGTGAGTTAAGTATCACTGGGTAGATATTTCAGCGCTTTCCTCATGTTATATCACTAACAGCCCAAAACTTTCTACAGCATCATATTTCCGTGGTGGATCCAGACCTTGAGCTAAAGGGTGTGTGAGGGAGGGGGGGGGGGTATTTTGCTTGCCCTGCCGGCTTTTCTTTCTTCTGTGATTTCTTCTTTTTTTAATTCAAAATAGGGGGGGCCCTCCCCTAGATCTGCCACTTTATTTGACACATTGATCAATTCCCAAATTGACATTTACAGGACTTGCGCTATGGGGTATGTACAATTATACTGGTACAGTGCAGAGATGATGAATTCGAAAGATTTACTAGCTGTATATCAAACCAATCCAAATACTCAAAAACCACCCATAATGATTTGATCTTTTTATTACATAATTAGGCCAAAATCTCCAAGATAAGGTACAAATATGCCATGGATTTCACAAGACAGTTCTGTTTACCAAGCAAGCTACAGAAAAAAAAAATAAACTGCAAAATTACCCAAGCTGAATTAAAAGCTAATGCATTCATGAATCCCAAGGAAAATCAGGCCAAACTCTATTACTGCCTAATCAAATGTAGTGGCCAGCTTCCTGTTTTCAAACCAATGAGTTTTATTTACAAAGTTGCAAATTCAAAAATTTGGTTAATTGTTATCATTTCATATGAAACATAACAATTTTTTCGCTTGAAACGTGTTCAATATGAAAGTTTTTGATTGACTATTTAAAATGGTTTGACTTGAGCAACACATTGAAGGTTGACAAAAACAAAATATCTACGATCTTTCATTTTTGAGAGCATGTTCTAAATTATTATTCATAACTGTTCATTTAAAGTCTCTTTGCATATTGAAAACCAAACACAAAAAATCATTGACTGGAGATGTTGAACACTACAACTAAACCAGCGCCTTTTAGCTAGTATCGTAAAACTCTCAGTTAACTGTACCGTGGGTCTCTTGACTAGCCAGAGCAAGCACTGCTTGCATGTGCATCACTGCTTGCGTGTGCATGGATTCCAGCCATTCTTTCTCACAATTCCCATGTGCATAACAAGACAAGCTTTTATCAACACCACAATAAGCACGTCATAAAAAATTTAATTCCGATATTATTTGAGAAGATTAGTTCAAAATCTTTCATTTAAATCTACAAAATACCAAAGCTTCACTGTCTCCACTAGCCCGTGTTACAACTGGTGGTCCATGCAACAAAGCCAAAATATATATGCGTAAACATAGACAACACCTCATTCTTTTTCATTACACCAGTGTGAAAGAGATCACAAAATGAGCAGGCTAGCGATACATTTTGACATACTTAATAGAAGGAAATGGTCATGAAACCTGGCGAAGTTCTTAGTCGTATGTTTTTGTTAGCTATTTGGGGGGTTGACCCTGCACAAAACCTGGCAAAATACAAAAGGTGATTATGTGTGCTCATACAACTAACCAATAGAAGCACTGAGATTATGTAATTCATGCATAGTCAAAAAGCATAAAACAAAAAATGTGCAGGGTCAAGGACCTTCCAACATAAATCTTAGCCTGTTTGTTTGCTTCTTTGATGTTTACCAGGCTTCTTAACCATTTCCCTCCATTAACTATGATTTCAAATACCGTGAAAGAAAGCAAAACATAACTATAATAAGAAAAGATCAAAGGTTTGTGTACAAGGGCACATAAAAATGTACTTTGAAAAAGAGAAGGCAGGGGCAGATCCAGGATTTTTCTTAGGAGGGGCTGTACCACTAAAGGAATGGCATAACTGAGTTGTTACCAGTGATATTAGAGAGCAGCATGTCATCTCAAGGGGGGGTGTGTGCACCCACCTGTACCCTCCCCCTAGATCCACCCCTGGAAGGAACTATGAACACCAATAATCTGCTATGGTTCTTTGAACATTACAAAAAATGACAGTAATAACTAAATAAATGCACTGCAAAAAAAATATATATATTTTGACCTTTGATATTGCAAAAACTACAATAGCTTCACATTATTTAACATTTCATACAGAATGTGGCAAGGCTTCTTCTAGAGTTCTGAGCTTGGCTCAAAATAGCCGCCCAAAAGTTTTATTAGCAAAATGTTCAAAGGCTATACCCTATTCATAAATGGCTGTCAATTTAGAATTCTTTTGTATGCATTTAAATTAGCCCAACTAACCTCGTTTGAGAGTTAAAATGAATTATCAACTCAAAAACGAGGTTAGTTGGGCTAATTTTAATACTTACCAAAGAATTTAAATTGGCAGCCATTTATGAATAGGGTCTATGGGAGCAGAATAAAGGAGCATGCACATACTGCTGTTGAACAGTTTTCATAGCAAAATAACTTTATGTACCCATGTACACACCAGCTTTGTTTAAGGTCTATTTGCATTTGACCAATCTTTGTCATTTCTGGATAAAGCCTACCATTTTTTTCAGGGCAAATTCCTAACATACTGAGAGATCAAACCAGAAAATAGCCTCACAGAAAATGCAGTTTGTTTTTTGTTTGTGATCTGAAATTTATAGTAGCTGACATCCTCCTTTTTTCTTTGGCTTCTTCACTTGAGGGCAAAGCACTGCCCTGATTGCCTCATCAAAAACTGTTTTTAGTCCCTTTTGCGTAAGAGCTGAACATTCCAGGTATTTGGTAGCCTGAATCTCTTTGCACATTTTCAAACCTTCAGTATACACTACAGGCCCCAGCTTTTTATCCTTCAGTTTCTCGATGGTTTCCTTGTCATCTCGTAAGTCAAGTTTTGTACCAACTAAGATTATCGGTGTACTAGGACAATGGTGGCTTACTTCTGGATACCACTGCAAAACAAAACAGGCATCAAGGAGAAATTAAGAAGGGCAAAAGGAGAAGAACTGTAAAGAATCTTAAAATATTACTACAGTTTAATGAGTACATGTAAATACATCTATGCCAAGTTCAAACTGGCCAACATTGCCAGAGCTTATACTGACTGGTTTCCACAACTTGAAGCTTTTATTACTGCAGCTACCCCTGGGTGGGATGCCAGTCCATAACAGGCCCATTCCTCAACCTTTTCTTTCAAGTTATCCCAACACTGTATTGGAACCCATTTATAATTGTTCCTACTTGGAGAGGGAGAGCAAAAAAATACAGTAGAACCTCCCATAAGCAACAACCCAAAATGTCAAGCCAAGGTGGTTGCTTACAGGAGGATCAAAATTCTTCCTCGTTAGCATATTGCAACTGCAGAGACTTACCCCGTGCTTCAAGTGTTTTATTCACATGAAAAGTCAATTTCGAAACAAAATCTGTTACTTCCCACTTAGATATTTCCGCCTCTTGTACTACCCAGGAATGAAATAATGTTACAACACCTTATTTATGCTCTATTATCTGTCAAGTGGTCGCTTACAGCAGGTTAAAAACAAGTTAGAAAATTTCGAACTTTTCACTCTAAAAGTGGTTGCGGCCACTTGTGAGGGGTGGTCGTTTACAAGAGGTTCCAAATATAGTGACTTGACTGGGACACTTTTGGTATTTTGGAAAACTGGTCGCTGAGAAGGGGCGGTCGCTTATGAGAGGTGGTCACAACAGAAGGTTCAACTATATAATCATTGTTATGAATTTGAAAAAGTAACAAGAACAGAATCTAAAGTAAACTTAGAACACAAATTACAGACTAAGCCAGAGCTCAAACCTGGATTGCTTCATTATTATCCAGCATGCTTATCATTATGCTACTTCTTCTCCCAAAGATTAACAAGGAATAATTATTAATAAAACATTGTGGGTTGTATACATTTCAACTTACCTTTGCTCGAACATTTTCAAAGGAAGCTGGACTTATTAAAGAGAAGCAGATTAAAAAGACGTCCTGAAACAGAAGTAAACAAGCAATATGAACATTTGTCAAAGTCACTAGACACTACGCGCTTGTCCCATTTTGAAATTACTCGCGAGATTACTCCCTGAATTGTACTCCACTCAGTCCAATTACTATTACTAATTTCCCAGTGTAATCAACATCAATTTCGGTTGCATTGCATTGCATCAGTCAATTCCAGCAGTGCCCATCCCCTCCTGCGGCATCTGGAAAAAAACACCCAGGGCAGGGAAAAATTTTGACATTTAGTTGCCCTGCGGTTAAGTACATTTCAGTTTTCAGTTCTCCCGGCTAAATTATTATTTGTTTAATGGGCATACAATGTTCATACCTTATCAACTACATCATTTACTAGGTACTGTCTATAGAAAATATCTATACCCCCTAAGGAAAAATTTAGAAATTATATTTTTAAACTTTCCTTTACAGATTATGGCATGCACGTCTCTCCCATAGTGTGGTCTTTACTGTTAGAAGCATTTATTACTGACAACAATATCCAGAGACAAAGAAAGACTCACAGTTTGTGGATAGGAAAGTGGTCTCAGTCTGTCATAATCCTCTTGACCTGCACAGAAAAAACAGAAACAATAGGCAAGTCACTAAACCAGTGAATGTTGTATCTTCCCTGTATAATGGCGTGCTCATAACATTACCAAATCTAAACACATTTTCACCTCAGCCTGTGAGAGTTACATGTATAGAACACTACCCCTCAACAAACAGAAATTTTTAACACCAAGAGATATATGTAAACAGCAAACAGAAAATTTATTGTGTTGACACACAAGACAGTCATCTCTGAACATGTACTATTTTTGATTGGTTGTTGTGCAGTACACCCCAGCTCTATGGACACCCATATAACACAAATGGATATGTTGTACGTCAAAATGAAATTCAGGTTAAAATGAAATTCCTTAGTCTCTTAACCCTAATTATTCATGAAGGAAATTGAGAATCAAACTAGTTAAAATCATTTTAGCCTGAATTTACTTTTGACCTACAACAGATACATCCACCTTTTTAGCCACAATGAAAGTGCAGGGACAAAAAAAAAACTATTCCATGTCAACGTTGTTAAAGTTGTTTGTTGAGCATATAGGTTAGTTGTCTCATTTAATCTTTAGTTTAGTTACTTTTCCTGTACAATGTCCTGTTAAACCTAAATTTGCATACTGTGTATAGTCAGCTCGCATGCTACTTATTTCTCAGTACATTTTGGGTATCTCCTGTTACAATGTTGCCAGACAAGTTAATGTTCTGATTGATCGGTTTTGGAGTTCGTCACAGTTGTCTTGCAAGTTTTCATGTTTATTACACTTAATCATTTTCCTGTATTTTTCATGTCACTTAACCAGCATTTACATTATTTTATGTTCATTCCTGTATTTGTAATTTTGCTGTTGTCAGTTACCATGTTCATTCTTCAGGTGAATTTGCTGCGATGCAAGGCAAAATGAACCATACACCCAACAACCAACTTTAAGACCTTGACTTCCACTGTTTCATAATGTTATAGTAATAAACAACCTCATAAAATGACCCAGGACTAACGTGCCAAAAGGCAAATAAAAGAATTAAATAAAGTGTGACAATTTCCAATAAAATGAATCAGTTATGTATGGATCAACAGTATTCAATGTGGTGCAAGCACCCCTTTACAGGTCAATACCAAAATTATATCCAACAAAATTGAGCAAAATAATGTGACCACTGGAAATGCTAGGTGTTAATATCTAACTTTTCAGTGGCCATTGGTTGTTTGTATGTATCGACATGATATTATTTAACCACGATGATGGTGTATAGTTAGGGTAATTTTTTATCTCCAAATTATCAATTAAGCTTACTGCAAAGTGACAAGTTCTGAATATCAATTGCTAATTACAAAGAATTACAACAAAGCATCACGCCGTTTCATTCTTTCACCCAATGAACACAAGCTAAAGTGTACAAATGTTCATTGTTGGGTAATTAATATAAGTTAAGCTTACTGCATTGATATGCTTAACAGGTAAAAACGAGACTCAAAAATTAAACCTCCGGTAAGTTTGTGTAAAACTAGTAACACCTTCATGAAGTCGTCTACTATCAAATTAATAGAGTTTCACAACGGAGAAAGCATTGAAAAAGGACCAGACTTACCTGCTGTATCCCATAAACCAAGATTTATTGGTTTGCCATCGACCATAACATTAGCAGAATAGTTATCAAATCTGAAAAAGATGAGAGAAACTTTGGTCAGGCTGGTTTCGACCGCCGTTGCCGAAAACTGACGAGTACAACACGATTGGTACGAAAAGAACAGCACCTAATCCGTCCATAAAAGCTGGTATCGAATCAAATAAGCAGCAAATAAAGTCGCTGAAACAACGGGAGCTGAGCATTGCATACTTACACTGTCGGAATATACTCCCCCGGAAAAGCATTTGTGGTATAACTGATCAACAAACAGGTTTTACCAACAGCACTATAACAAGAAAACGAGCAAACAATTAGCAACTTTACTCTTAGTTTCAGCCAAAATGCTCCAAAAAAATCGAACAAGGGACAAGGAGGTTCACACCAAGGGGAGACACATTATAAGAATGCTGGAAGCCAAAAGAACGCTGAACATCTAATACACGCCGGCAGTTCGTGAAATTACGAGGCATTGCAACCCGAAATAACATGATTAGGGGCGTCCAAACATTGAAAGTTTACAATCAAAAGCGCTCAAATCTCGAAAAGCACAGGGACAAACGAGAATCTTAAAATATCACGGTAATATCGAGCAAGACATCCTGAAGGTCATTCAGAAAGCTTCTAATCTCAACGTATTGCATACCCATCTCCGACAACCACACATTTAATCGCTTGCATCGTGGCTTCGAGCTCCCTTCAAATTCAAACCGACCCTTTCAAACAGAGCTTGGAGTCTTCGGAGAAGAAAGAAACGGCGTTCGGAGGTAAATCTCTCTCACTATTACCCAAACTTGTACATGAAGCAAACGGAAGTTCAGAGCTCTGCAAGGAGACCGCCTTATATGAGCTTAGAACCTAGCCTCGCCACACCCTCCTTATATATCTCACCCCCAGCAAAGAGGCCAAAAATAGCGCTTATAAAGAGTGCCTCTGAGCTCTGATAGGACCCGTTACTCTCTCTAGCTAGTGGGCTGAAACGAAAATAGCAGTCAACAGTATATAAAAGCTCTGGTTCATACCTTTCCCATGATAACAGTTTTAGCATTATAATATTCATCATGAAGGTAACAAAACATTGTCAAAAATTGCCATGTTTTAGTTGATTGCAGTATAGAGAAGACGGTATTTTTAATAACCAGGTACTTACCCCTTGTCTGGCTAGAGAAGTCTATCGCTGGATATCTCTGAACTGAAGCTATGAGAATTGAAATAAACTATGTAAATCTTGTGTAGTATGCAAGACATCCTTCAACTCAGGGGTGGAAAGTGAAACTTTCGGAAAAACGATAATGTCTAATGTCCAAGTTCGTTCCCAGGCCCCAATCTCTTCCTCAAGGAAGAAAATATGAACCTGGGA
>Ga0126338_10001546_pt1 | contig 15029 bp, 9 predicted proteins | sample OrbCmetagenome_2_FD_92529 | JGI IMG/M metagenome (GOLD analysis project Ga0126338, IMG submission 92529) | Coral microbial communities from Petempiche,Puerto Morelos, Mexico - Orbicella C C metagenome | ecosystem: Host-associated > Invertebrates > Cnidaria > Coral | place: Petempiche,Puerto...
CAAGGCGACCCGGTGGCGAGGAAACACAGAAAAAAATTAATTCATTAACATATTTCTTTCCATCAAAAAATTATTCCAGAAAATCAATCAATCAAATATAAAAACACGATTATAGATATCAATCTTTCAGAAATTTCATTCGTAAAATCTGCAAATGCGAATACATAATTATGATACAATGTCTTTAAAATAAGAAAAGCAGCTTTTTCCTCGCGTCTCCTGCCAGGACAGCGCCGTCAAACTGCAGAGGAATGAACCTCACAAACATTGTGCCATTATTCTTGTACTTCTTTCAAGCTCCGTTCCATAAAACGTCAAAACACAAGTGAAACTACAAAAAATTAATGTCAAGAAAAACGAAGAAAAATATCTTTTAAACTGTGATAAAAATAATTTGAGTTTTAAACGTTCAGTGAAACAGAGCTTTCAATACCGCATAGCATTAACTCCTTAAATTAACCTTGAACCTCTAAGAGTGATCAACATACGATTTCTCATTAAAATAGCAATACAAAATCAAGCATTCATGTGACGAAAATTCAGGACTTGATCACTAAAGAGAACGATATCGATTGCCATTATAGCCAAACATATTCTCCCAACTAATGCTATGAAAAATGTATGGAGATATGTTAGGAGAAAATACACCTTGACAACAGGATAAAAGAATTAAACAAAGAGGTGCGTAAGCTGCGGAAAACATCCTGATTTAAGTTATAAATACGACTTGGTGTGTTTTGAAACCAATGGCAAAACAAGAAAATTTACTTTAGAACGAATTTGAGTTAAATGTAAAATAAGTGAGGACAATTGCGTTTTATGTAAGATTTCTTCTTTTTTTACAGTCGAATGCGCCGTCTTCTATCACTTGAAAACATTTTTTTTTTAATTATTAACGCTTTTGTAAAATTTTAATGTTGATTTTCAAACTCCCTGGCCAGTTGAAAACTAAGTCAAGAATCACTCCAAATGTAGGAATTTCGTGAAAAGCAGAGATTTCAAATCACGTCACTAAATTCTTCAAAAAGATGTAGATCCGAGATTACCAAACAAAATTTCACAGCACGTGTGGTTGTCAGCTCTATTACTGGCCAAGGAGTTTCAACAAAATCAACAGAAAGTTCTACGAAAAGCTGTCAAACACCAGTCAGTCATTCAAAAAGATTACGACGGACTTCGCCGAAAAATGTAAATTAAGTGAACAAAATCGTTTATGGCATGGCGTTTTTAACGATAACAATTTGTCGGGAGATCCTGAAGTTTGACTTCACTCTGCGACTTATGAATTAATAATAACTGACTATGATGTTGGAAAAAAAATCCGTTTTACGTTAACGAAAGAATCTCAGTTTAGACTCACTGCACATTCGAGTTTCGAAAAATTACTCTAATCCGTGTTATACATATTTATATATATCTATATATTTCTTTGCAGACATTTTGCTGCTCAACTTTAATTTAATTACCGCTCGCTCGTACCCAGGCCCACATTTCTTCAGGGGAATGTACTAAAATTCTTAATCTAACGAAGGAAACTGGAAAAGTTTACCTACGCTAACTTGAAATACCATTAACCTAACCAAACTATTAAAACCCCAAGCATGAACCTGAAAAGTGCACAAACTAACTTTGCCGCTGGTATTTCCATGCATGCTTAATATAAATTGTTACGAAAGAGCAAAAACCTAACAGATTCGGTGAATGGTGGGTACAACCTTTCACGATTTTTACAACGACCTAATAATAAACTAGTTTATTCTGCTATACAGCGTCAAGATGACACTAAATTTTTGTTATTAAGTAATATTCATCACCTGGAAGATTGCTTTCCAGTGGTGTCATTATCCCTGCAATTACTTGAAGTATTTTCCATTCTTTTATGTGACTGCTGTAACTGTTCACCTTTGGCTCAAACTTTGTACTACTCTCCCTCCCTAGGGACTGGAACCAGTCAGGTGCTCCGGACTCAGCCCATTCCTTTCCGCGTCGCCGTTCAATTCCTTGACGCCGTTGGTCACAATACTGATAGGACTTCCCGCCATGCATCTTGGGTGCACAGGGGAGCCAATAGGACCCAAAGGATTGGCACCATTGCTGACGGCAACCGCTGCTGCGGCAACAGCGGGAGCAACGGTTGGAGCCGTAGGAGATATTGAGGAGCTTGGGGAGAAGGCTAGCTTCAGGGTATAGGAACCTCCTCCTGACGAAAATAAACATGAGTTACCAAACGTACTTGTGATAAACCTCCCCAAAGATGCTTCCCTAAGCCCACCATATTTGAAAATACCGAAAACCTTTCGTTAATAGCCCCTCCCAAAATATAAGTAGATTGTTCTTTCAGAGCTGATGTCAATTCTCTATTTCCTAATTCCCCATAATTCACTCTGTTTGCCCTCCAAATTTTGCATAAACTATTGTTGTAAAATGCTCTCGGGAACATGCAGACCTCCCAAGAGCACTTAAACATAATAGTTTATGGAAAATCTGGCGGGTAGGGGGTGAAGAATGAATTATGGGGAATTGGATGGTAGAGAATTGCCATTATCTCTGAAAGAACAATCTACTTCAGATTATAAGGAACCTTACTGTTGATGTTCAGAGAGGTGCACCTTCTTCTAGTTTTGCTGGCTTTAGAGTTCTCTTTTAAGACTACTTTCCAAATAATCGCGCAAAATTCCCTCCAAATACAACCAATCATTTCAAGAACGCACAATTCCTGCCATGATTAAGTCCCCCCTCTTCCCCTCCTGGACCCACTTGACCCCACTAAAAAGTATTTTGAACGAAAATAAGCCTTTAAGGTATCAATGCATACAACAATACAGCTTCAGTTGATTACCTGGCGGGTTGATGGTAAAGTGATTTGTGAGTGTAAGCGCCTCCATAGCTGAACGAATGTCTGGCATCTCAAGTAATCCTGCTGATGACTTAGCATTGGCTAAAATTGAAAAAAAGGAAATGATTCTTTTAACAGAGAAAATTCGGTTATTTTAAAAACAAGGTCAAAGGAAATGTCCAGTCCTAGCTATAGGAGGATTCACATGACTGTTAAGGCAACTAGGAGTATTTCTCCCCAGCCCCCCTGGATAGGATGCTAGTTCATGACAGGCTACTGCACAGCATTCTGTCAGGTTGCCCAAACAATTCACCAGTATCCATTTATACTCCTGGGTGGAGAGAGGCACTGTGAGAGTAAAGTGTCTTGCCCAAGAACACAACACAATCACCTCATCCATAGCTCGAACACGGACCGCTCGACTCCGCGTCTAACACACTAGCCTAAGGTCAACGTAATTTCATTTTTTGATAATTTCTCTCCCTCGACACCCCAAAACCATGCAAAGTAATAACAAAGAAACTTCACTACCCCAAAACCATGCAAAGTAATGACACAGAAACTTCACTACACACGGCACATGACACGCCAAAAACATACAAAGCCTCACCTTTTGAAAAGAACGTTCCTTTAAGAGGAGACAAAGACCCAGCTGCAATAAAGACCTAAAACGAAATACAAAACAACTCGCTTTACATTTAACAATTAGATTATCAATTCGAGATTTTTATCACGCATAGAAATTGGACTGAATAACCTAATTGTTTTAGTATAAACCACTAGTCGTTCAAAACGTCATCTTAATCCTCTTCACAGATACTTGGAAAACGCAAAGAAGCGGCGGCCATTTTGTTAACAAGCGCCCACTGCTAGGCTACTCACTATCTACAAAGGTAGAACGGCACTCGTGATAGAACGCTAGTGAATTTATACTTGAGACCAGTACAAGGTAAGCTACTAGTTCCCACGTGTTCAAGACACCATGCAAGTTCAAGAAATGGTTACATTAAGCAACAGATCTTGGTCTGGTGCTTTAAATTAAAGAACTGTGACTTGGCAGTTGTTCCAACGTGTAAGAAATGTATTTTTTTTTCTACGCGTCTGAAGCCACGACGAATACAGCACCTGTTGGCCAAGAGACACTAACAATGCAAGCGAGATTGGCATGGACTTTGCCTTTCTCCATCCACTTATTTAATTCACAAGCAAAGATCCTGTTGCAAGGTTAGTACTCACTACTGGCTCACGCAAGATCCGTTATAAGTCGAACAAAGTCCTATCAACCCAACAAAAAAAGTCTAACAAATAAAGTTCAATTCAGACAAAATCACTCACCTCCTTGAGTGTTTCCACAGTGCAGTTTGGCGGAGCATTAAAGAAATGAAGCATTCTTGTTGGCGGTTGGTATCCTGACAGCTTGTCAAGAAATTTACGTACAACGCTTTGATGCCTGAACAAGGCCTCCTCATATCTCACAGTAACTACGTAAGAGTCCAATGCCCTTTTAGTCTTAACAGGATGAATAGGAGTTGAAGGGAGCTTTTAACTCGTACGAATTGCACAACTGCGAAAGTAAAGATCGGGATTACCACCGAACAGCTAACTGTTACTTCCACTCCCAAGTTGCCCCCGTCTATACTCCTTAAAAATATAACTAGACTGAAAACAGCATATGTTTTCTCTAAACGTTTTAAGAAAAAGAGAGCAACTGTTCGCAGTGTTCACCTGAAACATAAATTAAACAACCTTCCACCATATTGCTGAAAACAAACAACCAACTTGTGATTAATTTAAACTTTTTGATGGGCATCTTTGATCTGACCAATCAAAATCTATTACATGGGATGCATAAATTTCTGACCAATGCATGTTGCCTTGCTCACGCATGCGCTCTCCTGACACGCGCTGTAAGATTTTGACGCGTCAAATCAAACAGAGGATTAGAGAGATGTTTGTCGAGCCACAAAGAACGTATCTGGAATTTTGTAAAGGATACTGTTCTTGAGACTTTGACCTTCTGGAAGACTGCACAAAAAAACAGAAACAATGAAAACAAACGCATTACAATCAGCCAAACCTTACAAAATGTCTTCATATGTTTATTATCTTACGAAATCTCTTTACATGCTCTCTGGCTTATAACAGTAACACTGAAATAATAGCACTTTTAGTCAACATCCTTAGAGACCAACTCCTGTTTACATATCTGTTCACAATGAGTTGGTGACAAAGTTAAAAGTCAATATCTGTTGTGCACGTAAATATAACGTCTATAAAACAAAACAACACCATTCCTTCTCGGATAAAAAGACGCAAAAGAAAGCTTTTTCTTACGAAACAAACCTACTTTGACTCAAGCAACAAATTTCTTTGAACTTACTACTTGAAGCGGTTGTTTCTGTTGTCAGCAAAGTTCATAGACGACGGCGAGCCATCGGGTAAAGCTGTGACTACCGAGGAATCTGCTATGAACGGGTGCTTGGAAAACCTGCGAGGAAAGCGATTGTTACTCGAACAGTAATTCTTCACTGGCATATCTCTTTAATTAGCATACTTCTTCTGTTAGTTCCCTAATTTTTTTTTCTTTTCACGTTTCTCATATAACTTGTTGCGTAGCCAGAGTGCTGATATCGTAAGAATAAATTTTGAGCTCATCTATGATTGACCAATCATGGCAAAGCTGTCGCTTTTCCGGCCAATGACAGGCAAAACCAAAGAGAAACGCGGTTTACATAAAGCGCGTTTTCCCGCTCTTTTTACCAGTCACGTGTTTCCGTTTCAAGATATGATTGGCTTAGATGAGGCGCGTTTTCCCGCTCTTTCGACTAGTCCACATGTTGTCGTTTGGAGTTGGGACTAGTTTATAACCGGCGAGATATTTGCAGGCGTGGTAACCTGCTCTGTGATATTGTTGGGCTTTGGTTTACAACAGTCCCATGATTTAGAACATTAAACATTCTGAAAACTACCAAAACTTAATTGTTCTTTCACTCGTTAAAAAGTCACTTTAGCGAAAGTAACGTGAAAATTAAACCCAGGGCATGCCCGGTGCAGAGAGTACACGAATTCTAGGCTTATCTGACAATACCTCAAAACTAGTTCGAAAGCTTACGATACAAGAAGACGACAGGTCGCTATTTTCCGCTCATGGAGTGCGCAGTTCAACACAAACTTACATGATGTTTATCTTGGAATCAAAGAGAATGGCGCCACTCAAGTTCCTGATGATCATCTCAGAAGCGACTTTATCTGACATTTGTACCATGGCAGCGCCAAGCTTGTTTGTGAGGAACTTCACCTGGGACAATAACAACTCCGGCTTAGCAACAATAAAATCAGAAATAGACCACATTCTTCTTGGTAAATGACAAAATATATTTTCCCAAGAAAAATGCTTTTGCCCATTTACCTTCAAACAACGACAAAGCCCAAAAGAGACAAACTTTCAAAATCATCAACTCAGCAAAATTGAGAATCTAAACAGAATCATATGAAAATGCTACTAAAAAATTTTCATTTGAATTGTCACACACTAAGGTTTCTTCTACATATTGAAAATTTAGAACCACCCTCTATAGTATAATTAGTAAATAAACCCCTTCAGGCGGCTGGTATGTTGGCTGATAGTGTCCGCGGATGAGAGATTGTCCGAAAAATGAATATTTGGTCGAGAAGCGAAGCTTCGAGGAATCGAGGGCAAATGTGAAATTTTGAGGACAATCTCTCAGCTAAGGACATTATCAGCCGACATACCGGGAAGCCAGAAAGGGCTTATTTATTTTATAACCCTCCCATTAATTTTCATATCACAATTAAACCGCTCGTAAACATGGTAAAAGAGCCAGTGGTGTGATGGCGAATGCGCGTGACTGACGTAAGCAAGCAAGTACATTTGATTGGTTTAACTAACTTTATTTCCGCTGTGATTGGACCAAAACATGACAAGCTGTCACGTGAAATTAACTCTCGTAACGCCCCTTAGATCAAGAACTCAAAAACTTGATGTACTTTCCGGACAGCATTTGCGACCAGCTATTTAATATAGACTCAACAAAACGAGTTTGGTTTCCTTCGATGTGAAATAAGAGAAAGGAAAATTTGAAAGTCTTGTGCTGACTGTGTTTCTTTTCGACGGAAGCAATCGGAGGACAAATATCGACGCAGGCGGTGGTTATTGCGTATTATAACTGCCCTGTGAGTTTTCACCACGTGACGTAAGTAACCAATAAAATCGCGCCAAAATTAATGGGTGGGTGTGACAATATCACAAACGCACTGCTCAGTAGCTTTCATTTGTATAGTCATAGGCTACACACTTATTTCAAAATTTAGAACGCAGACTTAAAATTTAGAACCACCCTGTACAGGACAAATAACAGTGGCACATGAAATTACTACTCTTCTTCTTGTCCAGCAAAACAAACAGCGCCACCGATGAAAGTCTTGCTCAACAGATTTCAGCTGAAAGGTCATTCATTAGGGTTTCATCCACAGACATGAGTTAGAACCACATGACGTAGCATAATCACCACAGAGCCACACAAGTTTTCCTCTGCAGCTTCTATTTAAAAGGTTGCACAGCAAGTTATTTCCAGACCTAACCGTCAAAACCACTTTGATCAACTTGGTTCATTCGGCGCCACATAAAAATGCTGCACAAAAGCTGTCATTTGAATGGGCACTCACTAAGGTTTCATCCACACACTTTAACGTTACAGCCATCTTGCACAGACAAACGAACTCACTTATTTAAACCCTTTAATCATAAAATGATTTTGATGAAATGATGATGAAGTGATCTTAAAATTCAGACTTCCTACCTTGACAACGTTACCATACAGACAAAACAAATTGAAAATCCTATCACAGTTCATCTTCTCTGCATTCAGCCCATAAACCATCAACACGCAACCAGTGCCCCCTACACACCAAGAAAAACACTACTGTAAACAAGCACACAGATCAGTGGATAAAGCTTACAATTTAAAAACCATCCAAGCAATGGATTGGCAAGTTTTTCCCCTTTTGATTGTTGCTTCTTGACATCAGCCCGGAGCAAAACAATAAGCTAGGCTTGCCCCCAAAACGCATGGCATAATGGCACAATCCTGTAAATTCTGTAAATAGGAGAACGTCTTGCTAGTAAATTCCCCGACGGGGAGGACAGGGTCGCTCGTCGTATCTTTAAGGCATTAAAAAGGGGTTTTGGTGCCTCTTTGGGTGGGAGCTTTCACAATACCTTTTAGGGTATTCGGCCGAAAAAAAAATATTACAGGAGATATTTAAGTAGACGGTATTTGAAGCAATTTTTATCACTATTTTACACAATAAGGGTGACAGTTAATGTGTTGGTTTAGAATTGGTACCTCTTTTGGGTAAAAAGCATTTCAAGCCACACCCACAAAACAGGGTCTTGGAACCTCTTAGGGGTTGTTTTCGATGAGCAACCCAGTGCTTTTTATATGAGTGTGCCCACCAACCCCAACACTAACCTGCATTCAGAGCATGGGAAATGCCATTCATCTGCTGTTGTTGCTGAGACAGCCCAGGTAAGGTACCTAACAGTCCACTCTGCGGCAGCTGGTAGGGTGAGCTTCCCAGAATACCAAGTTTTTTGACAACATTCTCCACTGGAGAGCTACTACCTGTTGATAATGAAGGCAAAAACGTTTTTAAAAATGAACCTGGCTTTAAATATCATTATTAGTACTACCCCAAGTGGCAAATACGTGTTGTGGGCAACAACCAATGTACTGTTCTTGACAATAGTGACTGCGGTTGTTTCTAGGCAAAAATAAAAACTTTTTCACTCAATGAAACTCAGAGAAGCAAGGTAGGGGGTCCCATTGTTAGTCAATTTGTTCTTTAAGTCAGAATGATTTCAACCTAGATTAATTTGTTTCAACCCAGGATAAATTTTTCACACCAGTTTATTTATTTTTTTCACTTTAATGGGGTTTTTTGAATACCAAACACACCCTTGCCCCCTCAGTACCTAACCCTACCCTACCCTGCCAGAATTCAATATCAACCCCACCTTGCCTAACCCTACCCTACCCTACCCCTTAAGCCTTTAAATTTTGTACTCTGACTCACAGGTCTGAACATCTGACTTTGTAGTAGAGCTTCATCTCCACTAGGCCACATAACCAATTGTTGCAAATTTGTTTATATTTGTTGGTCAAGTAAGTTAATGGTCCCAAAGTCATCCCTTCCCTTTGACACAAGTTGAAGTTATTCTGAAATTGACTATCAATGGATAAATGTAGGGTGCCATTTCCATACCTGATGTTGGACTCTTTGGTGGGTTACCATGGAGAGATGCAACCTTAGCTAGAATACCTGAGAAACAAACAGAAAGCTGGTACATCATTCAGTGTTCACTGAAATTGTGGCAACAGCCTTATACATATTGACAGAGTAGTCAGAGCACTTTTGAGTGTCTAATCATGAGATTCCACTCATTTCAAGAATGTTCAAGCTAAAATTATATAAAGCACAGAGCAAACACTTACTCTGCACTGTAGGAAACTGTGCTGCTCTTGCAATGGCCTCATTACTGATGGGAATTGATGATCCGTTCACATCTAACAGAGATGGATTCAATTAATTAAGCATGAGCAAAATCACTGTATACTCAAGGTTAACCACAAGATACAAACTTCCACTGTGTAAATCCAAGAAACACAAATATCTTGATTCGACTTTCAAATGCTAGTAAGTTTAGCTGCAACAGCTCAGATTGCAGATCAATCGATAGCATTTACTGGGACTTTTAATTCTCCTCACAACTGATCAGTGTTCCCTCGGTCCACAATATCGTTTGATCTCACATAACAACTACCATGTTCAGTCTTTTGGATTCACAATATGAAATGAGGGCATTGAGAAAGAAAACAATAACATGATCATTGCATAGCATTAATAATTTGTTGTTGTTACACTTTTGTTAAATACTCACTCATATTTCCATTTAGGGAAATGTTGTTAGGTGGTGAGCTTGACAACTGTGATTCACTTGCATCATTTCCTGGAATCAATCAATTTGGTTTTAATTAGTTTTGTTTATTACTACATATATATTTATGTATTAACCTTACAGAGAGACATCAAGTTAAGAAAATGGGCTTGTGAGTGCTGGGGCTTAACTCGCTCAGCATGGGATGCTAGTCAACTGTGGCAGGGCTTGAAAAACGTGAATTCCAGCTTGCCCTTCAGACAAGCAGCTCTCAAACTATGCTTGCCCTGGGCAAGATGTAGTTGACGTTTGTTTTGGTTTAGTTGGTAGATGACTTGCCTGGGTCTTTGCCCATCAGGCAAATGAGAATGAAAAGGTAATTGACCAGCAGGAAAATCTACTTGTCCTGGACGACCTGATGGCACTTTCTTTGAGCCCTGTGTAGGTAACTCCTCAGAATTTTCCCTTGCATAGCCCAAGCAGTTGGCTGATACACATTTCTACTTATGTGAATGTGCAGTGATTCAAATGACTGCGTGGTAGCTAAAAGTATTGCTAATCTCTAGTCTGAATCTCAAAACTAGTCATGTTGCAACTTGAATGGTCCTCAAATTGCTGTTATAAGTTGTGTCATAAGTCATGTTGTCCAATATGTACACTAACAGAGCCTCTCTGTATGTATACCAGTTAGGACAAAGTACAAATAAATTAAAACTAACCTGATATTGCAGACAAAAGGCCAGAACCCAAAAGAGCTGTCTTACTTGGAATCCCTGCAAAATTAAAAAAATAATCAATACATCTTTAGTATCATAATTACAGATGAATGTGCCACTTCTCAAGGTAGAGCAGAGTGTATTTAAATCTCTAACCACGCATTTATAAGCAAAAGAAACATCAGGTGTGGTGAAAGCCTGAGTTACAACAAATTACAATGCATAGGGTTTTCTTGATATTTCTTTGATGTGGGGTTTTGCACTATTTAACAATTTGACCCATAGCCTGCAAGGGCTACAGTTCTAATTGTTTTAGTATCACCCAACTAGTCGGACAGAAAAGGCAATAATAAAGTTAGCAAATGCAAGTTGAAGAAATATTTATTTGGGAACAAAACGAAAGAAAGCGTCATGCTCGAATGCGCCAATTTCTCTACTCGAGGACCTCTATTAGAGTAGCCAATTAAAATGCAGAATCTGCGTTAGTCCACTTAAGTTGGGTGATACTGATGCTCTTTATTACCCTACAACTGGAAAAAGGTTGAGATGACAGGATATCAACTCCTAATGCTAGCTTTTCTGTATATCACCATTACAACTGATCTCAGAAGACAAAGAGAGAGCTTTTCCCAAACTCAAAAATATGAGTTCTCTGAGTTGTAATGACATGCGAAACTACTATTACACATTCAAAATGTTAGTACTGTACGGTAAACATAGGCTAACAGATTTATCAATTTATTGGCTCCTGAGTGCAGTCAGTGGCCACTGATTCATAAAAAAAATCTAAAGTCACAACAAGTCTGCCCCAGTGCCTGGTCCTGGGTTGGTGTGGGTTAATTCCAGGCCTCAGCATTTGTATACATGTAATGTGAAGTTGTCATCACAGACCTGAGTTGTTGCTAAGTGCTCCAGTGTAATCCCATGTTTCATCATCATTTTTAAAAACATTTAACTTTTTCGCTTTCTGAAAATAAAACAAACCATTTCAAGGATATTAGTGGACGACATTACTGATAGAGGCTACAGTAGACAAAAACCTTGTACGTACTCACTGATCAATTCATTGGCACCTTTTCATTTTTGCTAAAATGGTAACTAGTTTAATTTATTTTTACAATTATGTCTTTAATATACAAAACAATCACCATCAATTGTTTCTGCAAGATAGGTCTTACACTTACAACAGGTACATGAACAACTTGTTCCATATAAGTCATTAGCCTAAAACTTACTTATGGTTGTTGAAAAAGACATAAACTGGTGTAGGATTTTGAAGAATGTTTAAATGTACAGTACTGGACAGAAGTAACCTAACAGGGAACACGTTATTGGAACGCAAATGGAACGCGAAATAGAACGCTGCGGGAACGCCAAAATTTCTGGCGAGCTGGAGCGTGTTCTGAACAAGAACGTGTTCTATTGAGAACGCATTCTTGTTCAGAAGGGCAATGTTTAAATGTAGCATTGAGCTATGTCATATGATGCAATTTGTGCATCACTGCAAGATGCAGGTATAAGCAGATAACTCAGTTCCTACCTTTGAATAGTCAATCTTCAAAGTACAGCATCCAGCGTATATATCTTGTCCATTGAGTGTTGCAAGAGCTCGCTGTGCTGCTTCGACATTGTCAAATGTAATGACTGTCAAGGAAAGAGTTTCACCCCAGTCACAAGACAAAACAAGACATTACTTGTCTTAAGTGTTGGAATCATTACAAGGATCCTTAAAGATCCTCAAAAATTTGATGAGGATTTTATCAGGATCTTGGAATAAATTCTTAGAAGGAACTCTTAGGGATCTTGCAAGAACCTTACCGATTTTTAAGGAATTGTTGCAAGATCTTTAATTATCCCTTCCACGGCACGAATTTTGGTTACTCCAGTGGCCACAGATTGAAAGCCGCGTGGGTTCCTATAAGGACCCAGAAGATCTTGAGGGGATTGCAGATAAAGAGCTACAAAGGTCCTCAAAAACATACATTTGAGGATCCTCAAAGATCCCTGAAATATTTTCAACAGCAGTTCTTGATCCTGAACAAACCTCAACACTGATGAACATCTTATCCCTCCGTAAATATCAATATGAAGTAAACTGAAGCACAAAGGTCTTCAGAACACATGGCAAAATAATCATCATGATTATATTCTTCCAATTACTAATATGAGAAATGGGAGGGAACTAGTAATGAGAATATCCATGTTGAGATCAGGTCTTGGAGGATTTATTTAAATCTTCCATGTAAAAGTTCAGAAAAAGGGACTTAAGTTTTACATTATAATTTTAAAAATATGTTTGAAAGGATATTCAACCAAAGCTTGTAATCCGTTTTTGTGAAAAATCACAATTCTCAACACTTTCCCATGGGGGCTACATATTTTATGAAGCACTTTCTGCAAAAGAAAACAGAGAAAAAATAAATTAGGCATTCTTTAAGCATACAATAGAGACCAAATCTGAAAACTGAAATTGTTTTAAGAAATAGCAGTGTTACTGTATACTCAGTTGAAACAATGTAAATAATAGTTATCATAATTGCTTTAAGCTCATGCCAAAACTGTCACAAATTGCAATTTTCAACTGTCAAACACTAGCCGACATAATTTCTTTGAGATGCATGTATTATGAAACACTGAAAATACTTTGTTTACAAGTAAAATTAATCTGCTTGCCGCAAATGCATAATGCCTGGAACTGTAAGCCTTCATTATAATGCAAATTGTTAATAACATCAGATATATAATTGGAAACCTTTAAACCTTAATTGAAATTTTCTTCAAATAATTGAATGGAGTATTCATTTGCTACAAGACAGTTTTCTTACTTTTATGGGCAAAGAGTATAGTTAAACACAAGTGTCAAATTACAGAGCCTAATTGAGAGAGACAAAACATCTCAAGAGATTCTACATGTAAGCCTAGCATTCTCTGATAACTAATTAAGCCATTTCTGCCCTCAGGTGTTTTAATTGTAAACAGAGTTAATTATTGACACTACAACCACCTGTCAATCAGAGCATTCAAATTAATTCTACTCAATAAATAATTGGCACATAGTGTCACTTTGTTTATTGTCAGTAAGGTGGAAATCCTGAGCCACTTATTCATATCAAATTGTTTTGAACTTTTGGTTTGCAGGTTATTCTAGTCATTATTGGTTTGATTACATAATCAAGGAGTGGAAATGACAAGGATGTTTCCGAGTATGCTGTTCAAATGTTCATCACATGTGTATTCTAATAAATGACATCTTAGTTTGTTGGTTTTTCATAGAATCAACTGATTATCATTAGGTGACCAAATATTAATGGCAATGTACTGCAGTATGCGACAGTCTATAGGCCATTCCGAAATAGTGCAGGGAACTGGGGTGGGTTTCAAATTTTACCCGATCGATAAACTGGCACTGCCACATGAAAGATTGCGTTGAGATTAGTCATTTGACTAAGTGTGATGCTTTTAGGGGTGAACAGAGACCAAGTTATAGACCTTGAAACATGGTTCAAAATCCATACAAATGTCTCTAATGTTGAGACAGTGTCCCCCAAAACCGTATATTAAACCATATTTAATAGAGGGGAATGGCTATGAAACCCAACAAAGTTCTTTGCTGTACGTTTTTGTTCACTTTTTTGGCCTTAACCGTGCACAAAACACAATAGTTGTTTACTCTGTACCAAGGAACTAGCCAATAGAAACGTGCTGGTTACGTAATTCATGCATTGTGGACGAGTGCAAAACAAAAGATTGTGTACAGTCATGGACCTTCCAACATAAATCTTGTCATCTTTGTTTGCTCCTTTGATGTTTGCCGGGCGTCATAACCTGTCCCCTCTACTAACTATGATTAAACTCTTAAAATCTTTTATGATTTCTGTGATACTCTTAAAAATGGGCAAACATATGTGATTTTCATCTCAGCTTCTTTCAAATGGTAGGTGAATGACTAGATTTCACAGTTGTCACAAAACTGACAAAAAATTTTAAGAGATTATATGGTTTTGGGGGATGCTGTCTCAACATTAAGGGACGTTTGCATGGATTTTGAACCATGTTTCAAGGTCTATAACTTGGTCTCTGTTCACCCTGTAGGCATCAAACTAGGTCAAATGACTACTCTCAATGCAATCTTTCCTGTGGAGGTGTCAGTTTACAGATTGGTTAAAATTTGAAACTGGCCCCAGTTCCCTGCACAATTTCAGAATGGCATCTTAAGAGGTTGTGACAAAATTTGATTTTATTTCCAGCTTACTTGACTCAAAAAAAATGCAGGAATGGAAACAAGTACAAAACTCCCTTGCATAGTTAGCATACGATATTAAGTTGAAAGTATTTTACACCATTTGAATCTTTCAATTCTGGCCCCACTAGAACACTAGAACACCCCCCCCCCCCCCAAAAAAAAAAATTTTTCCAAAAAAAAAAAAGGGGGGGAAAAAAAAATTTTTCTCAAAAACGGGAGAACACCACGGCAAGGGGACAAAAGGAAAAGGGCACCTTTTTTTTCCTTCTTTTTTGC
>Ga0126338_10001548_pt1 | contig 15014 bp, 8 predicted proteins | sample OrbCmetagenome_2_FD_92529 | JGI IMG/M metagenome (GOLD analysis project Ga0126338, IMG submission 92529) | Coral microbial communities from Petempiche,Puerto Morelos, Mexico - Orbicella C C metagenome | ecosystem: Host-associated > Invertebrates > Cnidaria > Coral | place: Petempiche,Puerto...
AAAAACATATTTGCCAATTTTTTTGGAGGTGGGTTCTCGAAACCCCCCCCCCTTTATGTAAAACTTTCCCCCCCCCCTCCCCCCCCCCCCCCCCCCCCCCCCCCCCCCCCCCCCCTCCTTCCTTTCTCGAGCTAGGACTCGGAAGAAAATATTTGGGTTGATATTTCAAGCGCTCCAAATTAGTTGGAGTTAATTTTCTACTTTCCAGCTTCTGCTTAAGTTAGTCTCAATGGATCTTGACCTTCACTTTATCGTAGGTGGTGATTGCAGCTGATTCACTATCTATCTCTCATGATTCTTATATTGGACTCCTCAAAGGTGAGCTGTTTGATCTTAACTAGAAGATACAAGCCCAGCTTTTTGCTGCGGCTTTAACTGTAATTAAAGATTGATAATGTCGGTGACGATGCGCTCACTGGCCATATCCTAGAGATTAATTTTGCTACTTTGTGTTCTGTTTCGTTACAGGGGTGTGTAAGGTTCTGGAAGGAATTCACAATGACAAACTTTCCGAAGGCTTACATTCTATATGTAGGATTCACATAACGTCTCTTAAACAGGTTAGTCTGCCGTAACTATTCACAAAACTCGCTTCTATCGATAACCGTATGTAATCAGATGTTTTGGTCCAATGATGTTGAAACCAAAACCATTTGAAAAAGACGGTAGAGCTGCGTAATCACTTGGAGTCGAGTGGGGTACTGGGACTGAGTACGCTAATACAGACCTCCGTTTACTTAGACAAACTTGGACTAGCAAATTCTTTATGACACTTTGTTGACAGCATTCTTGTGTTTTAATTTTAATTTTTTTGTTTACAAGATTCTATCAGCACCTGTGAACTCGTATCCAGACCCTACCCTTTGGCTAGACAGACTAGCAGCTACATTTAGGTGAGCACGCGTGACTCTGCGGCTTTATACGAGTTACTAATCATGAATATACAAAGCCAACAACTAGGGAATCAATTAAATTTTCGCTCTGTTGCAGATATATTAATCCCAAAGTAGACAATGGAAAGGTACATCCAGCTCTGGTAGTTGTGGAGGAGGTAAGGAATTCTGGATTCTATAAATCAAGGTGGAATGAAACAGCTGCTGTAGCTGGTTTCACTGAGTTAAGTCAGTTCTACTTTTGTTGTTGTTGTTGTTGTTGTAGGTGTGGCCAATACTGTCTAGTATCTGTGACAAATATCGGGCTGACCTTAAGATCATTGAGAGATGTTGCAGGTAATTAACGAAAGAACCTTTTTACTCGCTTAGAACTTGTTGATATTTGTTTTTGTTAATGCTGTATGTTGTTGTTGTTGTTATTGTGTTTATCATTGGCGTTGTAATTGTTTTTGGGCCTTTTATTTGGTCTTGCCCAGTTTGCTCAAAGATTAAATCACCACTTACAGTGGCCGAGTCAAGAATTACCCCACACATAACATGGATTGGTTATTGAAGTTCCCTCAGTATAGTCTACTGGTTAGGATATCCCCTCTTTGAACAATCTGGCCTGCAGTCATTTGTTACGAAATAAATTATTTTTGTTATACGTCTCTCACTGTTATATTTGCTCTTTGGTTTTCATATGTTTTCAGGTGTATTAGATTTGCAATTCGCTGCCTCGGCAAATCAGCCATAAACTTACTCTCGCCTTTGGTATCACAGGTAAAGTGAAATAGTTGCCGAGTTTATCTCAAATTCGTATCAAGTATTTCTCATCTTCCAAGGAAGAGTTAGATGGTAACTGTAATTAACTTTTGTTTTTAACCAGATGGTGGGTGTATACGGTACCAATCCCCACTCGTGTTTCCTGTACCTGGGCAGTATATTAGTTGATGAGTATGGTGACGAATCTGGATGTGTTCCCGGACTTATTGGCATGACAATGGTATGTTTCTGAAGATGAATCTGTTTATTCAGGTCAGAGGAACTTGAGAGAGTGCAATTAGCAAGAGTTAGTTGAACTCCCGCCATGTAGAATTGTCTAAGTCGTGGAGCTTTCAGTGATGTTGCTAAGTAACATGACGTAATCTGATTAAGTCATGCTGACGTAACATCTGTCACCGTGTTCGTGAGTGTACGTTCGGTAGTTCTTGTCTTGACATGAGTTCGGTGTTCCCAACCAATGCAATCTCTCTCTTGGAAACCTGAGCTCTTTTCTTATGCAGTTACTGCCTCTTGTGCGGGATCACCGATAATGGCCGCCTAGCATTCTATAGCATTTGCCGAACTACGGTTATCTTCATATGTAACAGAACATTCCGGACGGAAACAGTACACCGATAATAATAAAGCATCTCTTAAGATGGAGTTTTATGTTGTTTGTTTTGTGTCCATATTGTTGTGGTTTTCTTACAGTGCGTGGAGGTGTTGGCAAATTCGAAATAGATTTAAATTTCATCTAAACATACGTTTGTCTGCGATATTTCAGGCTTTCTGTGGGCCGGCATTTCAACTTTTGAGTCGAGAAAAAGGAATGATTGAACATCCTGACACTATAGATGATTTATTTAGGTTATGTGGCAGGTAAGGCAAAAAGTCGTTTGTCTGTTTTTGTGTGTACGTATTAAAATGCACGAAGCGCCTTGATAAACCCAGTCTTTAATATGTAATGGTTTCTAATCGGTTTAAAGGACCACCTTAAACCAGTGTTCTTTGCGCGACTCTGTTGTCGTTATCATCCGGGCAATCGGAATCACATGTCTATATGAAAGATATATATGAAAGAAAATCACACAGAAGTCCAGCTAGCCGGCCTCGCAACGAGAAAGACTGCAGGACGCAACAAAATTTCCTCTGATAGTTCAAGCTTACTGTACCTTAATTTTTGCACGTTAGACTAAAGCTAATACCTATCTTAGTTGCGGCCACCATTATACAGACCTTATAATCCCAACGAATTCCAGCTGTTGAAGGAGCTACGTCGCGGCTTGCGCATTTTGAAAAGTTGGCCTAAATTTTTCAAGTTCGTCGTTTGTAATCCGTGTCAATTTTCTCTATCCATGATAATCTTTGTTCCTTTATTGTTTATTATTATCCCTTTTGGTGTTTTTCTATCTTAGTAATCTCCTACTTTCAGGTTTCCTTCGGTTTGAAGGTAATTTTGTATGTGGCCAAAATAACTCAAAATACTGTGACTGAGCTCCTTAAACGTATAATTCTAGCTTTTAATCTTCATGTATTTTGCGTTTGTTTCTACTTAGATGCCTTCAGAAATGTCCTTTGGCATTTCTCAAGTGTGAAGTTGCTGTCCCTGCTATCCACTGTGCTGTAGTTGCCAGTACTCTCGAACACAGAGACGCCAACTTGTCCGTGATGAAGTTTCTTAAAAGTCTTATTAACTGTGCTTCAGAGAAGGTGAAACTGGTATGCAGTAATGGACATGTTTCCGTAGCTTAACCCTCTCTTGAATAGTCTTGATCATGGTCTGGAATATTTCCTTGCTGTTTGGTTCAGTGGTCGTGTTATGCACTTCTGTCTTTGCCGATGGTTTCGAAAGCAAATATTTCCCATGATATTAGACAGAGAGGTTTTAAATTGTGTGTCCCAAACCGATACCAAAATGATCGTTTTGGCCAGTCACAGAGGACACAGGCTACCCCATGAACCAATTAAAACGCCACGAAACGCATCTGGGTGACGCGAAAACCGTCGGGTAATGTGTCTGAGCGAGTGACGTAAAGGGAAGGGGAAAGCAACCGGCGGTGTTGGGACTAACTAGCCCTGGCGATGGAGCCCAAATTCGTTCTGGTTATCTACGAATCACGTTTTCCCCACGGACGGAACGATTATTGGGCCGGTTGGAGTGAGCTAACAATGTCGGCCTTGTCTTCATTTTAACAAAGTTGTAGTCTTCCCCAGTCCCCAGAAGTGCAAGCTGGCGTTTGATTCTTTCACCTTTAAATGCTGATAGGAGATGCCCTGTCATTCATCTTTGCTTTGCCTTTTTAGTCGCAGAATGATTTTCAAGAGAGGCTTACCTTAGTGCAGAAGATTCTTGCTGTTCACGGCCAAAACATTATCACAGGTAAAGGCTGTTTGGCGTTTTGTCATTTCGCTGTTGTTAGCAGTTCGTCAGTGTCATTTTGATATGTGTATTTCCAGGTCTGATTCAGGCGTGCGCTGGTGCCCTGCCATCTTACATGGTGTTGGATGTAGCTGAAGTTCTGTGGGAATTCCTTACATTCTGTCGAGAGGTAAGACTTCTTTTTAACTTTAGAGTGTCGTCTTGAGAGTGCCCCATTGTGTTGGTATATTTGTTTTAAAACCAACTTCACAGCATCCAGCGCCAGTTTTCTGTGAATGTTTTTTGCATGTTTAATTCGCTTTCTTTTTATATTGCGGTTACCAATCAGGCAAGCTAGTGCCTTTTCTTTCTTATCATCCAATTAAAACAAAGCACGGTCACTTACGCCACGTTGCTTAGCAACTTCGGTGACGTGGAAACCCGTTGGCTCAACCAAATTCATTCTCATCTAGTTTTCGTTCCCCGACTGTTAGCTGTCCTGTAGTAGCTATGTTACCTTAATCACTCTTCCTATGCGCGCACCCCTGGTGGAAATCTTTTTCCCCCGCGCAAAATCGTGTTAGCTTAAAATCCCAAACCTTAAAGCGTAAATTATGGGCTTAACCGATCCTTGACTGTTTCAATTTAGGCTAGTCAGCGGTATAATATATATCTTTGTTCATGTAACACACAGGAGACGTCCAAGTGGGTGCAAGTTTCACTCCAGAATATTCAAACCCAATCTGTCCCTGGCAGTGTGATAGCTACTCCTCAACAACTTCAAGAGTTTCATAACGCTTTGATAGGGTGAGTAGCCTTTTATTGTGGATCAGGTAAAGAGCAGCTTTCAATTGGGTGTCGTGAACCAAAACCAAAGTATTCATCTTGCCAATCACAAAGCAGACAGACAATGCAATGAACCAATCAAAACTCGAAATAAATAGATAAATCTGACCCCAAGCGCGGCAAAACGTGTACAACCGTGGCAAGATTGGTTTTGGTTTTACTTCTGATTGGATAAAAAAAAAGGTGGCGTGAGTTTTTCAAACCAATGGGCCATTTCCGAGTTACCTTTTGCCTCTGTGCTGAAACGAGTCTTCGTGCGACACCGGTCAAATGGAAATGTGTTCCGACTACGGGTTCATTTTCATGCAAATGAAACCCATTTCAAGGTTTTGCACGAAGACTAGTTTTTAAACAGGCAGAAGATAACTTGGAAGAGGCTTATTGTGTAGCGTAGTAGCTTTTCAACGATAAAGTGAAAAAGGTTCTAACTGAGGCCAAGAATCTCACACGAAAATGAGTAATTTTGTCAAAAAATCTGTACAAATCTCACTGTGTATTGTTCGTTTTTAGTTCTCCAAATCAAGATGCTGTTTGGAAAGCATCCAAGCGCTTTTCTCGCCTGTTCAGATGAGACAAGACGAGTCGATGTAACAAGGACAGCCACGCAATGGGAACGTTGTGCATAGTGACGTCACAGTGCTGGGACAGAGTCAGTCAAAGACCGTCAGCGATTAGCGCCCAGCACAGGGCCTGGGAACCAGTCACGTTCAAAAGCAAGAAGTGTCGAGGAACATGTCAAGATTGTGCAAAAATTGAGAGAGAAGCACGATTTCAGAAGGACAGAACTGAATAGCAGTTGTATAATTATTTTAAATGCTCGGGAGGAATCTGAGCACATTGCTTCTTTGAAGCAAAGAAGCGGAACTTTATTTGGATTTTAATATTTGTCGCGTTCTGTTACTTGCCAAGGAAGAGAGATGTAGTAAAGAACGAATAGGAACATCCACTAGACTTGACAGATGACCAAAACTGATGGATCTGGCTTTTATGATAAGGTTGCCACGCATCTTTTACTATCTAAACGCAACAGAATCAGTTTTTTTTTTGTCTGTTGACATTTGGATTGTATTGTCTTAACGTAGCTTCTTAAATAAGTTATCTTTTAGTAAACTGGAATTTATATAATAACAGGTGTATCTTAATGTAATCTAACAGTTTTTTTTTTCGGCTTTAATCCTGAACTCTTCCCCCTCCAACATAGACCATTCAGGAGATTTTAAAGAGTAATTTAAGTGTACTCTTTCGTTGCAATACTAACATATGACCAATAGTAATTAGTGAGGAAAAGTAATTTTTGAAACACGAGAGAGAGGTTTTCATCACATTTCTAACTGCGTGGCTGAGTATTTTTGAAGAACTTCGTCAGAGGTGTGTGAATATGTGTAAGACACTGTCTTGACTGTTCGATAAATCTAAATCTTACGAGAAAATGGAGCAATAAATTGTAGAAATCTATCCGAATCTTCTAACAATAGGGTCACCGAGGTCCAGCTTTATTCGGCAGGTTCGGCGAGATTCTCTTGACACAAGCTTAAGAAAGTGTTGTATCGCGAAGGTTATCATAGTGAATGTTGTACTACTCAAGAGGAGTATATCGTAAAATTGCGGCCGTAAGCCCTGGGCTATTTGCTTTTTGATGCATTAACCTTATTTTATTAATTCGTTTGTAGTGTAAAATCACCAGAAAGTATTCTGTTAACAGAAAAAGTGCCTTCTCGCTTCCATAAGCCTACAATTCTTAATCTGCTGACCTGTAAGGAGTCCATCAAGAAAACGGGGCCTTCTTAAAAGGACTTTTTCCATGCAAACTTTTTAGTTTCCCCGAGACTAAGCAATTTTCCCAAGGACCAAGCAATATACTTATTTTCCACAAGGCGCTTATTAGCAACCTCTTACTGTGTCTGTGTTTGTTGCTTTCAGTCCTTGACAAGTTTTTATGGTTCAGCCTCGCTCGGCGTTTGCATGTTTCTCAAGCCCAGAGGCTTGAAAAAAACCCTTCCTAATACAAGAACTACCAAGAACTTAAAGTTGGAACAGATGTTGAACATTCTATGCTGAGTTGACTGTTTCCACTGAAAATGTTCCATGTAAATAATTCATTTTTGTTTGCGGTTTACCTCCAGGCTTTTTACCTATGTACATGCAGACTGGGAGCGTGGATAATAATATAAGCTACTGTAGGTACTACCAAATCTTTATTATGGTGCAACCTCTTTACCAGTGCAGATAGTAAACTTTTAAACTTTGGTGCATGTTCCTCGTCAGTCGATCGCGTTTTAGCAGTTCCTATAAGTATCCGAGTTTGCCTGAGTTTATATGTCTCTGTTTTCTGAAAATTATACTGTGCCATTTTCAATTAAACTCATCACAAATAGATGAGCTTGGGAGCTGGTGCCTTAAAGGTTAGCGGGGTGCCAGAGCCATAAGCCGCTAGGAGGTATCCATGGCAACCCTGGAAAGCAGGAACCACCCAATGAGCGTCCGCTAACCGGCACCGTTACACTCTAAGAAATCCAGTGGAAACTACTAACCTGAAGAATACTTACCCTGACCAAGAACAAAACGGGAGGGAGGAGAGGGTGCAAGAATCTGCAATGATTCGCGAGCAAAGCAGTGCAACTGATCCGCAACAATCAGCAGAATACGTTACAACAATTATGCAATGAACCATAAACCCCTGCAAAACCCACAGGCCGCCCCACAGGTCACGTACTCCCAAACGGGGAAACCGCTGGCTGCATAAGCTCATATTTAACTTGCCTGAATGATATTAGCTGGATGGGTACGCTAGCTGGCTGCATTTGTTCGAGTTTAACCTTGCCTAAATGATATTTAGCCACATTAAAACAAGTGGCAATAACGGCATAAAAAATAACGACGACCAATAACGGCGACCAGAAGGGCCGCCAAGCGGAGCACCATAGTTATAGGAACAGAACCACGTGCATGCATAGAATTAGAAAACAAACCTAAGAAAATACGCGCGCTGATTGGTTCAAAATCGTGTTTCTCTAACGCGATGGAAACACAGAACTAGCACGAGCTGTTGACGTAATGATGACGCCAGCAAAGATAATTTACATTTTGATGATCAAAGTAAAGCTGTTTTTCTTATTTTCCTCGCGGTATTTCTAAAAGAAATAGAAAACATGTTCTCCGTGTTTCTATCGAGTTTAAGTATAAATCTACTAACGTTCTATCACGAATGCTGTTCTCTGATTGGCTACGCTACCCACCATCTATTCTGTGATAGATAATGAGTAGCGTAGCAGTGTGCCCTTGTTGACAAAATGATGGCCGCTTCTTGGCGTTTTCGAAGTGTCTGTGAAGAAGATTTAGATAAAGTATTGAACGAATAGTAGATTTATACTAAAACAATTAGATTATTCGCTCTCGATTTCTGTGCGTGATAGTTCAACTATCACGCGATAGAAATCTCGAGTTCATAATCTAATTGTTTAGTAGAAACACTCGTGAAAGTTTAGAAGAACTCCAAAAAGCTGTGGAAACACTCGCCTGCGGCTCGTGTTTCCACAGCATTTCTCGTTCTCTCAAACTTCTACTCGTGTTTCTATAACTCGATAGAAACACGGTACATTTTTCTATTTCTTAAATAGAAACCCATGCAACTGTGTTTTCATAATATAGTCAACCTGGTTAGTGGTATGGATCGCGTGCGCCCAACGACGACGACGACGTCGCACAACGTGGCGGCAATCAGTTAATACCAAGTCATGCGGTCTTGGTTTACAGCATGTCTTTAATAATGGACATCCATGTTATGGTCAATTGACACCTGTCAAAACAAGCTATCCGCTGACCAGTATCAGGTGACATTATCACGGGCTCAGGTTAAAAGCTCATCTACGTCATGTGTTTTTTAAAGTTGACCGCTGATCAATGACTGGCTTTCGATAGAATCCGGGGCTCATGTCAGGTTTATTTGTTGTTATTAGGGCGACGATCAAGGCCAGGTTGTTCGGAAGGTGGTTAACGCTAACCCAGGATTAAAAGTCAACCGAGCTATAATTTTTTCTTGCACACAAATGTTCTTCACTGCTTTTAGGTCATGTGTTACGTTTGTAGTTTGACATCATCCTCTTTTTAAAGAAGCTCAGTCACGGTATTTTCAGTTATTTTGGCCACATAAAAAATTACCTTTAAATGTTAGGAAACCTGAAAATAACAGCTTAATAAAATAGAAAAACACCAAAACATAATGATAAACCATAAAGAAACAAGGATTGTTAAGAATAGAGAAGATTAACACGGATTATAAACGACGAATTTGAACAGTTAAGGTTAAATTTTTCAGTATGCGCAAACCGTAACTGAGCTCCCGTGAAAGAGACGGGAACCTAATATCGAGAGGTGAGGTTCCAGGCGACATTAGACTGCTTTGATGTAAAGAAAAAAACTAGCAAGGTACTAGGAAAAGCGCTATTAGACCTGAAATAGCTAGTGGACTTCGTCTCAATTGGGGGCCATATCAGACTAACACTGCCGATGTTTGACATAATTCTGTTTTTAACGCGTTGAACAGCTGGGATTCTACGATCAAGAGATGAAGTTTTAATTTACAATTTTATATCTTGGTATCCCCACAAAAACTACCAAGCAACTGCATGAAAAGTTGTTAGACAAGAAAATTTACCCTTCGTTTCAAGATGACGGCCATATTAGACTCTCATGGCCGTTGTTTGGACTTAATCCTCTTTTCAACCTGTAAAAAAAAATGGGATTCTAATATAATTCTAATGGACCTGAAATGCTGGACATCGTCTCAAGATGGGGGCCATATCAGACTAACACTGCCGATGTTTGACATCATTCTTTTTTCCACCCGTTGAAGAGATGGGATTCTACCAACAAGATATAAAGTTTTACGTTACAATTTTATATTTTCATATCCCCAAAAAAACTAGCAAAGAAACTATATAAAAAGTTATTAGACCAGAAAATTTACACTTCGTTTAAAGATGGCGGCCATGTTAAACTGTGATGGCCGCTGTTTGAACTTCATCCGACTTTCAACCCGTCAAAGAGACGGGATTCTAATATTAAGATATGAACTTCCAGGCGAAGGTAGACTGCGTTGATGTAAAGCAAGGTACTAGGAAAAACGCTATTAGACCTGAAATGCTAGCTAATGCTGGACTTACTCTCAAGACAGGGGCCATATCAGACTAACACTTCCGATGTTTGACATCATTCTGTTTTTCACCAGTTGAAGAGATGGGATTCTACCAACGACAGATGAAGTTTTACGTTACAGTTCTATATCTTGATATCCCCTCAAAAACTACCAAGCTACTACGTAAAAAGTTATTAGGGCAGAAAATTTACACTTCGTTTCATGATGGCGGCCATATTAGACTATCATGACCATTGTTTGGACTTCATCCCCTTTTCAACCCATGAAAGAGATGGGATTCTAATATCGAGCGATAAAGTTCCAGGCGGCAGTAGACTGCCTTCATGTAAAGACAAACACTAGCAAGGAACTAGGAAAAACGCTATTAGACCTGAAATGTTGGACTTCCTCTCAACAAGGGGGCCTTATCAAACTAACACTGCCCACGTTTGACATCACTGTGTTTTTCACCCGTTGAAGAGATGGGATTCTACCATTGAAAGATCAAGTTTTACGTTACAATTTTATATCTTAATATCCCCCAAAAAGTTACCAAGCTACTAAATAAAAAGTTATTAGACCTGAAAATTTACACTTCGTTTCAAGATGGAGGCCATATTAGACCATCATGGCCGTTTTTTGGACTTCATCCTCTTTTCAACCACTGAAAGAGATGGGATTCTAATATCGAGAAATAAAGTTTCAGGCCACATTAGAATACCTTGATTTAAAAACAAAAACTAGTGAGGTACTAGGAAAAACGCTGTTAGACCAGAAATGTTGGACTTCGCCCCAAGATGGGGCCCATATCAGCAAACACGAATGATGTTTGACATCATTCTGTTTTTCAACCATTGAAGAGATGGCACTCTACCATCGGGAGATGAAGTTTTACATTACAATTGTATATTATGATATCTGCACAAAAACTACCAAGCTACTACATAAAAAGTTATTAGACTACAAAATTGTGGCACAATGTTGCGCAATATAGCACAATAAAGCGCAATGTGGCACAATAAAGCACAATATAGCACAATGTGGCGCAATGTAGCACAATGTGGCGCAATGTAGCACAATGTGGCACAATGTGGCACTTTGTGGTAAAACGTGGCACAATAAAGCATAATAGGGCGCATTGTGGCACAATGTGGCGCAATGTAGCACAATGTAGCACAATGTGGCACAATGTCGCAATCTAGCGCAATTTGACACATTATGGCACAATCTGGCGCAATGTGGCACAATCTAACAACAATGTAGCACAGTGTGGAACAATAAGGCGACATGTGGCACAATGTGGCACAATATAGCACAATGTGGTGCAATGTAGCACAACGTGGCATAATGTGGTACAATAAAGCGCACATTGTGGCACATTGTGGTGCAATGTAGCGCAATACGGTACATTATGGCACAATGTGGCACAATGTGGTTCAATGTAACACAATGTGGCACATTGTGGCACAATGTCGTACATTGTGGCATAATGTGGCTCACTGCACAACAATGTGGCACATTAAGGCCCATTGTGGGGTAATCAGGCAAATCGTGACGCAATATGGCACAATTGGGCGCAATTTGGCACAATGTAAAATATTCTGGCGCAATGTGGCACAATGTGCGCAATGTGGCACAAGAGGGCGCAATATGCTGCAATCTAGTACAATGTGGCGCAATGTGGCACAATCTGGCATAATGTGTTGCAATGTGGCACATTGTGGAGCAATATGACACAACGTGGCACAATGTGGCCTAATATGGCGCAATGTGGCACAATCTGGCATAATGTGGCGTAATCTGGCACAATATGGCGCAATATGGCACAATAAGGGCAATGTTGCGTAATGTCGCACAATGTGGCACGATATCGCGGAATGGGGCACTATGTGCAAAACTCTGGCGCAATACGGCAAAATGTGGCTCGATGTGGCACAATGTGCTATAATGTGATGCAATAGGGCACAATGTGCCGCAATGAGGCGCAATGTGGCACAATGTGCCGCAATTTAACTCAATGTGGCCCAGTGTGGCATAATGTCGCACAATGAAATGCAATGTGGCGGAATGTAACGCAATGTGGCGCAATGTGGCACAATGTGGCACGATGTGGCGCAATGTAACACAGTCTTCCATAACATGGCACAATGTGAAACAATGTGGCGCAATATGGCACAATGTGCCACTATGGGGCGCAATGTGTCACAACATGGCGCAGTGTGGCACAATGTGGCGAAATGTGGCGCAATTTGGCACAATATGGCGCAATGTGGCATATTGTGGCACATGGCGTAATGTGGCGCAAAGTGACGCAATGTGGTGCAATGTGGCACAGTGCGGCGCAATGTGCCACAATATGGCAATATGTGAAACAATGTGGCGCACGATGACAGAATGTTGTACAATGTAAAACAATGTGGCGCAATCTGCCACAATGCGGCGCAATGTGCCATAATGTGGCGCAATGTGGCACAATGTGACTAAATATGGCACAATGTGGCGCAATGTGGCGCAATGTGGTACAATGAGGCACAATGTTGCGCAATGTGGCGCAATGTGGCAGAATGAGGAACAATATGGCGCAATATAGCACAGTAATGTACAATGTGGCCTAATCTGGCGAAATGTGGCACAAGTTGGCGCAATCTAGCAATATCTGGAATAATGTGGCGCAATGTAACACAAGGTGGCGCAATATGGCACAAAGTGGCACAATAGTGCATAATGTCAAACAAGGTGGCACAATGTCGCGCAATGTGGCACAATGTGGAACAGTGGGCGCAATGTGGCAAAAGGTGGCGCAATCTGGTAAAATGTGGCATAACAAGGCGGAATGTGGCACAATGTAGCGTGACTTGGCACAATGTGGCGCAATGAGGCGCAATGTGGCATAATATGTAGCAATGTTGCGCAATGTGGCTTAATGTGGCACAATGTGGCGGAATGTGGCACAATTTGGCGCAATGTGGCACAATGTGGCGCATTGTGGCGCAGTGTGGCACAATCTCGAGGAATGAAACGCAGTGTGGCGTAATAAGACGCAATGTGGCAAAATGTGGCCTAATGTGGTGCAATTTGACGCAATGTGGCACAATCTGCCATAATGTGGCGCAATAAGGCACAATGTTGCAAAATATGGCACAATGTGCGACGATGGGGCGCAATCTCGCAGAACATGGCGCAATGTGGCACAATATGGCATAATGTGGCGCAGTGTCGTCCAATTTCGCGCAATGTGGCACAATGTGGCGCAATGTGGCAAAATGTGCCGCAATATGGCGCAATGTGGCCTAATGTGACACATTGTGGCACAATGTGGCACAATGCGGCAATATGTGGAACAATGTGGCGCAATGTTCAACAATGTAGTACAATGTGAAACACTGTACGCATTGTGGCACTATACGGCACAATGTGGCACAAGGAGTCGCAATGAGGCGCAGTGAGGAACAATATAGCGCGGTGTGGCGCGATGTGGCACAACGTGGTACAATGTGATATAATGTGGCGCAATGTGGCACAATGTTGCGCAATATGGCATAATGTGGCGCAAGTGGCGAAATAGAGCGCAATATAGCACAATGTGGCGGAATGTTGTACAATGTGTTGCAGTATGGCGCTATTTTGCACAATATGGCACAATGTCGCACAATGTGGCGGTTCGTGGCGTAATGTAGTACAATGTGGCACAATAAGGCGCAACGTGGCGTAATGTCTTACAGTGTGGTACAATGTCGTTCAATGTGGCATAATGTGGCGCAGTATTTCACAATGTGGAATAATGTCGCGCAATATGGCACAATGTGGCGCAATGTGGCAGAATATGTGGAAATGTGGCGCAATATAACACAATGTGGCGCAATGTAAAGCAATGTAGTGTTAAGTGGCACAATGTGGCGAAATGTTGATCAATATGGTGCAATAGGGGGCAATGCAGCACAATGTGTCAATGTGTGCAGCCATGTGGCGTAGTGTGGCACGATGTGGTACAATGTGGAACACTGTGACGCATTATGGCACAATATGGCACAATGTGGGACAATATGGCACAATGTGGCGCAGTGTGGAACAATGTAGCGCAATGTGGCGCGATATGACACAATGTGGCGCAATGGGGAACAATGTTGCACAATGTGGCGCAATGTCGCACAATTGGGCACAATATGGCGTAATATGGCGCAATGTGGCACAAGGTGGCGCAGTAGGGCAGAATCTGGCAGAATGTGGCGCAATGTGCCACAATGTGGCGCAATGTGGCACAATGTCGCCTAATGTGGCACAATGTGGCATAATGTGGCACGATGTGGCGCAATGTAGCGCAATGGTGCAATATGTGGCAGAATTCTGCGCAATGTGTTGTAATATGGCGCTACGTGGCACAATGTGACACAATATGGCGCGATTTGGCGTAATGTGGCACAATGTGGCACAATGTAGCGCAATGTGGCACAATAAGGCGCGATGTGGCGTAATTTCGCACAATGTGGCACAATCTTCCTCAATGTGGTACAATGTGCCATAATGTGGCGCAATGTTCTACAATGTGACTTAAAAGACGAATTGTGGCACAATGTGGCAAAATGTGGCAGAATATTGGGCAATGTGGCGCAATGTCGAACAATGTGGTGCAATGTGGCGCAATGTGCGCAATGTGGCAGAATGTGGCGCAATGTGGTACAGTGTGGCGCAATGTGGCACAATGTTGCATAATCTGGCGATATCTGGCAAAATGTGGCACAATGTGGATTATTGTGAGAGAATAATGCACAATGTGGCGCAATCTAGCGCAATGGCGCAGAATGTGCATAGTCTCGCGATTTGTGGCACAATGTGGCGAAAAAGGGCGAAATGTGGCACAATTTGGCAAAATGTGGCGCAATGTGCCGCAATGTGGCACAATGTGACACAATGTGGCGCAATATGGCACAATGTTGCACAATGTGGCACAATGTGACCTAATTTAGCGTAATATTGGATATTGTAGCGCAATGTCTCACAATGTGGCCCAATAAGGCGCATTGTTGTACAATGTGGCGCA
>Ga0126338_10001549_pt1 | contig 15010 bp, 6 predicted proteins | sample OrbCmetagenome_2_FD_92529 | JGI IMG/M metagenome (GOLD analysis project Ga0126338, IMG submission 92529) | Coral microbial communities from Petempiche,Puerto Morelos, Mexico - Orbicella C C metagenome | ecosystem: Host-associated > Invertebrates > Cnidaria > Coral | place: Petempiche,Puerto...
AAAAAAAAATAAAAAAAAAAGAAAAAAAAAAAAAAAAAAAAAAAAAGAAGAAAAAAAAAAAAAAAAAAAAAAAAAAAGGAGAGAAGGGAAAATGGAAAGTTTTTTTTTTTTTTTTTTTTTTTTTTTCGCCACATAGAAAACGTGAAATCGACACGCTGTTGACTTCGTTGTAGATTTCAATTGTAATATCCCTCGTGTATGTAACTTTCATACCACTGAATAACAAAATAAATAATAAATACTAGCATCTTACGCTACCGATCGTAAAATGTGAATCCCCGCTGCCAAAGCTTCATATTTTAATTTGATAAAAGAAAGAACATTTAAAGTCTCTTTCGATTTCGGAGAAATGCTGTTCACTTTCAAGCACAATATGCAAGTGTCGTATCTACGTCGTATTGTGTTCTCGAGTTTTTGTTGGTCTCTATTATTTTAGGTCGCTTTCTTGTCTTGACGTTTTCCCAGAGGAAGCTATCAAGCGTCTATTTAGTTTGAGATGCACGACATCGGCGAAAACATTATGATCATTCATGTGTCTGAAGATCAAGTGAAGAACCATTCAAGATTACCTATCGAGGTAGTTAAATGTATATATTGTTAACGCGAACTGTACGAAAATATATTTGCCCCTCCATAGGCAACATCGCCTACAGTCGCAGTGCGATCTTGCTTCGTCTGGGCACGAACGAGATTAAAAAAAGATGAAATATTAAAAAGGAATTGTAAATATTCGTTCACAACGCCTAACAATAATAAAAGTAAACTAAACGCGTGAAATATTCACGCACGATAATATTCACTTACAGATGAGTAGCGTCCGTTGGGATGTCGGGAGCGACTTCCAAATTGCCGAGTTTTCCTGAACAATCGACGATTTTCTTATAACTCGGCGATCCTGGGCTTCCTTGTGAAGAGCAAAGACAATTTTTAGGACATTGAGCAAGACTTGTTGAAGGAGCCACGAAGAGAACTAGCCATAACAGTGGCGTAAACGCCATGTTTGTTTGCAGCGATCACAGGTTTCAGTAATCGTATGCAAATGAATTCATACAAACATTCGCCAGCGCGAGTGTGGTATTTTCACGAACGTTCCAAACACAGGACCAAATCGACTTCGGAATCTGCGAAATAAATTCTTGCGGGCTTAATTCAAGTGATCTCAACGGTTATTACTGTCACGTCGAGATGTAAAGGAGACGAGACAAGAATCTGAGTCAAGAATCTACTGCATTGAGCGTGACTTGACGCTTCGTATGTAACGCAACGGTCAATCGATCCCGACCATTACCGTCCCCTTTACAGCCCTCTCCTATTACCGACAACAAAAGGCGCGCACAGCCGAGATAAACTCGTGTCTAGCCGCAAGTAACAACCAATATGTATTACTGTGAGCGACTACCTTGACCGTGTTAGGCAGGACGCGTTGATCCCTCAATCAAAGTTCTCCAGTGAAGCGAAAACAAGCACCTGACATTTCCTTGTGACAGGCACGGTTTTGCCGGTGAGGGGAGACTCCCATTTAAAAAGGACGGGGGTGATCGTCGGAAATTTTGAAAAGAACCCCTAAGAGGACCAAGATCTTAGCAGCAAAAGCACGTGACCGGTGCCAATCGCGGGAAATATCGATATCACGTTTTGGCTTTCACTTTGCTCTTGATTCCCAAACATTTCTAAATCTCGACAAATTAACAATCACGCTGATTGGGTATAGAAAGTAACATGGATTTCTATAAGTTACTAGTTACACATGCGTATCATGTGAAATTTCTGTCAAAGAAATGTGAGGCGAATCAGTCCTTATACAGTGGTCCATCATAACACAGTACTTTATTTGGATTTCAACAACAAGGACTCGTGAAACTCAAATTAAAACAAAAAAATTCCCGGGGGTACTCCCCGAAAAATTGGGTGGGGTAAGTAAAGGTGTGCGGCCCACTTCCAGAAATCCTTTCCCTATTTATGACCAAAATCTACGATTTTCCCTACCTTTTTATGACCTGACCAAAAATTCGATACCCAGTTATGACCGTTGCAGCTGGAGCAGTTGCCCTTAACATAATTCATGATAAGATTCATGGGCTTCTAGCTCCTGAGAGGTTTTGTTAATGGTCAGTTATCGATGATGATTAAAAAGTACCTTCTAAAAAACATACCGAATTCAAGACTAGAGTGCAGAAACCATAGCTCCGCTTATGACCACAACGGCGGAAAAATCATACCCTTTGGGGCCACACATACCTTTATAGCCAATATAAGGGAGTACCCCATCCCCCGGGAGAAAATCTCATCGTCGGAGGCGTGGAGTCTGGCGCAGATCGAAAATATAACCGAGAAATGTCGTTCCCAGGGTCCTCTCTCTTCTCTCTGGGCCCAGTTTCCCTGCGGGGTCTTTTAGTCGAGGACTCCTCTATGACATCACTGGTGAAGAAACAGAGGTCCGCTGCCTTGTATCTTGAACTTGCTCCCAGGGACCTCTCGAAACCTAGTGCCACGCGTTTGCATTGTCTTCAGACAAATTTCTAACAGTCATGAGTGGGCTTGTTTCACGCTTTTTAGACACTGCATGAAATACTGAGTCTCTAAGGCAAGACATGTCTCCTGACAGTGATAAAGACATTTATTCTCATATCCTAACGTCCTTAAACTTGTTTAAGTTGACATTCCACCACAAAGACAAAGGCATTAGTCAGTTTACTGCGCAAGGAAGAGATTTGTCAATTTCCAATTAAATTGTCGGCATTTATGGAAAAATCTAGACATTTGCATATTCGTGTGTCTGATAATGAACCGGCATTTCGACAGAGTAGTATCGAATTAAAAGCGGATTAGACAAAGAAGCACTCAACGTGATCAATATTGAACATCTTCAGAAAAAAAAAAAACTTGATTGTTGGAGCGTTTTATTTCACAGGTAGTTGTTTTTCGGCTCGAGGGCTCTAAACTAGAAAATACACGCGCGTTTTTCATCTGTTAGTGTAAAACCATACCCACTTTACTAAGAAATTGCGCAGTTTCACAAATTAATTAGATATTGGTAACTTTGAAAAGAGAGGCTGTATTATGGATTAGGCACGAATAACTATCTCGAGTGAGTAATCTTTGAAAGGTTTATGAGTGAGGCAATATCACCCACAGGGTTTTCCATTCTTCCCTACATTAGGGAAAGCTGGAGAGTTTTAGAACGTAATCCCACAAAAGCCGATGTTATTATAAAAAAGAAAATTTCGGCAATATCTTTGTTATTATCCAAACAAGACTCAGCCGAGAGAGCAGAAAATCGCATTCAGTCAATAATCAAATGCTAATTCGCAAAAAAAGAAAAAAAACTTATTTACTTTGTAGACGAAGGATCTATTGATTATGACCAAACAAAAAGTTTCTTTGATTAAGATATAAGGCTTTTTTACATCGTGTCTTTTTTAATAAGATTTCTAAAAACTTTAATCCTCTGTAATATTAGTGATGGCTAAGTTTGAAAGTTTACACCCAGATACTAGAAGTTATTCATTAGCTGCAATAAGCTCGTGCAGTTAGTAGAGAGGTAGGTATTCACATCACTGAGTAGTTATAGCCTTGCTTGTTTTTGACCGAAGATGTCATGAATATTTTACTTAATTTCCCGAACGCAAACTTTATTTCGCGCCAGTAAATTCATTCAGGGCGCCCAAGGAGTTCGGAAAGGTGTAGAAATGTTAGTCTTAGTTATCAAGGCCATCGACCAGTCTATCAGAGGTACGGCTTGTCGAAAAGGAGCTTGAAAAACATTTGAAAGGCCTGGTGTTTGCAGTGGAAACATGGAAGGGCAGTTTAAAGAAACAGACATCCCCCATTCTTGTCTGTTGTGTGCTTCGGTCTTTTTTCCTTGGCATCCTTCCTGTTGTTTCAAATGCGCTAAAAACCCACCAGAACTTTGCCATGATGACGATGGTTCTAAATCAACCTTCGTTGGACTTGTCAGAGGCGAACTTGGGTGACTATGTTGCCCGCTTTGTGTTGAATTGTTCCAGTTGAAGTGATTAATGATTTGCAGCTTTGCAGGGGACAAGCGTGCGGTTTGCGAACTGTCCGCCGAGGTGGACAGGCATGGTTTACCATCAGCTATGCATTCTTCGTTCTCTGTTACGCGACTATCCGAGGCGTGCGTCATGGCGAAACCTGCGGGCGAAAGATGGATGAATAAACATGAGTAACTGCCGGTCATCGATCATTAAATCAAGTCCTTTACCACGATAACTCAACAGGACGATAAAAGGTCTTAAAATTGTTTTGCGCTATTGTGCCAGAGCATACTAAGCCAGTTCTTATTCTGCCGGTGATGTATATCAAGCGGAAACCACAACATGAGAAAACGAGAATTCTTTTGCTCGTAGTTACAAAGAGCCCTTGATTTCTGCTATTAATTTTCGCCTCAGCTTTTTTACTACTGATGCAGCTTTTAAACTTTCGCTTTCCTATGCGAGGTGAGGTACAAGCGTGTTGCACGCGTTGCACAAGCTAAAACAGAAGCCCCTTAAAATCTCCTGGCTCGTCTTAAAGTGATATTAGTTTTGAGAAAGAAGTGGTTCTCTCAACAAAGTTTTTGTCACCACTGTTTACTGTAGTGCTCTCTCACCTTTGCTGTATTCAGCGCCGTATTTTAAACCTCTCAAGTGCTCGACTGTCAATTGGAGTATCTCTGCTTTCTCAAGCTTCGTTGATCCCTACAAAGTCAATTCTTACACGTGAAATCATAGCTCGATACAAATGATATTGCGCTCTTAAAATTCCTACACAAGAAAAGTCGAGAAGGAAAATTTTTCAGCGTTCATAATATTGCCAATTTTAGCTCTTGGATACCAAAATTAAGTGATTCTATAACGACGGAAAATTTTTCCCATCGAAATGAGCCTTCGCGTGCAAGGTTTCGCAGTCACGTGGAAATAATTTGAATTTAATGGAATTATTATTAAAACGCACCTGTTTCCTCAGCGCTGCTGGGACCAACTGCCGTAACTCGGCAAGTGAACTGTTAATTCGATCTCGTCTCTTCTTTTCAATTTGCTGTCGATAAAATAGAAGTGTCAACCTATTTTGTGCACATAAAATTGTACAATCGAAATAAATCTTTCTCACCCCTCGCCTTCTCTTTCGCGCACTTGCCTCGGGAGTGTCGCTGTCGACTGCATCGGAACTTAAATGAATCAACGATCAGGGATTGTTAATAAACTTTTAACTGCGTCAACAGGTCACAAAGTTTTAAACAACACTCACTCTCTCTGATTTCGCTGGAAATCATCTCCCTCGTCCAGATCACTCTCGCTAAACGAGCGCTTCATGATAAAACTCCGGAAAAAAATTGTAACAAGCTACGCGACTCTTGATCAACACGGTATCCCCGTGCCAAGATTACGATATATATATAAATAAGTAAAATAAATGACATTCTGTCAAGTAATTCTCGCGACGTTGATTGGTTGGAACATGGGGACGTTATCCGGTCCTATGTTATGCACGTGTCTTGAAAAGAGAAAGGAAAGTGCATTGTTTAAAGGGCCAATTAAAAACGAGAATCCATTCTCTCTTAACCACTGGTGTAAAGTGGACAGACGAACGGAGCGTGTAAAAAATGAAAAATAAGTAAATAATAATTGCCGACCTCGTTGGACAATAGAATTTAGGAAAACAAAGCACATCGACCCTCTTTTAAAGCGTGCTTGACATACTTTTTTAAATGAGGTTAAGTCGGGTGCATTAATTGATTAAACACAAAACGCGAAAGCATTGGTTAAGCATGGCTGGGGTGAGTTGACCCGTTTCCAAGAATCAATTAAGGCTTTCCGAGCCGCGTCAAGATTTACTAGTGCGCGCTTTGTAAGGAATGCCGATACATGGAGGAGTTGTTAAAAATGTACATATTTTACACAATCGCAAACTTTCCCACGGTTTTGTGTTTGGCTGTTTATTCAAGCCTTTTGTTCCTTCCCCTGGCGACCGTACAGCGCGTTAATTGCGGTCGCTTGAGCAAGTAAAAATGCTTTATTTTAAGGTGCATTTGTTAGTAAAAGAAACAATGTGCAAGGGTCTCTTAAGATTAAAGGTAGTCTTATAATTGTGGCCCGTGAATGAAAGCGGCAGGGGTACAAATAAACAATGAACAAAGACCTGAATTAAGATCTTAGAGCGTGTTAACGAAGGCTGATTTTTCTTGTTCTGTATAAAAGAACATTGCTTTCTCTTAAGATCGCGTGTAAGATGAAACAAGATGTTCATTGCTGTTATTTTCAAGTCCAGAGTTCGTTGCAGTTCTAAGAGCTTCCTCAAAACTGGCGTTTTCCTTGTTTAAAAAAGTATGCCGCGGCCGTTGACAGAAAATTGTGCCTTGACTAATTAGAAAAAACACTACGAAAACATAAGCGTACTGTGAATTTGCTAGATTCAAAGTCGAGAGAGACAGTTTAACCGGCATTTGTTTCCCCAGATATGTCAAGCGTCCAATTTAGCAGAAATTGACCTCATTAGATAGTTCTAGCGAAGCATAAGGAACTAAACAAAAGAAACATTTTCTTTGCAAAAATGTGTTTTTTTCCTTCTAGCGTTTTCTTAGGCGACTAAGATCAACTAATATTATGTTTTCTTTGGATGTCTTCGTATGGAGCCATTATCATATCTAAACTAATTCCTCGAGATTGCTTTTAGATCTTTGTCGATTGTTTTTCGTGGGAGTCGGTCTGCGCACAGCACTTAGTGGCGCGAAAAACAATACAATTCTTGATCACGCTGATCGTTCGCTCCTGGCTTAAAATGAGCACTGATAGCAACGAATTATCAATGATATGGCTTGCTGAGATCACTCGTGAGACTAGTTCCACTATTTCCATCAAGTTCTTAAGTTCACCTCGTGTTTACTGACAGACGGGCGATTTGAAACAAGGTGCATTAAGTTCCGCTTTTAGAGCTCAGACAAACATGGCAGATAACGAAGATAATACCATCCGATGTATTTGTAGTATATAATTCCGCCACCAGTCATTTAAGCGAAAGAAAATTCCAGCTTTGAAATGTTGTTTACCCAATTTGTTAATTACTATATGTTCAACTTGCCTAAATTTACAACTCCCTTAACGAATTCTAGTAGCAATTCTAGTAGCAACCTCTGTACGGCGGTGAAATCGGTTTCACTAAACCATAGAAAAAAGTTTCGTACTTACTCATAAGCACACTGAACCAGGCGAACAATCTGCTACAACTAAGATTATGTCGATCCGTTGTTTGGCTTGAATATATACATATTAACGTATCGTATCATCTCTGAACTAACCGAGATATTCCGTTCTCTTTTGCCGTCCGTCTATTCCAGCACCACGAGGAAATTGACCTACTCTGGCGTGAAAAACCCTAAAGTACGCCGTTTCTTCCGCCGGCCAGTAAAAGTGTTTTTTCTCGGCTCCGAGATATACGAGATATTCTTGATTTGAAATCTTTACAATCACCGGGGTTTGTAGCTCGCTACTCAGTGAAGGTTCGTGAGGCTGTTTTCTGCAGTGTTTAGCTTATTTACAATAGTCGTGTCCCCAAGGTAGATAACTATGTAGAGCGGACATTCAATAATTGTGATACCGATGTTATGGGTGAGTTGACGAACTAATATCAGTGCATATCGCATTTATAACCCTCGATTCCGACATCAAAAGCTATGTCGGAAAAGCAGTGACATTTTCTAACTTTCTACTCTAGCTGAATTCATCTTCCTTCACTCGTGAAGCTAACGATAGCCTCTGAAGGGAATCTAGCTCTTTAATTTATGAAAGAACGGACAGGAAAAATTGTAGAAGAGTACCAAAAGCTTGTTTTAACTAAAGGCCTTAAAGAAGATGAGAAATGAATATCGTTGGCTTGGGATTAGGTAGATATGATCTGTAACAGTATATCAGACCAAATTAGCCCTTTGGCAATCCGGGATTAATGGCATAAAAGTTTAATTTATCCACCAGACACGATGATTACAAAGCACGTGAAGAGAGCATGGCCATGGAGAGCCGTATATGAGGCAACAATTTGTCTCAGTTCTTTACGTGTGAGCTCGTATACGCAGCTAAGAAAATGAAATTTAATTACTGAGTGTTGTATACGTGGATTTCTCCACTCTAAAATCTCCTCTTTAGTCGGTTAAGTTCTGAGAAATTAACTACACTTCCCTCGTATCTTAAGAAGACTAAATGCCTTTGTAAAAATTATACTAATTAATAATTGCTGTCTTTCCAATTCAGCTTGCAAATAAATAGAAGCCTGAGAGTATTTCCGCTTGTTTTGACCAAATAAAAGGTGTATTGTAGAACCTCGCAGCTAAATAAACGTCTTCAAAATCCTTAGACATTTGCTGGTTTCCACATTTCACTGGCCTTCCGCGCACGTTCCCGGAGGGAATGCACTAATTGATGATAAATTTAAACAGCGTGTAGAGATCTTCACGCGATCTTTACTCGTCACTCTGAAGTTAGAGGAGTTCTATGTACACACACACCAAAGAATTCAACTAATCCGTGAAGAGGGATGGAGAAATAGACAGACAGACAGACAGGCATCCAGACAAACGTTTTAGTTTAATAGCAGGTTGCAGAGATTTCTGGGTTGTATCCCGAACACGTGCCGGTTTTATTATCTGGTTACACCTGGCTCGCCTAATTGCATGTTTACAGCTAAAAGGATTTAATAAACAAACGGCAATCGGTCTTGAGATGGAGAGAGGCGAGGGACCTTTCTCAGACAATCCATCACCTGTCTTGAAGCTGTCGCATCTGCGTACGTGCAAAAGATACCATATGGCCAGGAGACAAAAACATCGTTACAAACGGCTAAGATAAGATCTAAGCTGCGCATGGTAATGCCCAAACTGGCGAGTTATTATGGGTACAACTTGAGAGCAGGTGCGAACGATAAACGAAACTGTTGGCCCTGACAGGGAGAGCGGAATCCATTACAAACAATTTGGAGCACACACGTGTCAATAAACAAAACAAACGTACAAACCTTCGTCATTAAGGTAGATGTCATCAAACTTTCCACATCCGGAGCACGGTACGAACAATTTCCTCGAAACTCTTGGGGGTGCTAAACAAATCTCACGACTGTCTAATGATCTAACTATAAACACCACGTAGAGATCAGATTTTTGTTATTGAAGTTAGTTGATCTGTCTAACACCAGCCTTCCACAGAATCGATCGATCAACGTTGACCACAGAAAATCCCGGGAGAAAACTAATTCTTTTTTTCTCTATCGGAGAGTAATCGCATTAACAGCTGCTGTAAGCAATCTTCTTTGTACAAGCAGCTAAAAAGGTGATCATTTGACTAATTGAAAGCCGTTCATTGATCAGAAAGCTGCTAATAAGCGCCAACAGCTCGGGTTTAAGGATGGAAAAAGCACATGTCCAGATCTTATCTCGGTTTGATTTATGCTTATTTCGCCCAGTAACGGACATACTGTGTTGATTTTTGCATAAGTGTCGGCAATTCTTTGCTTTGTGTGACAGGATCTATGCCTGAACGATCTTCTATAGCTGTACACCTTGGCTTTGCTTTTTCCGAATGCCGGAACAATACAGGCTAAATTTGGATGCCGTTTTAGTGCTTCTTGAGAAATTCCACTTGAAGTTGAGATTTGATTTGATTTGATTTGACCGTAACCTGCGAGCAGGCCAAGGTTTTCGGTCGTTTATTTACTTTTTACATGCGTTGCGCGAAAAATTACTACACTCAGTTTTACAGGTCAGTTTTACCCGCGACTTCACGTTGACGAAATAAGAACGAAAAAAAGTCGGCCTTCTGAACAATTTTGGGCTTGGAAACTCAATCTCTGGGTCTTAGTGAATGATTATTGAAATCATGTTTGAAATACACTTCACTGAGAACGAAATTGATCTAAAATGTTCAAATTCAGATGCCGAAATCTGACTCAACCCCGCATTTACCCCTAAAAAACTTGTGCATAGCAGTCCTTTCCTTTCTGAGGGGGCGCAAGCCTGGTGCACGATCGAGATGGAGCAACTAAGGGTATGGATAGGGGAGGGGAGGGAAGGGGATCAGAGAAGTACACGGCCAGTTTGAAATGTCTATTCTTCTTTATACCAACTCCGACGAGAACTCTTAAAGTTTGTCTTAAGACTTCAGCGGAACATCACGACAATAACCTGGAGTTAATGAAATCCTTCAGTATATATTTTCGTAGTCTGACACGCTGGTCAAGTGTTAAAAAATGTCATTAACAAGTAAAATACAGAGGACGAGACAGAAATAAAAACCGTCCCCCTCGTTCTCCGCACGTAAGTACCCCTTCGGTTATATTCTCCATACTTGCTGCGGTGAGAACCCCGCAAAACCACACAAAGTATACTTGGCACTATTCATATTTTATCAATGACGTGGAAATAATTGTCCTTGCATTTTGAAGTTTACCCCGCTAATTACGAGCACAACTTTCTTTTCGCTAATGGACGGCAAGGAAACTTCTGCTTCAGCCACTGAACTACGTCATACGGTTTGATGGGATTTTACTATGCAAATTAACTGGTCTTGATATCAAGCAAAACCGCTAAATTATCATTTCAACCTGTTGAAAAACACAAATGGAAGACTAGGAAACCAAAAAGTAGAATTAATGGCCAAAAGCTGTTCAAAACTGAACCGCAATTTCCTATGTTTTGGGTAAGTCAATGAGAATTACGACATCTTTGCTACAAATGTCATCTACATACTTTTGTGATCATCAAGACCGAAGGGAAAACAGATCATGTGTCGTAAAGGCATCCACGGTCGAGTGTCGATCCATCGGGAGAGAGGGAAAGGTTTTTGCATCTTATTCAACTCCAACACTGCCCCTCCTTTCCTACCATAGGCAGCAGTGCAGCGGGGCAGGGGGACTGTTGTCCCCCCAAACGAAAATTTGGGGGGCTCAATGCCCCCATCTTTCAGTGCCACAAATATTGCTAGCACAGCTTAAAATTAGTTCGACAAAACGTTCTGTTTCGTGATCTTTTCACAAATCATTTTATCATGCTTGCGCTTGGCAAAATATTATTTCGTAGGAATTTTTGAACAGCTCCAGCTTGTGTTCCTTAAAAGCATCCTGAAGAAGGATCGTCTAAACAACTACCCCTGTCTGCATTGTCATAAGTCTATTACGGACATATTGAACACAGTAGACATTGCAAAGAAGTTTATTTCTGCAAACAAACAACGCAAAAGACATTTTAGAGAATACGAGTAGAGGTGAACGCTTGGCTTAACAATGAGCCCCCTCATGTTTCAAAACACTCCACCACCTCTGCCTAGCCCTCCTTTCCAACAAGCCGACAGCATGCATAAAGGCTGTATAAGGGAAAAGTGTCATTTCTTGCGACTTATTTGCATGCTTCAGAAGTCCATCCATATCTCCTTCTTTCCTGAGGGTTTAATTCTAACTTGTGTGCAGACTGGAAGTTTGTATGTTGCTTGCTTCATACCTTCCATAGCTTGAGTTTCATTGTCACAATTAAACTCAAATATAACCTTTCCAGCCATGACATTAGCTAAATAATGATCCAGTTTTCCTTTTCCTTTTCCCATTCTACTCCCCACAGCTTTCCTTGTCACTGGTATGTCTGCTGTAACCATGAACAAGTCCTTTGTCTTGGTTGCCCTGATGATGGCCAGGCGCGCAGACTCCAGGGCTGCATCTTTTATCAGGGCAGGTTGCTTGGCATAAAGTCCATATTGATACCGGTCCACGTACTGGTAGCGCAGTGGAAGAGGTGTCCGTGTGCGACGATGACAACACAGAAAGACATTTGGAACCTTAAAATGCAAATTAAAAGGCTCTGGATTATAAGATATTTGGTTATAAAAGTTTGATTATCAATTGAAATAGATTAATGAAATGTCATTATTGTAAATTGGTTATATATTATACTAGAAAGTTCAAGTAAAATTGTACTCCCTGAGTTTATGATTGCATCTTCATCTATAATAATACTATCAATACAGTGTTATATTGCTATAAGTATCCTTTGAAACTGTTTACTGGATCATCATTTAATGGGCTGTGTAGGGCACTAATAAAAATTATTATTAACCATACATGAGTGGGGGGGAGGGAGACAGGGGGTTCTGACCCCCTGTACCCCCCACTTCAGGGCTACACTGATAGAATACCATTAACTGCTGCTTATAAGCCTACTGAGCTTTTACAACTTCGTAAGGGCTTTTAGATAGACTTATAAATGGAGGGGCTTATATCCAAGGGGGCTTATAAGTGGAATAAAAAATCAGAGCTATAGAATGTTGATCAAAATAGGTTTTTCATTTACTGGTAATTGAGCTTTAAAACATCGTAATAAAACTAATTCAAAACAAGGAAAGCTAAAGGGGGGTTATATCCGGAGAGGCGGGGGAGGCTTATAACCAGATGTAATTTTTGGTTTACAGGTAGATAGAGCTTTAACTGGGGAGGAGGAGGCCTATAACCAGGGGGAGGGGTATTATTAGCGGCAGATTGCCGTATCAGGCCCAAGTCTATACAGAAAGACCACAGGCTGATGTTTCTCAGTACTGTTTTGAACAAGCTGTGCTAATAACAAACTTATTTCACAATTTGTTGATTGAAAAAGAGTTCAAGAAACTTCATCCAGTTCAGCACTTAGAGATAGGACTGACAGTATCACATTATGATTGGCTGATTTTAATTAACCGCCCCATCAGTAAGGTGATAAATCATTCTATTCCATGTGAGGGTTATCCAAGTCAAATAAACATTATGTGTTGTAAATCTCACCTGTGATACTGCTAACAGATTACAAGTATTTTTTACACAGCACATAAATGGCTGGAAGACCTGAAAAAAAGAACAGCACATATAATTTTCAAATTTGGACTTGAAGGATACAGTAAACTTTTGAACGTGTACTGAGAGAGAAATTAATGCAGGTGGAAGTGGTATTTACAGCTATAAATTTATAAAGAAAAAGCTAAAATTTGATTTTGGACTAAAGTAACCCACTAGCATGAAGTAGCTCACGGCAGGAGTACTGCTGTCCCCTCTGTCTGACACTGGTTACTAGGCAACATTGTTGTCTACTTGCCTTAACTATTCATATTACCCATTTACACTAAAATAAACAATATCCTCCATTTGGTGTGAAAATATGCTCAGATACTTGTCTGTGGACATTATCTGTTACGAGAAATGAACAGTTTCCCGAGAGCGTAGCTCAAGGAAAACTGTGAGCTTCGACAAACAGATGATGTCCATGGACGAATAGGAGAGCATACTTTTGCACCAAATGAAAGGTATTGTGTTTATTATTCTTCAAATGTTTTTCACAACACGCAGGGTTTTGACAATTGAGGAATATCACTTGGATATTCCCCAGTTTTAGCTGGGGGATATTCAGTCATGTGATGCGCTTAGACCGATCACACGGAAGTGAAAATATTTGATGGATTATAATAAATGATATCCACCTAACAAACCACTATCCAGTGGATAAGTGTTGGCAAACTAAACTACACTAACTGCTGGATAGTGATTTATGTGTTGGGTAGCATTTTCTAGCCTTTGAACAACTGGGGGGCAAAGGCAGAGAGGGGTGCTGCAAAAATAGTTTCTCAAGAGCAAATGCAATAACTGCAGTCTGTACTCAAACCCAGCCGGGCAACTTCATCCAGAATGTAACACAGTGGTGGAACTAACCATTAAACCATGATATTTAGATAAGATTAATAGAAAACAAACACAAAAAAAATTATCAGAGTGTATCGAAGAAAAAATAACTCAAATTGAACCGCAGAAGGTGATCCTACGTCCTGGAGGAAATTGAAATCTCTGAACCAGTGTTAGCTTTAATAATAATCATATAACTTGACAATCTTGCCAAGATGTTGTGAAAAAATTGAGGTAGGAAAGGAATCGGGGCAACACAACAATATTTGTCATGCTTATTAAATGTGTTAAAATGAAAATCTTGCAACACAAACCTTTGCCCTAGATCTTGAAAGTCCAACAGCTAGCGCCATCTTTGGGGTGGATTCTCAAAGCATCCTGGGTAAGCTCAAGAGTTATTTGAAGCATGGACTGTTTTGAAGGACAGCCGCTGTCCACATATGTTAAATGAGACCGATATCGCCGATGGTGCGCCGATATGATGTCGCGGTGGTTCCGAAAATACACACGGAAAAACGAAATGACTGCCATAGGGAACAACATCCTTTCCGACCCGACCAGTGATGGGAATTTCTCCACAACCGACAACGATGTCGCTACAGAGCGACCCTCCAGTCCTGTGTACAGTTATGAAGAATTCGGTGATAGAGTGAATCCTGTGAACAGTGACCAGAGCTTAACACAGACTTGTCCAACATGTGGAGGCACGGGCAGGCTCACGAAAGGTAGAGCTCATTTTATGCTGACTTTGATTAATTACGATCAGCGTGTGATATCTTCAAGTGAGCCAGTACTAGCTATTCTTGTTTGTGTAACAATGTAGAAACAATGACAATTTTAATGAAGTTACAACATTTAAATTAATTTCTTTCTCATTATAAAGATCATATTTTTCTCCGGTGACTATTATATTGACAGCTTGTAGATGTTATTTTTCGATTACCTTGTAGCTTGTCTTGTTCTGATAGCTAATTTGCTTAAGCTCATGTACTGCAAGTATCGATTTCAAAGTACACTGACACTCATCAAAATATTGCAAACCTGCCAATTCCTGTTGGAACTTGAAACCTGGAGACCAGAAGAGCTACATGCAAGCTGAGCTGCATGAAAAACGTGAAAATCCCAAATCCCGAAAAGAAAGAATGAAAAATGAAAGTTAACAGGGTCCAACTCCTGACCACTTGTCTGATTTTCTTCAAAATTATCTACGGTTAAGCCTCCAGTCATGGCTACCTACACACAACCCTCTTTCTTTTAAAAGGAAGATAAAATCGATCAAGACCTATGTCAGAGACATCAGTTTCCAAAAGGAATGCTCTGTAAATTATAATAAGAA
>Ga0126338_10001550_pt1 | contig 15007 bp, 11 predicted proteins | sample OrbCmetagenome_2_FD_92529 | JGI IMG/M metagenome (GOLD analysis project Ga0126338, IMG submission 92529) | Coral microbial communities from Petempiche,Puerto Morelos, Mexico - Orbicella C C metagenome | ecosystem: Host-associated > Invertebrates > Cnidaria > Coral | place: Petempiche,Puerto...
GACTAATTTTTAATTTGTGTTTGGTTTAGTCTCGCTCGACTGCCGACTGAGACAGCTCGAGTATTTTTTCTGAGTCATTTTCTAAAACAGAAACGGCTTTATCTTTCTTCTTCCTGCTAGACTGTGCTTCTGGTAGCTGTTCAATGCCTGGATAAGACTTTCTTGTACCTTATCTTTTGCCCAGTCATGTAAAATATTATCTAAATTCTCAAAACTTTCCGCCATTTTAAAACACAGGGGGAAAAACTTTGAAATGATGACGTCAATCGTGGATCTGTCCTCTAATAGATCATAGGCGAGAACCAATCAAAATGCGAGAATAACTTGGGTTATTATATAGCACTCTATATAACTCCATGCTGTTTTTGTTCTTTGCATTTCCTCAGTGCTGAACATCAAGACAGTATTCAAAGTGGTTGCAGGTGGTATAACAATAGTCTCTACCATGGAAGTCTTGAGTCGTTGGTCCACGTTTGACCAGCTGGTTACCGCCGTTAATAGCTGCGTTCTTCCCGCTGGCACCAGTCTGGTGAATATAACTGACGGCTGTGTGTGCCTCACAGTTCAAGCTGAAACTCTATCAGCTCTTACTACCTTGTGGAATTTATACCAAGATGGGACGCTGGAGAAGCGGCTGTACAACTTCTTTGTGACTCACGAAGTAGGGCGTGCAGGAGGAGAGACAGTTGAAGTGAATGTGACCATCGAAGAAGAAGAATACGACAAAGCTCGATTAGAGTTAATCAGTGAAGCTCAAGGTAATTCAGGTTTGTAACCGAGAATTAAATCAGCCAAAACGTTTGATCTGGTTAGTCTAGACATCTGTTGACCTGTCGGCAAGCTTGGTTGACCAGCAAGAAGAAGAGATCTGACGATTCTTAAAAAGATGAACCCAATAATCCGAAGAAGTCTTGAACAAAACCTTAAAGATTCATAAAAGAAGATATGATAGCCTAGCTGAGATAGCAGGAGCTAGGTGTAGTAAAATTTAAAAGATACATGTAACAGGATTGAAGCCAAAACAGGAAAAGGACAAGATTTCGGCGAGAGAACGAGTTCGGAGCATTTTCTACATCATTTCGCTACGAAAAGGTCCATGAAGTACAGTAAAAACCCACGTGTAAGAACCTACGTTTTTCAGAGTTTGGCCAAACAGTTCTTGTATTATGGGGTACTTATTGACAATTTAGGCTAAGTAGGAAGTGGAATTTGTTTGGCTAAACAGGTTCTTATATTTTGGGGTATTAAAAAAGCAAATTTCTGCCTGAAGGTTCTTAAATCCCTAGGTTCTTACACGCGGGTTTTTACAGTATCGGGGAACCTGTTTTCTTGGCACGCTTGACATAATAATATTTGCAACTACTTTGCTTCTTTTTTTGTTCCTATTTTAGAAGCTGCTAGCCTTGGTGACGGAGAAAGGATTCGGAGAAACTCTGATTCAGATGTGTATTCCAGAACAAAAGAAGTGCCTCTGTTAAATCTAAAACATGCTGAGATCAAGTTGAAATTTCTTAAAGAGAGAATTGCAGTTATAGAGAAAGAAATCAAGCAATTTTCGCCAGAGATTCTAGACGCACAAAGTCCTGAAGAAAGATCTGCCTTTTATGAACAACTCGAGATATCTGAAGGTGAGAAATTGATATTCTAAAGTATGCAAAAGAAATCCGACGAAAAAAAAATTAAAGGTCTTTTTCGCAATATGAATGGCCGTTTTAGTAACTATTTGACTCACGAGATTTCCTAAGTATTTTTATGTAGTAAAATAGAGGAGAATTTCATCAAAACAGACTTTGATCTTACATAAGTTATTTTAATAGGAAAGGAATGAAGATCATGAAACAAACTACAGTGTAGGCACTCGAACGTATTTATTACTGCATTTATTTAGGATCACCTAACGAGGCCTCTTCTTATATTAAAGCAGGAGGATTCGCGTTTTCTACTATAAAACGTCTCTAGTCCTTTGTTTGTTCTAAGAGTTAATCACTTAACAATATCATAAAAAAGTGCAGAATTTTGGATTCTTCTTTGAATCGCGATATATTATAGCAGGAGCCCATCGCTATGGTGATGGGCTCCTGATTATAGTCAACCGTATTTCATATAAATTTGTGCTTAACATGGCCGTGCTCCTTTTCGAAAAAACTGAACCATTTCGTTAGCGAACTGATGGCGTGGAAATTTAGGAGAAAACTTGGATGCGCATAACCTCTTCTCGAGTGTTGCTCACAACGCTAAAGTTTTCAGCAGGCGTGGGGCCGGGTAATATTAGTGAACGAGGCCCGTACCCAGTCGGAAAACGAGACAATCGCAGAATTACGTAGGGAACAAGATTATCATGATGTTCGCGACCTATTAAGTGACTGGAAACAAGCCAGGACTTGATCCGACACGTCGATGAAAGATGAATGACTTTGATCCGCTAAAATGGCGTCCGCTAAAATGTTGACTGAGTACCGTCAGGTTTCCTTAAGTTTGATAGCTTGACTTGCGTTACTTAATGATAATAATAATAATAATAATAATAATAATAATAATGATAATAATAAAAAGGTTCTTATTGCGCATTTAGAATTCTCAATGCGCTTACAATTGCATATGATTAAAAAGAATAAAACCTAACTAAAAGAAACCTAACTAAAACCTAACTTAGTATATAATTGGAAACGAGTGGAGGGGTGGAGGGGGGGGATCGTTGTATAAATGGAAAACGGATGATCCATTGTGTTTTACTGGCATGTTTAAATGTTCTGCTCTCGGTGCTTCACTACTTCGTCGCTTAACAATCAATATGATAATCAGGACGGGAAGTTTGGGAGAACGAGAAATGTTGTGGGAACAAAAAGTCTCCCAAACTTTCGCTCGTGTTTTCAAAGGTTGGTAGTGCAAGGCGCCATAAATTATATGTTCCTTTTAAAATTATTTTTGCGGGGTAAAAAAGAAGAACAGGAACAGGAAGGGGATAAGGGTAGAGGAATTAGTTGATCTGAAATAAATCGCGCGTAGTCTGTGTACCGGCAGATTCCTTAGATCCCACCATTTTATCCCCCTCCCCAACTTTCTTCCCATGGTTAAAAAACTCTTGTCGGGCGTTCCCATAGAATAATTTTAATTTCCTTTTTTTTTGTTACAAAGCAACTGAAGTTGGGGAAATCGACGAGAAAACTGAGGAGCCGGAAATGGCTCAACGATATAAGGCTAAATCAATGGATCCAGGAAAGCTTGCTTTTGTTCAGAAGTATTTAGAAGATGTCCAAGACACTCGTAGCATGACGACAGAAGCAAGTGACAGTGGTTTAGCAACACACACTGCAGCATCTGAACTTGGAAACGAAGAAATAAACGGTAAATTTATAATGTTATTTTGTTGTTCACTTACTCAAGTTTGTTCACTTACTCACATTTTAAAGTGAAATTTTTCCAATTGCCCCGTTAGTATTAGAACGATGAATTGAGTAACCATTGTAATTATGGAAAACTTTGCAACCTAATATTTAAGGAAGCATAAATTATACTTTATTATTATATAGACACGACTGTTTTACTGGAAAATAGACCACTCGTAAAATTCATACGAAACTACATCCGAGACTCGAGTGGCGTAATTTTCAATATCTTCACTAGAGAAGATATGGATTATTTCACTAATATCAAGTTTGTCTCTTAAATTGAACTTAAATTCGTTGGTGTATGATCAAAACATCGTCGGGTCTTCCTCGAAAGTCGTCGGCAATCTTCGGAAATGTTCGGAAATTTTCGGAAAATGGTCGGCAACGTTCATGTGACCTTCGGATAAGTTTTGGAGAATCTACGGAAATCTTCGGAAAATGGTCGGAAATCTTCGAAAAATCGTCAAAAACGCCGTCATCAGTATGTCTGTATAATAAAAAGAACATTACACGGTGGCGAGAAGATATGAATTTTATGTTCTCGTGGCAAGAACAATGTCTCACGAGTGAGCTGCGCTCACTCGTGAGACATTGTTCTTGCCACGAGAACATAAAATTCATATCTTCTCGCCACCGTGTAATATCCTCTATATATGTTGATTATTTTCTTTGCAGAGAGTAGTAAACTTTGCTTGAAAGATCTGAGCGAGGATGTCACCGTAGAATTGATTGAAAGGTTACAAGCTGATGAGGCTGCACTGGAAAAATTCTATCTATTTTTTGGGCTCAAAATGGGAGGCCGGTATCCGTTAAAAGGCAGATTCCCATTAGAAGAAATTAAAAAAATGTTTCCCGACACTACAGTCAGCGTGTTGAAAGAGTGTTTTGAGGTCCTGCGGTTGTACGATCTCGTTGAAATTCTGGAAAAAGTGAAACCACGTTCCCTTCGTCCTGCTGTTTCCCCAGAACAAATAGAAAAATTGCGGAGAGCAGATGATCGGCCCACAAAGTATCACAGTGATGTGGCAGTCTTGATTGTCGATGACACTGTCGGCCAAGAGGACATTGTTGTCAGGGAAAACGCAGAAAAGATTGAAACATTTTTTAAAGATCTGAATTCGCAGAACGAAGTGACGATAATATCATTGGCTAGTTCACAAGGGACCCGTGAGTTTATGAGTGATCAAAAAGAGAGATACTATAGAATAGAAGACTGCCGTGTGACAGAGGAAAGACTCGAGAGGGTACTTCAAAGGCAGGCGCATTTAGAGAAGGAATTGGAGAAAGTAATGCAGATGGAGAAAGGGCGTAAACAAAGGCGGAGACCGGAACTGGAACTGGAACTGGAACTGAGTAACATTAAACAGCAAGAGCTGTGGCTTAGATGTGAACTGGAAAACGTTGCAAAAGCTGCAAAAAGGGATATCGAAAAGCTGAAAGAGCTAGAGAAGGAGAGTACGAAAGCTATATCAACGGCTATGGACAAATGGATTCATAGTCAAGGTTAGTTGACTTTATATACATACATACATACATGACATACATGTTTATTCAAATTAATTCGAAAAGGGAGGTTTAATATAACTCTCCTAAAAAAGAATAAAAGTTACAATTAAAATTGCATTAAAAATTATTGAACGAAGAAAAACAATCTATTTGGTAAATTACAATTTTAAAAATGATCCGAGTCTTAATTTAAAGAGTTCGAGGCTTCCCGCGTCAACGATGTTCTTAGGTAGACTGTTCCAGTCACCAGTCACTCTAATGAAAAACGAATCTTTAAAACAGTTTATTCTAGTTGATTTAAAGAAAAGTTTATATGAGTTTCATAAGCATGTTTAACGTACTCAGCGAATAAAGATGATTTCCAAGTATTATAAAGCCACTAATTCAAACTGAGTACAACTTGATATCTGTGCCTCGACGAAAATCAAGTTATGCTATCTACAATCTGTTTCCTTATTGTTCAATCTCATTTAAGGTTTTTTATCATTTCTTCTATATTGAACCATTTTTTGCAATCATTTAGCCGTAGTCAATAGAGGATGTACCCCGGAATGAGGGCTTGTGACTTTCGTGATGTATCTATTGCTTCCCTATGTTCTTGGTGTTTTTGCTTCACTGAGATGACCTTTGATTTTTTTAAAAACATTTTTCTATAGAGAAATTCACCTGTGTTGTGGTATTTATAATCGGTGAAGACGAGTTGTACACTGAAGCAAATTTGGAGGAATGTGTTGTTGAGAAGTTGGCATTAATTCCAGATCATGCCAAACTCGTGGTTAGCCCTCTCGCCGGGTGGAAAAGCATTGCTAAAGTTCCCGAAACTCTTCATATAGTGTATCGTGATCGCGGAATTGTACCAGTCCTCACTCGGATGATTGAGATTTTCAACAAGCGTTGGCAAACATTGGATCTTATTTCCATGATGCAAGAATTAAAAAGAACTGAAGATTATCAGTCAAAGATTTTCAGAGTGAAAGGTTTTCAGAGTAAGTATTATAGGGGTCCTTCCATGTCTATCAAGGTCGATAGTTTGTCTTCTCTTCCGACATTTCAGAAAACGGAAGAGGAACATTCCTTTTAAATGACATGTACTATCTGTTTAAGCGCTTAGTTACCACTGATTCTAAGCTAGCAAGTTCTTTAATTGTTTATAGCTTTAGATGATAGATAATGTGACTTACTAGTCACTCCCAGCGCCCTCTTTCTTAATTTTCGTTCGTAATTTACGGAAACCCAACAAGTTTCCACAGTACAGGCTTGCAAAACGTTATTTTGAAAGGCTGCACGAAGAAAGAGCTCCCAGTGAGCTTTTACTTTACAAAATTAATCGTCTAATTTTCAGTAATCTAGATACAGCGGAATTCAGAACGGTTTTCAATTGAGTCTTTATAATTCAGAATTGCTTTTATTAACTCTTTTTGCCCCATTTCGCCCTGTGTTTGGCTTAAGAAATTTACTTTACAACCAATCATGCGTAAAGTCATATTCGATTTCCCGCACTTCCATTGGCGTTTCTCGTATTTTCTTCTTGCCATCAGTGGTGTGGCTCACAGCATTGTTTGTGTTTATTATCGTTTTTTGACACTCAATTGAAGACCGCTCTTAATATCCTGGTTTAGTTGTCATGAGCGGAGTACATATTTTGTGCTCACTGTTGTTAGACTCAGCCAAACAAGCTGAATTCTGTGATGTGTACTCTTGCCATCGTAACACGTACAAATAGAGTTGAAGCTATCCTTCGTTAGATTTAAACATAAAGTAGGTTTCGGTCAATAGACGGTGAACCTCTCAAAGTTAAAATGAGGAACTGAGGAACAGTGGGAATTTTAATGCGCCTCTCAACCTCTCAACTAGCAGATAGCAAAAATTCGTCAATTTATTGAGTTTGAAAACCTGGCAAAAGAAACTCAGGTCGCTTTCGGCCTTTTCAGCGGGTTTGCCACGTGACCAGCTGACTGGCCCTCTTATCACGGTAACGTCAGATTTCAGTGCCTCGCTCTTTAACTTTTTCGGCTTGTTTGGCCCTGGCAAATGTTTAAGGCAGAAGCTAACAATACCATTGATATGTTCTGTATTAGCTTGTGTTATCATTTTTAGTCTGCTATTTCTCATCAGTCTTTTAAGTTTAGTTAAATCCAGTTCTGAAAGTGAGGGAACAAGGTTGTTGATGGCAACTTCGGATACAACATTTTGAAAACATTCGGCATTTTAAGCTGTATTGGCCGCGTATAATATTACCTTTAAATTAAAAGAAACCTGAAAATAGTAGTTTACTAACATAGAAAAACACCAAATACATAATCAGAAACCGTAAAGGAACAAGGATGGTAAAGGATGGAGAAGATTGACCCGGATTATAAACGACGAACTTGAAAAATTTAGGCTAAACTTTTCAAGATGCGCAAACCGTGACGTAGCTCCTTTAAATAGAACGTTTCTGTCAATGAATTCTAAAATGGCGGCGATGACGTCACAGGAAAACCACGAATAGGTGTATTTCCTCTTACAAGCTTCCTTTGTTTATTTTCCTATTTTAGATGATGTTATTTTAAAGTGATTTATTCTTTTGAATAACTGTTTTACGTATTGTGAAAAGGGCCTTTTAGGGAAAGGTAACTTACACAAGTAACTAAATTGCTGAACTTTTTCGCAGTAATTAAATGTAACTTCTCTGCTTTAATTAGCCGTTGTTATGTCATATGTTTAAACGTTGCACTATGCGCACTTTAATTCAAGCGGATTTTAAATTAGGTTAGTGGACGTTTCTCATTATGAAAATTGTAGAATAGTTTTAAAAAATGTATATTAAATAAAAGTTTGTTTAACTGTTAATGTTAATTTGTAATTGCCCAGCAACCAAATTTAATACCACTGAAAATCACTCACAGGAACTTTAAACAGAACTCAGACGGAATAAGGGAACTTTGATCGAAATGAAGGCATGATTACGAGTACAATGTCGCTCTCAGAGCTGTTGTTCATCTTTGCTGCTTAACTTGCGATTGACCTAAGCAGAAACAGCAAAGATCACGTGACAAATGATGATCTTAGGCTATACAAAGCAGGATTGAACAGTCGTGCTCGTTTTTCCGAATTATTCCTTTCATCCAAGTTGCGTTCACCTTAACTTAAATGTTTGAGGAATTTCATCTTCCTTTGAGAATCACGAGTAGAAGTTCCCGTTTTACCCCGCCGTTATACCTGCATTGTTTTTGCAGTTTTCTTTGCGAGAGGTTGGAGATGAATTTTGTTTGATTTGCAAGCAGTAGAGAAGTGATATTAGACATCACACAAAGACGCGAAAATACTATTTTCGCAAACGGCGAGGTTAAGTACCTAAGACAAGGGACCTTTCTGATCACCACGTGAAAAGCAACCTGTAGTAGCGAACGCGTGTTTACCAGCCTGACCAATCAAAACTACGAGGATGATTTTGTGAACAATCCCTCCTGTATGATGGGTTTCGTCGTAGCTAAGTCGATAGAGTTATAGTGATGAAAAATCCGGAGGTTATCCTACCGAGTCTAAAGAAACGCAGTTCCCTATTTCTTTTGTGGGACTAACGTTCAGAGGGAAATTATTCAGGTTGATTTTTACCACTTCAAATTACTTTAGAGTAAGTTTTCTACTTTCCATTTACCGGGAAAGCCCTTCTTTAACCAGTGGAGAGTGCAGCTGAAACCGAAGGGTCTGAAGAAATCCAGTTTGAAACATGAAAGTGAAAGTACGTGTTGCGGGATCAGTGATGACGACGCACCAAAAGCGGATGAAGATCAACACGGGTTGTATCGGATTACTGCAAGCAGATGCTTTTTGACAACCCCTCCTTTCCAGGTCTTGGACTTGGAAAACTATTTCCAATAGTTTATTGCTACAAGAGAAATCCAGATTCTCTTACCCATTCCCCCACCCAGTAATTCGAACGCTCTCTAGTAAAGGGGTTTCGAGGGGTAGAAAATTCAGTCGATCATTTAAAATTCTTTACAAGGGGATTACAAACTGAACAGTTTGAAATACATATATACATTTGTAAAATTAATGATGCCGTCTGTTACGGAACAAAAGATGAGGACTCGTAACAAAAAGAAGTAAATAAAATTGGATTTTTAAGAAGATCAGGATCAGCAAAAGACTTACTGAAAAATAAACTTCAGAAAGCGTCACGACTTGTGTAATCAGAATGGCTAATTTATTGCTATGCCAACGTTCCCTGTAGTGGTCTGAAATACTGTGGTGTTTATTCATAATAAGATAAACAATCAAATATGCGGAAAAGGAAAAAAAATGTCTAACTGGTCTCTCTCAATTAAACAGCAATAAGCGACCTGCACCGTTTACAATGCCAAACGAAGCAATATACAAGGAACACAAACAATTTCTAAGAACAAGAGAGCACAGGAAGGTTCAAATGAAAACAGTTGCAGATCAACTGCCTATTTAATGGTGGAGAATTTCCTGTTTCGTATCATGTGTCCAATGTGAAACTAAACAAGAAAGCATTAAAAACTATATCATTGCTTAGTTACTGGTAAGAGAATGTCCAATTTACTGTAATACCGCCTCTACTCCATCAATAGCTTATCGCGCTGTAGCAAACAGCAGTAACGAGCTTACTGGTTAAGGAGGAGGCAGCGTGGCCGAGTGGTTAGAGTGCCGGATTTGAAATCCGTAGGTCCTGGGTTCAAATCCCGTTCTGACCGCTAGCTGATGTTGTTCTCGGTAGCCCTGAGTTCAACTCCTCGGCTACGCTTGTAAATAGCCAACTGGTCTGTCCCCGCCAGTTGGTATTCTTAACCTAATTATGTTTATTTGAATATTTATTTATAATCGTTTGTTTACATTGGTCCCAAAAAGCCCCAATGGGGAGTGGCCGATTAAGTAATTTATTTATTTATTTATTTATTTACTGGTGGGCTCCAGGGTAAAGCACAATTAAAACCAGAAACCTTCTCCACCCTCGCGAAACAAAGTTAGAATAAGAAATAAAGAAACGAAACTACTAACTTGTAACATGACTTACATCTCCTGAAAACAACACCAAAACTATTCCCTTCCCACATTCCTTGTTTTACAGAGGGAACTGTAGTATTGTCAAATGTCTAAATTTTACTCTTCAGTTTTGACTTTCTTTTTTTTTTCTTTTCTTTTTTTTATATGTCGTTTCTGTTTTGCTTTCTATTTGACGTAAGGAGTGACTGCTTATTATTTTATGATCCAAGTTTGCAAAACTTTTCAAAACATCTGACAGTCCTGGTTGTTTTTTTGCTATGTTAAACAACCGTTAATGGGTCAGCTCGGCTGTCATTGTTTTGTTCCTTCACGATGACATCCGCAATGGCTGCTTTGCAGTGTCACGCCATCAAAAATAAAATCATAACCATTCAATAAATTAAGTCAAGAAGGTGGAATTCTTGGTTTTCACTCACGTGATCGACAGCCGTGTTTTCTCACTGAAACAAAGAAAAGATTTACATGAAAATAGAGTTCGATTCCCAGAGGTTAAATTTTGGGCTCCAACATGGCCGTCGTTTCTTTGTTTAGGGGGTCCAACATGGCGGCCGTGACGCCGAGGGGCACCAACATGGCGGCCGTAAAGTAACAGAAACATCTGTCATTGAGTTTTGCCATTAAAACGAAGAGTTGTTACTCTAGAGCTCCGACACTCTGAAATTGATACTTCCTCTAGAGCAAGAACTGTTTAGTTAGCAAAAACTTGAGCTGTAACTCATCTTTTGACCTACTCGAGAGCCTTATTACGTCTGATCTGGAAAACGATGACGTCACATGTAAACCGGCAATTGAATAATTCACCATTTTTGTACAAATTCAATCGATTTTTTTCATGATGTACCTCCTCCACAGGCTTTTCTTATTTGGAGCGATAGTCAATTTTTATATTTTTTACTATCGCGCGGGCGACTGGGTACGAATCAGTTTCATGATCGTGTTTCTTCCTTCTTGCGTGACTTAAAATTCGCGTGACTTTTCATTTTCATGAGTTGTGAAACCAACGTCTGGAACGTTCTTCTCAATCCGCCATGTTGGACTGAAAATTTTAGAACTTTCAACATTATGCAGAGATCAAAATAAGTGGAGAGAGACACTTAATTTGCTGTTTAAAATGTCTGCCATCGAGTACAACAATTTACTCTTTGAAATAAGTCAGAGACTGGAAGAGCTGAACGTTCTCGATCGTTTACTGTTTATGTGCAGAGGGAAGTTGGCGTCTGGTAGCGAAAACAACATCCAAGACGTGCTGTCGTTGTTCAAAGAACTGGAAGAACAGGATAATCTTGGAGCTGATCGTATGGAGGTAATTAAAGGTCTTTTGAAAAGTTTCAAGGAATGGTCTTTTTTTGGAAAAGTTAAAGAGTTCGAGAGGAAGAGGAAGAAATACAACGGCCTGCTGGAGCTAATCATTCTTGCACTCGACGAGCTCAATGAACTGGAACGACTCGTCGCGATGTGCAGAGGAAAGATCTCGGAAGAAAGCGAAGGCCATATTCACGATGTTCGCTCATTGTTTAAAGAACTTGAAAACCAGAACAATTTGGGATATGATCGTTTAGATGTCTTGAAAGGGATTTTGACTGAAACAGAGAAAAACGATCTCCTCAGGGAATTGGAGGAGTTTGAGGAACGAAGAAATCAGGAAGATGAGTCAAAAAGGAAGGAGGATGAGTTTGAAAGGAGGAAAGGTATCTGTTTATCGTTTTCTTTAGCCATAGAAGCAGTCACAGAGTGACAAAAAAATGCCGCTTTTATATTCCAGTACTGTGCTACGCTTACCTAATGTAAATATATTAAAGTGCTTCGCTCTGCTTTGTCACAAAATTGCGTCTGCGATATTTAATTAATTTCCAGGTTTGCACAAGTTTGATGTACAAAGGTGAAAGCAAAAAAAATCATTGCGAAGAAAAAATACTATTTCTATAATTCATATGTAAACAGGAAACTAGAGAAACTGAGGAAAAATGGTAAACAAATTCTGTAAATTCACGGACAGTTTTTGTGCTCCGCTGGGTTTCAATAAAAACAAACTAAAACCGTGTACATTCAGAATGCGGTATCGCTCGCTGATTTTATTACAGTTGGAGCGGATTTTATATGCGCATAAGTTCTCGAATCCAACGGCTGTTTTTACTGGACGTGAATCTCGTGTTAAAATTAATTCGGATGTTGATTAGAGTGTACTTTTGACACCTTGATCTGCAAATGGAAATTGCACATGCCTTCCGTGTTTGCCTAATCAATCCGGAGAATTATAAGGGGTTATAAGAATGTAAGTGCGTTTAGCTTTACAAATGTAGCTTAAATTTTATACTCCTCCCTTCACACTTACAACTCAATCGGACTCAATCGGACTATCGTGATCAAACTGAACATAAAGCACAATAGTAACTAACAGTAGCCACAGTAGCCGCAGTAGCTGCAGTAGCCCAGTTGAAGAAACTAGGCTGGTAGGGGTGTCAGATCCTTTCGACAGTGTCCATGTTGCACTTTATAGGAACAAGAAGATAACAACATGCTGTGTTAGTTTGGTCATCCCAAATAATTGGTAATATCTATCATCATTATTTGCAAACATGCTGGGCGAGACTTCATAGGAGCTTCGGTTCTAGTTAACATATTTTCTACCGAAACGTATTACATTACTAGTTTATCCAAAGCACTGATTCAATTTTAGAGAATCTTTAATCTTGTAACACAGTAAGTTTGTGTGTATGACGTTCTGTCTTTTTGTTTCAGCACAAGCAGTTGCTGTTGTTTCATCCATTGGAAATACGTTGATAGGTGGTAAGCTGTGCGATTTTTTCAGTGGGGTTAAGTGGTAGTCGTAAAATTTAGCTGTTAGCCGTAAAAATTTGAAAATTTTAACCGTTCGTCGTAAAAAATATTTACCGCAAGCAGGAGCCCTGCCGTAAACAATTTTTAGCCATGAAAGTGAAAGTCTTGAGATCTTCTGTCAATACTTTTTTGATCTTGTCATGTGGCTTGTACAGATCTCAAGGTAATACCTTTTACTGGCCTGGAATGGTTCTAAGACCAGTTATCAATGTAAATTTTAAACTTTTTTAAGCCCTGAAAGTTAATTTCTAACTTTTTAAAACAATGGTAATTAATTTCTGTTAACCGTAAGGACTCAATAAATTAACTTTTAGCCGTAAAAAAAAAATCAAAAATATCAACCGTTAGCACGTAAAAGCAACCAGCTATTGAGACGTTCTTAAAATGGCTATATTTATTTGTAGGCTGCGTTCTCTGAACTGAGCTGGCAAGGGATCTATGTAATTCATGCGAAAGTTGTGTTAAAAAAAAGAACTAATGTTTTCAACTATACTTACATAAGGATTCTTTTCAAAAGGAGACACATAATTGTGGTCTCTGCCACATAAACAGTAAATTGTACCCTGTAAAAATTAATGCAACATTTACAACTAGACAATAACCATCCCCCCCACCTCCCCCCTCCATTATTATAACGTCATTTACAAACAGTTTTTACTTTGCCTAAAAATAGCAGAAAATTAAATTTTAACCCATAAAAAATAAAGCAAAATTAACAAACACACCAAAACCCCCCCCCCCCCCCTCCCTTTCTAAAATTGTTATTTCTGAATTCTACTCGTGGTACCCAGACAAACATTTCACAAAAATTGTCTGACACTCTATGTAACTCTATGTTTTTGTTGTTGTTGTTGTTATTCTTTGCATTTTCTCAGTGCTAAACATCAAGACAGTATTCAAAGCAGTTACAGTAGTTTCTACTGCTGAGCTCTTGACTGGTTGGTCCACGTATGACCAGCTGGTCACCGCCGTTAATACTTGCGTTCTACCTGCTGGCACCAGTCTGGTGAATCTAACTGACGGCTGTGTGTGCCTCACAGTTCAGGCTGAAACTCTATCAGCTCTTACTGCCTTGTGGAATTTATACCAAGATGGCACACTGGAGAGGCGACTGTACAACTTCTTTGTGACTGACGCACTAAAAGAACGAGCAGGTGGAGAGACAGTTGAAGTGAATGTGATCATTGAGGAAGAAGAATACGACAGAGCCTGTCGTGAGTTGATCAATGAAGCTCGAGGTAACTTAATTTTGCAACCGCGAATTAAATCAGCAAAAACGTTTCATTTGGTTGGTCTAAAACATCTGTTGACCTGTCAGCAAGCTAGATCGACAAACAAGAAGAAGAGATCTGACGATTCTTAAAAACTGAACCCAACATATGCATTCCGGCCAATTCTTGACCAGAAAGTAACAGATCCATAGTAGAAAATGTGATAGGCTTGATAGCAGAAGCTAAAAGAGATGTAAAATAAAATTTAGGTACATGTAACAAGATTGAATCCAAGACAGGAAAAGGACAAGATTTCGGAGAGAGTACGAGAGTTCGGAGCATTTTCTATATCAGTTCGCTACGAAAAGTTTCACGTAAAGTATCGGGGATCGTGTTTTCTTGGCAAGCTTGAAATAACATCTGTAATTATTTTGCATTTTTATTACTTCTTTAGAAGCTGCAAGTATTGGTGTTGGAGAAAGGATTCGGAGAAACTCTGATTCAGATGTGTATTTCAGAACAAAAGAAGAAGTGCCACTGTTAAAGCTAAAACACGCTGCAGAGGCAGAAATGAAATTTCTCAAAGAGAGAATTGCAGTTATAGAGAAAGAAATCAAGCAATTTTCGCCAAAGATTCTAGAGGCACATTGTCCTGAAGAAAGATCTGCCTTTTATAAACAACTCGAGATATCTGAAGGTGAGGAATTGATATTTTAAAATATTTATTTAATAAAAGAAAACTGTGATGCTTAAATGATTTAAGACCGAGTTTACCAGAGGACCAGGCAGGGGTGATACATGCCATCTCTCCTTTTTGGATGAAACTTTGTCAGATTGAAGTTCCTACCCAACAACTCTAAAAGACAAAGTGGGCCGGCTTTGTGATTTTTCCCCTAGGAGTTAGACCACCCCCCCCCCCTGGTTTTTTTTCCCAAAATCCCAAAAATGTCACTAAAATAAGCATCAAATTTAAACACCGCTCCTGCTTACAGAATACATTGAATTTTATTGGTATTTCACACAAATAAAGATTGGACCTATCTTAGTTCACAC
>Ga0126338_10001553_pt1 | contig 15005 bp, 10 predicted proteins | sample OrbCmetagenome_2_FD_92529 | JGI IMG/M metagenome (GOLD analysis project Ga0126338, IMG submission 92529) | Coral microbial communities from Petempiche,Puerto Morelos, Mexico - Orbicella C C metagenome | ecosystem: Host-associated > Invertebrates > Cnidaria > Coral | place: Petempiche,Puerto...
AAACAGACACCATTACAGACAAGATTTGACACAAGATTTTTATCTATGCAACTATTACCACAGCAGTAGGCTTGCTTGATGAGTCATTTCCGTCTCCGTCAGCCCGTTGTTCAAGTTCCTCCAAAGAAGAATCGATCGCTGTTTCTTCTAACTTCAGTGACGTACCAACTGTCTTTTGGAATGTACTTTTAGTCTCCTGACTCTCTTGACTTATTATTTTCTTGGTAATTGAACTTGAAGTGCTCTCCTCTCTGTCGTATCTCTTGTGCACTACGGAGCTCTGATCCGTTTGTGATGAAAAGGACGAGAATTGGGTCCTTGTCACCGAGGTCGATGTTTCTCTCTTTACGAAACTGTCGGTTGTCTCTAGACTTGTGGAGGCACCCTCTTCCTTCGTGGGTGTGCTTGTTGTAGGTGGCTCGCTTTGGGCAAAGAATGCTCGAAAGTGTTTAAGCTCTTCGTCCATCTCCTGCTGATTTAATAAGTATACTGGTTGATTCGGGTCCAGGATCTCCGCGCTTCCTGAGGGACTCTCATAATCTTTCAGAACTCTCTTAGAGGCGTCGGATTTCTTTGCCATGCGGATAACTTGCTCCCGTGTTAATCCACGGATTCCTCGAGCTTCCCGCTCCTCGGGAGTCAGGTCCTCATCGTCGCTGTCCGATTCAGGATGTCTTGGAGGTTTTGGTTTGATTACCTATTAAAGAAGCAAACACAGACAGTTGAAGATATGAAAATGTTGTCAACGTGGACATCTAAAAATGGCAGTCTGTGATTAGATTCCTCTTGGGATGCTGAGAATTAATATACTAGAAGAATGAAAAAGCATTAGTTTGTGAGTGAACAAGGAAGACCGTATAATCCACTTAAAAAAGGAAAATAAAAAGTATAAAAATATCTCTGCAGAATTGAAATTCTGTGGCCAAGTTTTTTTCATGGTGTCCATAACATAGGTTTGCTAGTACAAGAGTATGTGGAGACCCCACTGCCATCTCATGAAATTGATCTTAGAACGCCTCTTTAAATGAGCTCGTGAAGTTGCAATTGTAAAGAGATCCTTGAGTTCAGAGGAGGTTAATTCATGATTGTTTCGCTTTAAGGAAAAGTTGTTGTTTTAATGTAATCTCTGTAAACTGCATGTCTGTTCAGAAGCCTTTTTCACTGTACCTTTGCGTATATAGGCTCTTGCCTGGGTTCCTCTTTCGGTTCTGACGGGACTTGCTGGACTTCAACAGTAACAGACTGCCTCAAACTCTCATAGAAAGGATCCTCAAAACTCTCTCTGGAAGACTCCAGTGACCGCCTTTCTTCTAATTCAGGTCTTGTCCCAGGTCTAAGTAAAGCTTCTTCGATTTCGTGTGTCGATTCTCGGCCATTCAGTTCAATGTCGCGTTCCTGGTCTGGTTGTTCTTCTACACTTCCAGTTACTAAACGCTCTTCCTCTGGCCGTTGGTACTAACGGAAACAAACCAGTAAAGAAATAAGGAATAATAATAGTAATAATAATAGTAATAATAATAATAATAATAATAATAATAGTAGTAGTAACAATTGTACATTTATATAGCGCTAATACTATGAAACGGCTCACGCAACTAAGATTTACAAAAATCTCAATATAACTGGAAATGTCAATATATTTCATGTAAATTAGTATTATCATTTTTTTCAGAAACGGCAAAAGTCGCAAATGAATCCCAAAAGTGAGAGTTTTTTATTCGCGCAACAGTCTAGTTTAGACAACAAAGAAACAGGGAAGGCGCTAGGCGAATAAGCTACTCGTACTATTCAATGGTCAAATCAATAAAAGTTTAGTGGTGTCGCAAGAAATTATTAAGCTTGATGTAGTTCTACACATAATCAAAACAAACAAAGATAATTTAGAAAGTTTGCAAAGGATTCGAGTTACCCACAAATCAGAAAACGACGAAGCTCGAACACGTGATTTTAAATTGTTATTTTAAAAATTATCTTATTTGAAACGTTTATTATGTAGCTTGAGTAAGAAATTTCAAATAACCTCGATCATCTACAGTAGTTAATTGAGTCAGTAAGAAGACAAGTAGTGGAATATTTATTGACTAGATTAGCGAGATAAGCTTACCTCAAGTTGTTCCGGTGGTTTCTGTACCCACACGTTATCTCCTTTTACCCAGTAACTTCCTCGTCGGCCTCGTTTACAATAGCAACAACACTGCCTGAAGGCATCACGGACCTGGACACGTAGGAGAAATTAAACGAAACGTTGTCACAAAATTACGTCATCCGCAATAATGAAGCAAATATATGACACTTCAGATTAGTGGTATTAAACATTCCGAAGATTATCAAGCTGAGAAGAGCCAAAACAAAAACCCTCAGCTTATATAAAAGCTTTAGCAGTGCCCACTTTCCGGGCCGAGCCATAACGTAGACTGCTAGATGTAACCACCAAAATGGAACTCACTTTCATTAATTAGTGATAAGCTCACCTGTCTATCCATGATCACATAAAATAACAAAAGCATAAATCCCTGAAATTACAAAAGAATACTTGCTTCAAAATAATAATCGTTATTATACGACATAAGAAGAACAATCGAGACAGCTTTTGCTGGTGTCGTATACCACTACGAGTTGAACAATTTAAAAATACGTTACTTCACTCACCGTGATTACGCAGCATATGATGAACAGGACGCACAGCAACGCTTTCCAATAATAAGTGATCAAAAGAATGCCAACCAGCCACGTGATCATGAACATAAGCATAAGGATGATGCAGTAACGAATATGGACCCTGAAAAAACAGAATCATGTTTTGTAGACTAGTCTTAACAACAACACGTCTATAAAGGAAATGGAAAGAAGTACCATGTTACGCATACTTTCTCGTACTGAACACTGTTCTGATATTTGGCGATGCCCATGTGATATCAGTTACCTGAATCGTGTTTTTCTGTAGTCTGCTTTCAGCTTCTGTCTTGGTAATCCAGTTACTGCTCTCCATACGATCACGAAAATAACGCAGGTGACCTACCGAAGGAAAGCATGCCAGGTATTCAGTACAGTGTAAAATATTCAGCCTTAATATTTAGTCCAAACTAAATGAAGAGGAGAAATGTAACAGACCACAGTCACGATAAGCAAAAGGTCTGGCCGAAAAAACAAATTTTTGTTCCATACTGAAGCCTCTCCTTCTTTAGGGAATGAAGTAGCAGGCTTACAGCATTCCTTTAGACCTGTTGGGTTATGAATTTCCCTGAATTAAACCGAGGAACACTACGAATAAAAATTCCATTTTGCTATCCGCCATCTTTCTGTGGTGAGTAAATATTATGAGAAAGCTGGTGGCGCTATTTATTGTTGTTTTACAAATACTGTACACTGTCGTCCAAGTGAATATCTTATTTGTGTGGTCATTCTTTACACATTAAAGGAGCTCAGTCACGGTATTTTGAGTTATTTTGGCCACATACAAAATTACCTTTAAATTGAAGGAAACCTAAAAACAACAGTTTCATAAGTAGAAAAACACCAAAGACATAATGATAAACCATAAAGGAACAAGGATGGCTAAGGATGGAGAAGATTAACACGGATTACAAACGACGAATTTGAAAAATTGAGGCTATATTTTTCAATATGCGCAAACGGTGACTGTGCTCCTTTAAGGCCCAGTTTTAACGGGAGTTTTAACTCGTCCCGGACTTATCCGACAACCTTTATATTACAAAGGCAGTTTCATTTGCTCCGCTGTTAATGCTCTTCTTCATCTTACCCCTTTTAATTTTGATCGAGTTCGGTGATCGAGTTCGGTGATCGAACCAGTCATCATAAACTTGGAGTTCTGATGCAGAACCAATCGCAAAACAGTCAAACGATTAAAGTTCCATTGATTTTTCGATCGGTTTGGATCGATTGAACAAGCCGGGTGTTAAACATCAGTTTGTTTTGCAATTTCCATGGTTGCAAATATTTTACGCATTCTAATGTGTCATCTCTTATGAATGAATTGCGTGCCGTCTATTTGCTTTAAGTTATTGCTAATTGGTCAATCGAGTAATGCAATCTTAAGTATGTTAACTTCAATGCACTTATGTAATTCTATTTTCGTTTCATTGTAAGTGAAGTAAGTGACCCTTTAATTAAGACAAATGTTACACAATTAAACTGCAACCAACAAAAATAAAAATGAAGTTTAGGAACTAAAAAACCTGGGGGATTAAACGGTGGAGAACAATTAAGTTGAGTGAAAAACAGCGAAGACGCGAAAAAAACTTAAAGCTTTGATAGCGTCTACTTTCTTAGATTTTAATTAAGCTAAAGGAAAACGTTAGAACAAGGATTACTAGCTTGCAGTCACTTTCTGATTGATTGCCGAAAATGAAACAACTGAAAGATGCGAAAGATACATTACCACAAAGAAAACTAACGCCGGTATGAAGAACAGCCATATCAAAGGGTTAAACAAGGACATCCAGCACCTAATGCAAACAAAATTTAAGCGTTATTATTCCGTGTATTTTCTTCGTAGAATCTACAAAGCGGATCCTACGGAATCATTGTTTTTTATATCTATGCCATGCATATCAGCTATGATCATTAATAGCGTCTATGTAAACCTTTGTATATTGTCAAGAAGACTGGATGTAGAATACATTACGTTTGATTATTGCTGAGCTTCTCAGGATAATTTTAAGAGTTAAATTATGATGGTGTAAAGATTGCTTAGAATCTTCTGAAAGAGTCTTTCCCTTTACCGCTATTGTTTTTCCCGTTTAATTTGGTTGTCTGAGGGGGGAGGTTATAAACAAACTTACTTGCTAAGAAGTGTTTGAAGGAACAAAACTTACGATAGGTAGCTCTCAAAACCCGAAAGCTTGTTTATAAACCACGTGATGAGCATTGGAATTCCAGGCAAACCTTGAAGGAAATGACAAAAGGGTCTCATTGTCATTGTAGTTATTATTATTGAAATAAAACAACAACGTTTTAGATTAAATTTACGGTGACTCACCCCAACCAAGCAGGAAATATCCAATCCAGTATTTCTTTTTCGGTCCATTTTCCGTATCCCAAGTTCTCATATAAACGCTTTCGGCAAGAATCCACGAAAAGGAGCAAAGGAAGAAATAATGAACCAGGAACGACAAAAGATTACACAACTCCTACAAGCAAACAATAAATTACAGCTATGTAACTATCAAACATTTGGAGCATCTTAATTCACCAAAACTGCATAAAAGTAAGCAGAAGCGATGTCAAAGCTATTAAGAGCGCTGGTCAACTTTGAAACAGAACCATGAATCTGCGATCTTATCACAGATCCACTTTATTTGTCTCCATAAATCAGTTCCAGTTTGTTCACTTGTAATAAGGAAGCAACAATAAGTACCGCTAGTAATTATACCGCCACTAGCATCTTCATCTTACCAAGTCGTTATAAGAAGCTAGACCGAGCAGGATTAGAACAAAGGCTACAAGGATCGAAGCACAGACACACATATGCATCACCCATGTACGATCTGGCTTCAACCATCTGAAAGCGAAACAGAAAAAAACGCACCATGCGCCTTCTCATTGGAGAAGTTCACCTCAATAATTCACTTTGTTTAACAAGGGTATCATCAGGGTATCATTAATGTAAGTGTCTAAAAATTTGCTAAACCTAGTTAAGAATCCCATTTAATCGAACGAAACAGTGGCGGGAGAGGGAAAATTTCCGGGCTCTGACACTGGACTGGGCCCACAATTTTCATCTCCAAATCGCTAGGAAATTGCGCCATGATGACTGGGATGTTCTGGCGCTTTTCTTTGATTGAATAATAAAAAGGGCTTCAACGAAGGTCCGTGTTATATTACATGAATATCCATGTACGTTACGCATGCGCAGTAGGTAGAGATCTGCCACATGCTTTTCGACCTCATGTTGAATAAATGTGTTAAGTTCTCCCAGCTTCAGCATCCGTTCTCTCAATTGTTCGGTTACATGAAACCCTGCACATTACAGTTTGCCAAAAATGGCACTTGTTCGCTGGCTGCTTTTGGATAAAATGTGCTAATATACGGAATTTGAAAAGGGTAGTACAAATCTATATTATTGTACTTACGGGCTTAAAATTAAGAGAAGTAAAAATGTTATTCCTGCAAATGCGATTATTATCCAGCAAGCGATCAAGAGACAATGGATGAAGTCACTTATTCCTGATGTTATCTGCAGAAAAAATGAAAGCACGTCATCTAAACACAGCTTTTAACAGACTAGTTACAATTAATCGCTGACAAATAGGGTATCTAACAAAAGCATTGCAAAGGAAGGAACCCTTACAAAAGTTTTGGAACTATCGTTTTGTACGAGTGAATTTAGTAATAATATGAGTATGGGGCTCCCCTTCGCGGCCCTTCGGGCCGCCGGAGCTCCGCTATAATGTTTGACAGATAACTGCTAGTTTTTCATCTGAAAGACGTTAACAGTTAGTGGTATGCTGCTATTCTGGTGTTCCTGGTGTAAGTACAGGTTCATTAAACTTGATTTGGTCACAGTAGGAAAATTTTGCATTCATTTTAGTCGTGTACTTGGAAGCGTGGTTGATTACGTCAACGTCAACCCCAGCGCGCGCGTGGCGCTTAAACCATGCCTTGCATGATGCGCAGAACGTGTGCGCACTAATAAAAGCGAGCACCGTCCTTAAGTCGAACCAGTGGTGCTTTATAATCGTATTCAGTGACTTTTCCTTGATGACACTTGATAACTGTATTCAGTGAGTTTTCCTATATGACGCTTGCACTTACCTTCTGTACGTTTGGAGGAAGAGCTCTGTTCCGTAACACCGCGAAATTAGTCATGTGATCACACCGACAAGTTGTTCGCATACGATTGTACGAAGAGGTGTTGCAGCCTTCCTTAGACCATCCCCCGTGAGGAGCATTCCTAGAAAAGGAGTTCCGATTAGCTATTGCTTCTTAATTGGTGACCAAATTTAGGTTGCACGTAAAGTAAAGCTATCGTTATACTTACATGTTAAAATCCCAAAATGCACAAATTGGCTCATCACCATCGAGCTGAAATAAACAGGTCACCGGTTAATAAACTTTTTATTCACAGGCAAATAACAATCTTGAAGCCTTCAATGTTAAATGAAAAATATATATTACCAAATAAGTCAACTTACATCAACTTCTTGCAGGTTACTAGAGGCGATGATGACGGGATCGGTTAATTTGGAATCTGGTTTTGGGTCCGTGGAGGCAGAAATTACTGCTGAGTTGATTTCAAAGGCCATACCTTTGTCACTATACGCACTAAAAATGTAAGATTGCACAAGTTAACACCATGTCACTCTCTTAAGGAGCCAGCCTGGCCAAACATCTAAGGCGCCAGTCGTGAAAAACTGAATTCCGAGTTGTCCCGTTTTGACAAAAAGCTGAAGTTGTTTCCTGCATGGTTAAAAGTCCACTGGTCCCCCTCCCTCTGACCTAGCCTCTTGTTCATTTATTATATGCGTTTTTGATGTTTGTATGTTCAGCCGTATCAGTGCTTGTGCTAAATCCCTTTCCAAGGTTAAAAATGTCTTTTTTTCTTCCGTTTGTTTAGTTGTTCAAAGCAAGGTTAGATTTGTCTATCGTTCCTCTCAGTTTACCTTGGCAGTAAATAGTGAAGTAAATAGTATTGCGATTTGACTGACTGTACCCACCTTTCAAAAGAAAGGATCCTGGTGAGTGTTCTATATAAGAAGCCAGCAAATCTTATTCCGTTTTTACCTTGAAAGCCAAAAAATAAAATATAAAAACAGACGAAATTAGACATGAAATTTGGACATGATTTGTAATCAAGATGAACAAAATTACTTATGTAGTTAGGAAAGATAACTTTTGAGAACTGAATCTGTCAAGACATGGTTCAAAGTCTTCTATCAGAAATAACACCGTATTTCGATATTGTTAGTAGTAATATACATGCAAAACTCTCAGCACGCTGATTGGGTGAGAGCGTGTCAGTTAATTCCAAACAGAAATTTGAAGTTGAAATTATACTGCATATTTAAAATTAACAAGTAATCAAATGATTATTATCATTTCATTTGCAATAAATAAGCTCTCGTAAACGTTTCAACGACGACCAATTGCACTCGCCCTACGGGCTCGTTGAATGCTTTTTTGGTCTTACAAAAATTTACTTGTGCTAATTTATTCTAAATAATCGGAGTCGAAATCATGTGATTTCTTATACAAATTACCTCAATGATATGCAGTCATAACGACGTTCTTGACAGCACAAATGGAAATTTTTACTGGAATCCGTGCAAAACATTGAAACGAGCTCTTACAATACATACCGACATATTTGAAAGCAAACTCAAGGACAGTCATTAAATCTGGAAACCTGAAGTAGTACTCTAATTAACAATTGGATTATGAGCTCGAGATTTCTATGAGGAGATAGCAAATAATCTAATTGTTTTAGTAGAATTCTAACTGAAATTTACTTTTCGAAGTATTATTAAACTTTATGTTTTAGAAAGATCGCTCGGATTGAATTGTCATTTGAAATTGAAGTTGGTGCGCTCGCGCATCTCTTTTTCAATAATTTCAAGTGAAGAAATCGTTACTGTCCTTCTTTTCGTCTTCTCAGGAATTTAATTATCCATTTGCATTAAAATTTTCCTTCAAAACTTTAGAAAACCAACGAACCGTCGTCATTTTGTAGACGACCTCCAGGCACTGTACGCTAATAGTGATATATGCTGATAGTGTGCGATCACTCAATCAGATTGCAGCAATTGCATCAGTGTCCAATTAGAATTCTACTAATCATTATTGTTAAGTCTCCGGTAAAACCAAAGCCTTCAGACACTCAGAGTAAAAAGAGCTCGTATTTGCTCGCGCTTATCGGGTTACATTTACTTTTTTGCTTTTTACTATACAGTAAGTAAAGCAAATTAACATTCCGTTGACTTACCAGGATTCATGGATTTGATTACTTTCTGGCTTAACACCACGAACGTGGTGACATTCCATTGTTGTTGAACTTTTGCCAATTCGGCCCACTCGTAGTTTGGAAAAATGACATCTTTTGAGATACTCTCGGGATCGGCTTTACCAGCACCCATAACTGTTACCAAAAATAACAAGTGTCATCATGATTTTCTCTTAAACTGAACTAGTAAGACACTGTAATTGGCCGTTTTTACACTAGAGGACGCATTATCCGTCCAGAAGGACAATGCGTCCTCGCTGTTTTTATGCTAAAGACGCATTATCCGTCTGGACGAACTTGGACAAACATTTGTAGTTCGTCTGGTTATGCGTCTCTAGTATAAAGACGGGCACAAGACGTATTATGCGTCTAGACGAACTACACTTCGAAATTCGTCTTGAACGACGAGCTAGGAGAGATAGTTCGTCTAGACGCATAATACGTCTTGTGCCCGTTTTTATACTAGAGACGCATAACCAGACGAACTACAAATGTTTGCCCAAGTTCGTCCAGACGGATAATGCGTCTTTAGTATAAAAACGGCCATTGAGTGCATCGCTTGCATATTTTCCGCATAATTTAGAGGGTATCACTATCTTAAAACTCTTATCTAGTTCTCGCCGTCGAATCAGGTCAGTTCAGTTAGTTCTTTGCTCGTATCTCCATAACATATATAAATAACTTACCAACATTCTCGGATATAAATATTTCTAGATTCCTGTCGCCCTCAAATGAAGTTACCCGAGCAGCCTGGAGACCATATGTCTCAAGAACTCTTATGAATCTTGATGCCGTCTGTAGCAACTAAAGACGAATAAAAGTAAGAAACTTTAGGTTGGATATTGTGAATGCTAATAAATACTGAAACACTCTGAAGGTTTTTACAAAAATTCAAACACGATTTTTACAGCACCTTTTGAGCGACTATAAACTCCTGTTCGTTATTCCTGTGAAGAACGCTATTTGCAACGTTGATAACATGCTGTTAAAGAGAAAAATAATTATTAGAACGTCAAATGTTCTGTTTGCCGCTTCCAGATCGTTTCTTAATTGCAATAAAAGGAAAAGAAGATGGATATCAGTGCTGACCGTCGCAGCGCATCCATACGAAGACGTTTAAGAAAGTACGGCTCCGGAACTAGTAGATGAAATAGATGAGCAAGTAAACATCAGATGACTACGGGGGGCGGGGGGGGGGGCGCACCCTCAGGCACAGGAAAACAAGTTGGACGAGTCAGGGCCGATAATTATCTGTGAGGAACTTGATTAACAAGCATTATGCTTTGATCTGATTGACCACGAATCAAATAAATTCATAAAATAATAATAAAAATCTTATTGAACAAGTTTGCCTCATTCATTTCTCTGATCATTGACTGATGAACAAAAAGCAATTTAGTCAATGTTTAAATATTAAAATACATCTTAACCTCACTCTTTTTGGGGAAATAAATCCTTGCTTTTAGAGTAACATACAAACATACATGTTACCTTGACTTCGGTGGAGCTGTGAGCGTCATCTTGGTTTTCTTTAGTAATATAATCAACGATGAATTCCAATATTTCTGCGCTTATAGCAACATCCCCTGCCATCATTGCGAAGTCCTCATTTGGTGTCGACAAGTTAAACAGATTTTCCAAGCTTGTTAGGATATTCCTTTCTACATTTTCGTTATTTACGATACCACTTGTATATTGCTTGACCTGCAGCCCCAACAAGATACAATGAAAACACACAATGAAATCTGCTTACAAACATTGTTATGAAGCTAATCTAAGGCGTGCTGTTAATGGTGCCCGATGGGCGTACAATTAAAAAGCTGTCGCCAGCTCTCCATACTAGCCACAGGTTACTTTGACTTGACATTTTCTTTCCGAAAATACACAGCTGCCAATAAGAAGACTTCTGAACTTAAAATTCGAACGTTTAAAGCGTCGCACTGTAAGCAGATGTTCAAAATGAGAATAAAACATTCACCATCCACGCTTGAATTTATCAATTTACGTCCACATGAAAAGTTATTTGGAATTCTACATTCATGCATTACGTAACTTATATCAAAGAACTGACCCTCTTTAGGGTTAGTTTGCTCCTACGACTTGAATTTGAATGTACAAATGTTCAGGTGTCCTTTATCTTGATTGTATCCTAGAGGTAATTCTTCTTGCTTTATTACTATACACTAAACTCCAGCTACACAGCGAGATTCTCGGGAAAACAAAACTTACTGTGACCCTTGGGACTAGTAATTGGTGTAAATAATTTGTTACTATACATCTTATTCCAAAATGGCGGTCAATTTATTATTCTTTAGTGTGCATGTTTATTAGCCCCCTTTGCCTCATTTTCACTTCAAAACTGCTTTTGTATTCTGTACGTGTTGACGAGGCAAAGAGGGCTAATTACCATGTAAACAAAAGAATAATAAACTGGCTGCAATTTTGGAATAAGGTGTATTACCAATAGCAAAATATCGTAAGGAGGAAACTATCACATATGGGTTTCACAAGGGTTATTTAGCTATTTTCTAAGGGACAAGGGCAGAATTTGAAAAGCACTTTGTGGATTATAGACTTGAGGTTGGTACATTCATCTGTGTAACGAGTTCTTTGAAACTGATGTTTCGATTTTTCGACACTCTTGCTCCGATGACGGGCTAACCCTCGACACGACTGCTTCACAGACTCGCTGCAGCAATTAAATTGACCTAAATAGCTAACTGATACTCCTGCCCACCGACACAGCACAACACTTTCAAGAAGAGAGTGTGTTTCTATGCCTTAGCCCGTTATTTTGTAGCTCATGATATTCACCACTGAAAATTATACCAAATTATACTAAAACAATTATTCGCCTTAAACGAATAACTGTTATTTATTGTTCTTATTACTATTGGGATGCATATTGACCTGAAAAGCATGCTGGTAAGTGTAATTCAACAGATGTAAATTATCAGCAAATCACTTTCAAAACTGACCTGATTTCTGAGGTTTTCAAACTCAACACTTTTACAGCTTGTGTAGTCCGGGTAGTACCAGAACCCCCCGGAAGAACAGTTTCGCTTGGCAAAACCTTAACATAAAATAAAAGTTAAATTGACAAAGGCCCGGAATAGAAACGCAGACCAGCGCTTCGGCTTCTGGATTTCTCTGTTAGCTCATATAAAAGTGGTAGAGGATAGCTTGACTAACCTTTCGCTCCTCTTGGACATGGCTGTACGTCAAAATCGCCATAAACTGCATCATTCCACGTCACATTTTCAAACGTAGATGGACAACCTATGTAGATAAGGAGGCGAATAATCAAAAACTAACATTTTAAGCATAAAGCATGCCATGTCATGAATGTTATGTCATTACTTTTTTCTACGGTATGTCATTACACTTAATTACTGTTCATTAGGGAAACAGTTTTTTTTTTCTCCGAGAAACGAATTGTTTCCCAAGGGGCCAGTGATTATTTAGTCATAATTTTGGAGTTTAATGTATAGCAATAACGCGAGATGGAAAGAAATTTCACGAGTCTTTAAAGGTGTCTCGATACAGTGTGATTATAGTCATGTGGACACGTGGATATGGGGTGAATTCGCTGCATTCCTGTGTAAGGATTCTTCGCGTTTCTGTGCAACCATTCTTTGCGTTCCAATTGTAAGATTCCTGTGAAGGGCGGTTCAGGCAACTTACGGGTTCATCAGTTTTGGCTAATTAACGATTCTGAAAAATCCATCAATCCTTTTTTTTTTTTTGTTATTTTTCATCCGAAAAGCACAATCGAAGTGATCTTACAAAAGTCTAGTTCTCGAGGTCGCGAAAAAGGAAAGCAAATGAGAAAATTTCCAGGCTTCACAATATAACTTCAAGACACATTTTGGTATTATTTGAAGCCATGTCATCAAATAGTGTCCATCTTTTGGTTCATTTACTATTATAATGTAAAATGTATTACAGTAAGCTCTCGCCTTGCAGACACCCCGCTATTACGGACACCCCATTACCGTAGAATTCCAAAAGTAACGACCCACACGAAAATAACGGCTCCCGAAAATCCGGAGGGTAGATAGAGGGTACTCCCATGTATAAGCTATATGGGCTGTGCAGGCCGGTATGGTTTTCAGGCTCAAATTCTCGCCCGCTTTACCTCAAACGAGATAAAACGCCTACCGCGTACCTTTATTCTGCGACAGCGAAAATAACAGAACCCAAGGGAAAAGCACGTGACTACATTGTGCCACCCAATGACATAATATTTTTTTCACGCTCGCATTCCCAGCTTTTGCGGCGGGAAAGGTGCGTCTGTTGTATGTGCCTCGTTTCTGCTTATGGTTAAAAATAGATTCGCCATTAAAAAAGCGATTTACCAGCCTTACTACAGACAAAATATCCCAGCTTGTGGTTATCCCCAAGTTAAGGTAGCCTCTGATTAGTGAGAGAGCGGGCGACATTTGGCTTTAGCGATTGCCATGTGACCAGAAATCAACCAGTAAAGGCGCAACTAACCTCAAGCTGTATAACAGCATGCAATGTCATACCTTGGCTTTGTTCAATAGTGTAATAGTAGCGGTCCACTGCTAAGTTTCCAATCTTTGCATTGTCGACCTCTGCCTTCAGCCTTTTTCTTACTGAATCGTCAGTGTCTTGGAGTGTTTTTACCAAAATGTCTGCTTTCACTGAGCCTGGACTGAAAACAAATTTGAGTAGCAAATAGCAAACACCGTAAATTCATTCCAATAGACCAGTTTCGATACATTAAAATTCAGCCTAAAACAACAGAACTCAGCACGAGGCTCTGGGGAATAACTACAGAGTTTGTGAATTGTTTTAGGCTGAATTGTAATATATCAAAATTGGTCTATTAGAAAGCTCGTAGTAGTAATCCGCCTCCGTATTTATATATAGAGTACCTATTAGTGAGAAGCGACTACTAACTATTATTAAAAAGTGGATCATTGGATAATGCAATTCAGGAGTTTTCACTGGCTTAGCCATCATGGTACATGAGCAAAATATACCATGCTCCACAAATATGGTAAGGGTACGCGTAATTTTTGGGGGCGTTATTATTTTTACTTTACGTTAGTTTTCCGTTCTTTTCTGTTTGGGGGGTGAGGGGTGTTAATAAAACAATTACTGTACTCGTGCTTGTTGGATATGAGATGATTATAGCAAACTCAGCGCTATGCGCATCTCATATCATCTCATATCCAACGTGCGCTCGTTGAATAATTGTTAAGTATACGGTTTAATGACTCATGGCTATTCCGGCAGACTTCTGAGACACTCCAATGTTGCGCACCAAGTCAGGAGAGTTCACTGACTATTTGAACTCTCCTTGAGACTTTATCCATACAATATGTAAAGTTCTAATAACGGAGGCTTTCGATATAAGTAAAAAGTAGCAGAGGCCAAACCACCGTCAATAAATCAACAAAGTGTTGTCTACAAATTCGAATGTGATCTGTGTAATGCAGATTACGTTTGCTATGCACGCAGACACCTTTTCCAACGCATTGAGGAACACAAGCACTCCGCTATTAGACAACACCTGCGTGACGCCCATAATCAGAGGAACAAAGATCTTCGGGAAAAATTTACCATCCTTAAGAAATGTCGTGAGAAATGTGAATGCTTAATTTACAAAATACTCTTTATCCAAGAAATCAAAGCAAAACTATTTAGTACCTAATTAACACTCTCTACCGTACACATTGTAGTGTTTTTAATCACAAGCAACGCCACTTTCACACGCATTTTAGTATAAAGAACTCACAAGAGTCTGACTTTTAGTTTTACGAATTTGAAAGTGATGAACAAGTCAGTTGTTACTCTTAATATGTAAAGTTGTTTTCTTTTCATATCATTGACCAATTCTAGCAATAAAGTAACTGAAGTGACATAGATAACTCACTTGAGTTTCACCACGCTCACATCAAGAAAACTAGGAAGAGGGCCCAACACAGACCGCACCTTCAATGCAAAAATGATATCTTAACAATTAGCCGACTATGCAGCCCTATCCCCCACTGGGGGCTATATGGAAGGAGGAGGA
>Ga0126338_10001554_pt1 | contig 15005 bp, 7 predicted proteins | sample OrbCmetagenome_2_FD_92529 | JGI IMG/M metagenome (GOLD analysis project Ga0126338, IMG submission 92529) | Coral microbial communities from Petempiche,Puerto Morelos, Mexico - Orbicella C C metagenome | ecosystem: Host-associated > Invertebrates > Cnidaria > Coral | place: Petempiche,Puerto...
CAATTTTCCTTTTCAATTTTTTTTTTGTTCGAAAAGTCAACCCACCCTTGACAGGAAGATTGGGGACTGGGTGGGGGGGGGGGGGGGGAGGAGAGAAACCGCAACAACTCGGGTGGGTGAGTTGTCTTGCCTTGGCAGGTAGGGTAACCCTGGCAGGGGGGACAACTTTGCTTCATATAAATACTTTGGCTCGCCTAACTGAGACAATTCTCAACCTGGTGAGTGTCACAAAATGTCTAGATTTAGGATTTAAAGCAGAAATTTGTATAAAAGAAGTGAAAATTAACTCCACAAAACCCACTTTGATTGAATGACTGAGGAAAACTCAGAGAAAGAGGGATATTTGCACATTTGATTACTCAATAAGTATTATGAATAATCATGTACGGTCAACTTTGACTCGGCCTACAGGGACTACATTTTCACATATAAACACTTGATAAAGTTGCCTCAGGGGGAGGGTTGTCTCAGGTACCCGAGACCACATAGCTGGGGCCTAAGTCAACTCTGTAGTGGAAAACATACTGCAGTGTGCGACCATTCAAAGGAAAGCTATTGAGCAATATCTTCGCAAGTGGTGTAAACATGCTAATTAAGCCTCACAAGGACAATTCAAAAGTCTATGCATGAATGCTAAATATGAATTTAATGAAGGTGCAATTCCAACTTACATGGGTGATCAGTCTGTCCAGTACTTTATCCACAATAATTTTCTTCTCGGCTAACTCTTCCTCCGTTTCAATGTCTTTCAAAATTGTTGTGAGATACCAATTCACAATGTCACTTCTTCGTAAACCAGCATCATCTGTGAATTAGAATAATGCAGCATCACAATAATGCCCTTTGTGCTTATTACAATAATAATCAAAATTGGCCTGGGTTTCATGAAATGCACAGTTTGGATAGTGATCCCTACATTTGTTACTGTGTACAGATTCTGTTTATCACAGAATGGGCCAGTGGATAACTTGTTTCTTTTTTTTAACACCTCTCAAAATGTACCTAGTTTATTGGTATAGCTCAAATTTACATATTGTAGAAGATAGCATGTTTTTTATTGATGCAGTCCATTTTGCTCATTGGTATGCAACGCGCAAAATATCTGTGCATTGTGTAGTTTCAGAAAATATCCATACCTCCCCCACGGAAGGAAATTTTTCTAAGTCCCCCCCACCCCTCTGGAAATTCTGATTGAGCTTCATACATTTCTTTAAATTTTTTGGTCTTACAGAACCCCCCACCCCCCAGGAAATTCCAATACCTTCTGTGGGGGGAGTATGGATATTTTCTGGAACTGAACATTATGTTGAACCATCAAATAAGGTGTATACAGGGCAGGAAAAAAAATTGAAATCCCAATGTCCAGTGGGCAGATCAATTTCAGTTTCCACTTGCCCCCACTTAAATATTACTTGCTGACATGGCAGCCAGTATGGCAATCAGAGGACATATGTGAACAAAGTATGCTTGGATTCCCAACTAATCCATGCTTTCAACTCAATGGTTAACTAATCTTGCATTAAAAAGTTTTCAAATAGCTTCTGACGAAATTATCATTTATCAAGCTAACATTTTTATTCAGACTCACAAGACTACTGAGGCTAATTTCACTTGCCCATCAGGCCACTTGACTTCTATTTGCCCAAGAGCAAAATCTGCTTGCCCTGGGCAATCAGACATGGGTTTTTTCCTGTCCTGGTATATATTCATGAAATGCCAATTTTTTAAACCACCACTGCAATAAAATTTGTATTTTGAGCTTGTGACTGAGAGGGTCAGACCATCCCTTGGTGATCAAATCCTTTCTTCTCAGAACCTGCATATGCTTTTAATATGCATATGCTAAGGAGAAATAAAATGCTGATCACTTATAAACTTTAGTCAATGACTTACCATCACCAGCTCTGTACTCCTCAGCCCTTAGATGCCCCGCAATAGTTCTTGCCATGGACCTGTACTCTTCAAACGACAAGCGCAGTTTGGATTTACTCTTCTGATCACTGTCTGTCTTGGTAGTGTCTGTGTCTGTGTGACCATTCACCATGCCACTTGGGTGGGTGTCGCTTTCTGCATCCACATCCATATCTTCAAACAAATACAGACAAATTTTATAACACCACTGAGTATATCAATGAGACATTTTAATATTTTTTTCTTCCTTTCAAGTTGCTACCTTCTTGTGGCTCTTCCTCGTCATCATCGTCAAACTGTACATCTGGAGTTTCCACCCTGATAATAGACTTGTTCAAAAGACGAAATGCTTCTTTGACATGTTTTGGTTGCACCTGTAGTATAATATGAGATTACAGTCACCAAAGATAATTATATCAAGAAAATTATATCAAGAAAATTGCAGTTGATAATGCATGATTTGTTTAATAAAAACAATATACCACAATGTATCTAACTTGAATAGTTATCATTATATTTTTCCATATCCTCACCCCCAAGGAAGGTTTATTTAAATTTCTCTTCCCCCTACCCAATCAAATCTGGAAATTCCAGTTTAACTTAAAACTTTCCGTTGAATAGTTTGGAATTTGAGACACCCCACCCCTCGGAATTTCGAATGACTTCCAAGAAGAGGGTATGAGCATTTTCAGTAAAGTCTACACTTCACTAACCTCATCCTGGCAGTAGAGTCTGGCCATACCCTCCGAAAGACGGATCATACTCTCCAACTGTCGCACTGTGATGCGCCAAGCAGACCTCGCCACACCTGTCAACGGGAACATGGAAGTCAGAAAGCAGACTAACTTGAAGGCAAAAGAAACCTCTTACAGCAAGTTTGTTTTAAACGTTTTTAAAATGTTCTACTCACTTGTGTCCCTTTCCCTCAGATGTTTGTACTGCTCAACAATGAAATCCTGGGCATCTTTGCTTATCTAAGAGAAAACAGTTCCTGAATCAATTGCTACACATAAATAACCGACTTATATTTATAACTAAGTTTGGATGGTGCCACCTAGCTTAGCTGAGACAGTGTCAATTGTTTTTAAGTATCAAATTACTACAGATGCATCTACCTTCAATAGCAAAAACTCTAAGTAAACAAAATTGTAAACTTACTGTGGGCTTGAATTGCCTGGCAAACGTTATGTACCTTTGCACCTCATCCTGTGGAAAAATATCAATAATAAACAGCACTTAATAGGTATCAAAACTCATGGGTACAACACTAGCATGATATACATTTAATGTATGACCTACGGCATATCACTTTTTACAAAAGAACATAAACCCACCACACTGTAAATCCTTTCCACAGCTTCTCCAAGCCTGCTGTGTAGATCAACTATTCTCCGTGCAATGGCATAGTCTGTTACCTGCAAGGAGGCGAGAAGAAACCACAAATCAATATAAAACCATTTAATTTTTAAAACACTGTCTTCCTCAGTTTCTATGAAACTGTTTAATAAGTCTCAATCTCGAAATATCAATTCTCCCAAATTCCAAAATATTCTGACTCTCAATTTTAGTTTTGATAATCTGGCTATACATCAAGACAATGTTCTCATGTAAATCATTGTGGAGTCTCACAGATACAGAACAAATCTTCCAGTCTTTTGGACAGGTTTTTTAAACTCCCATTTTGGCAACAAGAAGTACACACCGTCATGCAAAATTGCTGATCTGTACGTTTTTGTGTTTTTTTTTTAGATTGGCATCTCTCATTCTCGTCCCCAGAGGCCACGCTCCTTTTTGTCAGCACCAAGAATTGTAACCTCTGAGCTGGCCCAACACTGGAGGTCCGTGATTCACAGACTCTCCATCAAATCTGAAAATCTGATTGGCTGGGAATACAAAATAAAAACTCTGCGCATGCTCAGAAAATCGGGTCCAGACCAAGGTCGCAACTCTTGGTGCTGACCAAAAGGAGCGTGGCCTCTGAGGATGAGAATGAGCATTTCTTTGTTTCTTAGTTGATGGTTTCTCCATTTTTGACCGCTGTTTGCTTGGTGATATATAAATTTTGAGCACTGTTGGGAGTTTGGGATGTTCTTTCAATTGACTGTAAACTAACACATGTAACAGCCACTATACCTCGTTGCAATCATCTACAAGGATGAAGAAAAGATCAAATCTGGACATGATGGGAGCTGACATGTTGAGATTGTGCTGCAAACATGAGAAAAATAGTAAACATTAAATGCATCCATAATCTCCCAACTGCTTTTCATAGTTTTTGCATCATTTAAATTAGGAGAATTTTGAAGTTTACCAAGAGTAATCATATTCACTTGGTCAAGGTAAAAGATAATGTCACACATGTATACCATTTATACATGTATTTACTGTGACCTTAACTTACCTTAAGTGATTTTGTTCTGTCATATCGACCACCAATTGGGTTTGCTGCAGCTAGAATGGACGTCCTAGCATTCAGTGAAGCCTAGGGAAAGAAAACCATCTTCCAATCAACATTGCATGTACTCGACTTCAATATTTAATTAATTATTCTTAATTTATGCACTGCATTCCAAGAAAAAAAACCTTAACGCTTGAGAAGAAGTTTTGTTTAGTAATGTCACTATCTTGCATCCAAGGCTTGCAGCATGCGCGCATGTCGAATAAAATGAACTTTTTGTAAATACCTTCACTCCAGCCTTTGTTATTGAAATAGTTTGCTGCTCCATAGCTTCATGAATGGCAACCTGATCCTTTGGATCCATCTTGTCAAATTCATCAATGCAACATACACCCTATGATAAAGAAAAATGTTATGATTCTCTTTTGCAGAAACCAACTTAGGGCCTCTCCATGGGTTCCGCTAATAAGACTTCATTTTCATCGCAATTTTTTTTTTTTTTTTGCAAATATTTTTTACATCATTATTTTCTTTCCCTTTCTTCTCAAGTTTACTTTTAAATGACCACACAAACATCTTTGATTTAATCTTGAGATTCCTAATATGTCTTATTTTAAAAAACTCACATTATCAGCCAACATCAGTGCTCCAGCTTCAATTACGAACTCTGACGACTCTTCGTCCTTGACAACAGCAGCTGTGAGACCTGCGGCACTAGAAGCTTTCCCAGAAGTATACACTGCCCTGACACTGAACTCTTCTATGTGCCTATCAACAAAATTACACAAAGAGAAATATTCAAGTACGCAACTTTGAGGGGATGGGTGTATGGGTGTGGTGGCCTCATGGTTAGAGCCCTCTATTCCGGATCGAGCAGTCCAGGTTGGAGCCAAGTTGGCCTGGGACATTGTCCTGTGTTCTTGGGCAAGACCCTTTACTCTCATAACCCATCTCTCCAACCAGGTGTACAAATGGGTAACGAAAAATATAATGCTGGGGATGGGCCTGCGATGGACTAGCATACCATTCAGGGGGGAGTAGAAATATTCCTAGTTGCATCATGCAACAGAAACTGGGATAGGCTTTGGTCTGATGGGCTACTTGGCTTGTATGCAGACTTTACCTTTACCTTACTTTGAGGGGTGCGAGTGTGCACCAAAGAGAAAGCAGAAGTCATGAATGTATCTTACTTGAGTATTTGACTCTTAGCTGTGCTGGGATCTCCAACAATACAGACATTGATGTCCCCTCTAAGGTTAGTTTTTTCCGTCGTGACTTTCGGAACTCCACCAAACAACATAAGAAGCACACCGCGTTTGACCTCATCATTTCCTGAAAACAGTGAAGCTTTATCAGCTTGATGTAAGAAAGAATGAAGACTTAAACTGAAGGTGCAATGACCGTGCAAATGCAAGAGGACAAATGATATGCTGTATGTAAAATCATTAACATTGCTGAATTAGAAAAGTTGTTGGTGTTCATCTCTAAATACACACTGTTGATTTATAAGCATTTATATTTTAAAATCACTATTCCAACTTTTTTGGCCACCACCAACCTAGCCTGTTAAAACTGCTAATAAATTATTACTGACTTGATTGATTTCAATAAAATATTTCAAGAAGTTTCTCGATTCATATTTTAGTGATAATACAATAGAATCAATGTGAGATCCTCGTTAAGACTGTAAAAGTTAAATTTGTAGAGTCAAAACTATCTATCAGCTTACCATGAATTGTAGGGAATATGCTGTTGATCAAGTTTTGATAAAGATTCTTGTCTTTGCTCATTTGATAGATCTTTTGCCACTCCTGGTCTGTCATCTGTTTTTTGATTGTCTCTGCTGTGACATCATCACCATCAAGATCTTTACCACCAAACTGGAAAAAAAAAAAGATTAAATCCACTTTCAGTCCAGTGCAACTCTATCAAGAACTGCATAAACTTTTCTTGTCGGAAAGCTAAATTATTCAATAAAATAACCTTTACCCTTGGATTTGTTGCTTGGACACTGCACGCTAGGAAGGCAAGTCTGTAGGTCAAATCTCGTACTCCGAGAGCCTTTAGACCCCTATAAATAAATTAATTGTGATTTAGTAGAACTTCACGAATTAATGTAAAATTGCTGATCAAGTTAAAGACAGTTGTTTTAAAGCAATTTTTCCTAATTATTAAAATCTTACTTAGAGATTTTCGGATTCCTAATAGAACTCTTAAAATTACTAGGTATAGTGAAACCACAAACATAAATAAATAAATAAATAAATAAATAAATAAATAAATTACCTTACACCCTCTGCTTCATAGCCTTCACCAGATGTCTGTCTTCCAGAAGATTCAGCCCTTGCACCTAAACATGCATGATCACCAGACAAAATAATGAGCAACCTTTCACCATCTACTCAAGGTACTGATAAGTGAATAAAGATTTTAAGCTTGGTAATGAAATGCGAAAGGTGAATTGATCAACATGACACAAATATGGGACAAAGAGGTGTTGTTACTGAAAATTTGACTTAATCTATCTCGATGCAGAGGTAAACTCTATCATTATCTCAACTCTACGTGTATCTCAGTGCACAGTGGAACATTTCAGCAACATTTTTTTGTACCTACCTGGTGTAGAAAGCTGTGCCACATCTGGAACAACAATCAGCGTTCCAGTAAAGTCACACTTGTCTCCAGCTTGCGCTTGTTCAACTGCTTCAGCTCTTAGGATTATTTCCACACTAAAAAAAATGATTATTAATAATAAACTTGGCAAGTTCATTTTGTTTCCTTCCAATTTAATAGCAAATTACAACAAGGCATACCAAAGCGGTATAATTAGGTATAAAACCACAAAATGTTGTTGATGCTAATCAGGAACAACTGCATTGTTGATTCCACCATCATATTACCAAGAAGTAAAATATACATATCAACAAACCTTCTGGGAATGCTTCCTCTGGGTAACTCTGCTTGTGTTTCTTGTATACGAACTTTTTGAAAATCCACATAGCGTGAGTTGTTGATGTCAAGCATAAATCTTGCCCTGTTTTGACAGACTGGGTTGCGGCACACTGTGGGCTGTCAAACATAACAGAAATGACAGGTTTGGATCGTAATGGATTTTGTGATTAACTAGAACTCAAAACTCATGATCAATGTGATAAAACTCAACTTACTATAAAATCAAAACAAACCATGGTAAGTAAAATATAGAGTTTATGCTACACAGTGTACTCCGTTCTTGTACACATGAAAAAGATTAACAGCATTCATGCATACCTGAGTATATTTAAATTGTTGTTCTACATCTTTGATGACTGTCTGACAGTCAAGACAGATAAATGTTCCGGTCACTAGCTCAGGATGTACGGGGTGTGTCCGCACAACTTGTCCACTTATTCTGAGTAAAGTACCGATCTTCTGACTGGTTAGCTCTCGAATCCTAGATTACAATCAAAGGAATATAAAGTAAAACAAGTTTCATACAAATCAGTCAGGGGAACATTTTTACTGCACTTTTACTGAACAAATATTACATCATAATTATCTCACTTGTGTCTTGTTGGAAGATCGGTAAAGCTGACATAAAACTCCTTTGTTGGTGGTACTTGGCCTCTGTCTCTTGCAAAGTTTCTCACAGCTCGGCACAGATATGGAAACACTCTGAAAGACAACTCATTTGATTAGATAATTTGTAGCAAAATCCATGTAGACCCATCCAGTCAAATGCAGCTTCATTAATTGAGATCATATTTATTTCATAACTATTTTCAAGAATCAAAAAACCTGCTTTAATTTGTTGTTAAATGATATCTCCTGCAAATATATATATTTCTTTTGCAACGCATTTCACACTTTACCATAAGAGCTTTTTCCATTACTTTCCAAGTTGCATTCGATAGTGGATACAAACACTTTGGAGTCCATTTTCACTTTAATTTAATCACATCTCACCGCATAACAAAATTCTAGAAGGCAATAGGTCCATGGCATGCTCTACTAAGTTCCGAACATTAAGATGGCAACTACGTTTTCCTTGCAGTATGGGCACGATGCACGCCCCCACCCCCTCCCCCTTCACAGTCGTCCCAAGCATTGCACCATGTGCCAAGCATTTTTGCATGTACTAGGATGAACAGGCTGGAGGATTTTGTCAGTGACTTATTTGATATTTTACCTCATCTTATGATTATGGACTCCACATTGGCCGGTTTCAAACCATTATGATTGTATTCCTGGTCTGCAAAGTCCCAAAATGAATTTGTTGCGTGGTTGTCCTGTGACCATCAGTGTTCTCACCTGTAATATTCCTCCTGTATAATTGTTGATAACTGAGCATTGTAGGACTCCACATCTTGATAACTGACAGTTAATGTGTTGCGCTCAGGTCTAATAAGTTCTTGAACTTCAGGAAGGTATTTCTCTTCTCCATCAACTTGAAATCTGCAAAAGATATTAATATACATGCATTAATAATGTTATTTGTTGGAGATAATAGTAATGACATTTAAGGACAAGGGACGGCCAAACGTTTGTATCGCGATGAGGTAAACCTTTTTGCACCATCACCACCTAATACAAACCTAGAGCTGACTGAAATATTCAAGCAGACATGTTTTAGAGCGACGTACAACTATAAACTTCGTTATTGTACTATTTATTCCATTAAACTCCCCCATTGACCTCGAAAATAGAGAACCTTTCTTTTATCTTCCAATCTAGAAGCAAGCTTGATTCATTTAACACCTTCTACCCCAGTAGTCTAGATAATTTGTATTTTCCCGTTAAAGAAATTTAGAAGTTCATCTTTCTATTTTGAATAGAGAGAAGTGCTTCATGGAGCTTGGAAAGCTGGAGGCATCCTTATTTCAAATTGACGAAAGAAAGAACATATTCAAGCGTATTTATACCCACAAGGAAAGCTAAGAACGTGCGATTTCCTAGAAACAGGCAAAACTTAATAAAAAATTTGCAGGTTTCAAACCATGTGCGGCTCGATCGGACAAATTATTCATGTTGACTGAAATGTACAAGATTCGGCACATTTGCTAAAGAATGCATACATCTCTCGAACCAGTGAATCAAAATTACACTTACTCTTCGAGAAAGTCTTGAAATAACTTTTGGCATCGCTCCGCGAGGTCATCGCGAACGTGGGAAGTTCCAGTAGTGCGATCAGCGACGTCCATTTTCTTCGAGGTTCGCGGCGATCAGTTGTCTCACGTGAAGAAATTTGGCGCGAAAAGCTCGTAGCAACACGTTCCCGGATGAAGAGCAACGATGGGAGTCAGGGAGGGGAGGCTAGGCTCATCCTCCTGATTGGGAGAGGGGCTGGTAGGGTACTAGTCTCCTTTGCAGCCGTTGTTGGGGTCGCGTGACGACCCTAATAACGGCTGCGAAGGAGACTAGTAAGGGACATTCCCGAAATGTTCTTTTTAGTGTCAAAGAACCTTCATGCACAATGAAAACATGTTTATTGGTGGTAATAAGGAGCCATGTAGTCAAATGAAGAAGTCATGGTGGTACGTCTGGGAGACGCACTTTAGTTCACTGTACTCTGATGCCTCTGAATGAAGCGGTTGCCAGCAGTTCAGGTTCCACCCCTGGTCTCTTAGGGTGCGTTCCTTTAGGTTGACCTGGATCAGGATCAGTGATCCAAGATCACCCGGTTCATGGTGCATCAAAGGAACCGATGAATCCACTCTGGATTCATCGGTTAATCACTCTGAATATTCACTAGACGCTATTTGGGCTCGTCACGTGCGGCAGGAAGATTGCGTGACGAACCCAAAGAGCGTCTCGCGACTACGTATGGAGGCATTAGGAAGCTTGCGAAACCAAGTCGATTAAAAAATGAATTTTTATATTACCTACGAATCTCGCCATACTCTTAACTCATTTACTTTGTTTATCACTGTCAGAACTATCGCAAAACTAAATCCGGAACACAGCGATAAATTTGAAATAATAAATTTAAAAAATTAGCCGTCGTGGTTCACGTTCTCCAGACAACGCAAAATTTGGTCATTTCACGTTGCTGTTTTGCAGAGAACAGCAAAGAAATGTACCAAGAATTATAACACACGTGGACAGCCATTGTACTGCTCAATAATTGTTCAGTGACGTTCCCGTTCCCGTTGCCGTCGTGGTTTCGTAAACCCCCTATTCTCGTCCCCAGAGCCTCCGTTTCTTTTGGTGACGGTAACCCTTTCACGGGTTTAACAATGCCTCTCTCTACCCGGGGGTGTAAATAGATACCATTTACGGGACGCCTAAGTTGATTATCAACTTGAAGGTCATAAAGCGAAATTAATTACTGCCACAGCAAATGTAGAAAAGCTGGCGAATTGAGCGTGAGTCCTTTGTTGAAGCACTCACGAAATGTTTCACTTGCGCGGTGACTCAGAATAACGTTTACTTTAGAACCTATCTTTTTGATATACCGGTTGGGACGCTGTTAGAAAACCGCACATTATGCTGGAACCTGCGAGGTATTTGCAATATTTCTTGCAGCGCTTAACTTGGGATCCTGGATAAGGCTGATTGAAGGAACGCTCTGCATGACGGAAAAGACTTAATAATAAACAATTAGATTATGGGCTCGAGATTTATATGAGGTGATAGTTGATGAGATCAAAGGCCGAATAAAATGTCACCTCATTGAAATCTCGAGCTCATAATCTAATTGTTTTAGTAGAATTCTAACTGAAATTAACGCCAATAAAGGTTTCCAATTGTTTTTCTCACGTATTATTAAGCTTCGTGCTGTAACAAATTCGCACGCACTGAATTGTCATTGCAAATTTGCAGTTGTCTATGCGCACGCACCTGTTTTTTCAATAATTTCAAGTTTTTAATGTCAAGAAACCGTTAATGTCCTTCTTTTAGTCTTCTTAGAAATTTAATTACCCGTTTGGATCTAAATGTTCCTCTAAAACTTCGGGAAAACGAAAAATCGTCGGCATTTCGTAGATGACCGAGGGCCACTGCACTCCAATGGCTGATATATTGTACGAGTAGCTCAGCCAATCAGATTGCAGCATTGCATTAGCATACTACAGTCGAACCCCCCATGGTCCCTTACGAGAGCTTAGAGCATATTGAGTCAAAATTTTGCCTCATTACGGAACTTTGCGGAATAAGGTGCAAACGGCTTTTACTTTACTTTTACTTTTACTTTACGGAGTAAGGTACAAAAGCTACAAAATAGAGTAGCCCGTGTTTTGACCTACTCAAGCTATGACGTAGACGCTGGTCAACTGTTCAAACTTCTAAGGTGAAAAAATCTAGCTTGCCAGCAGCAAATTCAAAGAGCTACGATGGTTTACAGGTCTCTGCACGAGTTGACTCCAAACTATCTCAGTTCTAAATTTGAAAGGCGAGAAATCGCATATGACCTAAGGGACTGAGAATAAACTCAATGTTCCATTACCACGCACAGACTATTACAAAAATAGCTTTAGCTATAGTGGCGCCATTCTCTGGAACAGTCTTCCTTGTAACTTAAGGGAAGCAGAGTCCCTTGGGCAATTCAAACGACTTCTCAAAGAAGAACTGTAAGGCACGGTATCCGTGGAAAGCATCTTTTTTATTTAATATTTCTCATTATATTAGTATTAGGTATTTTTAAAACTGACGAATTTTGTACCGTGGATAAATAAAGATTATCTATCTATCTGTTAGCATATGTTTTATTCATGTGGAAAGTCAATTTCGAGAAAAAATCCTGTACTTCCCACTGGGAAATTTCCATCTATTGTACTAACCACGAATACGATTATGTAACAACACCTTATTATCCAATTTCCGCCGGCTCTATTATCTGTCAAGTGGTCGCTTAGGTAAGGTTGAAAAAAAGAAGAGAATTTCAAACTTTTAGAGCTAAAAGTGGTCGCGGTAGCTTACGAGAGGTGGTCGCTTACAAGAGGTTCCAAATATAGTGATTTGACTGTGAAACTTTTGGTATTTGAAAAACTGGTCGCTGAGGAGAGGTGGTCGCTTACAAGATGTGGTAGCAACCGAAGGAGAACCAGGCGAACGCACTGCGTAATCGCTCGTGGCATCCTTGCGATACCCCTCAAAGGTCGATTTGAATTAAAGTAAACCTATATAAATTTATAGCTATGCACGAAGTTTGCCGTCCATGAAGTTATGTAAAGCATAACTCATTTGAAGTTTTGACATCTTGCGACAGCCAGCTTTTAAAACCTTTCACGCTTTGTGTATATAAGAAGATTTTTTAATATCTTTTTGTCCGTTCATTGAACTGAAGTGTAAATTTACTTTTGTATGCTTTGAGGGCGGTCAATGGTACCGTGCCAAAAATTGAATAAGTGAAGTGCACGAACGTTGTATACGCTTTATTCCGCTAAAAAAAAGGAAAATGCAATTTTCAGATCGATATATTGGACACACCGCTTTCCATAAAGTACCTTTATGAAAATCTCAAAACTATACTGTAATCATGATGGGACACTTACAACTCTCTATTTTATTGTTCCTTTAGACATTTTTTATTCGTCCTTGTTGAATGTATAATTTTTGGATTCTATGAATGAACGGTTTGATTAGATATGCAATAAAATTAATTTACATTCAAGCTTTTCATTTCCTGAGTGTTTTTCTTATACCCACAATGACACAAAAACTTCTACGGATTTCCGGCAATAGTTGTTAACTGGTTCAGCGTAACTAGCGCATAAAATCATCGTAACAATAAGAAATGATAATTGGTCCACGCAGTCGATCTTTATATTTTCATCTCAGAAATACTCTTCCTCAAGTAGCGGCAATCTTTCATTTCCTCGAATAACTTGTCGAGTTCCTTTTCTTCTTTCGTGATCACTTTCTTAGCTCCATTTGCTCGATAATGAATTTTCAAAAGTCTCGTGGCGACCAGGGCTGCCTTTCCAACGCGGCTGATATTCGCGCGTGTTATAGCGAACTGGCTGGTTCGACGTCTTGAGGGAGCTTGTATTAAATGTGACTCTAAGGTTCTCGACTCTGCGCCAATACTGCGGCGAGTTAAGTTATTTTCCGTTGGGGGACGAGATTCCCATGAGCTTGTGTAAGTAAGTTTTCCCTTAACTCTTGGGGCGTCCTTGCCCGCAGTTAAATTTCCACCGGAATGTCTCCGTTCTCTCTGTGGATGAGTTTCTAAAAATTTCTCACCCTCCATTAATCTTTTCTCGTCATGCATTTGCTCAGCTGTGAAACTTTTCCGTCGATTTTCATAAGAAATCTTAGCCTCTTTAAGCTTTATCTGTAAATGATCATGATCAATAAAAATTCTTTCCGCAATCTTAGGAAGCTCTACCTCCGCCTTTTTCCGTTGTGGTGTTTTCTGACCAGATCTATCTACTCTGCCAGATAGAGCCTCGCGATCACTTCGGAAAGTCTCCGATGATTTTCTCTCCGATTTTATTTCGTGTCTATCTTCAGAAAGTTGTTTTTGTGGTTGGTCTGATAAAGATACATGCTTCCTTCTCTCCTTTTTAACTGGCAAATTAAGATCTTCGTTCAAGCTTTGCCAAGCTACGTTAACATGGACTGACACGTGTCTCTGGACAGCTGCCTTGGTCTTTACACTCGGCTTCGTCTCTTCAGCGATTCTGATGTCGCTGATTCGAGCTGGCATAGTGTTGCCCCTGGGTCGCGGACGAAATTTAAAAGAACTTTCTAACTCGGATGGCAGTCGCACAGAGGAATACTTTGATCCTTGGCTGAGATTGTTAAACGAAATTCTACGACTTCTCGTCCGCTTAGAGGTCGCGACATGTACAGTTGAATTTGATTCCCTTCCTGTCTCTTTGAAACCCTGTATCACACATTTGTACTCCTCTGAACATGGCGAAAGACTGCACTCTGATAAGCGTTTCAGCAGAGACTGTTTTTTCCCCTGGTAGCTGCGATCGGCCGCGCCTAAAAATCTCGATTGCGAGCTGTTATTAGTGATGTTTGTTTCTGGGGCTGCATATTGAATTAAATGTCTTTTGCCACGTTTTGCAGTCACGTCTCGTATTTGAAATCGCCGCGGATTAATTGTTTCAGATTTATTCTCTGCTTGCTCGGAAACCTCTTGCAGGCTCTTTGATCTTACTTTTTCCATTTGGCCTCGAACGGGAATAATCGTAAAAAGGTTTCTTTCAGTCTTGGTTGCAAATCACACGAGTTACCCTTTGCACGTATTGCGTTGAATCTTCATTGAGTGAATGAAATGGACATGTAAAGCCCCTCAAAGTTCAATCCATTGTACCGGTAATGAAATCTTTGTTTTTCTCGACAGAGAGTCAAACTCCTTTTATGCCAAGTCGCGCAGCTCTCTACGTGATTAGAGTTAAGGGATGAAACTACAACAGTCTACGCACAGATCTCAGTGTGTTTCTTTTCACAAATGAATGGCCGGCATGATCTAATTTGCGTCTGCTAAGCCAAACCATTTTGCTAGTAAGCACTTGGACAAACACAATGGTGTTATATCCTTTGAAAGTCTGACATTTGCGATGAAGCCGAATTGAGAAGTTTACTCAGGCCTTAAAAAAATATCAATGCTGATTAATCGGTAACTTTTTTGCGCGGCGAGCTTTTGTTTTAGTGATCATGAAAAGACTGTCGATATTAGATTCATGAGAATACATCGATTTATTTCGAAAGCTAATTTTAATTTGTCAGCTAGCAATATTTATGGGCCATTAAATACGACAAA
>Ga0126338_10001555_pt1 | contig 15004 bp, 11 predicted proteins | sample OrbCmetagenome_2_FD_92529 | JGI IMG/M metagenome (GOLD analysis project Ga0126338, IMG submission 92529) | Coral microbial communities from Petempiche,Puerto Morelos, Mexico - Orbicella C C metagenome | ecosystem: Host-associated > Invertebrates > Cnidaria > Coral | place: Petempiche,Puerto...
ATTGATTGATTGATTGATTGATTGATTGATTGATTGAAGATTGGGATCAAAATTCTCCTAATAGTTGCTCTAATGTTTCCATATTAAAAAAAATAACCTTAGGAGGAGAATTTGAACTTTTGGGGGATTTAATCCCATAGAAAAATGGAAAATTTACAGCAGACTTGAAACAGTGATTGAATTACTGATAGTTGAGCACCTGACATAAACTTACTGTTTGATTTCTTCATCACTCATTCCAAGTGACTGCATAATCTGCCACTGATACTCCAAACCACCAGTCTTTGCAGCAATTTTACTTTTCAACTGTATGAATAAACCAAAATGGCAGCCTTGTGAATAATCAAGTTTCAAATTCAATTTTAAGTATCTTATACAAAATATGATTACTCTGTGAATCTGATTCTTTCAACTCTTTGTAAGTTACTTTTCAATTGAAAGTGTTTACAAACTACAAGGGCTTTGAAAATAAAGCCAGTTGATTACCGAGAATACTGCTAATTAAAATGCAATTATAATTTCCTTACCTGTTTAGTTTCTTCTCTTTCACTATTTTCAGGAAACTTTGGTGGAAATCCAAAGTCATCCATTTCGCGTTTCAACTTATCTGCACAAGCCTGAAAAAAAAAAAATTATACTGGTACACTGTTAGCTCAATCTAGCATTCATTTGATGTTAATTTTATTAACCACACCCCAAAATATTTTGACTTCTAATTCAATTCAGGACTACTTCAAACCAGATAGTAGCCTGAAATGTTACCGCGTCATCTCAGGAGTAACCTCAGCCTAAAGAATAAAGAATACTGTGGCCATAAAAACAAGGTGGCTGTATAAACAGGGTGGCCAAAAGGTGGGGTTCTACTGTAATGACATTATTTAAGTTCAGTCAAGTTAAGTGAAGGCGTTAGACACATTCTCATTATCTTTAATTACTGCTAGTGAGTATTATTAATTAATTGCATTTCATAATATAATTATATCACCTTGATTGGCATGCCTGTGCAGTGGAGTCCAAATGGAAACAGACACCTTTTTCCTTTCAGTCTTTCATATCCAATGGCAAACTAGATGATTCCAAAAAAATGCAATTTCGCCAATAAAAAAACATGTAAATAAAATTCAAGATAAGCTACCGAAACTAAACAAGCTGTCAGCTTGGAGCTTCACAACACCTACCTCAGCCTTGAGGAAGAATCAATGATCGAACGAAGAGCAATGGCAACAAAGAGAAAGAAAAATTGTTAGAAATATTTAATTCATTATGTGGTAAATATATTTCCAGTAATAATTAAATTCAAAGTTATATAATTATCCTCTTCTTTGACAGACTGAAATTTAATCTTCTTTGTTTAATTTTCTTAATATGTAAAATGTTAATTCATTTATGACATTTTAGCTCATTTTTCTGAGTTCCCTCTAAGTACAGCCAAATAATTTTATTTGTGCACTAGACCTACAAGTAATTTATCAAAATTAGGAAGAGTAAACTGATTTCAAAACAAATTTGCATCACCAACCTGGGCCAAAAATACAATGCAGTAAGTGATCCATCTTTTTTCACATACCTTTGAAATGGTAAAGGTGTGTCCAAGATGAAGTCTTCCATTCATATAAGGATATGGAAATGTGCAAAAGAACTTTTCTTTCCTGTAACAGTAACATAATATACAGATTTAGGCCAACCTAAAAGCATAGCTCCAGGTGGGCTGGGTTGTTCAGAGCCCAATTAAGCTAACCCAGGAAAAGATAGAATTTTGAATTGAGTTTTGTAACTTTGCGGTGAGGTTTTCTCTATATTGCATTGTTTGGCCTTCCTTTTTGAGTTTTAATCACCATATACACAAAACAAAGCAGCAAAAAACATTTGTATAGAAGAAAAAGTTATAATTCGGTTAACTTTTAATCCTGGGTTAACGTTCACCGGCTTCTGAACAATCCTGCCCTGTTTTCAACAAGTTAACCTGACCTGAGCCCACGATCCAATCAAAAACCTGCACTTGGTCAGCGGTCAACTCCAAAAAAAACATTTGTCCTTGATGAGCTTTAAACTTGAGCCCGTGATATGGTCACGTGATACTGGTCACGATCAATGGATACCTTGTTTTGACAGGTGTCAATTGATCATAACATGGATGTCCAAAATCAAAGAAGTACATGGTAAACCAAGGCTGCATGTCTCTGTTAACCTACATGTATTATTTGGAGTATGGCTGCCATGTTGTGCGACTCTGTTGTCGCCACCGCCATCGTGCGTACATACCCACAAGCAATACCGCTAACCATGATAACCATGAGAAAATCAACTCATGGGTTTCCTTTTCTTTCCTATATGAGTATGGGGCTCTGCTTGGCAGCCGCTCCGCTATAATTATAAATAAGTATGTTCATTTGCCAGCACATCTGAGATCCCTATTCAACCTAATGCTACAAAGGAGTGGGCAGGAGACTGATTAAGAGGCTCCAAGAGCTACATATATATTGAAACACCATAATTTAACAGCTTTATATCATTTTGAGAGGTTATTTTAAGTGCGCTGCATGTGTTTCAAAGAAATGATCTCTTATTCTTCTGGATCATTCACCTTGAGGAATGGAAGTCACAATAAGGCAAGCTTCTTTTAATGGCAGTGAGCCAAAGTTGTTTCCTTGCATTATTACATGTATTGTCAATGATGTTTGTATCTCCTCTCCCACTGAGAGTGCCCAAAATATTAAATTATTGATTCAGTCACAAATGATAGTTATTATCTTAAAATCAAATTATTGCTTTCAGTACTTACTTAGCATCTGGTGATCCAGGCTGTTGAGAAAATATAGCCATTAGCTATATTTATCAATCAAATTAACACATTCAAGTCTGTAATGCAAAAAGTAACAACAAGATACTTGGCCTAGTCATGTACATGTATGTTAAAGCAAAATCATTCTTACAGGAGCAGAATCTATTTCAAATGTTTTGTTATCAGCCCATCTCTTCTGGATCTGTGCCTCAACCTCCTTCAAGTAATCAACCTTAGCTGTGCTCTTCCTGTCAACCTACAAAAGGAAAAACAGGCACACGTTCAAATCAGAGTTAAATCTGGATGAAGCAGAGAATAAAGATGGTACAGCTGGTGTAGTGTCAAGTCTAAACACAGTGGTACTATAATTATGCAGGCATATAATAAGTGATGGGAGCTCTACAAATGAGACCAAAATGAGAGACCTTTGAGTCCTGGCTCAAGTCCTGGCTCGAGTCCTGGTTGAAGTCCTGGCTCAACCTAGCTCAAGTCCTGGCTCGAGTCCCGGTTCTAGTCCAAGCACAAGACCTAGATCCTGACTTGGTATTTAGGTATCCTCCCTGTACAGAGGCCAGTAAAGATAAACCGATTCCTTATTACAGTGTATCTTATGATGGATCAATAATATTGGTGTCGTACCTGATCCTGTTTCCTGGGCTCCACCATTCGATTTACCACTCTTTCACCACAACAATTCAAGGTGATACTAAACAGAATGGCTGAAATCTTGGGTTGATATTATAAAATAATACCTATTTACCATCATTTTGGCCACAATAGCGTTCACAACTCATTGCACGGAATAGATGCAGGATTGCATCAGATTTGCAACTGCAAATTAAATGACTGCATCAACACGAACCACAGGGATGGCATCAACATAATTTGCACAACGAATTATTCAATACAAGACATCAATCTGCCATTGCTGGCGCTCTTTAGTCTTATTTCATTTCTATAAAACCACAGCTTAAAATATTTGCATTTTGCGTGCACTGAACCACAGCTGAGGAAGTTAAGAAACGTCCACAAAAAGTGAAAGATAAAATAAGAGAATGTAACAGTCGGGGTTTAAACACGCGATCGAATTCGAACAACATCACGCGTTTTAACCATTTAAACCAGTACAGGCTACTCACCGACATCTCTTCCACAGTAAAGCAGTATCGTCGAGCTCCAAACCTCAGAAAATTGGGAGAAAATTTAATAATACCGGCAGAATAATCAATCACACGTGCGCCAAGGCGCATTACAGGAAATTTGCAAACTAATATTTTGGGCAGCGGTAAGTGCAGTTGGAAGGAAGTTACGTCATGTAAGTACCATCAGAGGACCATCAGAGGGCATTCTCCAAAATGGCGGATCATTTTGATGAGAAGAGCGGAGTTGTTCCATCAGAAACCTCCTGGGGAAATTGGGCGCAAACGATTGATGAAGTTTTCATCGAGGTCAATGTACCCAAAGGAACTAAGGGAAGGGAAATTTCTTGTGATATCAAGCCAAAGAGTATAAAATTTTGCTTAAAAGGACAAGAGTTTTTCAAGGTGACTCAGTCAGTGATTTAATTTTCCATCGTATTTGGACATCGAATTGATCTAATTAACAGGCCATCGAATTTTTATGGTTTCTCTCATAGGGAGAACTCTTTGGAACTGTTTTAGCCGATGAAAGTACTTGGGTTTTAGGTTTGTATTATTACGTTTCTTATTTTTTAAACTTATAACTTTAAGTTATTTCTACGGTTTCATCCCTGCTTATTTTGTGCAATTGTGTAGTTTGAGATTATTCAAACCTAGAAAAGAAGGACAAAAAACGTGACAGTGTATCGTTCCCTTGTAACTCTTAAAACGTTGAAAATGTTTGTCATCCTCAAATTATGGGGCATTGGACTGCCAACTCTTCTTATATTAATTGCCCATTTTACTGTGTTTTCTCCCCAACCGAGATCGTGCCAGAAACCGTGGAAGGGTCTACTCAGGTGTTGGTTTTCCTACTCAAGGTGATGTTAGTGGGTAATTTTGATATCAGCCATTTTTCTGTTTGTTTCAGAGGACAATGCGCTTGTTCGAATTATTTTGGTGAAATCTGGCAGAGATGCAGCTAACTGCTGGCATTCACTGTTAACAAGTGAATATTCTGCTGACCCATGGACATTTAATGAAATGGAAAAGAAGTTAACCTTAGAAAGGTTCCAAAAAGAGGTACATCTAGCAAGAGTGATCACTTGTCTCCCTTTCATATTGTTTAGCAGTCAGGTGTCATGAGTACAAATAAGCTCAAAGTTGCAATAATAATGGTTTTGAAGTAAAATAGTGTCATCAAATATTTGACCCTAATTAAAATTTTGCAACAAATTTTGTTAAATAAATCTGTTTTCTTTGTTTGCTTATTTTCATTTTGTCATTTTCTCTTTGGCAGAATCCTGGCTTTGACTTCAGCAAAGCTGATATATCTGGAAACTATTCTGGAGGAGGTCCACAATTTCCAAGCTGACAAAACGTCTTAATAGTTTCATAAATATAATACTAAACAAGTAAAAACACAGAAAGTCTGAAAAAAACCCATAGTTAACCAAATGCTTCCAAGATGCTTTGTAATTGCTTATTAGAACTTATAGATGTGATATTAATCTGAAAATGTTTGCTAGCAAGTTTTGAAATATTAAGTTTGTTTTAATTTATTCACAATGTAATTACCCTTGGGTTTTGCATTTTGGTTAAAGATCCATCATCAAAAGTCATAGAACTGAAGAGAAGTAACTACAGTAAACATACATCTCAATTTTCTACATAATTTTCTTCTATAAACATTTCACCATCATTTGGGTAAATCCTGGCTGGAAGTGACATGCTGCTCACCATACTCAATACTTAATCAGAAAGTCAACGGCACAGTTGAAGTCATTAGACAAAGTCATCTCAACTCATCTTACATGTAGTTGGTACAAAGGGGGAGCAAAATTAAGAAGTATTTTTAAAAATGCTATGGTGGCACAATAAGATAACTTGTGATCAATTACCAGCACTTTGATGCTTATCTGCAGAGAACCTAATCAGGTTGTTGGAAAAAAAATTGGAAGCGATTAAAAATACCTGGCAATTAGCTAAGAGCCAACTACAACTCTTTATAAAAAGACCAAGACAATTTGAAACAACAATGGTTCCATCAATTCCAGCCTGCTCAACTCTCCCCTCCCCCACCCACTCCTTCCAGGCATTGTTGGGCATTTGACAACTTTTCCTGCCTCAGGGTAGGGCAGGGTATAGGCTATTACCATAGCAGGTCAACCCAGGGTACGGTGTGGCAATGTGAATTCAGTTTTAAAAGGCACACATTTTTTGTTGTCAATTTAACATGTCTCAATTGCCCCAAGAGCAAAATATTTAAAAATGATAAACTAATTGCTTGAGTCCTGTGCATTTCTTGTGTCAGAGCCTCAACCCCACATGTGCAAAAATTTGTATGTACCTGTGAAGTAAGGCGGATGAGCGGGCTTGGAATTAATGGCGCCACAAGAAACAGCATCCGTCAGCAAGATGAAACAAATATTGTAAAATACAGCCACAAAACCTATTTGTCTTTTGTGCTGATTGTGCAGAGAAGATTAGATAGTAAAAGTCTGTTGGACCAGACCAAAAAATAAGTAAATAAATAAATAACTTGTAAATAAATAAACAAACACAAGTTTTACCAACTTTCTTTCTTTATGCCTTCCTTTCTCTCTTTTTTCCTCATCTGTTTCTTCCTTTTTTTCCCCAAAACTTCAAAAAAAACTCTACCTTTTACAAAAAGTTAACACTGTCTATGATCGTTTGACACGCGGAAGCCGGCGAAAGTATCCTCCTTCTCACCACCCCCGGGGTTACAACTTTTGTCAACGTCTACGTCAAAATGACGCATTTCTGGTGCACTTCTTCAGCCAATCAAAATGTAGTGACATCATCGTACATCAGAATAATTTAGAAGCGAAGAAGTCGAAAGCCGCCGTGGCTGTTTTGTGGTGAGATACACTTGTTAAAACGTGGGATTTTAAAATGTATACTGCATAGAAGATGTGGAGATTTATCTACAGAAAAGGTAAGTACATGGTGTTGTTTATTTGATTGCGAACTTGCGAAATATAATTACAGAAACATTGGTATAAGGTAAGCCGAGGTAAGTTTACTAATCGTTCAACTACAATATCGTTTCTTTTAGTAAACGGCCGTCCTGGGAATTCGTCCCTTCGTCTTGGGCAGATCCAAGCTGCTGAGAAGAATGAAGATGTGAACAATTCAGTACCAGATGAAAAAGACAAATCGCTTCATAAGGCTAAAGCTCGCCATGGGAAAGTTCTACTGGCCTCAGAAGTCAGCTTTAAAAAGTGGGACTTCGAGAGCGAAAGCGAAGCGCTCAAGTTAGGCTTTGACCTAGTGCGATGTATTGTGCAGAGCATTCAGATCGATCGGAGAAATCGAACGCTGACTTCCTCGACTCGCTCTGCCAGTGGGAAAAAGGAAGGAGATTCCAATCCATTTTACGGGGAAATGCACTCGGTAAGTGAAACTGAAGAATATCCTTGAAAACTGAAACCATAATTGCTATAAAACCCCGCGTGTTGTCTAGTCTGTTTTCACGTGCTTACAAACTACGAGACTGGAATTGCTAGCTGACTTTTATTCACTGGCAAGAAGATACAGTTAATGAACCTTCTTTTGAGGTTGTACTTATCATACATACAATGTATAACCGTGTTTATTTATTTTGTACAGTTCTCCAACTTTGTACATATCTGTGTTGACGGCACTCATGCATAAAGATCAGAGTCCCTCTGCAACCATGCGTGAAAAGAACATGGTTGCATCATCGGCATTTTGTTTTGATAGTTGAATGAATATATTATTCTTGTGAGGTAGGCTTGTCCAAGTGTGCTGCTTAACTAAAATATTGTGCTTCATTTGCTGATAAGTGAAACTTGATATTTTTCAGTGGTGTAAAGGAGTACTTGCTTTGTCCAGCCTCCTTGCCTGCCGCAAGTTTATAACAGATGAAAAGTCTCCGCTGCACATCAATGTTAAGACTATTCCTTCTCAACTGTTGTCAAGAGTTCTGTCATCGTACAGGCCAAATGCCACTCTCACAGTGCTTCCTGTGGCTGAGAGCGTCCACACTTTCAGAGGGAACGCCAAGCCTACAGACTCCTTGGACCAGGCTATTGCAACTTTCCAGTCTTCCTTCAGTGAATGCACAGCAGCCACCCAGAATAAGCTAGGTATACAGTTTGCATCACTGAAACAGCACCAGAAAGCATTTTTACTCTTCATGCAAGCCAGTGAACGAGGTCATCCTTTAGCACAGTTTAACCTGGGCCTGTGTTATGAGAATGGAAAAGGAGTGGAGAAAGACTTGGCCAGGGCTGTAGAGTGTTATAAAAATGCTGCTGCCCAAGGCCAGGCTGGTGCCATGTACAACTTGGCTCTGCTTTACATGGAAGGAGATGGAGGCCTTCCAAAAGATCCAGAAAAATCTTTAGAACTTCTCAAAGGAGCTGCAGAGAATGGCTTGTGTAAAGCACAGTCATACCTAGGATTGTACTATGCAGATGAGTCTTCCAGCCACTGCGATTATGAAAAAGCTGTCCCCTATCTCAAAATGGCTGCGGCTAAAAAAGACCCATCAGCAGAATACAACCTTGGCATCTGCTATGAGCGTGGCCTTGGCATTGAAAGGGACATGCCAAGGGCTGCAAGTCTGTACATGTCTGCAGCTGAGCACGGCCACACTGGGGCGCAATACAATCTAGGGGTTTTCTATGAGCATGGTCTGGGAGGATTTGCAGTTGATAAGAGGGAGGCAGTACGGTTTTACCGCATGGCAACAGAGGCTGGAGATGAAGATGCTCTGCACAATCTTCTACTCCTTCGAAAGCAGATGAAGACAGAGAATCTAACCAGTCAGTCAGTTAAGCCTCAAAATCTTGTGTTCTCACTGCTCAGAGAAATGGCTTTTCCAGCTGCAAGGCATGGTCACGTATTGCATGAAAATAAAAGTATACCTCGCTGTGCTTCTAACCCTGGAATTTTAGATGAGTCTACAGCTAGTGATCAACAGAATGCGTCTTCAAACAAAGCACCAAACGCTTTGCTGGCATTTTGACCCCTTGGGATTTCAAGATGATCATGTCATTGACAATATTTTTATCATCTGCTTACTTGTGTAAAGGTAGAGATACGTTTGTGATGACTCATCACTAACTTCAACTGAGATCAACTGAAGCCAATTTTGTTAGAGATTTGACAAATACAGGGTCAAAGACAAATGTTATTAAATATTGTGTATCAGTCAGGATCTGATAGCCTTAAAAGTCTGATTGTGTGAACTTCTGGAGAAGTCTATTGCTAGATCCAAGTCAACTTCCACTTTAGGTAAAATACATGTATGGTAAAGGTTAAGTCTGCATATGAGCCAAGTGGCTCATCCAGCCAGTGCTTATCTCTGGTTTCTGTAGCATGAAGCGACTAGGAGTATTTTTACTTCCCCCTGGATGGGATGCAAGTCCATTACAGGGTTACTCCCACCATTAAATTCAGCAGTACCCATTTATACACCTGGGTGGAGAGAGGCACTGTGAGAGTAAAGTGTCTTGCCCAAGAACAAAGCACAATGTCCCTTACTAGGGCTCGAACCCAGACCACTCAATCCAAAATCAAGCACACAAACCCTAAGGCCACCGAGACCCCCACAAAAATACATGTGCATGCCTTATGGTAGCTGTAATGACTGTAGAAACAGGTAACATTTGATCTGCTTAGAGAAGTCAGCCTGAGTTGTAGTAAAAGATGGTTTTCACAGGCTTGTGGTTATGTCACTGATGAAAACCAGCTATTGGTAACTTAAGCCTGGTTCTCATATCCCACCGACCTACCTGCGACGTAGTTGCCGGTTGCAACTGACAACATTCGGCGATCTGTTCCAGTGGGTCCCCGGCGCATCTGTGATGGATCGCCGACGTACTCAAATTTGCGCAAAAAGCAAATCAAATTGCGCAATTTTCAACCATTTTACCTGTAAATATGGATCAAATCGTCTTACTGGAGTATGTTGCGTCTGCAGATGATGTTCACATAAGCTATTTTCAACACCAACAACCACCGGCTTGCCTGCAAAGTTGAACTCAGCTCAACTTCGCCAGCAAGCTGGCGGTCAATGCCTGGGATAGATTATGATTCGGCGATAAATGTTCACATATGCCGTAACGGTGTCCCAGGCCGTGCTGGCGGCATATGGTATGTTGGCGGCATATAAGAACCAGGCTTTAGAAGTCTGTAAACAAGAAAATAATATTATGGAGGCAGAGTGGTTTAGGGCATTGGTGTTGTTACGGTTATTTGAAGTATTTGTTTCCTTTGTTTCAGTGGCATGCCTGTTAACTAGCTAAGCTTAGTGCTTGTATAGCTAAGTGCATGACCACTATAAATAAGTTTTACTTTTTACATTTACATTTACATTACGTTAGAAAAAGATGTTTTTAATTTCTCACATTTATGCAGACTCGAGAACTACTGTCACTTCTCTCCAATATCAATTTTTATTGTAAAAACTTGTCATAGTTTTCCCTCACATATGGAAGAGATGTCAACAATCTCTCTTTTTGTTTAGAATTTCTATACAATATTAACATAAATTCTTACTTGTATTTTCTAATACACTAATTTTGTAAAAATGTAGATATCCATAGAGTTTTTTCAGTTAAAAATAAACAGAAATAAATATTCAAGTTTTCAATGTTGAAAGGTTTGAAGTTTTATTTAAATAATGTGAACACATATTTTCATCTTTCACCTGAAACTATTAAAAGTGTCTTTGTGGTTACCTCAAGATACTTGTTTGAATGGAAAGGCAACTCCTATACTATGCTACATCATCTTTCTTTTAGAAATTGTGGTAGTTTGTAGTGTCATGATTGTTGGCAATCTTGCTTTGATGCATTTTTGCATAGGCTCTGCAAATGTAGATTATTTCCTTCAAGCTTTACATTTGCTACTGAGGAATTAAAATGTCATAAAATTATGATAACCCCCTGATCCCTCTGATTATACCACCCCTCCCAGCAAAATAGAATCCACAAGCTTACAAATTATGTTGATTTAGGACTTATTATGTGGACTTCATGGTATGAAGAGTATCCAATTTTTAAAACGAGACAGGCTTTTTAACTTATAGCCATGGTTACTTTCAGTGAACAGTCGGCCAGATCAGTCCAAATTTGTAAAGCCTTTTGAAATGTGCACTTATGTGACAATTTTATAGCTCAGTAGAAAAGAACAGTAGGTATCCTGAAACACTATATCCTCTTGTTCTTGGTTTATAGTGACTAAAAACCAACTGAAACTATGAAACCTGTATTATGAGTCCAGGCCAAAAAACACCTATTTGATTGGACAAAAATGCACAGCATCCGCCTCAAAAAATCATCACACTCTAAAGTTTGAGACGTAGTTTTGAAATTTAGTTTAACTTAACAACTTTCAGGGCGCTGTTGATTATGTAAAACACAACTGTCTGTTGTCAATGAAACCCAACTGGCAATGCAGTGGGTGGTGACATTTAATTGATGCCTTCCATGAAGTTCATCCTGTCAATAACAGCATTTAAACCCCTCTTCTTGGTAAGCCTGGAAATGTCATCCTTGTTTTTACTCAGCAAAATCTTGTCTTCCTTTGATGTCCATTGTTCTTTACCTGCCAATAAGAGAATTTAAAACAGGCTTCATTTCCTCTGGAAGGATATGCTAATGCTTGTGCATTGGACTCAGGATCAAGCAGTGTCAGTGGATTTGAGCACTGCCACACTCAGTCTGTTGGGCAAGACATTTCATTCTGACATTACAGTACCTCTTTCTAGCATCCTTAGAGACCCATGGGCAGCTAGTCAGGCCAAGTCATACAGTATCTTCAGAGAAAAGTTTACCATTCAAAATATCACATCGTCCCAACTAGCTGCCTCTTGGTCTCCAAGGATGAATGCTGGGGAGAAAGCTAAGATGGACTTGCTGTGACTAACATCCCAATGCCATCCAGGGGAGTAGCAATACTCAGCAGCTGCTTCATGCTACAGAAACAGGAGTTAGGATCATAGCTTTTGAGGCTTTACTGAAAAACAGCATTCCTATATCACATAAACAAGGCCATATAAGTACCAAATGTGACTTTGGCAGAATTTGAGCCTATTCTAGATGGCTGGCAGCTGGTCTTTTCTCTTAGGGTCACATAGACATGTGTTTAGCCATCTTGAGTGCAAAAGGGTGGTATGGCAGAGTATAGGGACCCTTCAGGCTTAATCATCTCACTTCATAACCCTTGCTGAATTTCAAGAGAAAAACAGACTGACAGCAGTCTAAGCCCATTAAGAAGACAGGTACAATTCTTGGCAGCATCCCAGGCTGCATAACAGGCCTTCATAGTCTGATAATGTTACATGTAGCAATGTAAGCACAATGTGCTTTGATTCAAATTGCAAGGCTGCGCATTATAGAGATGCCATTAGGTACTGGCTGTAGATCAATTACAATAGGTAAAATGTTAACAAACCTTTTCCATTTTGGGAATAATCTTCTGCATCATCTAAATATCCAGAGGTAACAAGCAAAGCATGGATGATCTGTGGTACTGTAAGCCCATCCAGCTTCTGCAACAATCAAATGTGATGCCTTTAAATTTCTTTAATATCCAGGGCTGTGCTCTAGAGGCGCCTGGATGCCACAGGCAACTGGCTTTTTCCTTTGGGCGACTGCAAAAACTTACTTTTTCATACAAGCTTAAGTGTTGGGCACCCAGGATTTCATGGTTAGGAACCTCTGGGCTCCTTGTACTTTTTCTTAGACCACAGCCTTGAATTATCTTGAGAAGGATTTGCTCAGCCTTGTTCTAATGTAAAGTCTTGTCTTATGTCACTCTCTTTACTTACATGTATCGTGATGAATTTGTTCACTATTAATTTTTCTTACAAATACAGACAGTTTTGGCTGATGTGTTTACATCCTTGCTGAGCAATTTGCCAAATGCAAGTGATTGCATTGGAATATGCATGAATGAAACAATAATTGTAAACTCCCAAATGAATCATCACATGAGCTGAATTCAGTGGCAACAAGGATGTAAACACATTCTAAGCCAAATTTGTCTATTGATCCAAACTGTGAAGGCATTAGAACAATTTCCCTTGTCAGTGAGTCTAATGTAATTATTCAAAAGCAAGACATCAGTTGCCAGGAACATAGTCTCTGAAACAATTACTGCATCTGATACGTTATCAAGAACTAACAGTGTAACAAAATATGATCTGATTTTATACATGTATATTCAAGAATTATAATAATTGTAGAAGTAACAATTAAAAGAAATGGAGGGCAAACAATGAGAAAAATTACTACACACAACTACAGTGTAGCAATTGTTACATATGTACCTGTACAGATGTAGGCTTGAGGTTGAAAGGATTACTAACTGTACCTTTGTAGTTTAACAATTAAATAACAACGCTTCAAGCAAATGGGTTAAGGATAGGGTGTAGAAATATTAGTTGGCTCAAATGGGACTCTTTTTTTTCCTTATACTCATACCTGGAGGTTACTTTGAAATGCATTGTAAAATTTGAAAAATGCCTCTTGCAGTTTTTGCTCCTTTTCAGAGGGATTCTCATCATCTGATAAAGACTCAAAGTCTCTTTTGCTTCTCTTGGCCATGGGCTTCTTGTTGTCTTCCTCGTCTTCTGAGTTGGACTTTTTTGCTGATGGACTTTTAAAATCCTTTCTGAAAACAATCTCACCATCAAAGTCACTCAGTTTTTCTTCCTCATTCACTGGTCGCTTCTCATTTCTCGTTATTGCCCTGTTGACCATTTCCTGGCTTGACGAGACCCTGCTATCTTCATCTACATCTTGATCCTCAGCTACATCATTTTTCACCTCACTGCTATCTCTTTTTTTCTTATACTCGTAAGCTTGTTTAAGAAGATTGTCATCAAATATTTTATCATAATCCACATCTTCAGCAGCACTGTTTTCATCATCTGTATTGTCAGCCCTTGCTTCATCTGGTAAGTAATCTACAACAAGCAGAAGAACAAACAGAAGTGTTATCTTGATACAACTACAGTAGATACATTTCAGCCAATTGAAAGTAAAAAAGTAATTAAAGTGAAAAAACAGTTTTAAAATTGTGTGCATTACAGGTAAATGTTATCAATACCTGCATTTGTATCCTCTGTATCATCTGTTGCCAAATGTTTGTCTTTATCACCAATTTTAGGCTTTGCTCTTGATGTCTCACACCTAGGTATCCATTCCTGGCCTATGATAATGAAGACAAAATACACTTGTTGAGTGTGTGCCCAGTCCAGGTGCTTGTTATCTGCTCTCCAGTACAGTTGTGTTTTTGACATTTCAAATAACTGTCACAAATTATCATCATCATCATCAATCTTTATTTAAAACACAAAATCGTATTATAAAAATGCTCTTCCTAGGAGTCGTGTGAAAAATTTGAAAATACACTAATATTAACAGGAATACATTAATTACATTTAACTAACGAACTATGACAAAAGTGTTTGCGCAAGAGCGCGCCATTGCGGGAATCCCGCGTTTAAATCAGAGATGGCCCCCAGAAAAAACAAAAAAGGGCCAATTTGGCCCTTTCCTCTTACAAGACTGCAGGCTTAACTCAGGCATAATATTTTAAAACCCACCCCAGGGCTTGAAATTGTGATTGATATGGTCGCCAATGCAACAAGCATTTCATCCTTGGCGACCAAAAATTCTGGTTTAGTCACCATAACATTTGTACATAGGCTCAATTTCCGCCGCTATCTCATGTCTGAGCATGGGCTCCTTTCCCATAAATTAGCTGATAATCCAGTAGCTGGTAAACAAGCCTACAAATTACATGTCTCACTTAAATACTGCTGCCTTCTTAACCAAGTTGTGTTACTGGCAACAGAGGTTCAACAATGCCGTATGAAATTTCACCGCATGTCAGCACCTGCACTTGAATAACCTCCATCATTTGTTACATTGTGTTTGTTTTTTTTGCTTGACTTTTGAGACTTACTTGTAAGTCTTTCCTGCTTGGTCTATTAACATTAAGAACACAATGGTAATAACTCTGATATGAGGAGGAAGTACAGAGCTTATCTGCTTTCAAGAGATAAGTCTGTTTAGAAATAGAAATACAGAAAATATAG
>Ga0126338_10001556_pt1 | contig 15003 bp, 7 predicted proteins | sample OrbCmetagenome_2_FD_92529 | JGI IMG/M metagenome (GOLD analysis project Ga0126338, IMG submission 92529) | Coral microbial communities from Petempiche,Puerto Morelos, Mexico - Orbicella C C metagenome | ecosystem: Host-associated > Invertebrates > Cnidaria > Coral | place: Petempiche,Puerto...
AGGTCCATAAGTGATATATAATATAGGTCCATAAGTGATATAAACTGCTCCAATAACGTTCTCATTTCTTCCCTAATTACAATTGTTCCATTACAGCAGTATTAAACACCAAGTTAACATGCAGTGTACCTTTGTGTAACTATTTTTTAAATTTAATAATTATGTGAACAAAATAAAAATTAACTATAAATATATAAATAAAATTATTTTTAAACAGAGTTATTAAGCTCGTAAATAAACTAAATGGAAACAAAAGATATTCTGCTCAATTGAAAAGAATGCATAATGAAAACAAATTCTTCCAATGGTATTTAATTTTTTGGACAGCATGCAGGATCAAATTGGCAGATCACATATGGGAACTCCCTTGAAAAACAAAACAGGAAAACATGCCACGGTTTCCTGTTTTGTTACAAAATGTTGCTTGCTGGTCTTACATAAATTTTCTAAATAGCTACATGTTTTGGGACTTAAACTACTTTATATAACTCATTTACGATAAATGCCTTAATGTGTATAAAGTAGAGAGATTGAGATTGGTACATTATCCATGAAATTTCATCAAAGATTTCACCTACAAAAATAGTGTTTAACACGTTTCAAAATTTCAAGACCTTATAAGTACAGCATTACATTCACAGAAAACAATGTGCTAAACTCTTTATCAAAAAGAATAGGTTCCACTCTTCATCTATTGTACTGTAAAGTGAATTCAGTAACATTACTGTGAAACCACAAATAGTCGTGGTTTAGCTATAATAACAGAACGAATTAGATGGCAAAGATCATCTCTTATCAGACTAAAGTTTCAGATGTTCATATTAATTTTTGGATACGAAATTTAATCATATGGTAGATAACGTGTGTAAATTGTAGCAACGGGAGCTGCTGTAACGTACACTGAAATTGACAACTAGCAGTTAATTATGTCAGTGAAATTGACAAGCTTACTTTCTGAAGATGGTTGTTGACCCATTTTGTAAAAGTCTTCTTTTGAACGGCATCTCTGTGATCTGTGAGGAGACAAAAGAAACGTTGGAGCCATAATAAGTTGTAAAATAGCCTCCAATTAAATCCGACGAGTTCCAGTTGTTCTCCTTTACGTAAAAATTGTAAATTAACGGGCGTTTAGATTGCTTTTCCGTGGTACTAAACCAATGTAAGCATGACATAACACCACGCAAAACCAAAGGCTCTTTATATTTGTAGTAACTCAGAAAATTTGGCGTTCAATAATTTCCACTGTTGATATTGGGCACCTATTTAAGCGAAGCAACGCTTCTTATCTGCTTAAAACTACTAGTTCATATGTAATTCCGTTAATTCGACCTCTTTGCTCTCATCAACTATTCACATGACTGCAAAAACAAGACGCCTAAATTTCACGAGACTAAGTGTCTTTCTTAACAGCACGACACATGGACCGCACTAATTACCTGGTTCACTCCGCCTCAACTCGATCATGAGCTCATAAACATTCTCGTCTTCTTCCTCAACCTCCCCTGACTCGTGGTCCGCCATTTTATTTTGTTGCCGTGGTGCTAGCTCACGAATAAATGACCTAGGCAGGTCTGATTACTCGCGAGTGAATAATGCAGCTATTCAAGGTCATTTCACAGCCAGTCTTGAAAAGAAATTATCCTTGAACATCGCCTTGTTTTGGTCACAGAGTGAGCGATATTATTCAAAACACCAGACGGAAAGAGGGCTGCAAGGGCAACTAATACTGTACAAAACGCCCGCTAATACACGAAGTTACCATATCATTCGCGCAGAATTTTCTTGAGGGTTCGAATCCAGATGATGTTTTATGCAACAGGAATTTAAATTTCCCCTCCCAAGAGATAAAGAAAAGTGTTCTGCTCTCCTTCACTGAATCAGCTGAATGCGTGATGTGCGAAATGTTGGAGCGTACTGTGACCGAACAGCAGAATCTGAATAGACTTATCTTGGCCAATATAAGTTTCTGAAATATGAGAGCGAGCGATCTTTCGGGTGTGGGGACAAAACAATGTGCTAAATGACCTCCTCCAATAGTTATCATACAGTCCGATAAATTCTTAATTTAATGCAAATGCTAGGCCAAACGGAACGGTTCGTCGACAGCTTTTCTAGACGTAATATCATTATATATTTTTTTAATCAACTTTCGTTATCTCTTGCTACTTAGCTGAGCTCGTGAGAGTTTATTTGCCTTGTCCTGAGTTAGGACGCAGCCGAACTCCTTATCTCACGCAAATTGTATTTTGTAATAAACAAAACGTGTTTTGAGGAAGACACTGGAAATTCGAAAAAGGCAATGACAGTGACATAATTGCTCGTTTTGAGTTATGAGGCAGACGTCTTTTTAATTTTAAAGGATATAGAAAATGGCAGTGTTATTGCAGCCAAGAACAATAACAAATAATTCAATTGACAGTCTCGAAACAGTTAACAAACATCAAGTTATTTTCTTGCCATGAAGTTGATGTATTAAACATATTACAACCAAAAACGACATGCTAGACAGCCATTAGATAGTGGCTCGCTATTACTGAAGATTTGGTCAGCTTAATTATAATACTGAACTCAGAGAGACTTCAAAGAAAACAAAATTAAACAAGCAATTGTCCAACACAGCAAAGAGTGAATTGGTACAGTTTCATTTGAAGCGTTTCCTCGTGAACAGATCAGTACCAGAAAGAACATAATCATTTCATTTAAGTTAATCAGCTTTTCGAAAGTAAGGGTGGAATTATGCCCAAAAAAGCACGCTTACCAGCAATTTTACACACCGCTCTGTCAGCAACGTTCGACGGGCTTCGAGTTCCAGAACGAGACCTCGGCCTGCCGTGAATCGGAGTACTTGGCCTAGACATAGCAGACAGTAAAAGGTGGCGACAACTTCATCGTCTGCTCAGCCAAAAAGGAACAAGTGTTTGTCACATGGGTGAATCTTGGGTTTGGCATCACAACCGACGACCAGAAATTTCCACATGCAAATAAAAATTATAAAGGGAACTTACGTTAGTTACTGGTGTCACTTCAAAGACAACAAGCGAGCGCTTGACTGACAGTGTTCTACAATACCTCGTAGCGCCAACACAACGAACAACGTAAAGCAGCTCCAAGGCACTAAATTAAAAATATAACAGGGATCGCAAAATTTTCCTCTTCACCGATGGGCCACCATGTTTTCCCACGCTTTGAATATTCATAACTTTGCTTTGTACCGGCGTGTATTGTGATTGGTCAAATACATAAGAAGCAAGCGCAGCCAAGCGCGTGACACGTTTTTGGCGCGTAACATTGTTCATTGCGCGATCGTGTTGTCACGTTTGACGCTTGTTTATATCATTTCCCCTGTTTGTTAATTTTTCGACAGGAGATTAGCAGCTGATTTTCAATTAAACGACGTCGATTAAAGCGCCAAACCGCTTGGTTTTCATCGAAACATGGGTGGTAAAATGATCGATTCAGTCTACTTGCGACCATTGAATATTTTAACTCGAGGATGTTGATTTCACGCTAAGCGACCAACTGTGAAATGAAAGCATGGGCGCGATATATTGCGTGCTGATAAATGGGTCATGACAATATTAAACGTGTGAAATATGATAGATGGGTTATACTTTTTACAACTTAGTAAGAAAGGTAGTCAAAGATACGACAACTTGTCGACAATCTGGCTTCAAACTTGTACACACTCTAGAATGTGCCAACTGAAAGTGTTTCGAGAATAATTCGCTCCTTTTTTCGAATAATTATAATAAGGGTTACGTGGTGCATTGTTATGAATCGACGATAAAAATAAACAGTGACAGACTAAACAATTGCAAATGGGGGTTAGTTCTTGAACTCAAAGTCCTTCGCCAACAAAATTAATCCTTTAATATTCCAAAGTATGCTTGAAGATATTATCGATTCTATGGCGAAATATTTGAAGAGGAAAGAACCATTTGACGTCGTTAAAACTCGACTTTATTTCCGGATTCCAATATTTGGTAAGAATTATCTGAAGCCGTCGAACTCTCGACTTTCGTCATCGCGTGACAAATACATAATACGGCTGAGAAGCTAAATTGCAAAGAACTGTCTTCCGGTCGCAAGGTCAAGCAGAAGTGATTGTGGTTTTTAATTTCATCATTGGGTGTGGACAGGGATAAAATCAAATGCCTACAAGACGCCGCCTAAAGTGAAAATTGTTGAAAACTTCGAATTTGTCAATTTCATCAAGAATTCGTGTCGACAAAAGCTTTAGTGCTGACAGGTTCCGTTCCAAAAACAACCTCTGAGAGCGCATTTCCATCTTTAATTGAGCAAACAATCATGTCTCAAATGTAGACTGCTTGTCTGCCAGTCTCTCAGTTCATATGACCTTTCAAATTTTGGCATGAATCCAGTGTTCCTCGTGGTATGGTTTAATAGAGCCCATCGGGCATCCCCGAGCCTCCCTCCCTCCACCAAAAATACGAACACTGGTACTTCTACTCAAGTTGGCAATGTCGTTTAGTAGTAATGGGGAGGGAATAGTTGTCTCTCACTCCTCACTTCTTATTGAAAGAAGGTTAGGTCAGGAAAGAGAACCTTGTAACACGAGCAATAACGTCTCCACTAAGCTCCCCACCACCCCCTCCCCCCGCTCCCCCGCCTAGGCTATTTTTCTTAGAAAATTGGGAGGGGTCCGTCCTAGTTTCTGAGAAAAAAAAAGCTCCGGGCAACGAGATTGGGTAGTGTCACGCTACTTTATTAGGCTAGAACACATCGCCAGAGTTGAGGGCTTCCCAGGGGGTAGTATGTTCCCTTGAAAATTTCACGTTTTCTCCCTTGTTCCTTATTAATAAATTCCATTGTTCCCTAAATTTTTTTGTCAAAGTACCCTTTAATAGTAGAAATATCCCTTGCTCCGTCAAATTAATCCAAACAATATTCCTTGTTCTCTTGAACATATGATCATGTTTCCTTGATCCCAAAACCCCTGAGAGGGGAAGCCCTCAGAGTTGTAAAGCCTGAGAAAAGGTAGCCAAAGCAAGAAATTCAGCAAATCTCTTGTGAAAGCACTGAAAGTTATTAGTTCGCGATGAGGACCTCCCTTTTGATTTCAACTGCTGAGCTTCTAAGAAAGCGGTGAGCTCGCGTATAAAATGTAGATTCACACGGGTGTGTACTCCGCTGAAATGTTACGCTGGAAAATGAAAATTATCTTGTTTTCAAAGAGATACTGCAATGGCGACTCTAGTTCTACTGGACCCCTCGTGTGCGTGAACGCCTACAACAGGAGTCAGTAAAACCGGGCATGTCCGATTGCATGCGCAAACTGTAGGACAAGATCCACACTACACTGGAGGAATTTAGAAGCGCAACAATCGCTGGTCATTTTGGATTTGTGTTTGAGGAAAACTCGAGTAGGGAAATCACATGATTATCGTGGCTACATGGTTTTCCTAAAGTTCCGTTTTTTAAATGTTTTCCGTCCACACGAAAACGAAAAGCTGGCGTTTACAAATTCCTCCGGTTTAAAGAGCGTTTTTGAAAAGTTCTGTTTTGGTGACAGATTAGTGTGAACGGTACGTAGAAATAAGTTAAAGCTGCGTTTTCACAAATTTCTCCGGCGTAGTGTGGACGCTGCCTAATAAGGTGGTCCCTGAGATTTCTCTTTCAATTCCATGAAACCAAATAAAAAGAATCGTCTACCCATTAAAAACTTAAGTCATCGTTAATTAATCCTGTTATTACTTTCTGAAGCATTTGCAGGCTAATTGGCTTACAAAAGGTGAATAAAACAAAGACGCTTATATAGGTCAATAACTTGAATCCATACACTTATTTATTTTTTTACTTAGCCGCATTCCAGGAAGAATTGAGATGCATAGGAGATCGAAGTTCGACTGAATATGATTGCACATATTTTAATCATTAATCTATAGTTGTAGAATGTTGCTAACGAGACAATTTTCAAAATATAAACAACTGCTTACCTTTCTATGATATCCACACCTCTAAAGCAACAACGAAATAAACATTTTATACAGCTGGAAGGGTGGATCGTTTCCTGTCAGGAGTTCTCTCACAGCTATTGGAACGCCAATGTTGTTTGCGCGTAAACGTTGCACGTTAACCTCTAAGCGGGAGATGATGATTTAATGAAGCAGGCACGAACAGGGCAGCTGCTATGGAATACGTAATTTCGACCTTCCTTGTGCCACTTGTGCGTTCAGTTTGCTTCTAAATGTATGTCTATGTGTAATGGTTAAGGACTTGATCGTGCGTTCTGCAGTTCCCTGCAGTCACTCTGTCCGTTGTCGATCGAGTCAAGGGTAATGACTGGGTAGACAACCGAAAAAAACTGGTGACGAGTAAAAACAGGCGTAAAACGCAGATTGCGGACCGCAGAAGGCCCGTTTCTCGAAGGTCCCGAAAAGTTTTCGCACCCGGAAATCTCAGACCTTGTGACTACAGAGTTATTTTATTCACATATTCTTAATATGAACGGAGGTTTTCTTCATACAAAAAGTTTCAGGCGTATACACTTATCTGTTTTTAGATACACAATAATTAATTAAAAATTGCTTTGCGGGCCTGAAAATTAAAGTTTCCGGGGCTTTCGAGAAACGGGCCCCAGCTAGGGGCAAAATGCAGACTTTTCAACTCAATCGTGTTACCCTTTGCATTATTGAGAGCTTACTGTAAACAGGCTAACCGGGGCGTTATTTAAGCTAACCTGGAAGCTGAGTGATATTCAGGCTTACCGTAGTGCAGACTTTTTCTACAATTAGCCTAAATAACCCTGTTTAGCCTAAATAACCTTGTTTACGGGTAGCACTCGATAATAGAAAAAACGCGATATATACTTATCGAAAATCTGTAATCTACAGTTTGCATTTTACCCTCAGTCTCCGGTATTCGTTTTACATTGACCGTTATAAGACAAATGAGAGAAGTTTCTCCCCGTTCTAAAAACCCGCCCCCTTCGCCGCCCCACCCCTGCCCTCATTCCTCTCACATCCTTTTTCCACTCTTTTTTTTCTGTACACTAACTTGAATTTTAACTCGTGTGGACTCATGTTTTGTTCTCAAACCAGTAAGTAGGTATTAGTTTGTAAAGGACCAGCACCCCACGCATACCGAGTACCTCCTACGCAGGCGTTACTCCGCAAGCAAGAAAATATTGCGTGACTACTGCGTAGCAGACCCGGGGTAACTCCCATAAAATTGGGTGGGAGTGTACGTGAAAAATCTGCGATCTTTCCTACCCTATTTATTACCTGACAAACAATTCGATACCCGTTTTGAGACCTGAACATTAAATCAATACCCTCTTTCAGACCTGACACATAAAGCTCCCTAGTTCAGACTGATAGTAAAGGCATTGTTTGTTGATGGTCTTAACGATAAAGATGAAAAAGTAGTTTCTCCTGAGCATACCCAAGTCAAGACTAGAGTGCAAAACCTATACCCTATTTGATACCAAAATTTCCAAAATCAATTCGCTATTTCTGATCAAAACGGCTAAAACATTATACCCTCTGGGGCCGCACATACCTATATGACCCATATAAGGGAGTACCCCACCAGGGTAGGATCGAAGGTTACAGTTCTAGTAATGGTAGTCATTTCATTCTACAGAACTGGGAGTAAGTCGTGTAATGTGGACTAATTGATATGTACACACTAGTGATTAAAAATTGCTCAAACTAAAATTCCTTAAAAAATGTATTGCCAAGTTCTCTTTTTGTTTGCTTGTAAACGAGACAGGACGATCAGTAGTCTCCTCCCCCGGGATTCCTCCAGAGCCGTTTTTTTGGGGGATGTCACGCAACGCTCTAAAGAAACTAGACAAGACGATCAGCGAATCAGCGGTCCGGGAGGTCCCATCCAGTCAGGTGGGGCAGAGCTGGAGTGTTTATTTTCTTCATTGTCGGTCTGTATAGTCTGTCGCTCGTCTCCGTCGAAAATGACAGACGGAAATACGTCTCCGTTCGCAGGCAGTCTGTAGCTAAAATCCATCTGTCCCTGATTGTATTTAAAAAAGAACTATCGACTTTACACAAATATGAAGATGTCACAGTATTACCTCTGAAATGGACTAGTTTCTGGAGTTTGCAAAGTTGACTAACCGCAAAACAGAGCCTAACCCTAAGTTGACAAATTCATAGCCATGGGATTATTCCTTTTTTACTGAGATTCAACTTACCAGTGGGAAATAAAAGATAGAAATCCATCTTCAATTATTTTCAATGATATCTCTTGTCTAAAGAACATTAAAATTATCACTATTAAAGTGAGTTACATATGCTGTTGGTGGCGGCTGATGCGATGAGAAAATTGTTTTTCTCTCGAATTTCCCGCTGAAGAATTAGGATTAGCGGACATGTTTGTCTTATCAAAACTTCCGCGATGACAGACATTTATTTCGCTCCCACCTCTCTGTGGCTAGCACCATAAAAGCACCAGTGACACAAAGGAAGGCATGGCTTCATGGAATTTTTATAATCTAACTACAGAATCTCTCCACAACGGCAACCTTAGGGAAAGAGGAAAGTGACCTTTGTAGAGAGGTGGCTATTATGGAAAGGGGTGTAATGTGACACCTATGTTTTTTTTTTCCAGGGGTGCGACATTTATGTTTTAAAATAGCAGCTAAAGACGTAAGACAATCAAAATTAATTTATAAATAAAACAGGAACCAAAGAAAAACAGAGACCAATGACGTGTAGTGCGGATCAAGTATTATGTAAACGTATGACAAAGTATCTTTAAAATAAAAAAAAATGGCTTCTGTATGTACCGTTCGTAAGTGATCAACTGGCTGTGGGCGTTCCTATGATGGAAAGGTTAAAATAAGAGTGAATGCATGAAACGTCCGCCGGGACAAAAAAAAGTGGCCGTTGTAGAGAGGTACGTGGCTATCCTGGAGAGAGAGCCCGGGGGGGGGGGTACTCCCAGAAAAGTTGGTTTGGGGTGTGCGGCTCATGCCACCTCCCAAAACCCTTACCCTATTTATGACCAAAATCTGCGACTTTTGCTACCCTATTGATGACCTGGCCAAAAATTCGATACCCTATTTATGACCGTTGTGGATGGCACAGCTGCCCTAAACATAAGTTATGAAGGGCTTTTGTTGACGGTCTTATTGATAATGATGAAAAAATAGCTTCTTCCAATAAACATACCCAATTCAGGACTAGAGTGCTCAAACCATACCCTATTTAAGGCCAAAATGGCCAAAATCGATGCCCTATTTATGACCAAAACGGCCGAAAAACCCTACCCTTTGGGGCCGCACATACCTATATACCCCGTATAAGGGAGTACCCCCCCTCCCCCCTCCACCGGGAGAGAGAGGTGGCCGTTAGCGGATGTTCGACTGTCGTTTCGATGTTTGGAAGTAGGTTTTAAGCAGTCCCTCTATGAGATCGTTGCTGCCTGCAAGGACTGCTTCTAGCTTTCCTTCGCTCGCACTATCTGAACGTGAAGAGACCATAAAAAAAAACGTACTACCCTAAATCATAGTTAGTAGAGGAGACTACTAACTATGCCTAAATGGGAAGCGAGAACGATCCAAGCCATGGCAGCTCTCGATGCGGAAATCAGTTTCGGAAACAAACGCATCAGCCATTAGCCAGGCTTTGATTAATTATAGTTTATGCCTTGGAGCAATAATCGTTACGGAAGCGTTTATTGTAATATAAATGGATGAAACTTGCTCAATGCAATACGATTGCTGTTATGCACAAAAATACTTCGTGTAATAAAAGCGATATTTTTTCGCTGACTCAGCTTCACGTTATAAAAGTACTTCTAACGCTAAACACGTTTTGAAGCAGTAGGTTAACATTCTACTTTGTCATATTTTTTCGTGATGAAAATAAATTCACAACACGAGATCTCTTTTTGGTCTAAATAAATTTCCCTTAATATGTCCTAGGGATTGGTCTTTACCCCAGAATAACTGCATTTGACAGAGGGAGGGGAGTTCATCAAAAAACAGATTTTGTAAATTTGCGTTTGAGGCCAATTACCCCCGCTTAAACATCAGGCTCAGTCTGAAATAGGTTGTAGGTTCCCTTGAAGAGTCCCTATATGAAAACAGTTCTGATCGGAGAAACTTCCTAGTTATTCACCAATCTATTTATACCCAAAAATGAGTTTAATTAAATTCCCTTTAAATATATTTTTGAGCTTACCTAGTACAATCAATCGACCGGGTAACTCTGTCTCATGATAACCAGCAACTTGCGCAGAAACAGTGATTCCAACTTTCATGAATTTGAAATCATTTGATTTAATAAATTTTTTCTAACCTATACTCAAAATTTCTAAAATTGTCTGTAGACCTCTGCAAAATTGTAGAAACCTAAAGCAGGTGAAAAAAGAATAAGCTGTAACGTAACTTTTTAATCAGTCGAACACGAAGCTTAGAGATTCAGTTTGAAATTAGCCAGTTATGTATAGCTAAGACATCACTGACTCAGTGTACAGGATACTAATAGAAAAAAGAAAATGCAGCTCGATGGGAAACGCAAAATACACTCAATAAGTTCGCCAATTTTTTTTTCTTCATTCTCACTACACTTCATAGCACATGGAAATTTACAAGATCCTAGGGAAGCTTGCAAAGTGCATTGGCAATGTCTGCGCGTTTCCGTCTTTCCAATGCAGTTTTCATGTTCTTGTTTTGCGCTTGCATTCATTGGAACCAAGGAGCTTACTTAAGCAGCAATTCCTGCGACAAACCAGCTTACAACAATGTAGCACAGAAACACGCCGGACTTCAAGATTCAGCGAAGTTACGTGCTTGATGACGAGGATAAACGCGGTGAGGAAGATCCTACGATAGAAAGGACAACCCTGCGAGTGGGGCATTATCAACCACAACCTGACCAGTCAAGCGAACGGCTGATACCGGCGAAGCGAAATAAAATTTAAGAAGCAAGAACCCAGGTATAAGCGGTACTCATTTGTCAGTTAAGCCATGCATTCATAATCTAATTCCCCCCCCGGGGGGGGGAACTCCCATATAAAAATGACGGGGGTGCTCGTCCTACTTTTTAGAGGTTAAAAAAGCGGTTTTGTTACCTCTTAGGGTGTTTAGCCTCAAAAGGTCCACAGCGGGAACTTTTGCGGTACATTTTAGGGTATTGGGCCGAAATAATATGGGAGATCATGTGTTATGTAAGAATTGGTACGCCCACAAAACAGGATCTTGGTACCTCTTAGGGGGTTCTTTTCAAAATTTCCGATGAGCACCCCCGTCCTTTTTATATAAGAGTCCCCCCCGGGTATAAGTCTTGCATTGTGTTAAGATTCAACGCGTAGTTTCCATAACTAATTCAGTGTTGCCGGCAAAGAAAGGACTCTTTCAGTTTGCATCGTATTTCATTTTGATATGTTCCCATAGTTACGAATTATTTTCTATTTCCTAATTTCTTTGCAGAAAAAAAAAATCTTGGAGTAACCAGGAGATCAGACGCCTATAGCTGAAGTATTGTTTTTGCAAGAAACAAGAAATCAAGAATACCATGTAGAAAACAAAAGAAATAAAATAGAAAGCAGTTTCATAACTAAAAGATAATTGATTTTTTATTCTGTATTGAAAGCCTTGTAACTACGATGCTTTTTTCCCGGCATTCGTTTTTCTGAACAGTCTCTGAATTTAGCTTGTCAAAGTTAAGGACTGAGGAGTAGTGGGGCATTAATGGAAAAGAATTCAGTATAGGAAATAACCATAATTTGACAATTCAGGATCATTGTTCGCAAGGTGTCTGTTAAAATTACCTTCTGGGTCGAAAGCCATATAATTGCTTTTCGTTGTTGGGGACAGAAAACACCACAGCTTCATGTAGGTAGGAAGACTTGATTATGTAGCCTGGGCACTAGCTGTCCAGGCAACGCATGCGCAATCTTCTGTAGGGGAAAAAAGATGGCGGTTGAACATTTTACCACAATACCTAGCGAGCCTTACACATCTCATAAAGTACAAGGAAAGTCATATTTTTGCAATATATGTTCCTGTGCTAATGACAGTGTGTATGTTAGGTTTGAAGGTTTTCGAACTTTTCTCACGTGCTTTTTTTGAGCGATGTTAGAGTTTTCGTGCGCTAAGATTTATGGGTAAAGGTAGCAATGCCATTTTTTTTCCTAGAGTTGGTTGCTTCCCAGGCTTCCACCTTACTCTACGCACGCTCTTTTTGGTTGCTTCAACTGCTACGCGGGCTCGAAACAGTTCTAGGAAGATGCCTAAAGGAGGACAAAGAGTATTAAATATAAACGCATTCTGACTGTCTCGGGAAAATTAAGGAAAACTAAGCGTGTCGTCATGGTGTGCTAACATTTCAATAGGCCATTAGTTACCTAGCCTATGACTGCTAGCGAGGCTGGATATGACCTTGCTTTGAGACAGACCACGCTGCTTTTCTCATGTAAATGCAAACTAGTTCGCATAATAACAACTTTATTTCAACAACAAAACCAGTGAGGTCTGTATCAAAACTAGGTTATCTCCAGCCTCGCTGGCATTCAAAGGCCAGGTCACTGAACAGACAACTGTAAAATGATCTATTCGAACTATGTTTATATTACAGTCACAACCGATGAATAAAATGTACACAGTCTGTACTTTGGCTTTGGAACGGGTTAAATCAATTAAATATTGCCATAACGACCTGTGAAATCGACAGGCTTCTTTTCCTTAGCGCACGCAGGTCCCTCGGGAGTGTCAAATGCGTTAATGTCGACGCCATTCTTGGTCGGTAAAATCAGCACTGCATCATGGGAAGCCATGGAAGGATCTTCGTCAAAGTAGTTGTACGGGCGCAGGAAAAAGCTGGCGGAGTTGGCAGCGGTGGTGGTGTTTGGGATGTCTTCGGAATGTGGTAGGTGCATCATGCCTACTGTAACCCAGGCGACCAGGTCTTCATTTACTATGCTCTCGTTATCTGCTACGAAATTTGCAAAGTCAACAACTGGGTCGTATAAGCTGTTTTGAATGTAGATAGATGAGCTTTTTTCTTCCTTTTCCTTGCGTTTAGTGACCGTCATTTGATTCAATGACAAGGCAGCTCCTCTCACCAGATCCCACTCTCTTGGATACATTTGCTTCATCATGTCCCGGATGTGTACACGGTATCCACGTTTGACGCCCATTGCATTCACATTTCCCTCGCTGAAGAAATTGAGGTACTTGGGACGGTCAAAATTGTTATGATAAATGGCTTCTTGATATTTTCTACCTTGATGTCAACAGTTTCAAAAGAGTTCTTTCTGCCACCGAAGTCCAAGTCTACTTTGTATCTATCTATCTAGTTTATCAAGTGATCGTAAATGGTGCCGGCAACCCCAGCATGGATGTCATTACCGTAAGAAGCCTCATGGGATGTCCAAAGCGTAGCCTGGACATGTCCACTCGTCGAAACCCCGACTTCCATGACTCCGTTTGGATGGAACAAATAATAGTAAATATAATCATAGTTACACGCTGTGGATGCGGAACGCAATACTAACGCACTTCCTGGCATTCGTCCGTAAAACTTGTAACCACCTTCAAAGTTGTTGTCAAAATGTCTGCGTAATGGAAGTCCAAGGTCGACTTCAAATAAACACAGTGAGCTTTTAAACTTGGTGAGCTCACTGAACTGATCTGCGTCAAAGAATGAAGCCGTGCTGGGACAGTCGATACCTGGAACTAACTCAAACTTGCTGTATCCCATTCCCCACGCGGAATCCACATAGTCTGTCACCATTTGCATGGACTCCACCCTGAGTAGAAGGCTGCCGCCTCCTGCAAACTGAGCTCGTGCACGATTCTTTGCTCGTCGAATCTGATATCAAAGAGCTGCACGCCGGTGGAACTGCGAGAACGGAAATCAAAACTCCACTTCATGTATTCCACGTGATGTCCACTGACTGTGTAGCGCTTGCCATCGGGCTCCACCAGCTGCGGTGGCCGCAATGGCTTTGGAGGCTGCGGCTTTCCACGGCGAAGATAGGACGAGTATAAAGGCATTTTATCTGAGGAGGGTGGTGCAGAAAGGGACACTTTGTAAATAGAGCCGTTGTTGTAAGCGTGCATTGATTCCTCGACACCATCGAAATATTGATTATAATGAAATACTTTCTCAACCTTCCACAGTGAAACATCGCTTCCTTGTGTATTAAGATATATCTCAAAACCGACAGGATGCACATAACCGCCTCGAAGACGCCGTACAAACCAGATCCAGTTTTTGTGTAGGCCAAAAACGCCTGGTGTGGTTTCAGCCCAATCCAGACAGCGGTCTGTACAGTCGCTGTATGTGTACCCATCGTAGCTTTCTTTCAAGAGCTCATAGGCTTGTTTTGTCGCGTTTATAATGATACTCTCCATAGCGCGCGTCGTATTCTTTTCCACCCAGTGGCCGCGAATCAAATGGGATCGGATATTTCTGATGTGGGCCGGTTGTTTCAAGATGATTTGTCGGTTTTGCTGCTGGACTCACCAGAAAATCCCTCACCTGCGGGTTGCTTTGCCCACCATAGTAAATGACAACTTGTGCCTTGCGTTCAGGCTTCGGGGCGTTGTCGTTGTCGAGAAAATTGAGTGCTTCATCTTTGGGTGGTTGCTGCAACTCGATCAAGAAAATGTAGTTGTCGTTGATGGCCGCATCTTCATGGCGTGTGACATTCAGAGAAGATTGACTGAGAATGTAATCTCGCACAGCGATGATTTCATCCTTGGATAAGTCGTCGTATAGACCTGTCGAGCGTGCTGGTGAAGATATCAACTTCATTTTCTCAGGGCAGAACTCTTTGACGCTAGAGGACGATTCATTTTCCACGGGATCAGTTTTATCGTTTGTTGCGACTGCAATTAATGCGATGAGCAGAGCTAAAGACAGCAATGCCGGTACGACGACCAGGATTTTCAAAACGAGCTTCTTTTTGTCGTCTTTTGTCGCCATTGTCGATTGCTATTGTTTGAAACTTTATACCCTTGGGTTTATATCTGAGTAAAACTATTAACTATTTACACTTCAGGAAAGGCCA
>Ga0126338_10001557_pt1 | contig 15001 bp, 6 predicted proteins | sample OrbCmetagenome_2_FD_92529 | JGI IMG/M metagenome (GOLD analysis project Ga0126338, IMG submission 92529) | Coral microbial communities from Petempiche,Puerto Morelos, Mexico - Orbicella C C metagenome | ecosystem: Host-associated > Invertebrates > Cnidaria > Coral | place: Petempiche,Puerto...
ATCCGTGCGGATATATGACGTCAGGATGGCGCAATTTGTTCTAAAAATAGAAAAATTGTCCCATATCATAGGTGCGCGCGGATCCCAAGACTTACGGTCTCCGTCCCCGATTATGGCTCCTGTCATCATAGCAAAAAACGGTTTCCGGCATTTTACTCCTCAAGTCAAGGCCTTTCCAATGACATGATCTTTTTATCAGATTTTACAAAAAATTATAGCACGTTTTGGTGACGTCATCAATTATGACGTTATAATCTGACATTTTGTCACAACTTCCAAATTAAAATAAACTGGAGAACAGAGAAAGCTCATATGCCAAACTTGGTTCAGAAATATATAAACCAAGCAAATATAGCCTTCATGAAACATTAGGGGGGTGGTTTGGCCCCTAGGTGAATGTGGCCCGGGTTCAATGGCCATATGTGGCAGTGAGTTGAGTTTGTTGTTGGTTCTAGCCTTGCTCCAAGGTTTTCTCTCCGGGCTCTCCGATTTTCCTCCCTCCATAAAACCAACATCTCCAAACTCCAATTCGTCCAGGATGGAGTAGTTGCTTGAAAACCAGCTAAGCCTGATGTGACTTCATCTCTAAATATTGCGATTTATTTGCTTCATTTATTTGTGATTTACGATCGACGTTGACAAACCGGCGTTAACCGGTATGTTCTTCCCAGTAGGTCGGGAATAACCAATACACCTTCCAAAAGACATTATGTTGATAGATAGTTTTAGTTCTGTTCTCTTAGCTATACAGCATACTTACAAGAATTTGATGTCTTTGGACTCTTTAAGAATAATTTTTAAATCATTCAACGATATCCTGTTGTGCTGCAATTCGCTATGAACAAAGAAAGCAATGTTGTGAGTCACAATGTACGCCATGATTGGTCTATTGTCCTGAATTGGGTGATTTGACTCAGAGCACAAGGTCAAAAAATAATTGACCGTAAAAGTCAATTTCCCCATAAATACTTCAGCATGCTACTGACGTTATGCTCTTTTCACAATACCCGACATTGCATCGAACAACATGAATAGAACTTTCTACGTGCAGTAATTTTTTTTTAAAAATTTATGCGAATTATTCTCTGTATTTAAATTTTTAACGTTACATTATTTTTATCACTTTATAGTTTTTATCCGTCGAAGACAGTAGACCGGCTGTCAAAAGTTTATTTTTCTTTTTATCAGAGAATGCTATTTCTATATTATCATGAATAGAACTAGTACATACTGTGTATATTAGAAAATAGCCCAGATTGATTGAAAATCGTGTTTCTATTTAGATTATGAACTCGAGATTTATATGACGCGTAGAAATTGAGAGCGAATAATCCAATTGTTTTAGTGTATATCTACTAGTCTTTAAAAATGCACTTTATCTAAATCTTCTTCACAAACACCTCGATAACGCAAAGAAGCGGCCGTCATTTTGTGCACAAACGCACACTCACTATCTACAACAGAATAGATAGCAAGTAGCGTAGCCAATTAGAGAACGGCATTCGTGAGTTAACGCTAGTCGATTTACACTTAAACTCGATAGAAACTCAAAACTAGAGCAATCAATTGACGTAGTAATGGTGCGAGCTAATTTACATTTTGATGATCAAAGTAAAGTTGTTTTCTCTTTGTTGTCTCGAAATTTTCTAATCAAAATAGAAAACATGATCTTCGTGTTTCCTAGGAAGTTTGGGAGAGCTTGTAAAAACTGTGGAAAGATAGTATTTCTTGTTTTTCCAAACTTCCATTCGTGTCTCTATAAGTCGATAGCAACTTGGTACACGTATTTTTTTATTTCTTTACAAAATTTGTAAAACAACTGAAAACAAATAGATTCTAAGTTGCCGTATGTCTATTCAGTAATAGATCATAGACGACGCCAAAATAAATGCTCGTGTGCCACTTTTTTTTGTTCTCGACACATTTTGACTTCATTTTACGCGTTAACATGAAATCTATTTGTTAAACAGAAAAAGAACTTACACGTGTGAAGCATTTCCAGGGAGATAAAATCCACCTTTAATGTTATTTTCGGCAAGATTTCTATAAGAAGGAAAATAAAAGTTTCGCCTCTATGTCTTTAGAATTCTGCGATTTTAATGACATGGAACAATTATGTTTCAGCTCAAGGAAAGTCAGAATATCTGAACCCATTAGAGCCAAACAAGAAACGGAAAATGCAGTTAGATAACAGCACACGAAGACATCGTATACTCAGAGTGACGAGTAATGAAAAAGGGAGGCAAATTAAAGTGTTGGAGTTAGGGACAAAAATGGCAAGATCCTCAGTAATGAATGCTATAAAATCCAGAGATTGTTAGCACGCTTTAATGAGGTGCTAAATAGCCAGTAGGGATATGACTAAGTACGGGTCATGAAAATAGACCTGCCGGATGAGATGCAAGATATTGATACATCTGAACCCAGCAGAGCTAAACTAAAGGAGACTTTACAGCACCTGACTGTGAATACAAAAGCACCACTTTCTCGAAGTTCGAGAAAGAGGCCCCTTGGATCATTTTTGGACCAATTTGGGGATCATTTGCGGGCCTGTGCACACATCCAACGCCCGCTGGTGGAGCAACTGTTAAATGTGACACAAACCTTGACCAATCAGAATGAAAAAATTATGATAATTACCTGAGTAATTGTACTTGAGTGTATTATTAACACGTAATCACATATAAGTACTAGTTGTGCAGAAAACCAATAAAGTTTATGATAACGAAAACAAGTAATCGCATGATTATTCTCGTGCACTTTGGAATAAACAAGCACGAGTAACTTCTTTCAGACTGCAACCTGCATCCACTGATGAAATGTTGTTAGCCTTTGAAAAATTTACTAGTGCTTGTTTCAGTTCCAAATTGCACGAGGATAACCATGCGTATACAAATGCACAATGTGAAGTTGCACTAAAGCGAGGGTTGTCAAATATACCAAAAGTGAGATGAGTCGTCTAACTTTGTAGTCGACACGACTTATTGAAAGTTATGTTGTAAAGATCAGAATCTAGTCGTAGAATCTACTTCCCTCGAGGTTACAAGTAACGAGGAAGTGATATGTTCCCGGCGTAACACACTGGGAGTGTTGTGATTTATAAAAGAGGAAGTAAAAGTACTGACGAGTCGACGCGCTTCCACTTATGGAAAAGTTTAAGTCGAGTCGACTTCTATAAAAGCGCCCTATAGCGGTTTTAGAAGGTGAGGTGGAGGGGGGACGGAAATTGGAAATCGTGATGAGTCCACAAAGATGACACGACTCGGCTTACGGAAAAGTTCTGTCCACAGGGTAAGAATTGGCATAAACGCCCTTTTTAGGTGATTTAGACGGGGAAGGGTAGAGGTTAGAAAATTTCGTCTCGTCATGACGAGTCTAAACGAGTGGACACGACTCAAATTGTGGAACAGTCGAATCTCTAGAGTGGGTCTAACGTTGAACTAACAATGTACAGCAAGCTAGGCAAAGCAAGTCTACATGGCACATTGAGAGAGCTCGTAACCAACAAATCAGATTAACTCTACTTGCATGTATGTCAGTAGGTTCAGATTACGGAAAGTGTTTTGTGGAATAGACTTCAAGCTGTTCTTTGATAGATCTCTGAAAAGAAAACACAGTATTTTTAGTTAAATGTTTGAATTCAAATGGAATCTTTTTGTCTCTAGGACTGTACCGACTGGATAGTTTGAAATAGGCGTTTGTGCTTTGTATGTGGTTACGGTTTCAAGTATTCATGTCATGACGTCATTTTATGTTTTCTAACAGAATATGAATCTTATTTGAATTCTCTAGTTAATGATCATCCAACATGGCGGCGATGACATTAGTTGAAAACGACCTATGGACGAAGAACTAGGAGGATAGATTTTAAAACACACTAGCAAGGCTTGCGTTCGTCAGACCATTTTAATCTCACTGAATGTGCTATACATAAAAAGTTTCAGTAAAAACAGTGCCTCATGATTTAAATGTAAAGTTAATTTTTTTCATGCATAGTCCATGCTCGATTCCCGCCGATCTCTCGAGTCTGGTCTGATCTTTTTCGAACAGCCGATAGTAATTAAGTCACGGCTATAGGTTCTAATGACGTGTTTTTTGTGAATTGTGCAGAGTTGGAGCTATTACTTTCACTGCAAAAATACGATTTGCTAGCTTGTGTTTCCATTAAGCTGATCAACTTACGTGGCCTTAAGTAATGTTAGATTTCTAAAGGCGTCTTCTTCTATCGACCTCAAATGATTTTCCGAGAGAATTCTGAAAGAGAACCATGGTAACACCAGAAAAGTTTAGAAGACTCATAATGTGAATGGCCAACATATGTTGTGTCTTGAGCAGTGTACGTTTATCGTAACTAGAGAACTAAACGAAGGAGGTGGAGGGAGGACATAGATACATGACTATACATATTATACCACCGTGACCATACAGTATCGAAAAGAAAGCAAGGGATTATTTGCTTTGATTGTTGCATTTTTACTTTATTTGACCATATGTAATTAGGGGAACAGGCAATATTTGGGAGCGCTGTGGAGCCATATAGCGAAAACACTAAGTGGATAAATATTAAAACTTCCCACGCAATTGACTAGGAATACAACTGAAGACATTTTAATCATTTCTCGTAATTTGACTCATCTGAGGAGGGTTCTGGAAAATATTAAAGATTAAAGTTTGTGGTATATTTAAAGGGTTTTAAATGTAACTTCGCCTCACTTACAAATGTGCCGTATTGGACGGTAAATCACGTGGCACTTGCTTAATTTCTTTACATGTTACAGCGGTCCCGTTGGGGCCAAAAGGAACGCAGGTACAATTCCCCGGATGAACATCTTTCAAACAACACAAACCAAACGCCACAAACCAACCCACCAACACGAACTGTGTCAGAATAACAACATGCCTTACAGGCTGGGCTAGCACCACTTTTCCCATCTGCGGAGAGAAAGCGTAAATGCGTTTTCTGAATTATGTCCACGTTCAAGCCAGTTCCTTTTTTTACACTAAGTCCTATTACAAGAAAATGCTAACAGCAGAAAAGCAGAACACAAATGCAAAATTTCATTTAACAAGAAAGGAGTCTGTAGTGGCGGAAGGGGCAGAACCTTTCGAGTTGGCCACTACCACAGTGAATATATTCAACAATGAGTATAAACTGTATCAGATATATAAGCTCAGTCATTAGAGACTAAACAGTAGATGATGTAGCCTTTACTGCCAGGCAGAATGGTTGAAACATTAAATTCCTTAAGCTATTGCAAACGTGATAGTCCAAGATTACTTCTCCCTTAGGATCAGTGAATGGTGAACAAGTATTAGACAGTTCATAGTTGGCCAAAGTGCTAATACAAGACCTAATGAGAGTCTTCGGGCTTCCAACGGCTTGAAATCTACTGCTGCTACTAACCTTAAGAAGATACAGTGTAAATCTCTTAAGGTGGCCGAACGCAGTTTTGATATCTGTGTTTCATTTTTCTTTTTCTCTAAAACCCTTAATACTGGAAACAAGCGATTTAACAACACGAACTTCAGATTTTTGATAGCTAAGCAGACGTATTAGCCATTGCCATGGCAACAGAAATATATATAAACAAGCATTTAAAATCGATTTTGTTTGTTTGCAGAAAATCTAGTAGTTAGATTTTCTTTTTCACTTGCATGCAACAAAATTTTAACAATGCTCACAAGTTAACACTAGTTTAATAATGTTTGTCACTAATTTATGCATATTTAATTAGCTGTCTTTTATTTAGTATTTCTACAACAAGAAAGGTCATGTGAAAATGAAATCCACTGCATCATGTTCTACTATTATCAGTCTCAAAGCACAGATATTCATATGAACCAGACAATTTGATTTCTCTCCGTGGCTCCATCTTAAGTAAGGTGCATACTTCATAGTGTTGTGAATAGCCTTTAATTGATGGCAAATATCTGCACTGGGCAGCAGCAAAGACATTATTCCAACATGGCTAGTGAGAGCAATCACTAAAGTTCTCAAAAAAGCCATAAAATGTTTGGGGACTTCAATATTTTTTTCTGTGCTGGCATACTGTTTACATAGCCGGACTTCACGATTTTTGGCCATTTCATGAACATCTACTAAAACACAAAAGACGTTTTTAACTTAACTCGAAATCAACAAAAAATATCAACCAGAATGCCCGAGAATGCCTCAGAAGTTTGAAATTGAGAAACCAGAAATAACACCCAATGGCCTCTCACTATCACTACTTGATTTCAATGTCACCATCTCCAAAGACGGCAAAAGGTCTTTTCAATTTTACAACAAAATAGCAAAGAAACCACTATTCGTTCACCACCAATCAGCAATACCGGAAAAGTCAAAGATCAACTTCATTCGTAATGAGCGGAAACGCATCGACGATAAATGTTCTACAAAAACGACAGCCACAAAGCATCAAAACATGCTCGACGACGTCCTCCGTCTTAACGGGTATCCTGAATGCACTATAGGCAAAGCTAAGCACTCCCAGAACCATCAGAAAGACCCTCGACCTCTCCACACTGAATGGTCGTACTTGAAGATCCCATATGTCTCCGAACGTCTCAACTACAAAATCACTTACATTTTCCGAAAAGAGGGTATACCAGTACGGGCCGCGCACAAGTCATACACCCTCAGACGAGCTCTCTCTCAGAACAACACGAACGGACATGCACGAGAGCCAACTGCCCAAATTGTGCTTATTACGCAACGCTGTTTACCAAATCACGTGTAACAACTGCAACCAATACTACATCGGGAGCACTACACGCTTTATCCACGATCGAGTAAAAGAACACCTGAACATGACAAGTCCTCCGTGAAGAAACACATTTCAAAGTGCCAAAACAAAGTCCACAAAGACATCGAAATCAAGACCATTGTACTAGAAAACGACCCCGCAAATCTACGACTGTTCGAAGCGTTTTACATACGAAACTACAAACCTGCCCTCAACTCCCGAGAGGAATGCAGCGAATTCGCGGACAGTTTATTCTAATAATTATTTTAACATATCTAGAGACTCTTTGTACTTTGACACTCGCTCATTAGATCATATCATTCATTTTTATTCATATTTGTATCTTATTATTTAGCTTTTGCATTTTACCCCCAATTCTTTCGCTTTTCACACGATTTTACTTTATTTCTGTATGTAAGCCTTACGCGGAATATTTTTTCTTATCCCTCATGATGCCGTAGATCGGCGAAAGCTTGGATTTTTTTAAACGATTTTAATATCATTTTACAGTAGTGTAAGGCCTCAATTGAACTTTTACCATTTTCAAACAAGAAGATATTTTAGATCTTATAGCCGCGCTTTTAAATTGTAACTATTTTCTTGGCACTACAGTCGCAACGCAGTTCACGTTCCAAAGCAGTCCTTGATGATTCATTGGTTGCTGTAGACACCACATCACTTGATCAACACGAACTGTATTATTGCACCATCGCTCCGGCTTAGCCTTTGTAAAAGCTGTGATGACGTAATGGCCTTAATCTGGAAGTCCGCTCGGGACATGCCCATGAATGATACGAAAAGGGAACGAGTGCCACGTTATTAATAACGCTATAAACAAACAGCTTTCTTCCTTAAAAGACAAAATTTAATTTTTTTTGTGCTATGCGTAAGAACAAGCAAAGTAGTCACGCGCGAATCCACGGCTATCCACGGCGAATTTTAGAATGGTTGTGTTTTCCCCCCTGGCATTGACATAAACGCTGGCAAGCTCCTATTTACCTCTGCAAATATTTAATTTTCCTTCAGATCTCTTGACTCGCTGCGATGAAACAGCCAAAGAATTCACTTCAATTGCCTAAACCCACAAGAAATACTTGCAAAATTGCAAATATATTAATTACCGTCTCTTCTAGCAAAATAAACTTGTAAGGTAAACACGATCTTATATGTCAGGTAGCAAAAGTGAAAGCTGTAACGTCAGCGCATTCCATGGCTGGCGTAATACTTTTTTTTAGCGTATTTATCATTCCCTTCGAATCCAACGCCTCGATAAAACTAAAAGAAAACATATTTCACACAAAATAAAGAAAACAATATCTGTAAACTTGTCCGTGTATTAATTTTTCAACAGCTTTTCGCGAATAAACATCACAAGTGGCGTAATTCAAAATTTGGCCGAGAGGAAGTTTCGGTCTCCTCACCGCCAAAACTAAAAAAAAATAATAAACCCCGTGCAGAACATAAACCGCGCTCGGCCCATAACCGCGCGGTTAAAAAAGCAGAGATAGCGAGGACATTGACCAAATAAAATGATCGCTGTATCAATGAAATGTTTACTTTGTCTAATCCTTGTGCGCGCGCTAAATTGCATTAGCAAGAGCGCGCGCGGAAATTGTGTTTGGCAACCTCAAAGCAGAGAAGCTACACAGAGCGAACAACGAAACTTAGTACAAGGTGAGATATGTGAAGGCTGACGTTGACTAACCTTTACATTGACTGATGGTTAGCCATGGATTATCACGAGACAAACACGAGACATTCTAAAAAGAACTGTTAAATAATGCACAAATTTACCTTCTAAATACTTTTCTCGGTGGCAAGCTACAAAACTGGTGTCTTTTATCTACACCTTAATTTCGGATGACATCAGATAAAAACAAAACTTCGACAAAGTTTTCAATAGCGCCGAATTGTTTATCGGCATTGTGATCTTTCCTAATCTTCCCAGACTGCGATCTTCTCTATTTCGCTCAAGAAAAAAAAAAAAACTCGGAGACGGCAAACTGAGCTAACGAGCCCTATATGCGAGCGGCGGGCCTACTCCTTTGCTCATTGCCTTTTTGTTCTTTCTCACGGATGTTAGAGCAAGAGACAGGCTGCGTCTCTTACAAAGCCTAGGTTATAATTTCACAAAGAGAAAGATGCTTACCTCACGTTGGGTAGAAAGAACAGCCAAGATGAAGTGGCAGTTTAAACGGAGGGCTGCACTGTTCTGCGCATGTCTCTAAATTAAAATACGTTTCTTCGCTTCAAATCAATGTTACCGCTTTAAAATCCCACGCAGATCTAGTTCAGTAATCACATGCTATAGTTAGTCGTGGCAGAATGAATTTAGTGTTAAACCGTACGATTTATTATACGGTTGATGATTTTCCGGCTATTTGCATGCGAAATTAGGTTACTTGCTTACGGTTGGTTCATAAACAATGAAAAACTGGGCCTGGGCCAAAAAGCGTGCACAGGCGAATAAATAATACAGACATGCGCCGAACCATGAAACCCTCCATTCAATGTCTTTATGGGTCCATAAATACTGAATTATGAATTTACTAGGAGAACAACATAATGAACCGGAAAGTTTGCCAATGTAAAAATGCTCGGGTTTGGTGATTCTTTTCTTGAATGTCCAACGATTATGATCCGAAGATTCCTATGTCACACGAATGTAAAGGAACTAAGGAGAGAAGAGTCAATCATTTTACAGTTATCTGCTGAATTTTAAATTTTCTTCCTCGTATGACGTTATGATATAATTAGTTTGGGTTTCGAGACTAGCGACTTAAATGCTCTGTTTTGCATTTTGTATTTTCCAATTGCCCATAATTCACTCTGTTTGCTCCAAAAAATTTGCTTAAACTACTGTTGTCAAATGCTTTTGGGAGTTCTGCATTTTCCAGCGATAAAAACAACTTGTATTATTGTATTGTAGTATTGTATTGTATTTCCAGCTGAAAATCGAATTTTCTTCTTTTGGCGTGTATGATCGGCTTTTCGTTAAGCTTATCAAGTCATAAATGGTACAATGGCAGTTTCGAAACTCAGTGAAGTGGGAAAGAAAACTTGCCAAAAGCAAGAACGTAAACTTCCTGTTTGCGTCTGTTCCTCCCTCACAATCGTCTTTGATTAACAACGATGCCGGGGTAATTTTGTGGGGTCGAAACTGAACGATGAATTCAAAAGAATGTATTGAACCAGAAATTTCGCTACACTATAAATTGCTGAGAATTTTGTATCCTTTCCTTATAAATCTAACAAATACGATTCGAAGTTTCCTATGGCGCAAGAAAGAGAGGGAAATATGCCATTTTTAATGTAATTGATGTATTTGCTGATGTTGCACTCTGTGTATGACGTCGTGCCGTGTTACTTTCGGTTTCAATATATTTTGAAGGAACGCTTTGGAAAGGCTTCCCTTGCTGTACTAACACATACACGCTGCATTTCGCTTGTCCCGTCAAACAAGGTAACTTCTATTCCCTAAATCATATCAGGTTTTATTTGCAGTTTGTAGATTGTAATTTTGTTTTGTCGTACTCGATGCAAGTCTAAGGTCAACGCCAATCTTTGGGCAAACAATTTTTGGTGAAATATAGATCTTTTCACGTAACGTCATCAGTTTCTAAAATACAAAACTAAAGAGCCACCGAAGTTTTTATCCTCATCAGGCATAAGAGGCGGTAAATTAAGATCTGTTGACAGTTTTACAGCTCAATCGTGTGCTTTGTTTGGAAACCAGCTTATTTTGAATTTCAGAGTTATGGCGATGTGTCGCAAAGCTACGATCGCGATGATTGTCGAACAATATATACTTCTCTCATGATTTTTAGCCGTTTTAGAAGTTAGAGTAGTAGGAAAAGTACTCATGTAAAAGCTTATTTGTTCAGTACAGATGATCAGTCGCCTAGATAGCCAAAGTAAGCTCCAGATGGTTACACTATTTTCCGACCGCCGTATTGGTGCACCTCGGAGGCCTAGTACACACTAACATAGCGTTTCCATATTGGGCTCTGTAAATTTTGGCGAAACATTTCGACGAATATATGAAGTTTGGGAAAACGCAGAGACCTAAACCTTGGAGAAATGTCGTCTTTATTACTTTATTTATTTATTTCGGATAATGATGAAACATTTTGAAATAGATGTTGAAGTGGGTGTCCCATTGTGCTGATCACGATTGTGTTTTGTTGTTACGCATCCTTATCTTATTTGAAGAATGGCATCCAGCACTCAGCACCTGATTTTCATCTACCTCTTAGTCTGTGGTATGCTGTCCGTTGGATTTGAAATCAAGTATCTGAAATATTGCGGTGAGAATCAGTTATTGTCACGGTCAGTTATAATCAGACAGGGTTGTCAAAATAAACAAAATTAAGTTAAAAATTAATCAATTAATGAAATTAATCAATTAATCAATTAATCAATGAAATTAATCAATTAATTCATTAAAAATTAGGTAATTAAAAACTTAAATGCAAAGAGTACTCGACTGCCTTTTTAAAGCTACACTAAAGTCCGAATAATGATCAGCCCTAGGAAAAAATTCATTTTTGCCCCAAAATCACTGAAAGGGATAATTTTACGATTCGGCGCATGTGCAAGCTATGATGTGTCTCACCTAGATCCATTGCTTGGAAGACAATCAGATTTGAGTAGAAAACTTATGCGACCGGCTGGTCCAGAATTAAACAGTCGGACCAGATAATCAATTTGTACATCGTCCATGAAATTGGGCATTCGTCTTTCTTCTACCTTTAGTATAGCCGTATGGCTACTCCAGAGGCTATTACAAAAGTACAGTCTGTGATTACTGAAACGCATGAGGTAGATATCAAAACGAAAATGTACTTTTTTGTATGGGGTTGGAACATACGAAAGGGCTGCTAATGAGAAATCTCTCCTTTACGTTATTTGTTCGTGACTGACCGCAAAATTCACAAAATAAAAGCAAATTTCCCCGCAAGTCATCTTTACGTTTCTGATTGTTTTATAAACAATGAAGTTGTAGCTAGCACATGTGCCGAGCCGTTGTAGTCATTCGTAGTTGTTTAACGCGTACCTGCTTATTTACTCCCTGTGTAGTTAACAGGATAATCTTCTTATACTTTTACAGGACCGCCAGACAAAACCCTCAAGTACATAATTACGCCATGGCCCAAGATGAAGCCCGGTCAACCAGTAAAGATCACGGTCTCTTTCACACCTGGTAAGTCTGGCATTGTTCTTGGGAATGTCAAAAACGTAACTTCCCAATTCCGGAAAGAGTCCTTGCTTTATTACCCACAATTACAATTTATTAATCGATATGATCGATGCCGCTCTCTTTAAAAATTTATTTTTATATATATCGCACATCACCAACGGAATCTTTGACTCTGAACTCTGAAACATTTCCTCGGTTGTCTTGAAATACAGATACGAAATGTACTACCAATATATCTAAGGTCCCGTAATCCTTAATCTTTTGTCAAAATTGTCCTCAATATAGACGAGTTGAGGGTAGTTCGTGCGAGGAGTCTATAGTGTGAGAAGAAACTTCTGTCTCGCTTACTTTCCTCTCATGTTGCGTTCAAAGCACAAAGTGATCTCCAATCGCAAATGTTTGCTACCCTTGTCGTACTGTCAGTCCGTTTACATCAGAATCACCATTTTTAAGTTCTGTGAAATGCAGCCGAACCTCTTCTTGAAAGCAAGGACTGGGTTTATCGAGGGTTTAGCTTATGTTGATAGAGATCAGGATAACATTTGGAAAGTAACAAGTTTTGTGTCGAACAAATTCAATTCTAGGCAAGCCTCACCACTAAGTACGGAACAAATACAGGTAATAATGATTTTTTTTGAAGCCGCTAACCGGAAGACTGAACAGAAACAGTACTATATATGCCAAGTTAGTATAAGTAAGTACGTCATGTAATAGTCTTACATCATTGCTAAACTTTTGGCATTCTTCTTGACTAATAGGTGTAGATGTCTTTTCATCAACACTGCAGTACGTAGTAAAAAAGGACGGACACATTCTGTCCAGAGGAACAAATGACATTAAATGCAGTAAAGTGCCCCAAATTTGTAATTTAGCAGCAGGAGGTACGTAGCGTCAAAATCTTTCTTGTGGAGGGGGAATGGGGGAGACGAAGTGTTATTTAACAAATTGACGTCATTTTTTCATGAATCTGTCCTGTTATTGATCATGAATTTTATTATAACATTGTCAAAGTATTTGTGGATCCTCGGAGCGATAGCCAAGTGGATCCGCAGACTACTTTGACAACGTTATAACGAAATTCATTGCCAATAACAGGACAGACGTATGAAAAACTGAAGCCAATTTGATTTTTTACCGTAAAAAAAAAAAAAAATTTAAATTGTCCGCTGACGCTGGTTGCGTCAACATAAATTACAAAGTCGTGTGTCTGTAATGTCGCGTAATGACATTGGAAATTAGCCAATGAGCGTACGGAAATTTCTGCAGTTATTGTAAATATTATATTGACAAGGATGTTCTTGATAGATTTCGACATTCTACCTTTTTTGAAATTTGAATGTCAACAAGCAGTAGTGAACGAAATCCATGTTGGTTGGCGACACTTAGTATCATCAGAAGACGATGATGGTCTTGGTCTCTTTGTAGTATGGTAGCAAGTAAAAATGTTCGATTGCCGGACTTGTTCCCTCTCTCGAGAAAAACTAAATTTGACCCACACGTGCACCTGCAAACATAATTCTATTCTCGTACTTTACATCGCGTTCTCTACCCATCATTAATGGCCTTATAATCTTCATAAGAGTGCTCCCACTCCAGTCACTTGAGGACGGCCCGAAGATTCTGCCAGTTTTAACAACTTATCGAGAGGTGACTGGGTTTACAACCGTGAACTCTAAGGTACTTTAGTTGTAGGATTTTACTCGACCATAGTTAATAGAGGGAAATGTTTATGAAACCTGGCAAAGTTCTTCGTTCTATGTTTTTAATGACTATTTTGGGTTTGACCCTGCACAATGCTGCAAAATACAAAAGGTAGCTATGTGTGCTCATACAACTATCCAATAGAAGCATTGTGATTATGTAATTCATGCATAGCCTAGGAGCATAAAATAGATATACCATAACCTGCTTGCTTGCTTCTTTGATGTTTACCTGGCTTCTTACCCATTTCCGTCTATTAACTATGTCCTGACAAAGTGAGTTTCCAAGAAATCTTATGTTGCTCATTTGTTTTTTGTTTGTTTTCGCATAGAAAGCTATACCTTGTCATACAACTACGACCATATTCCAAATATGCCACTTGGCGTAAAGGTATAGTAATTAATGCCATATTTGCGGAATAAAATATCAGCCAATACTTCTTTTATGCTTTGATATGATAAAGATCATATAAAGACCCGTAATTTTGCTCACGAGATGGTGAAGCGGAAGCTTTGGACACTGGCAAGGGCAACACCAGCCATTCGAGGAAGCGTATTGACATCCTATCACCATCATCATCATCATCATTATCATCATCATTATTATTAGTATTATTATTATTATTATTATTATCATTACTATTATTAGTCTTGCCGCTTTTAACTTATGGTGCCGAGTTCAATCCGTGAGCCTAGGGCAGTCATAAGTCTGCTGGATTACCTGATGGATAGAGTCCTCCTAAGTATGTCAGCAGTTCCAAGCAGAACGGTCTTCTGTAGCTCTGTTATTCTAATATTGCCTGGAATCTTGCCGATGTAGTTTTCTGTTCCCTTATTGACAAGCCCGAAAGCTCCAATGATCACTGGGACAGTTGTTGTTTTCATTCCCCACGTTTTCTCGATTTCAATCTCAAGATCTTTGTACTTTGTGAGTTTTACCATTGTTTTCAAGGAGGTGTTCCTTTCCGTGGGGGTGGACATATCGATAAGCAGACAGGTTCTTTCCTTCTTGTCTTTCACCACTATCTCTGGTCTGTTAGCTTTTATCTCTTTGTCGGTTTTGATTGGCATATCCCAAAGTAAATTCGCTGTTTGGTTTTCTGTCACAGTAGCTGGTTCATGTTCGTAGTGTTTATCTTGTACTTTGATGTTATAGTGTTTGCATATGGTCCAGTGGAGTATTGCTGCAGCTTTATTGCGTCTTTGTATGTACTCTGTCTTGGCAAGTTCAGGGCATCCGGAGACAATGTGGTCAACTGTTTATTGAAATTGCCCGCAGATCCTGCACATTGGGTCGGTGCCATCTTTCAGGATCTTGTTTCGGTAATAGTTGGTCTTAATGCATTGATCTTGGG
>Ga0126338_10001558_pt1 | contig 14994 bp, 12 predicted proteins | sample OrbCmetagenome_2_FD_92529 | JGI IMG/M metagenome (GOLD analysis project Ga0126338, IMG submission 92529) | Coral microbial communities from Petempiche,Puerto Morelos, Mexico - Orbicella C C metagenome | ecosystem: Host-associated > Invertebrates > Cnidaria > Coral | place: Petempiche,Puerto...
CAGCTTCTGACAGCTTCTTGAGTACTGCTTCTAAATTGGCAATGTGATTGTCAACCCCTTTCCGCTGATGAGAATGCCATCCATTCGCACAATGACCTGAGGAATGCCTTGCAAGAGGTTTTCCATTGTCCTCTGAAAAATACCAGGTGCAGAGGACACTCCAAAAGGCAGTCTATTGCACTGAAATATCCCTTTATGGGTGTTTATGGTGGTAAACTTCCAAGACTCCTCATCTAGAGTCATCTGCTGATATGCTTGCGACATGTCCAGCTTGGTAAATTTCTTACCACCTCCCAGGGTAGCCAAAAGATCCTCTGTTTTTGGTATTGGATAATTGTTCAGTTTGGACACTTGATTTACTGTTAGTTTATAGTCTCCACAGATCCTCACATTCCCATTTGGTTTTGCCACAGGTACACTGTACAATGGATGCCGCCCATTCTGAGAATTCCACCAGAGATATAATTCCTTCATGCTCTAATCTTCTGAGTTCAAGTTCGATATTGGTTCTCAATACGTAAGGTACTGCTCTGGCTTTGGTGTATTTTGGTTCTGTGTCTTGATCCACGTAGATCTTCGCCTTTACACCTTTTAGCATGCCCAATCCTTCAGCAAATACATCTTGGTATTTTGAAAGCACATCTTGAAGTGCCGATTGGGGGTTATCACTGGCTGTCTGAAAGATTGTTTCCCAATCCAAGCGAATTTCTTCAAGCCAATCTCGACCAAGTAGGTTTGGCCGGCCACCTTTGACAATGAGGGCGTTTAATTTCTTTTGGTGACTTTCATATTTTACTGGAACCATAACTGCTCCTAGTACTGAAATCTTTTCTCCTGCATACGTGCTTAGAACCACTTTTGTTGTCTGGAGTGGACCTAATGCATCTTGCAATCTTCCGTATGTTGCTTCAGTTAATATCGTCTTCAAAGCACCCGTGTCGATTTCCGTCGTGGTTTTCCGTCCACAAAGTTCCAGATCCACTTTGAACGATTTCTTTTGATTACTGGACAAATGATACATGGCATAGACGTCATCTTGATCGGCGCTTTCTTCCACAAAATGCGTCCTTTGTTTATCTGGCCAGCACCCACGTTTGTCTTGCTTTTGAGGTTTCTTCTTTCCTCGACATACTTTAGCCACGTGGCCTTTCTTTTGACATTTGTAACACACTTCATTTTTGTATTTGCAGCGTGAGGGATCATGGTTCCCACTGCAGTGATAGCACTCCCATTTTAGATGAAAATGTGGAGGTTTAGATTCTTCTTCAACCTTGTTGAGATTGTTGTCACTGCTGGACGTCTTCCCGCCGATATTGATTAGATTCTTTGAAGCCATTTCAGTTGCTGTAGCGATTTCTACCGCCTTGTTGAATGTGAACTCCCGTTTGGCCAACAGACGTCATTCAATGTGATCATTGCTGATTCCACAAACGAGCCGATCTTGCACATATCTTTGAGTGTTGCTCTGAACTGGCAATGCTCTGAAAACCTTCTGAGTCCTGCGACAAACTCTGCAACATCTCCCCTTCGAGGCGACTCCTGCTATGGAATTTGAATTGCTCGACGATAACACCTGGCTTCGGCAAAAATGGCTTTCCAGCTTTTCTACATGTAAGATCTCTTTTAAACCTGCATCGCCCAGTTTCTGGGGTTGTAACAAATCGCAAATTAACCCGCATGTTTTGCTTCCACAATCGCTTAACAGGATAGCTCTTTGTTTCTTCTCATCTTTAATTTCGTTTGCGGCGAAGTACTGCTTGAGTCTTTCTGTGTATTGAGTCCGCGATTCCTCTGACTCCTTAAATTCCCCCATGTTCCCGTAGGTTGCCACTCCATCCTCGTCACCAATGTAACAAATCAGGGTGAAGCGAACTGTAGATCTACATGCTTTAATAATCACAAAGAATGAATTGAAATCCTACATTACACAACATGGATATCTGATTACCGATAACATGACTCCGCACGTGACTAGATTAACATATATATATTAATTCCTCTCAGTGCTGTCAAAATGTCTCAGGAACCTTGAAGTTTACAGTATTTACTCGTCTACTTTCACAAACATGGGCTTCACTCACCAGCTGCTCGCTTGTGTGGCAATAGAAATCAAGCCCATAAACCACAATGAACATTCATTTTGTGCTATTAATTTTCCTTCCCCAGCTTGGGAAGCTAAATGCAAAATATAAAAATTGAATGAAAAAATTATGATGGGAATTATGGATCCGGTTTGAAAAAAAAAATTACCCCCAACACCCCAACCCCCCCCCCCTCCCCTCACCCTCTCCGGAATTCCCTGGGCCTTTGACACCCCACCGCACTGGAATTACCAATCCCTTCCGCTGGGGGTATGGATATTTTCTGGAACCACACAATAGATCATAAGTAAGAACCAATCAAAATGCGAGGATGATTCTACATCTTAAATAAACATATAATTGAAGGCTTTCGTGCAAAAAGGACGTGTATCACTCTTTAGCCTGATTTTTATTTTTCGCAGAATCGAGCTAATTTTTGGCAGACTGACTTGTTTTGACATGAAAAGCATCATTGAGTAATTATTTTTGTTGATTTGCGCTTCGTTTTCAAGAAACAATGTCTGAAAAAAAACTCAGACATCTTTTAGAGCAAATCCTTCAAATGGATTTCAATGTGATGCTAATTTAAACGATTACTTTTAGCAGCTTCGACAACACGTGTTTGTTTTAAATACATGTTTTTACATTTGAAAGAACTAGAGAAATTGACCGGGAACAAAAATCGACTGACCTTGTATCGAACCAGTGTCAGAACAAAACAAACTCGAGTCTGGCCTGATCAGCACTTTATTCGCTTGCGCTAATAAAGCAACAGTAAGAGATTAGCGTAATTATACAAATAATAAAACTTGTATCGGTTCAAACAACTAGCGGCAAATGCCACGTTTCGGTGACTGCATCATTTACCAAAACAAAAGGTTTCTTTTGTTTTTCGTACAACAAAGATCTCCAAAAGATCTCCAAAAGATGCCCTTGGAAAACTGAGTTTTTTGCATACGTTATTTCTTCAAAATGAAGTGCAAATCAACAAAAACAGTTATGGAACAATGCTTTTCATGTCAAAACAATTCAGTCTGCCAAATATTAGCTTGATCCTGAAAAAATGAAAATCAGCCCAAAAAGCGATATGCGCCCTTTTTGCACAAAACCCTTAAATTATGGTGCAATTGTCTTGGCTGCTCACTGCGTAATCTTTTATAAGGTGATCAATCAAGTGCTGCCAATGCCTATTTGTAGCTGTTATGTTGCAAGACTAAAACACAAAAACTTTCCTACAGAGACCCTGAACTGCTTCTAACACATTAAAACACTGCTAGGACAGGTATGATGAAATTTATGTGACTACTCAGCTTGTTTAGTATTACTATTCTGACTATTTTTTTTGGCTAATTAACCCCTTAGTGTCTGTCTCAGTCCGTGTTTTCACGAGAAATGTTTACCTTGGTTTTGTTTTAACTTTACTAAAGTGATTTTTTAATGGTGTTAACACAGTAGCAAACCTCGGTAAATGGCGGCAAAATCAAAAGTAAGCCAACCTAGGTTTGTCGACAGTTTAATGCTCATCAGGCATGGTTTAGCTCAGTAATCGACAGTAACAGAGGAAAAGCAGACATTATCTTGGCAGCAAGGGTTCACGCGCCCAGCTCATAAAGAAGAGAAATTCCTCCTAATATAAGTAGGTTTCAAGTCAATGGGCAAAAAAAGCTAAATTAAATCATGTTTGGTCAAAGAAATCCCGGACTGCTGTTTCCCTTTCATCGTCAAGTACTGTAAGTGTTTCCTTTGTTAGAAGCTCAGTAGCTTAGTAGCAGTGTACAGGCAGGCGCAACTAGAAGAAGACCTTCCACAAAGAGAGAGAGAAAAAAATCATAATTGAGGTCTATGGAAAAGAAAAGCAAATGTTAGAATTTAAAGTGGCCCCAAATAAGAAGAAGCACTGGTAAACCTTTACGTAGCCCAGGCTCCATGGCAGAGGCCGTTTCAGGTTTTTTGCAGGAAGAGGATCAAAATTTTCCTTCCACTTATCATCTGAAAAGCTTTACATTTACGGATAGTTAGTCTCGACATCACCACCTGCAAATTGACAACAACCTGTGTTCGGCATTGGAGTAAAGTCAGAAATCTTATAACTTTCCGGTAGCTTCTATGCAACATTGCAGGACTTGCTCTCCTTGCTTTCTGAGAAAACCTCAAACCATCCATTGTATGTGGCCTACTCTAGTTAATTAGTTCCGTGTAAACAGCTTCTCTAATAACTGCGGTTTAGTTACAAAACCTCCATAAGCAGTAACTGTAGTAAACCTCTCTCGTGAAAACATGGCATCAGCTGTAAACTGTCGTGATGAGCAATGGCCTTTGCTTCACTTCTGACGTTATCATCTTTAACCAAAATTGGCGTCACTTATACTCACGTTCTGCAGGAGGAAATGATCTTTCCAACAAGACCCAGATCAAACAGACTGGGTAAAATGAGCATGAAATATGCACAAAAATGCTGAAAACTTGGAAGAAAATTTCCCTCAACTACTGGTACATGTACAATCAATCAATCAATCAGTCAAACTTTATTTAGAGAGGGTTTACACTTAATAATAAACCTGTGCCCCTCGATTAAGAATTATAAAAGACTTATTATAAATATTTTAAGACCAAAATATCTATGAATATCTAATATTAAACCAATATAAGAAAATGATTTAAAAACTAACTGAATAAGTAAATACTCAACATTAACAGTACCCAGTCTAAAAATAATTGTCTTAAAATGGAATAAAAACCCTGTCCCTAAGCTGACTTAATATAAAATGTGGCTACCCCGTGGTAAGAATTTCCTGTCTCAATGATGCTTTTTCTCGGTAAGTGTTGAGGTGGAAGCAAGCCCAGCAGAAGGTCAACAACTGCAGCAAAAGGATGAGGAAAGGAGAAAAAGGAAAGGGAAAAAAAAAAAAGAACAAGAATGGATTTGGATTTGTGCACTGGCCTGAGCAAAACGGTCATAAAATTTGATGCTAGTGGAAAGAAAGGCATGCTTTCATTTTCCAAATACCTTTTGGAGTATATTAAGCTAATTTAGCTCATTTCCATCTAAAAAATGCAGTTTTGCCAAAAAGCTGAGGGTGTCATGGGTTAAGTTAATTTTCTTTCTTTTTTTTGACAAATACGTGCTTGGTTGGTTCATTGTTGTTGTTGTCAAATAAAAAATAAAAACTTCAAATGGGCAATTTGAGAAAATATTCACACTTCTACCAAGGATGGCTTTTTGGAAATCTGAGGGCAAGGGGGAATTCTTTGATCTGGAAATCCCAAGGCACAGGGGTTCTTATGATTGTAATTCCCAAGGCATGTTTTCTTTTTTTTCAGATCTAGGATCTCCAACATGTGAAAGCACCAATGAACTGACAACACTGCTGACCAACATGGAAAGCAGGATACTGTACAAGACAAGCATTGATTGATCATACATGTATTTGCATTCATTTACAGAAGAAAAACGATAAAACATGGTTGTACATCAAGCTCCAGGGCCATAAAGTTGATGGATTTTTTGACAGATTAATAATTCCCAATGAGCATGCACGACAACGACCAGCCACATTTCTTTGCAAGCAAATGCAAAACATGGATGAACAGTGATACATATTTATAAAAAAAAGCTGTAATGGCATTTGATTGAGTGAATATCGTTTGTAATGTTGAAGGTACATTAGGCAGGATTTGCCTGTGGTATTCAAATTTCTAAAGTACATGTAATTAGGACAAAAAGACAATCTTCAGTAGTCTAGTCACAAACTAGTCACAAAATTGTGAGGGAGGAGGAGGAAGTTTCAGTCGCCAAACATTTAGTCATGAATGCATGCGATGGTGTCAGCCACAATTTCAAGCCATGCAGACATTTGTCTGACTGAAAATCTTCAAGCAAAACTTCTGGGAAGATGTAAGAGTAAAGCCTCTTTCATGGGAAGTCATAGGGGGTAAAACAAGGAATTCCAGAGGGTTTAAGCAAAATTGGGGAAGAGCATTTTGGAATGTCTGAAGTGGGGTTAAAATATGGAAGCCTTCCGTGGATGTGTATGAATATTTTCTGGAATCACCCAATCACTGTTATGAGTTGCAGCTGGTCACTTACTCGGTACTGGATCCTGGCTCGATAAGAAAACTGCCAGTTATTCTTGATAGCAAGTTTGCAGAAATACCAAGCTTTTTCGCTACAACATATGCTGGCAGGTAATGAAGTGACATGGCCTAAATAAACACATCAAAAAAAAAATCACACAATAGGTTCCTGTAATATCTTTCCCCATTGAGAATTTTTGTGAGTTGGGTCCTTCAAATATCCTTCCTAATTGGGAGGTTTTGTGAGTGCAAAAAATTTCCTAAAAGGCAGGTCTGGTGAAGAATGTTCCTCACATATCCATATCCAATTCAAATGTTCTGTGAGTTGGGTCTTTTCATCCTACATGAGAGGTTTTGTGAGTTGGAATCCTCTCATTCCTCTCATTGGCAACCAATGCAAATTTCATGGAAGAATTTAATAAATTTTCCATAAAAATCTAAGTCAAAAGCAGTGTAACATAAGTATTTGTTGATGTATTTAAATATTAGTTATAAGAAACAACCTACCTGATGTTGATCAATGACAGATGATATATCAGGTTCAGTTGGCACTTGAAGCTGAACTCTAACACGGGACTGCTTAACATCAATCTCTATCACTTCACCTGAAGCACCATAATATGGCGATGCTAACATGAAGCATTGACTTCCAATAGGAAAAAGGTCTTCAATGGTGTGAATGTTATCATCTTCATGACATTCATGGACATGGATGTCCTTTATATAAACAAACAAGAAATAATCAAGCTTAACACTGTTCAATAATAATGTGGCTAGTGAAAATAACCTTTCCACAAAATAAAAGAGAAACAATAGAAAAACCTTCAAAAAGCATGTAAACAGAAACAGAAAAAAATTAATAATTTAAATAGTACTCACTAACTAAAGCCATGCCCATACAAAACATTTGTGGCCTGACTGATTGAGATTGTGGCCTGATTCAGGTCATAATGTTATTTTTGTGGTAAGAACTGAGCAAGAGACAGCAAGACAAGGATTTTGTCTCCTAGTGTGACTGGATGAGACCACTGCCTGGCCTGTTTATTGTAAAGCCTATTTATGGCTTGAACTAGCATGATAGAGTACAAAACAAATTTATTCGCTTACGCGGCATTACTGAGACATTTGTCAGGCTGTTTTATCATTGTAATTATGGCTAACTTCGTTTTACAAACACATAAAATTCAGACATGACATTTGTCAGGCCTTGTTACATTGGCCATAATCTTGCTGATCAGCATGACACGTCCTCGTACCATAAAAGTATGCTAAATTAAAAAACTAAAATATAACAGGATCCTTCTTTTGCATCACAATATTCATTTCAACAAGCTTATTCTCTCCTGGGTTGCATTTTTGTTCAGTTTTCGGTTTTCACTAGGGGTCTCGCAGTGCTGACATTGCGTACAACGAAAAACTCCCAAGATATATCATGCTGTGCCACAAGTCTGCATCTACTCCAACATACCGTACAACGTGCTTCAAATTTCCTGTAATGTGAACTCCTTGGCATTTTCAGTTAGGCCCAAAAGTTACCAGCTAACTGTTTTGGGTGTTGATACTAGTAGAGACCAGTGAATGGGTAAAAACTGTTTGACAATTTTGTGACAACACAACTTGAAATCTGATCTTGAAGTCCTTTAAGATAATATGGGAAGTTCATTTTGATTGGTCCACTCTGAATAAACATATAAAGTTTTACACCATTGACATCAAGAAATAAGAACTCCACTGTTTCTTTGGAAGCGGGAAACCCTTGTGTCTTCATGTACTGTATTAGCGTCAGGAAAAGATCAACTCCTTCAAAATTCTCTCCATTTGCTAGAAACAATCTTGTTCAGTGTCTGTAAATAATGTTATTAGCAGCTTACTGTAACTTCAGTCTTTGCAATGTGCAATGGCAACATGTTTGTGCAGAAAGGGTTTTGATGTTCTTCAAGAGATAATTTTTAAAATGAAGTGATTTCACTGAAAACACGTGTTAATATGCAGCTAGTGTAATTTTACTACCACAAGAAATGGAAGGAGCCAAGCATTGCTTGAGGTGAGCATGCAACTTTAGCTAGATCCTTGTCAGAACTAGATTGGCACAAAGAAAAGTTTTATTAATATACAATTTGTTGCATGTATAAATGGCTACCAAGTAGAACTTCAATTGGTTAAGACTTGTATTTGATACAAGTAAATATATGAAATATCATATATTTGAACTGTGAAGAAAGATATGAAGACATGATTGATCATCGTATTTATGCACACAACTTAAGCAGTTGTGAAATAAAAGCATGAAAAAAAAATTCAGGCCTGAACGGGATTCGAGCTCATGACCTCTGCGATACTGGTGCAGTGCTCTACCAACTAAGCTATCAAGCCATCTGGGAGCTGGTCACTTCGTGAGTTCGTAATATACCCGTAGATTGTGAAGAATACAAGTGAATATCCAAAAAATCCATTTCCTTTACTTAAATTGTTGTAACAGTTACAAGTACATGAAACGTTCCCAGAGTGTGATTGCAATGCATGCTGGGAAGGGTCTCTTCACCTCACACACAAGAAAACAGTTCTCAATTTCCAAACTTCAAAGCCAGGAACGCTTGGTAAATGGGCCACAACTCATGAAATGATTTTTTTCTTGGGCAAGATCTGCTCTTGGACTTTGCTACCTGGATCGATCAGACTTTTAACGCCAATAACTTGATTATATCAGCTACATGCGAATTTCAGAACACATTTTGCTTCTTTAAAATGTGTTGATGACTTACGGGTTTATCAAGGCTTTATGATGCCTCTCAACCACCAGGCAGGCCGCAAAGGTACTTTAAAATAACACTTAAAATATTAGTTGACACAGCTCTAAAGCATCACGTCTCTTTTCTGTTCGATGACATTTCCTTTGACATTCAATCAAATCACATGTTGTGTTTCACAATAAACAATCTGTTCCCAGATTTCTGCTCAATATGCTATTATCCCTCAGAGTAATAGCCAGGCTTAAGCCCCCCAATCCAATCAAAAACCAGTATCTTGGCAGGGGGAAACTTCAACAACACACGCGATCTCGATCAGCTCTAAAACACGAACCCACAATACGGTCATGTGATACTGGTCACCAGATACCTTGTTTTGACAGCTATCAATAAGCCATAACATGAATGTCCAATATCAAAGATGTATCTATGGTAAAGGTGCTACTCTCATATTTTTCAAGATATTGGGCTTAGCTCACACATGAGTGTGGCATACGACATATGTGACCCTCTTTGGGAAAATGGACACTAACGCTTTTTCGTTAAACGGTCAAGAAAAACAGTTTTAAATGGATACTAAATGGCTAACTCAAGCGTTTAAATGGTTTCCATAACCGTTTAAACGGATAGCAAAAATTTTAAACAGTTGACCAAAGTCAGAAAACAGATAGCTTAAAGCGTTAGACAGTCAACCAAAAAAACAAACGGTTAGCTTGAACCGTTAAATGGTTGACCAAAGTCCAAAAACGGATAGCTTGAACCGTTAAACGGTTAACCAAAGTCCACAAACGGACAGCTTAAATGATTGAACAGTTAACCAAAGTTCACAAACGGACAGCTTAAACAGTTGAACGGTTGAGTCGGCGAGATCGTTTCAGGAAAAACTAGAGTCTTACAATGTTAAACAGATATCTTTGAATGCAACAAAGGAGCATAAAAACTGTAGATTGTTAAAGATACATTCTGCGAATGAAAAAAGTACTGTCGTATCTGATGAACTTTAGTCGGGTTACTTCGAAATTCATTTGTTTGCTCGCTTTCTCGTTTGTGCATTCTATTTCTGGGTAAACTTTTGCTGCTTTCGTGCAACTTTATGTTGATTCTCTGCCCTGACATTATTTTGTTGATTTAAGCGCAATTTACCAAGAACAGTTTCGCTGCCAATATCTCAACCTGAACGGCTAGTTCAAGAAACGCTAAAATAACAAAAACCGTAACCTCTGGAAGCAAATTATATGTAACGTCGTTGACAAGAAAATTTTTCAATACATGCGTTCAACAGGCGCAACTAACTTTTTATACTGTCACGAAACCTGTAATAATAACCATCGCAAATTGAGACTGCAGGTTTAATCACAATCTCCTTCTTTGTTCATTGTTGTTTCGGTTTGAAGTTGCACGAAACAAATTTGCATACGCAATGAACTGCAAATGCCATGACCTTGTCAGAAGCCGAGACGCGTCAGGGTCAAATAACGCAATACGCGAGAAATGATTTGCTTTCTAAAGAAATTTTGAAGTTTCAAGATTACAAATTTTGGGCCTTTTTGTTTCAACCATAGCTATCGAAACGGAATGCGCCACAATAAAAAACTTGACAGCAGTATCCGCATCCTTGCAGCTATTCGCCAGATTCCCGCTAGCTTAAATTCATAGCCCAGGCGCAAGATGTTTATCTTCTCCGGTTTAACACTGTGGCGTCGATCAAACGGTGAAAACTTAGAGAGGTTTAAAATAGCAGCCCAAACTTTGATGACATTTGCTGGTAAATTTTTTACCGAAGAAATGGACAGAAGAGTCACTATAATGTTGTTCAAATTGTAGTCAGTTTTGTATCCACCGGACGCGACAGCGATAAACCGGAGAAGATAAATGTCTCGCTCCTTTCTGGCTGTTACCTATGAACATTGCGTGACCATAAAACTTTCAAGGTGGGTCTGAGTTTTCGGGGTCTGAGTTTTTCGTGACACCCGGTATTAACAGGCTGTGCTAGCTCACTGCGGCTGAATTGCGCCGAACACATTCCGATAAATAGAAGATAGCATAAAGTCATTTCAACTTTATTTACACTACACTAAACGAAAGAAAACAATTTTGAAGTCTAAGCGACGTCTACCATGGTTACAAAATAGTCGCAAAATTAAGTGACAAACTTTAATTTCTTAATTTTCCCTTTCTCCGGCATGCTTACTTATGTGTTTACTAAGGCGACACTTAGAATTAATTTTGCCCTTGATTGATTTCCATGCTTTGTCCTTTTCCGTGGTAGATTCAAGGGGAAATCGGCTGAAAACTAGCACCTTTAACGCTTGAAGTTTTGTAACATCAAGCCGCCGTTTGTTGTGTGTTCCCTCAGTGTTGCTGTTACTCAGCTCTTCCAAGGTAAAAAAGAAAGGCAGAAGCTTAAGGGCACACCGGTGCCTCTCTTTTTCCTTCTCTAACACTTCTCGCACCCCTGTCGATTTGCTCGGCGTTACTAATGAGCAGATGACGTCTTCACCAACTTCTGTGTCGTCCTGAGAACTGGATGACGGTAGTGTCAGCATTTCAGGTGTTGTAGGCGCTAGTGGGGTTGAAGGCAGTGGTTCACTGTTCCATGGGGTCATTGCTGAGGGATGCCAAAGTCTTGTGGTCGATGGTCGGCAGGTTATCGTTCGGAGGAAGTGCATCAAAATTCATTACTGGATCAGTGAACTGGAAAGTAGGAAATATTTTCTCATTAGTTTCGGACCAATGGTGGAGCGACTACAGAATACAGGGCCACTTTGGTCCCCCTCATTAAAGGGACACTGTCACCATTTTTAGCATGAGTTTGGAAGTCTCAAAAACATATATCAATCTTTGGAAGCTGAACAATAATGGTTTTATTTTGTAGAGCAGCCCCGATAAATGATTAAAACCCATTCGGAAGTGAGGACAGCTAACAATGGCGAGGATGGAAACGGATTGTGATATGGATTTTTGAAAAAGCGTCAGGCTGTCAGTTTTTCAAAAGTTCAAGTTAGGCTCGAAAATCGTCGAAATTAAGTTGTTATTACATAAATTTAGGAACTATTTCATGAATTTATAACAGTTTTAAGCAAACATATCGTGACAGTGCCTCTTAAATGGAGCCATTTCTGAAGTAAACATGTAGGTTTTCAGTTGCCAGTCCAATTCAGTATGACCCGTTTGGGTGAGAAAGCAAAGATGCTCCATATCCAGATGCGATTCTTTTAAAAAATCCATTTTACGACAAGCTTACGCAAATCCCATGAAAGAACAACAACTTACCACTTTTTCTAATGAATCCAGGCGGTGCTCAATCTTGCTTAGTCGTAGGGACATGTCCTCCATTGCTGACAGTGTGTCCCCCAATGTCTCCATCATCTGTCGAAATATAATATGCATTAGTACCACAGATTGACTGCAATTCGGAGGCAATAGTACTGACCTTAAAGCATGCTTTCTGGCCACCAGTGATAGGGCCTCTCACTTTTTTAAACATCTGCAGAATTCTTCGTCTTCTGCAGATTATTTTTGTGTTTTAGATCACAAGTTTACCAGTTTTCAACTCAAAAGAGGCTATTCATATTCAGAGAGAACAACCCTCTTTGACTCAACAGTTACACCATGTCAATCTTAAGGCTGCTTTACATGGTAGGATTTGTCAGCCTGATGGCTTTGGAGCAGAAATCTTACCTGGATTTTGACAGCCGGTGAAGGACCGATTCATGGAAATGAAAATTGGTCCGATTCAAAAAATCTGTTGCAGTGCAACAGATTTTCTGAAGTCGGCCAGACACTCTGAAATGAAACCACCTCCTAAATAAAGGGCATGCGAACAAATTGTTAAAGGTACAGGTCGCATCTTAAAATCGGCTGTCAAAATAAAGATTAGCGCTCCGACGACAAATCGCACAGTGTAAACCGGCCATTAAACTATCTTTTTAATTCCCACACTTTCACGCTTCACTTCATTCCATTGTCATTGCTTTCTTAAAATTCATTTCTTGATATGTTTTTGAAAATGCAGTTTAACATTTGATCAGTGTGCTTACCTTGCAGAAGCTTTCCTTTACTTTATTATTCACAGCTTCCACAACAGAAACGTTGGCACACTGAAGACTGTTGAGTTGGCCTTTAAGGGTTGCACATTCAGCTTCCTTGGTGGCTAACTGCTGCTTTATTTCTTCCAAATCTTTGTTTGCGGTCTGCATGGTTTTTGCCTTCTTGTTGGCTCAATTTGATTCCCAGTCAGCCTCCCGCTTTTTCTGCTCCGCCAGAAACGCATCATACGGATCAACACTAGTCACTGGACTTTCCTGGGAATGAAGGCATTGTTATAAGACACAGTGAAATCCCCAATGTAAGACCCCACGAAGAAAATCAACCCAGGAAGAAGTTATTTCATGGGATGAGACCTTACGGTATTCATGCACGGTATGCCTTACAAAAGTAACTGGTCATTTCGAAGACACTTCCACAGCCTCCAACGCCTCCAACGCCTCCACCTTCTAAGTTAAGTGCCGTGCATGCGACATTAATAAGTGTGTATTGTTTTCAGTCATCTCAGTAATCCCAGCGTGAATAATAAAAGTGTGAGTTGTGCTTAACCAATTTTTGGTTCAGACTATTTTAAATGTCGAACGTTAAATTTCAATTCAGTAAAAATTATCAGTTTAACAGTGCGTTAAAAACAGGAATCGCATTCACGGGAAATAAGTTCCATCGAATCATTCCGTTAAAAAAATAAGGCTGGATACACCTGTCTCGGTCTGAATTTTCTGTTGATGATATAAACATCTTACACTGAAGTTCTTATTACTAATTTTACGTAACAGTTCAGAGTATGTGTAATATAAGAAGTTTGTGAACTGGCTATCAGAAGTTTGCGAACTGACCAAGAAACGACCATAATTTTTTACAAATGTGAGCACCTGTTGAAAACTCGATGCATTGCGATCTATCAGTCGCCATGGGTAAGACAAGATTAGATGTGGGTGCTCCAGGTCTCCTCAAAACACAGCCCAAATCAATTCTATTAGTGAAATATAATTCGCTTTGATTCAGCTAAGTTTTCTATTATGTAATGGACAATTAAATGGTGTTAAAGAGGAAAAAAAACTTTTTAGCCAAATCAGTCCAGCCTCATTACCTTGTAAGTGCAAATGAACGATAAGTACCTTATGAACACTTGAATCAACTTGAGTTTTCCCTGGCTGCTGGCGTGTTTTCTGCTTTTTGGCTGGTAAGTTGGACTGGTTGGAACTCGGGCTGGGTTCAGCGGCAGACACAAACTTCGATGACCACTCAATGTCTTTTTGATTGAAAACCTCTTCGCTATCTGTAACCAAGGACACAATAAGGGTTAGTTCACGCAGCAATAAATGTAAAAACTTAATGACCACACAAAATGTGCTTAAAATTGAAATTTTTGGTGTGATGTGTGAGGAGCTCATGCAAAAATTACTGAACAGAATCTTCATGTGTTGAGTGAACAGTTACCAATGGAAAGGTTGTAAGACTTACCATCCACAGCTACAATCTCTGCTTGTATCTTCTTGCCTTGCCAGTTGACTGTCACTGTGCTCCCTTCTTTGGATTGGAAGCTTTTATCTAAAATCAGCCTTGTGGGGGCGATACCAGTCATCATTTCTTGTGGAAAATACAGCAACGCTTTCGACAGCTGTTTATTAGTTTCTTTGCATAGTTGCCCAAGAGACATGTTTATCGAGTCTGCGACACGAGCATGGGCTACATTGAAACCGTTCCGATTGTTGCAAGTAACGAACCTAAGATGGGCACCCTTTTATATACAGCTCATTGAATAAACAGATTTTGCATTAATAAAGTTAATTACTGTAAGGTACGCCCACTGGGACTTGAGTTGAGATTTTTCCCGTCATTGATCTTTTGTCACACAAGCTTTAGAAGTTTTTTTTTGGTTTCTCTGGTGGAGTTTTGATATACCGCGGACTTGCTTTAGGCCGCTGCTTTCTGTCGCGCGCTTAAAATAAAGAAAATCGCTGTATTCTACGGACTATTCTGTGAACACTAATATGAATTTTATTCAGATACGTCCAGTACAACCCGAGTTATGCAGTTTTCCA
>Ga0126338_10001559_pt1 | contig 14991 bp, 4 predicted proteins | sample OrbCmetagenome_2_FD_92529 | JGI IMG/M metagenome (GOLD analysis project Ga0126338, IMG submission 92529) | Coral microbial communities from Petempiche,Puerto Morelos, Mexico - Orbicella C C metagenome | ecosystem: Host-associated > Invertebrates > Cnidaria > Coral | place: Petempiche,Puerto...
ATAAAGCTAAAATTAAAATTCTTCTACGTTTTCAATGAAAGGTGTAGTTTCACGTCTCTACGGCATGTAGAGATGTTTTTGAGATAATTGGGATATATAAAGCGATTTCACTCAAATGTATAGTTTCACCGTTTTACACAATGTGGTATATGAAACGGTGTTTTCTAGGCAATTTAAAGCTAAATAGTAAAAATGGACATTCATTCTTTTCCGTTGTATCTAAATGTATAGGTTTACCTTTTTGCAGGATCTCGCATCTAAAACTGTGTTTTTGAGGCAACTGGGAGAAAGGAGGCGAAAAGCGATATTTTTCGTGTTTTTTGACTAAAATGATTGGTGTGACGGGTTTAAAGCATGTGAAATCTAAATGTGTGTTTTTTAAGGCAATTTAAAGTTATGACGCAAAATTGTATCGTTTTGCCTGTTTACAGGATGTGGAAGCGAAAACTGTGTTTTAAAGACAACTTAAAGTTATGCAGCGAAAATGTAAATTTCCTGTGCAATCTCACTCAAATGTATAGCTTAACGTCTTTACTGTATGCGGTATCTAAAATTGTGCTTTTGAGCTAATTGGCAGGTGTAAAACAAAAATTGACATTTCTTGCGCGATTTGACTCACGTCTCTAAAACATGTGGAATCTAAATCTGTGTTTTACACCCAGTGTAAAATTACTTAGCGAAAATCGATATTTCTCGTGCTATTTTACTTAAATGTATAGTTTCACCTCAATTACAGCATGTATTATCTAAAACTCTTTTTTTAAGGAAATTGGGAGGTTTTTATGTTTAACGCGAATGGCCAGGTCCCCAAAAAAGGATGAGTGCAATGCCTCTGAGTTATACAACCTAATCCGTCACACAAGAACTGTCGGTCAAAAACGGGGTATACCAACACGTGAAAGTCACAGGGGGATGAAACCCCGTCCCTACAAACAAACAACATAGAAAGAAAGAAATGGGGAACGACTATGCAGAGCAGCGACGGTACTGGACTGCTCAAGAGAAGTAGCAACAGAGGTGAGCAAAAAGCGTGACGAAGACAAATCAGCAAAAAGAAGACGCGGACGAGCCAGGTACGGACGTGGCAGGAATCTTAGGGAAAACAGCAAGAGATCTAACAGGGGGATGGTGAAGACGCGGACTTGTTTTGACGGGGGTCAATTAAACATAACACGGATGTCCAATATGAAAGAAGTACGCTACAAACTAACGCTGCATGTTTCTGTTAACCTTTTAGCTGAAGTATAGCAACCATCTACTCTTGCGCGAGTCCGTGGTCACCACCGTTGTGCGTACGCGCCCAAGATCAATACCGCTAGCCATAATAACTATTAGAAAATCAATTTATAGGATCCCTTCACATTTCTATATGGGTATGATGCTTCCTTTTGCGCCCCTTGGGGCCGCCAGAGCTCCACTACAACTCCTAAACTTTCTCCCACGGGTTGACAGGTGGTTACTACTGAAAGTTTTGGTGTGAGTGTACGACCTAGAACCCTGAAAACCTCAACCATAAATCTGCGACTTTTCATACGGTATCCTCCTCTTTCAGACCTGAGCCAAAAGTGGAAACCCAAAGAATTGTAAGGCTATGACATTAGTAAACGGCTCTAATATATGACCGCCGCTAACAAGAACTGGCTCCATCAGTATAAACATTTGAGAAGGGCTTTAAAGTTGCCAATGTTACTACGGAAATAACTGGTTCGTTGCAAATGGATTCTTCAGGTAAGGTTATACTTTCACTTATACTTATATTGAGGTTGTCTTACTACTTAAAGGGACACAGTCAGCTCTGGGACCGTGCTAACATGCACATTGGATTTCTGACTTTGAAAAGAGTCCACCTGAAGCAGAAATCAAAGTACATCTAGAAATCCGCTATAATCCTCGCAGTGTTTGGCTTGATTTTCAATCGTTTACTGAAAAGTATGCTTTTGCTAATCTTATGATATTATTTTTATTATATTTGGTTAAAAGCAGTGTGGGTTCCGTCTCGATGATATGCTAATAAGCTATGAAATGGTTACCTGATGCACATGTGCTCCAGCTGACTGTGTGCCTTTAACCATATTTTGCACATCAGTTTAGTTGAACATTTGCAAAAATACCGACAATTTCTCTGGAGTATAAATCTTTTATGTGCTTCATTGATCCTTCATTTCAATATAACGCGAAACTTCGCCCAGTAAAATCCGTACAATTTACTACGTTGAAAAATATCACAAATCTTTGCTAACCAATTAAAGATTAGCAAAAAAGTTTACCTTGCCTAGAGCTAGTAAAAACTGGTAATTCAAAAGCAAGATAGGAAAATGTACGTCCTGAAATATCTGCGTAATTGGAAGAAATTCAGTTTTAAAAAAGGAACTCCTCATCACCTCACTTGCCGTGCTACAGTGCATCAAGACATGAGGACCGCGTTTAGTTTCCATTAAGCCAAAGATTCCGGAAATCTCGTTTTAAAGTCAAATGAAAACGGTCCAATTATGGTTCTTTCGACCAAAATATTCGGCACCAACTCTGGACGTGATCCACTTATTTCGGTCGGAGCGGTAGGACCGAATTTGCCGTTCCAATTTTTACAAATCGGTTCATTGCCACACTTCTCTTCACTTATGTAGATAATTTTTTGGGGGGGGTTGGAATCTTTCGAGGCTCCGAAAAAGAGACTCGCGGCTCGATGCTCGAGGCTAGGGCTCGCAGACTCGCAAAATAGCCTCACCTAGTGAGAAAAATGTTCGTTAGAGAAGTTGAATCATTCTCAAAGATAGATGATGATATTGGAAGGGTAGAGATATTGCAACTGGACATAAATGTCGTCGAACGAAGGAAAACAGAAGAAAACGGTCGTTCGCATTGAACCCTCTAATAGCCGGGTCGGATTTTGTGCTTTCTAAGTATCCGTCGAGCAAATATTTCCAATGTTTGCTAATGCTTTAAAGAATTAAATTCTTACATGTTGTCCCTCTAAGCGGGAAGAGACACATTGAACCCTGGGACTGGATGGTGCAATCTCATGAGGTCCGTACATGGAAAATGATGGGATAGAACCTACATGACACCTGTTTGATCTACTTCAGTCAAGTGAGAACATCGCAAGGCTACATATCTGTTTCAAGGAACCCCTTGCTCCCCTTTTGCTACTATTCTGTTTGGAACAAAACCAATTTGCTCTAAACGCATGCGCAGATTAGTTAGCGTTCGTGTCTTTTATATATAAGGCACAGCATACATTGCATAAGGTATCACACAAATGTTGATAGGGTTTCCTTATGATAGAGCCTAACATGGAAGACGCAGACGTTCTAGCATCGTAAAAGCAATATATGTCTTGGCCACTCTCTTCGCGAATACTTCAACACACTGTGTCTCTAACGGACGCCAATGTTCGGAATGACTTTAATCTCGGATTTAGTGACGCTAATAAACCGCATATGGTTTTCAAAACTATGTTTTCTAATGAGTTAAAATGTATCGAGGGAAAATCGACATTTCTTTTGCGATTTTACTTAAATGTATACTTTCACCAGTTTAATCTAAAACTGTGTTTCAGAGCAGATTTAGAGTGCGCAGGCAAAAATTGAAATTTGCCCTTTAATTTTACTCAAATGTAGGTATAAAGTCAGGAGGTATGAAGCGAAAATTGATATTTCTCGCACGATTTTACTCAAATGTGTAATTTATTGTGTCTACAGCATGTAAAACTTAAACTGTGTTTTTGACGATGTTTAAAGTTATGATGTGAAAATGAAAATTTCTCGTGCGAGTTTACTTAGATGAATAGTTTTAATCTTTACGGCATTTAAACTCTGAAATCGTCTTTATGAGGTAAATGGCAGAAAGAAAGCGAAAACCGAGATGTCTCGTGCGATTTGACTTAAAAGTTTACTTTCAAGTGTCTAGGGCATGTGCTATAAAGGAAAAATTAACATTTTTTGTGGATTGGACGTTGACCTCTTTACAGCCTTAGGAATCTAAAAGCGTGTTTTTGAGGTAGTTGGGATATTTACAAGGCAGGATGGTCAAATATTTGCATTTTTAACGTACTTTCAAAAGCTTTCACGTCGCTAAATATCATCTGCCCAAAGAAATGTTTAGAGGAATCTGAAGACCATCCATCTGCGATTCGACCACCAGAAATCTAATTTATGTAAAGGTTTCGCACATGGTTAAAATTAATTATTTTTCCGCAAATGAAATATATCTCTTCGAAATTTAATTATTTTGCACCTAACAAAAACCGCTACATTCCCTAAAATCAACCCAGTACAAAATTAAATATTGAACAAAAATATTTGAGAATTTTAAAGACGAAAAAATAATGTAGCTTTGCATGGAAGGCTCCCAAACTTTTTTAATAAAATGGCGCATCAAATGACGATTTTAAAGGAATTTGGTAATTTACATATTGCTTTCAAATAAACGGAAATTTTGCCAAAAAAACTTATCTAGTAGTTTCTGTCATTCCCTAACCTATCTAACGTAAAAATATGAGCGAAATCTAATCTTCGACCCCTGCCAAGTTATTTTACATATTTATCGACAGGAACTCTTAAAACGTCAGAATATACATGTGAGTGAAATCGCACGGCAAATGTTGAATTTTGCTTAGTAATTTTAAATAGCCTTTAACACAGAGTTTTAGAGTACATGTTGCGGAGACGTAAAACTATATATTTGAGCGATATCGCGCAAGAAGTGCGATTATCTCTTTATTCCTGCCAATTGCCTCAAAAACACAGATTTAGATTCCACATGCTGTAAAGAGGTAAAGCTATACATTTGAGTAAAATCGCAAAGGAAATGTGTCTTATCGCTGCATACCTTCCAATTGTCTTAAAAAACAAAGTTTTAGATTCCACATGCTGTAGAAACATCAAAGTAAACATGTAAATAAAATCGCACGTAAAATGTCTTTTTTCGTGTGAAAACTTTAAATATCCTATCCTAATAGTTTAAAATTCCACATTTTCTAGCGAAGTGAAACTCTTCATTCAAGTTAAATGCCCACAAGAAATGTCCATTTTCGCTTCATACCTGCCAGTTGCCTCAAAAAGACAGTTTTAGATTTCATATGCTGTAAAGAGGTAAAACTATACATTTGAGTAAAATCACATCAGAAATTTTTATTTTTACTTCATAACTTTAATTAATTTAATGGAACAGAAATGTCCATTTCCACTTTATAACTTGAAATGTCAAAAACACAGTTTTAGATTTAACATTCTTTAAATACCTAAAACTATACATCTGAGTGAAATCGAACAAAAAATGTCCCTTTTCGATTCATAAGTTTAAATTGCCTTAAAATAACACAGGTTTAGATTCCAGATATCTTTTTCGCTTCATAACTTTAAATTTTCCAATTTAAGTAACTGGAAAGAAGAAGCCTGTAAAAAAAATAAGGGCTTCAACGGGATTCGAACCCATGACCTCTGCGTTACCAGTGCGATGCTCTACCAATTGAGCTATGAAGCCACACATTGGGAGCGAGGTCAATTAATTGAGTTCATATCTTCCCGTGAGTGAAATGATGTGAAGTATATACGAAATAATTAATATTTGAACTGCGGTAGTAGATGTTAGGTTTTTTATGCTTTTAAATATTGGCAAATTTTTCCCGTACAATTTAACGGAAATTGCACGAGTAACGTCGAGTTTCGCTTAATAATATTAAATTGTCTGAAAAACAAGTTACCCCCAGAAACTCCCCAGAACACTCCGAAACAGCTATCTCTAATATCGGGTTAATCATGGCCTGAAAATTAAATATTTCGTAATTATAATAATCAGAGTTTAGAACTCAATTACACCTAATTTACGATTTTATTGATTTTAGAATCAGAAAAACAGGTTTGCTGCAAAGCATGCTACTTCTCTTTAATTTCCATATGCTTTTGAGTGGTGAAACTATATATTTGAGTGAAATAACACGAGAAATGTCAAATTCTTTACTTTATTACTTTACAATGCTATAAATCGCAGTTTCAGATACCTCATGCCGTTTTACCTCTCAGTAAAATCGTACGAGTAATGTCGATTTTTGCTTCATACCTTTAAATTGCCTTAGCTTGACCCTGCATGCTGTAGAGACGTGAAACTGGAGTTTGAAACCTGCAAAGTTGTTTATAGTGTTCATTAGGATCTAGTCTGATCAGCTCCCGTCTGATAAGTTTCGCTTCATAAACAGAATGTGAAATAAGAGTCAATAAATCCAAAGTAAACAGGAGGAAACATGATACATCTTCCTTCCTGATAGTTTGAGGTTTACTTTTTAAAGCTAAGAGTTGGTCTCTCAAACTAATGATTGGATGCATGCTCTTGAGCTACTTTCGATCTTGTGGATTTTTAAATCTCTTGATTTTGAGCTGGATTTCATTTTCGGGCAAATTTCAGGGCTGACTCTTGTACTTACTTTTACAATTCTGAGGTCTGTTGTATTTCCCCGGCTTTTCTTTAGCGTTGTCCTCAGACAACATCGTTTTGACCATTTATCAACAAGATTTGTTAACTGTGAACTAACAGCTCCTTCCGGGTTATAAATCTTTGACAGTGATGCGAGAACATTGTCCTCATCTTCTGCTGGTTTTTCTGGCGTCTTGTCCTGAGTCACTGACAGGCTTTTCGTACGCCTCGTCCACGTCGACTGACTCGATCTCGTCATCAATCTCGAGCTATTCAGCATCTGATTCGCTGAGCTCATCAGCATATGATTCGGTGAGCTCATCAGCATCTGATTCGGTGAGCTCTTCTCTTTTCCTCTTCCAAGATGTTACTGCTCCCAGAGGAATACACAAATTCTTTAACAGTCGATACCATATCTGTAATCGCACTCCCAAACGAGGCTAGAGATGCTGTTTTTTGTTCTTGGAGTGTTTTAAGCCCCTAATGACCGCCTCATGTTGAGTGTACACATAAGTACGTGGTTTGCAAGTAGCACAAACGTACGGCAACGTGGCCTTTCGTTTGGAACTGCTCCCTTTTGAAACCTGTTGTTTGGTACAGTTTTTCCGTTTTCAGCTCACCCAGTGGTTCAAGCGATTTAGTAGAGGTTAAATCTTCCAAATCTTCCAAACGAAAAACGTTGTCTTCGTTCTCATCTGCAATTTTGAACCCTTGCCGTGGAGTCGAACGAAGGAAAACAAGAAGGAAATCGTGCTTTTCTGTAAACCCTGTAATAGCGGAGGTCAGATTTTGTGCTGTCTAATTGTCCGTCCAGCAAAAATTGGTACATAAAATTCTTGCATTAGATGGTGCAATCTGATGACATGCCTACACTGAGGATGATGGGATAGAACCTACGTTAAACCTGTCCGATCTACCTAAGTTAGCTTTCGCAAAGATAGACATTTGTTTCACGTAACCCATTGTTCTCTTTGTGGTACTTTTCTCGTTGGAAAAAAACCAATTTGCTCTAAATGCATGCGCAGATTACTTAGCGTTTGTGTCTTCTATATATAAGGTCGAGGATACGTTGCATAGGGGATTACAGACGGATGTTTAATGGGTTTCCTTATTTCCTTATCATGCATTCTAGCATCGTGAAAGCAAAATATGTCTTGACCACTCTCTTGGTGAATACTTCAACACAAAACCACTGTGTTTCTAACGGACAGTAATGTTCGCAATGACTCTAATCGTGGATTGAGAAACGCTAATAAACCACATATGGTATCTAAAACTATGTTTTCGAAGCAGTTGGAAGCTATTTAGGGAAAATCAACATTTTTTATGTTTAATGCGAATGGCCAGGCTCGAGAAAAAAGGGTGAGTGCAATGCCTCTTAGTTATTCAAACTAATCCGTCATACAACGGAATCTAAAACTGTATTTTCAAGGCAATTTAAAGTTATAAAGCGAAAATCAAAATTTCTCTTTCCATTTTGCTCAAAGATATAGGTTCACGTCTTTAAAGCATGGGGAATCTAAAACTATGTGTTTCAAGGAAATTTGGAGTTATAAAACCAAAATTAACAGTTCTCGTCCGATTTCACTCAAATGTATAGTTTCACATCTTAACAGCATGTGGCATCTAAAGCTTTATTTTTGAGGCAATTTAAAGTTATGAAACGAAAATGGATATTTCTTGTGCGCTCTCACTCAAATGCATAGTTTGACGTCTTTACAGTATATGGTATCTAAAACTGTGTTTTTAAGGAAGTTGTTAGTATTAGGCCAAAATCTACATTTCTTGTTAAAATTCAAATGTATAGTTTTACATTTCTACAACATGTAAAATCTAAAACTTTTGTTTAGAGGCAATTTAAAGTTTCAGCTCTTTAGAGCACCTAAAATGTAAAACTGTGTTTCAGAGCCAATTTAAAATGCGCAAGCAAAAATCGACATTTCTTGTTGAATTTTACTTAAATCTAGGTATGAAGCGAAATTGAGATTTCTCGCGCGATTTCACTCAAATGTGTATTTTTACGTGTCAACGTCTCTCTATGTGGAATTTAAACTGTGCTTTTGAGGCAATTTAAAGTTATAAAGTGAAAATGGACACAGCGTGCGAGTTTACTCAATATATAGTTTCACCTCTTTACAGCATGTGAAATCTAAAACTGTCTTTTTGAGGTAATTGGGAGAAAATGAAGTGAAAATGGACATTTCTCGTGCGATTCCACTCAGATGTATAGTTTTAGGTGTGTTAAGAATGAATCTAAAACTGTGTTTTATAGGGAATTTCAAGTTATAAAGTGGAAATATGATATTTCTCGTGCGAGTTTTTTTAAAGTATACTTTCACCTCTTTACAGCGTGTGCAATGTAAAACTATCTTTTTGACTTAATTGCGAGAAATGAAGCGAAAATCCACATTTCTCATTCGATTACATTTAAATGTATAGTTTCACGTCTCTAGAGAATGTGGAATCTAAAACTATGTTTAAAGTTATAAAGCAAAAATAGACATATAACGTGCGATTTGAATCAAATGTATACTTTTACGTCTCTACAGCATGTGGAATCTAAAACTATGTTTTTTAAGGTAATTGTGAGCTATGAAGCAGAAATGATTATTTTTTGCGCGATTTCTTTGAAATGTATAGTTTTACCTTTTTACCGCCTGTGAAATCAAAAAACTGAGTTTTTTAGGCAATTGGTAGGGAAAAAGCGGAAAATGACATTTTTCCTACGATTTCACTCACTGGTATCTATCTATCTAGTCATGAAGCGAAAATGGAAATTTCTTGTGCGATTTCACTTAAATGTATAGTTCGCCTTTTGAAGAGAATGTGGAATCTAAAACTGTGTTTTTTAAGGCAATTTAAAGTTAGGAAGCGAAAATAGACATTAAACGTCCGATTTATCTCAAATGTGTTCTTTCCCCTCTTTACATTATTGTGAATTTTAAACAGCGTTTTTTAAGGCAATTTAAAGTTGTGAAGCGAAAAATGACATTAAACGTCCGATTTCACGCAAGTGGGTACTTTCCTCTCCTTACTGCGTGTGGAATCTTAAGCTGAGTGTTTAAGGCCTAAGTTATAAAGTGCAAATGGACATTTTCCTCCGCTTTTAATCAAAGATGCAGTTCAAACTTTTTACCGCATGTGGAATATAGAACTATGTTTGTAAGGGAATTTAAAAATGTGAAGCGAAAACGAATATTTTGGCATATATTTTTGAGTCCACTCGCTCAGCAATTGTTACGTTAAAGTACCAGGAGGCGTAATCACTTCTCTCCAACCGGGAAAGCCTTGTTTCCTTGCATTGGTGTCTGGCCTATATATAGTTTCACGTCTCTACATCATGCGGAGTTAAAAACTGCGTTTCCAAGGCAATTTTAAGTTAGAAGCAAAAATCGATATTACTTGCACGCGTTTAATGAGATGTATAACAGCATGCGGAATCTGAAACTGCGATTTGAAGTATAGTAAAGTTATACGTAAAAACTGACATTTATTCTCCGATTTCACTCAAATGTGTAGTTTGATCTGTTTAGAGCATGTGGAAATCAAACCTAATTAGGATGCTTTGCAGCCAATCTCTTTTCCTATTCTAAAATCAAAAAAATCGTAAATAAGGTGAAACTGAGTTCTAAACTCTGATTATTATAATAAAGAAATATTTAATAATCAGGCGATGATTAACCCGATATTAAACATAGCAGTTCAAAAATCAGAACCCTGAAACTTGAAATCACAGTTCAGAAACAGTGAATTTTTTCCTTCAAATCTCAACATTGATATTCTTAGAATACAAAATTCACTGTTCCTGCAGGACCAGTTATTAAGTGTTTCATGTGCGCATTGAGAAGAACCTTTTGTCGGGTCTCTCTAATACCCGTAACAGACTCAGTTTTAGATTTCACATGCTGTAAAGAGGTGAAACTATACATTTAAGTAAAATCGCACAAGAAATTTCACTTCATAACTTTGAATTGCCTCAAAAACACAGTTTTAGGTTGCACATGCTGTAGAAAAATTAAAGTAAACATTTGAGTGAAATCGCACGACAAATTTTTCTTTTCGCTTCATGACCTTAAATTGCTTTAAAAACAATGTTTTAAATGCCAGATGCAATAAAAAGTTAAAACTATACATTTGCGTGAAATTGCACGACAAATGTTAATTTCGTTTAATATCTTTAAATTGCCTTTGAAACACGGTTTTAGATTTTATATGTTGTAGAGACGTAAAACTACACATTTGAATGATATCGCACGAGAATTGTCCATTTTCTCTTTATATCTGCCAATTGCCTCAAAAACACAGTTTTAGTTTCCACATGCTGTAAAGAAGTAAAACTATACATTTGAGGGAAACGCACGAGAAAAGTCCATTTTCGCTGCATACCTTCCAATTGATTTAAAAAACAGAGTTAAAGATTTAACGTGCTCTAGCAACATGAAAGTACACATTTGAGTAAAAAGAGCTGAAATTGTACATTTAAGTAAAATCGCACGAGAAATGTCTATGTCCACTTTATAACTTCAAATTGCTTCAAAAACACAGTATTTTTTGACAACATTTTTTAGAGACCTAAAACTATAAATCCATATGCATTTTTGCTTTATACCTGCCAGTTGCTAACACATGCTGTAAAGAGGTGAAAGTACGCATTTGAGTGAAATCGCAGGAGAAATGTCCATTTTCGCTTCATGACCTTAAATTGCCTCAAAAACACACTTTAGATTCCAGATGCCGCAAAGAAAGTAAAACTATACATTTGAGTAAAATCACATCAGAAATTTTTATTTTTACTTCATAACTTTAAATTGCCTGAAAAACACTGTTTCAGATTCGACATGCTGGAGAGACGTTAAAATACACTTTTGAGAAATGTCAATCTTCGCCTAATAACTTTAAAATATCTTACAAAACACAGTTTTTGATTTCGCAAACTGTTACTAAGTGAAACTATACATTTGAGTAAAATCGCATAAAAAATGTTCATTTTTGCTTTACACCTCCCAATTGTTTGAGAAACAGAGTTTCAGATTCCCCATGCTGTAGATACGTGAAAGTACACATCCAAATGACATAGCGCTTGAAATGTTTACTTTCGCTTTATGACTTTAAATTGCGTAAAAAAACACAGTTTTAGATATCATATGATGTAAACAGGTAAAACTATACATTAAAGTGAAATCGCACGAGAAATGTGGATTTTCGTTTCATTTCTCCCAATTACCTTAAAAAACACACTTTTAGATTTTACATGCTATAAAGAGATGAAACTATACACTTAAGTAAAATCGGATAAGAAATATACATTTCCACTTTATAACTTCAAATTCCCAAAAAAAACACAGTTTTAGATTCAACATTCTTTGGAGGTTTAAAACTATACGTCTGAGTGAAATCGCACAAGAAATGTCCAATTCCACTTAATAACTTTAAATTCCTTAAAAAACACAGTTTTAGATTCCAGATGCTGTAAAGAAGTGAACCTATACATTTAAGTAAAATCACACGGCAAGTATCGAATTTCGCTCAATAGCTTTAAATTTCCTCAAAAAGAGTTTTAGATTCCACATGCTGTAAAGAGATAAAACTATAAATTTTAGTGAAATCAAAGAGAAATGTCCATCTTTGCTACACTACCTTCCAATTGCCTTAAAAACAGAGTTTTAGATTCCACATGCTGTAGAGACATGAAACTATACATTTGAGTGAAATCGCTCGTGAAATGTGTTTTTTCGCTTTGTAATTTTAAATATCCTTAAAAAACAGTTTTAAATTCCACATTCTCTACAGACGTGAAACTATACATTTAACTGAAATTGCACGAAAAAAATGTCCATTTTGGCTTTATACGTCCCAATTACCTCAAAAACACAGTTTTAGATTCCAAATGCTGTAGAAACGTGAACGTATACATTTGAATGTAATCGCGCGAAAAATGTCGAGTTTTGCTTCATAACTTTAAATTCCCAAAAAACACAGTTTTTGATTCCACATGCGCTAGAGACGTGAAACTATACATTTAAGTCAAATGGCACGAGATATATCGGTTTTACCCACATTTCTCCCGATGGAAATCGCACAAGAAATGTTGGGTTTTACTAAATAGCTTCCAACTGCTTCGAAAACATAGTTTTAGATACCATATACCATATTGGTTATGTTCAAAAGACAATAGTAGCAAAAGGAGAGGAAGGGATTACCTGAAACAGATATGTACCCTTCTTGCGATGTTCTCACCTAACTGAAGTAGATCGCACAGGTTTCATGTAGGTTCTATCCCATCATGCTCAGTGTAGGCATCTAATGAGATTGCACCATCCAATCCCAGAATTCAATATATGTCCTTTCCCGCTTAGAGAGAAAACGTGTAGGAATTTAATTCTTTGACGGACACTTCGAAAGCACAAAATCTCATCTCGGCTATCACAGGGTTCACAGAAAACCACGGTTTTCGTCTTCTTTTCCTTCGTTCGACTACATACCCACGATGTTTTGTACGGCGCCACGCCAGTGCTTCAAATTGGCAGATGAAAACGGAGACAACGTTTTTCGTTCGCAAAATTTGGAGGATTTAACCTCTGCCTCTTGACCCACTGGATGAGCTGCAGAGGAAAAAACTATACCAAAAAGGAGGTTTAAAAAGGGAGCAATTCCAACGAAAAGACACGTTGCCGAACGTTTCTGTTACTTGCAGACCACGTGTTCATTCGCACACTCAACATGAGGCGGTCATGGAGGGCCTCTAAACACTCCAAGCACAACAACAACATCTCTAGCCTCGTTAGGGACAGTGATTACCGATATGGTATTGACTGTGAAAGAAGTTGTGCAGTCCTCTGGGAGCGCTACATCCCGGAAGAAGAAAAGATAAGCTCAACGAATCAGATGCTGATGAGCTCGAGACTGATGACGAGCTCGAATCAGTCGAGGTGGACTAGGCGTACGAACAGCTTCTCAGTTACTCAGGACAAGACGCCGGAAAAGCCAGCAGATGAGGACAATGTTCTCGCAGCACTGTCAAAGATTTATGACTCGGAAGGAGCTGTGAGTGATCCAGCTAGTTCACAGTTACCAATCTTGTTGACAAAATGGTCAAAACGATGTCGTCCGACGACAACGCTAAAGAAAAGCTGGGGAAATACAACAGACCTCAGAATTGTGGAAAGTTAGTAAGTACAAGAGTCACCTCTGAAATTTGCACTAAAATGAGATCCAGATCAAAATCAAGAGATTTAAAAATGCAAAAGATCGAAAGTAGCATGCTCACGAGCATGGATCCGATCATTAGTTTGACACATAAACTCTTGGCTTTGAAAAGTAAATCTCAAAATATCAGCAAGGGAGATGTATCATGTTTCCTCCTGTTTACTTTGGATTTATTGACTCTTATTTCGCATTCTATTTATGAAACGAACCTTATCAGACGGGAGCTCATCAGACCAGATCTTAAGAGTCACTGACCACAAATATCGAGAATGGCTGGCCAGGTTCGAAAAATCGAAAATCCTGAAACTTTGCGTGAAGAACGCTTCTAGGCAGCTACTTTCGAAAAAGTTATTCCGATTGTCTTAGAATTTAAAGTAGTGGAGAAATTCGCAAAGACCGAAACTATAGCTTCTATCCTCATTAAATATGCCAAAAATATCTGCAAAAATGACGAATTTCTAGGAATTCGCATTAAAACAATTTACAAAACTAGAACACGGGGTAAACGTAGCATAAGAGCTCAATCTTTCTTCTATCTAACAATAGCAAGTTTCAAATTTTTGATGGGTTTCGTCGACCGTCGAAGAATTACCTTTTCAGGCTCCTATGGAAACGGCAAAAATTGCGTAGTTTTACGGGCTTAAAACGCATCTTGGTATGTCCGATATGGAACTAAAACAAGTACTGTGGAAGAGAGTGTCGTTTCTACTATAAAAATATGGAAAAAAATTTCTGGGCAATTAAGGTTCACACAGGTAAAATGCAAAAGTTCGCGACACTCTCTTCTCAAATTTGCATAATGGGGTATGTTCAAAAAACTCTATTGTTGAGTACTCTAGTCTGTTTTTGTTCCATTTGTGGGCCATGATTTGTGAGAAATATACAAAACGAGAGTTGATCCATGTCGTTATTACAACATCGTTTCATTATTTCACACAAGGTACATAAAACTATAGAGAAAACCCAAAATATAAGTTAAAAACGCTACATGTATTACGTGACTGTCGTCACGTAATATATATTTTCAGTTAGCTCCAAGTAATTGGAATTCCTAGATTATTGAGGTTTAGACACTTGCTTATAATGGAGGCAAATAGGGTTTTGTCTTTCCCGACTATACACACTTGATTCGTCTGCAAATATTCGAAAAGACACTAGTCTTTTTAAGTATATTTTAACCTTATGTCTCGATTTTGATCTTAATGGAAAACCAATTAAATAAATGCACTAAATGAAACGAAGAGGTTTTATTAACGTGATCCAGCTAGACCACGGAAGCAGGTTTTCTTGAAAAATAGAGTTATACTGTTTGAAAACTATCCTGCGATCTGACCTCGGTTGGAATTCAGCCGAGTCCTATTTCTTCATGTGTACCTC
>Ga0126338_10001560_pt1 | contig 14988 bp, 10 predicted proteins | sample OrbCmetagenome_2_FD_92529 | JGI IMG/M metagenome (GOLD analysis project Ga0126338, IMG submission 92529) | Coral microbial communities from Petempiche,Puerto Morelos, Mexico - Orbicella C C metagenome | ecosystem: Host-associated > Invertebrates > Cnidaria > Coral | place: Petempiche,Puerto...
AAGATCTGTTGCTGCGTGCTACTCAATAGCTTTTAGTAAAAAAAAAGAAATAAAAAAAAGAAAAAAAAAAAAAAAAAAAATAAAAAAAAGGCAAAAAATTTTATGCCAATTTAACCCTATTTTTATTTAAAGGGTTTAAAAAATTTTTTTTTTTTTTTTTTGGTTTTTGCCCCGGGGGGGGGGGGGGGGTCACTGCCATATATGGGCTACATAGGTATGTGCCACTGTGAAGGGTATGGTTTTCAAGCAGTTTACTCTAGGTTAGTCTATATAAATCAAGGCGTTTGGGTCTAGAATAGGGTATCATTTTTCCCAAAACTGACTAGTTGGTTGAAGATTTTACCTAGGCTAAGGAAACCAGGAATTGCCACTCAAAAATATAAAAAAATCAAATCGGCAAGTTTAAATTTACGCAAATCAGCCTCGATAGTGTCGATAGATGGGGGGATTTTGGGAGTTTACTCTAGTATAGGGTAGCAAAATTCAGCTGAACTAGCTCTGACATACACCTGTAGGCTAAGGGTTCCAGGGTCTCAGCGGCACATCCCCACCCAGAAATTCCCAAAGTACCCCGCCCCGGGGATTTGACTGCAGTGCTTTGGTGTGGAACTCGACTTCTTTTGGGTTTCATAAAAGTTCCTCTAGATTTTCTAGTTTCCTAAAAGTAACGTCAATTTAAAATATCTTCCTTTAGTTGAGTGTTTTCTACAAAGAAGAAGAAAAGAAAAACAGAACTTGATATTTTTTACTTCGCGGATAATTATAAGAAATTAAAAGCACATCTAATGAAGAATCTCGAGATCTTAAAAAGTTCTTTCTTTTCTTTCCGTTTTGTTAGCACGCACATGTTTTGACAAGTTTTTATCACTCCTAAATGTTGTGTGGGTAAATAAAGGATTGTGTTGTATTGTATTGTTCTATTATTGTTTGTGGTATAACTCTCCTTCCTAGTTATCTTGTTGTCTTATCATAGTCTCAACAAATATATCTGTAATACTACGACATCAGAGTTCTTTGGCTTGTTGCACAAAGAGAAATTAAGTCTGTGTTTATTATCTGATTTTTTTCCTTTATATGTTATAGAAAAAGACCAAAGGAGAAGAAGTACTAGTAAAGGTCTTTCAACATCTCAATGTGCTGGAGAAAGACTACTTTGGACTGCGATATATTGACCGTAACAGCCAGTCGGTATGTCAGTGTTATTTGTAATGAAATTCTCTTCAAATTAAATAGCCTTGGTCAAGTTATAAGCTATATAATATTAGGGTGCTTAAAATTGATCATCATCATCATCATTGTTCTAATGCTCAAGACTTTAAGATTAGAGGTACAAGTCAATTAATTGATTTTTGTTGATCTCAGTATCAAAGAGCATAGTCATCACCTTTCATGATCATGCCTGTTCCATTTAGGATATTGCTAAAAATATTAATGGTGATCCATCAGGACTGTTGTTTTATTGCAAGAGAAGTAACTATTTTTTTTAACTTGTTTTAGCGATGGTTAGATCCCTTGAAACCTGTGGTGAAACAGTTGACAGGTAAGCATGGCATTACAGTTGCTTGTGTTGCTTAATCTTTAATTTTTCTGAAAGAGTTTACATGACTTTGTATTCTGCACTTCACTGCACATGGTTTGATTCATTATAAGGCTCATATGATAGGTATCCTAAGTCAACTCAAACCTCTGTTGGCAATCAGGACCCAGTGCATGTAGGTGAAAGTATGGACTGAATAACACTATGTTCCAGATAAATCACTCTCTAGTGGATAGCATAGTGTCTTGTTAAGAGTTATCTTCTTGATAGTGACATATCTGGTAGATGGTATTCACTCACTCTTTGAATAACTGGGCCCAGGAGTACATAATGGTATCGCCTAATCAGTTATTGAGACTTGTGGTATTTGAGAGAACATTTTAAGTCCTGAAGATCAATAGAGAAGAGAGAGACATGATGAGTCTCTTGTCCAAAACCACAACACAGTAACGCCATGTAGTGCTCAAGTCGGGACCACTCCTTTTGGGTCCACTCCAACATGCTAATACGAAGCCACACTAATCCCCCTAGTTAATCTGAAATTGGAAATTGAATTTAATGGGTTTTCCACTATACATGATTATATATGTAAGGGGAACCCTGGAAATTAATGTTTGGCCTATGGATACCCTATGATAGTAAACCAGCTGAAGAAAGTCATAATGCCATAGAAACTAAAGATCAGTTACCTGTCTTTGTGGGTTAAATATGGGGAGACATGTACTCCAGACTGAACAATTCAGCTTCAAGCCTTGACCAAGGTCATTGTTTTTAGTTTTTGGGCAAGCAGCTTACTCTTACAGTGCCACCCAGGTGTAAAAATTGGTACTGTTGAATTTAATGCTTGGAGGTAACTCTGTGATAAACTGGCGTCCCATGCAGGGGGAAACAGAAATAGTGCTAGTCTTCTTCTTTTTCTTCTTCTTAAAAAAGTAATAAATAAATAAATTAATTAATTAATAAAGAAAGAAAGAAAGAAAGAAAACAAAATGAATAAGTAGGAAATAAAAAAGGTTAATGTTGCAGTTCCTAGGGAGTAATGCTTTAATTATCCCGACAAACACAAGCAATAAACACGCGTTCTATGGCATAAAAGGGGGAACACCGCTCCGCAATCGGCGTGACAGACAAACTTCCATTGCGTGACCAAATGCCAAACTTATCTCCCCAGCGGTTAATTCTGCACTGGATTGGACAAGTCGGTGAGGCCAAAAGCTTGCGCGTCCTAGTAGCGTAACTCTAAACGGCACTATGAGCTGACCTCCGGTCAGCATTGTGCTAGAGTGTAGACAGTTCTCAAGCCTTACTTATCTTCCCAGCACTACGAGCCGACTCCGCCGGAACGTGCTGGATCGGACAAGAAGAGGCATAAAAGAGCGTTAAATAGCGCCACTAAATTAGCGAAAACGAAGCTTGGGGAAGTCGCTGCAAGACTTAACCGCCACTGACACCTGCGGAGCAGGTATCCCCCCAAAAATAATAAATAAATAAATTAATTAATTAATAAAGAAAGAAAGAAAACAAAATGAATAAGTAGGAAATAAAAAAGGTTAAAACAATATGAAAAATATATAATGCGATGGCCTGTAGGCTAAAATACAGCCTTAACTTTACTTGAATGAGGTAGTGATACCTTTTGACATGCTTTGTTTCAGGAGAACTCTGATACATACAGTAGCATGACAGAATTATGCAAAGACAAATCATCTGTGAGAAATTTCATGGACTAGCAAGTTTGTTAAAAGTGTCTTTTAGAAATATACAAGTAGTCGATTAATTCCTGACTTTTTGCACGGAAGATCGCAAGCGCAAATACAATCCCTTGGTATTCAGCCCATGAAAATGCTCTTTTCTCTATTGACATGTTTGTTAATGGGTTAAACTTTCAACTTTTGTTTTTATTGCCAGCTGGTCCACCTTATTTGCTGTACTTTTGTGTCAAGTTTTATGCAGCAGATCCCTGCAGACTTCATGAAGAACTAACCAGGTTGGTTGGCACAGACCTGTTGTATTTCCTACACCAGTAATAAATTATACAGTCAAGGACCAATTAGGCAGCAGAACTTTTAGCTAATGCATGCAACATACCAAAATTTTCATCACCAGATTTATAAGTATTTTTTTTAAGCAGGAATAGTTCAACTCGTAATTTCAAATTCCTTCTGTGGTAGAGTGCTTATTAATTGAGTGATGTAAAACGTAAAGCAACGTAATTGCTGTTACCAATCACAAAGGACAGAGATAATCAAGTGAATCAATGAAAACTTGAAGCAATTGCATGTACATGATGCAAAGCGGCACCGGGAAAATATGTTTGAGCCAGTGTGTGGTGGTCATTTTATTTCTCATTGGATGAAAAGGTGGTGTGAGTATTTTAAGCGAATTGTATTATGTAGCTGATGCAAAGCCAATTACTTTTCAGCACTCAAATGAAAACCACTCTATCTTTTAGTTTTGTTTCCAGATCTAAAAACTGTACTGTCTGAATTCTACCAATCATTAATTTGTCAGTCTTAATTTGAATTTTGTTTTCTTAAATTTATAAACAACCAGGTATCTGTTTTTCATGCAAGTAAAGAAAGACATTTACCAAGGGAGGTACGTTCATATTGCTTCATTGTTTTTCTCTTTTTTATATAATCTGAGAGAAATATGTGACTTTTTCAATGTTGGCTTACTCAGCATATTATAACTCTTAATAATGATATTCATCATTTACATGTCTATAATTGAAAGGCCACTTTTGTTTAAGTTGTGATGCTGGTGTTGTTGTCATGATTATTGTACAGGTTGCCTTGTTCAACAAACATCCTTGCTGAAGTCTCGGCATATAGTATTCAATGTAAGTACATTATCACTGATTTTCAGAAATTGTCTCATAATAATATTTATTGCAGTTTTTACCTTACCGGAATCACATAACGTATAATATAGCATTTTTTCTAGGCAGTTCCCTGTAGTACAGATAGCAAAATTGATTAGAAATCATTTAGCCACTTGGGGTACATTTTGTCTCTCAAATTACATGTGCATTCAACTCTCGATGTGAGAAGTAGTTAATAGCAGAACACAATGAACATAGGAACAGAACCACATGCATGCATAGAAATAGAAAACCATGCAACTCTTTTTTCATGGTCAACATGGCTTACAGCATGGATCATGGGCGTGTACAACCTACAACAACCATGATGACGTTGCGCAACGTGGTGGCCATAATCTAGTGAATAGGTTGACTGAGGCATGCAACTTTGGTTTACAGCATAATATATCTTTGATATTGGATATCCATAATATGGTCAACTGACACCTGTCAAGACAATGTATCTACTGACCAGCATCATGTGACTATATCGGAGGTTCAGGTTTAGAGCTCATCGAGGTCACATGTACTTTTGAAGTTGACTGTTGCCCCGAGGTACTGGTTTTTCGATTGGATCGCATACTCAAGCCATGTTAATTTTTTGCTGTTAGGAGCTTGGCTTTTACGCTTGGTTAAATCTATACATTAGTTTGCTACTATATTTCAACAAGCTAGTTAACATATTTTCTTCAATTTTTGCGTTGTCAAGGGAATAACAAGCTGATGTACATTATTTAGTAAATAAAATTAATGTATTATTCTGTACTTAGTCAAGGTGAACAGTCTTTTACCAGATGGAATCTTATTTTGATTTTCCAGCTGAACTTGGTGAATATGATCCTCAAGAACATACTATGGGTTACATATCTGAGTTCAGATTTATTCCTAATCAGGTAACAACTCATTATTCAACTCAGTACTCTCATGACAGAACAACTGTGTATTGTTAGAGTTTTCTAAAAAAAAATAAAAAAATAAAAAAAAAATAAAATAAATAAATAGATAAATAAATAAATAAATAAAGAAATTCTGGGAGGATGTGTTATGGTTTGTGGATTGGTCTTTTGTTTCATTCTGTCATGTGGTTGTTGTGATGCCATCTTTGCACAGTACCAAAGCAGTTATTAATATATATTTTTTTTTTACAAAAATGTTTTTGGTAATAACATTGAGTGAAGAAAAAACCATTACGTGAGGGAGAGGTGGGATGTAGGGTTTAGACTGCATTAATATTGGTACCATGTTGCATATTTTTAGTATTTAAAAATGTCCATTTGTCAATCCTAGAAGTTTTGTTTTGATAGTTGCCTTTTTTTCAAAAGTGAATAGCAGTATTTTGCTACTCTCTGTAGATGAGGTGTCGTTTCATTGCAGGCTAACTCCTGAATTTGCTCTTCTGTGTTCTAGCCTGTGTTACAGCCATATTTCCTGAAAGGAAAAATCAGAGAGAACATTCTGTGTTTCGCAGTCGATAATCATGACAATCAGTTCCCTGCATAAATCATCCACACATTAAAGCCATAAGTTGCAGTGAATTGAATGTATCAAAATGGCAGAAAAGTGACTCCCAGTGCTTGTTTGTCTTGGCCAGAATTTTTGTAGCCTTATCACTTTAACATGGTCTCTGAGGTCCTGGATCAGTGTTAATCAACTTTTATTTAACAACCCAACCCTGGACAGTGAGAGACTACGTGAAAATATAGTGACTTGCCTAAGAAAACAAAAAGAACCCAACCAGGGTGGTAACCCAGTCTGTCAGGCCAGTGCACTTATCATTATTGGACCACAGTCTGAATCTGCTGTTTTATGGGTACCACGAAACAATGAATAAACAGCAAAAATAGTGTACTGGGTTACCAATAACCTATTTGTAAAGTGTTTTCCATTTATTGCACTTTTAGAGTGAAGAACTAGAGACCAAGATTTATCATAGGCACAGGAAGCTGGGGTAAGTTTGAAGTTTTTTGAAAATTCATAACCATCACAAAGTGAATAAATTCTTGAGGAAAAATAAGAAAGAGTAAATTAAGATGGCAAATGTTAAGTAAACTTAAAATTTCAATCTTTTTTTTTCTCTCTCTCAGGACTATGGTTCCATCTGTTGCAGAGTTCATGTATCTTGATAAAGTCAAGTGGTTGGAGATGTATGGAGTTGACTTACATCCAGTGAAGGTTTGACTGTAGTCCTACTGTTGAACAGAAAACCACTCAAAATTTCTTTGAAAACTGAAAAGCTGCTGTAAAAATCACTCAAAACCAAAAAAACACCGAACAAAATGATTAACCCCTTGAGTGCCTATGTGGCGTCTTCAGTACATTATGATTTTTGTTCCTCAGGTGCCTATATGACGTACTGAGTATGTCCAAATTTTAAGAGATTTAGTCAAACTCATGGCACCCCAGAAACAATGTCTTTGGCACCTGAGATTCATAGGAGGTTTTTCAACAGACTTTCCCATTGCTGTGATGTCATATGGACATCAAATTACGTCAATCTCAGTGAAATTAACAGCATTGAAGAGACACTCTTACGACGTTTCAGAAAATGTGTACATGTCCGTAGTTTAAGTGAAAAAGCTTAGAGCATGTGAAGGTTTTTAGACACCCATTTTCAGTGTACACGGTGGTCAGGCACTCAGGGGGTTAATCATGGAAATTCACAAACTTGCATCTGTCAAGCTTGATATGGCAGCCAAAGACAGGTACCTTTCCTTTTTTGAGAGATTAGGACATTTTCATTTGAAATCATTGCTGTCTGTATCCTTTTACATGTAGCTTACTATTAACCCCTCGACTGGCAAATTCCCCCCCCCCCTCCAAAAAAAAAACGGCAAATGAATCAAATGTTACATTTGTACAACTACCTCTTTCCCAGCAAACCACTTTCACTTTGAGGTATACATTGTAGAGAAGAGAAATGTAGAGAAGAGAAATGTAGAGAAGAGAAATAAAAAGAAGAGAAACGTAGGGAAGAGAAATAAAAAACATTTTCTGATTTGTTAGAACATATCTGGACCAAATTTGGTTGCAATGCAAGATTTGCTTGCAGCATCAATATTATCAAGAAATGGTTTCTCATTCAGTTAAAATCTATTCTTGTCATCTATATTGCACACCACATGAACTGACTTACACAGATTGACTGAGGTGAAATAAAAAGGCCTTGGAACTAGCCAAGCAAATAACCCAAAACTGACACACTGCTTTACTAAGGCCCAAAAACCAAAAACTGGATGCTAAAGAAGGGAAAACCAATTAAAACAAAAAAAAATGCGATAGATACCAAAACTGAAAAACCAGTTACTTCAAGTGTAAAAACTGAAAAATGAACAAAACTGTAAAACCAAAAACCTAAATGCCCCCTTTACTTCAGGGTCTCTCAAGAGTTTCATTAGAAGCTGGCAACCAGTGAAAATCACCACCTACTTTGTCAGAATTTACCTCTTACAGCTGCCTACTTTGTCTGTATTTCACTCAAATTCTTAAAAAATTCATCAGTTTGCCGCCTACTTTAGTTAGCATAGACAGCTATTTCAAAACTTCTTGAAAACCCAGGTCTCTTTCACAGGTTGCTAATGTATGTGGCTAATGTTTAAGAGGGGCAATATAGACCACCATTTGATATAGTCAGAACTTGACATGAGAGGAAATTTTGGACAATCTGAGCAATAGGAGTTAATGAAGAATTAACTAAATGTTATGTTCTATTGTTAGGGCGAGGACTTTGTAGAGTATTTTATTGCTCTTAAGCCTTCTGGAGTAGCAGTTTATAAGAACAAGACTCGAGTTGGGTCCTACCTTTGGTAAATACAGAATTATCAATTGATCCTTTATTCAACTTGATCAGCACACACAATGTAATATGGGCATCTGCATGCATAATTTTGGGTTTAATCTCTGTGGACAAACCTCTCATTAATTTTATTGGTATGTACTGGATAGCTAAAAGAATTAACAGGCATGTGCAGTGGTGGATCTGGGGGAGGGGCCCAGCCCCTGCCCACCCCCCCCCTCCCCCTTAGCTCAAGGTCTGGATCCACCACTGATTTATGTGGAATTACGTAAGTCTATTGGCTCTAAATAGAAGTCACTCTTTTAGCCTGATTTTGTATTCCATTTTTCTTTCTGTACTTGATAGATTGAACCTAAACAAATCCAACCTGAGACTGTAACTACAAAGATATATTTATGTCTTCTCTCTCAGTAGCTTTTTAATGCCATTTAATTACTACATGACTGTGCAAATAACGTATTCCAAGAAATTTACATGGATAATAGTATCTAAAGGCACATCATTAATCAAGTATAGAGTTGACTACAATGTACATGGAACTTTTGGGTCAAGTCTCAAGTGTTTTATAGTAGAGGAAGAATTAAGTGTGCAGTGAGAGATGTCCCGGCTATCAGTCCCAATCAGTGCTTCCTCTTTGAAATGTTTTACCTTATCATCAAGTTGCAAATTATCTGTATTGCATCATTTGGGTTTTAAAGAAAAATTAATATGCTATCAGAATTTGATGATGTAATACCACAGGAAGAGGATTGCAAGGCTAGACAACATTTTTTTTAAATCTAGCATTGCTTTTTTAAAATCATTTTCTTCTGTGCTATTCTAGAGAGTGTACTCCAAATTATTTGGAGAGTAATATTCAAATTATGTGGAGAGTAATATTCACCAAATAATCCATTGTCAATATTTCTGACAAGTTTTCTGAATGTCATCTAGATGACAGATTGTCAATTCAATTAAAGTTTACATCTCTCTATATTTTCTTTACTTTAGGTCAAAAATAGAAAAGGTTGATTTTAAAGAAAAGAAATTCTACCTGACAGTGAAAGGAAAAGAGGTGACAATCTTTCTTAAGATACATGTATTTGATGCATAAAAGTAATCATCGTTAGAACATTTTAATACAGTAACGGCATATTTCTAAAGCTATAGTGATCAAGTTGTTTCCCATTTAATCATGTCATAATTTCTCGACAAAAGTAATGTTTGTTGTAGCAAGTATTTCAGTCTCATGGCAATTGATTGGTCAAAAGCGAGATCCTAAATTGCAGGTTTTGTGAACAAGCAGTAAGTTTTATTGTTTGATATTTCTTCAACACAACATAACCATGTTTACATAACATCATGGAAAATCTCCTGTCATCATTCTAACCAGTGTATCTACAAAATGTAGACAGTACATTTTCACAAGAATGAAACATGTATCTCAAGCATGAAACTTATTTACAAATGCTCTGTTTTCTTTTTTACAGGACAGAGAGTACACTTTCAAGTTTTATCTCGCAAACAAGACAGCCTGCAAACACCTCTGGAAGTGTTGTTTGGAACATCATGCATTTTTCAGGTTGGTAGTTTTATATTATTTCAACTTTCTACAACTGACTGATAGTTCAGTGAAGCAGAGATAAAAAAAAATTATTATTTTGTTGACAGATAACCATTGTAATACCCACTGAGTGCATTCCACATTTAATTATGTTCTGGCAAAACCTTTATTCAGTTGGTTTACAAATCCAATAAACAATAATAAGTTCCCTTACATTAGCATAACTAAATATGCATTAAATTTGCCACAAATGTTGCATGAAAAGCTCAATCTTCCTAAATGTAACTTAGTTTATTTGATTCAATCTTGTTTTTTTTCCCCTGTAGATTAGACAAGGCCAGTGCTACCTCTCGTCGCAATAGTGGCTTGTTTCGTATGGGATCCTCATACAGATACAGGTACAATAGTTGTCTTATGGATATATATGGCAATAGCTGGAAGCATTACCTTTTTATTTGTTCATTATTGGTTTTTATTTGTTTTTATCTCTAGAATAACATAAAATACTCTACCAGTGCTTGTTTTGCACTTAAGAATGAAGTCGGATACAATAACATTGTAATATACCAGGAGGTGTACCACCTGTATCAGAGCACAAATGTACATGTAGTATTTTTATATTTATATAATGTTATGATCTTTTCAGGTGATGCATGTTATTAACCTAAATATATCTGCAGTAAGCATCTCCTGAGGTTGCCCTCTCAATTTGGCAGCATGCATTTTTTACTTCTGAAGTGAGAGAGACAAGGAGGGGATAAAGATGCTTATTCAATGGCCAGGGTTTTATCCTTGACATTTTGATTCAGAGTCAAACGCCCCAAACAATAAGGCACCCTGCAAATTAAGTCTGCACCAACAGCTAGAGTGATATCCATAGAAGATGTTTCAAATTAATTTTACACTTTTGATCTTACAAAGAGCTTTCAAGTTGTTAAGCTATAACTATATGAACTTGCGTCAGTTACTTTGTTTTCATTATCTCTAGTGGAAGAACACAGAGAGAAGCCTTAGAAGATGGAAAGAAAATTCAGCGTCCTGATCCAGAAGTAAAACGGTATGAATTAATTACAGTATTTTACATGTAGACATGATTCTTGGCAAGTTGTGTCAGACTGACTTGTACATTTGTTGTGCCTTAGAAAACCCAGTAAACGCTATGAAAGAAGGAACACTCAGTCTGGGGAGAGAGGTGAGTTTGTGCTGTTTCCGGTGTTGGTATGACAGTTTGTTTGGGTAAAGCAATGCAACTGTTTCAGGATTTCAGGCCACTAAAGCTAAAGCCACTAAAGCCAAGAGAATCTTTGTGGCTTAGAATGCTGTACTCAACCTTTCAAAAACAACTAAACAGAACGGAAGGCGTGCATTGCTTTGCCTAAAAAACTGGCCATCCAGGGATACTGACTAAAAGCTTTATCATCACTGAGAGACATGTGCATTTACTTTTTGTTATTTGTTTATGTTTTGCTTTTAGAGTACTGAAAATCCAGTCTGTTGGTACTTCTTAAAAGGTGTTTTGATGACATGTAAAGACTATTCATGCATTAATCGAGGATGGTCTTTTAGGTTTCAGATCTTCCACGGACGTTTTTCTAATGGAGTAGATTAACTTTTGTTAACGTTTGTTATGTTTCAGCTCAAAGTAATGTCACAGTTGCCTCAGCAACCAGCACATCACAAGTTCAAATTAAACGATTCAGTCAAACAGACAATGCAGCAGAAGTAATAACTGTTCCAGTCACTGGTCCTAATGGAACTGGGTAAGTACAAAACAAGTCCAATCTGCAGGCTCTCTTTTGAAGTAATATATCAGACAAGATAAATTACGTTTGGTATATCTTCTCAGTCAAAACTTAAACTGAGGAGAAAACAGAGAGATAAAATTGTAAAAATACATGCTAATTAAGATCAGATATCTAAACACCATCATGGCTTGCTGTCTGGTTAGATCAAAATGTTGTTTCCTGGAATGGTCAAAGCAGCTTCATTTTCTTGACAAGCCCTCATTTTACCTTCACTAAATAATTGTAAGCATCTCATTTTTAGGCTGAGCAAATGTTTTTTCTTTCTTTCATTTTCAGTATTTTTGTACTCTTTTGACAAGTGAAAGATAGAGCAATTTTTAGTTAGCTGTTGAAAGAAATTGGTGTTGTACTGGCTGTGAGCTTTGCTAAGTTCTGTAACTGGTTAAACAACAACTTTTATTTTAAAACCACACAGGACTAAAATAAAATCCAATAAAAACGTGGCAGTTTCTCGGCTAGCTAAATGTTTTCTTTTCAAATTGTGTGACGATCAGTATCATTTATAACATGGGCCAAACGAAACAATAGACGAAGAACAGAAACAATGCCTGTAGCTCTACTATGAACGAAAGAGATGCAGATTAAAAATAGAGGTTTTAACACATCATGCTATTTGCATAAATTTGTTGCAACCCTTTGGTTTTACTAGTTTTGTATTACTCATGAAAAAGAGACTCTTATTTCCTTAGGATCAAGACAGAGGGTGATCCCAGCTCAAAGGATGGTGATGCTACTGCTGTTGATGGGAATCAAGGTCCTGCACTACCTTGGGAACAATCTGCTCAAATGCAGGGGTAAGGGTCATTGGACGAGTCTGCCGTGTGTGGTGATTCAATTAAATCCTGCAACATGAAATTTGGAGTTGTTTTTCAATGAAGGCATTTGCAAAAAAACTAGACTAACCGTTTACTATGTTATAACCAACAGTGGTTTGTACACACCAGCCCCAGACTCCCCTCGGTCACTGAAGAGTTCGGGATCTGGAAGGGCTAAAAGATCACCAAAATTTCCAAGGTACTTGTTTTTATCATTGGATGGGTTATTACATGACTCATCGTTTAGTGCTAACTATTTTTTTCATTCTAATTTACTAGTAATAAAAGTAAATAATGGTAATAAATCATTTGTAATTATTGATAGACTGGTCCGCCTAGACTAGCATAGCTATCCGGGGGACAGTCCAACTGTAAAATGTAGGTTTTATTAAGAAATAAAATGATGATGAAAACTTTACTAGTCCTGCATATAACCGCGTCTGAAATGTGATCGTTACTCTAACTGTACTTTATTCCATTTCTTTCGTTCCCAGGCCCCACCGGCGTTCAGCGGGACAAAGTAGTGGCAGTGAAACAGACACACCCAGGAGAAGGTAATGATCCTCACAAGCAGCATCCATTTGAAATCGTCTTTGTGGATAACTGTGCATGTTTTTTAAAAGTAGTGTTCCGTGTTGATGGGTTTGTTTCTTCTCTATGCCGTCTGTTTGACAACGAGGGATATTGCAAGGAGTTGATCTCGTACCGAGATCTCACTCTGTTTGACACTTGGCCGTGGGAGATCTGGCTTCCATTAGTCTTTATACCATGCCATAGAAAATGCAGCCAATCAGAATACAGGGAAACTGTTGTATATTCGACGGTGTTACACTCAATCTATATTATCTATCAACCTTCCCATCGTGGGCCACCATTATGTCGTATTGATTGCGTTGGCCACTGTATTTTCTATGGCATGGTATAAAATAGTTATTCAACGCTCTCTCGTGGTGTACCATGAAATACCCCACTTGTCACTTGTATTTTCTTGGTATACACACTCACCTAAAAGACTTATGTGTATACTAAGAAAATACAAGTGAATTGGAGGATATTCCATGGCTTATCACTCGAAAGCATTGCATAACTCGCATACAATCCAAGTCTAGGTTACGTCAGGTTAGGGAGGTAGAGATCAACCTTTTAATCAAACCTGAAGTTGTTATCTCTGGTAAACCCTTATTATATCTAAGTAGCTAGTCGAGCACAAACAAATCTACAGCAAATTACACATCTCTCTTTTTAAGCAAGCTGTAATGGTATTTTCTCCAAATTGAAGTCTCCATGTTGGTTTGGTGTGATGATATTGTTGAGGTCTTTTCACAGGAGTCGGCGAGCCTATTCTTCTGATGATGACACGGGCAGACGGAGAAGAAGAAGGTGGGAGAATTCACTGTATAATCAGAAGCTTCTATTAACTTACAAAAAATATACGTTAAAAAGTTAAACCAAGATTTGCCTTGTCCTTCTAACGTTTACTTACTTGCTTTTTGCCTTCATGCCAACCTCAAAAAATAAATTCTCTACTCCTTACATTTATGTTCTAAAGAATTACGAAGTTGATTGTTTTCTTTATTCTCGTTACCTCTCTTCTTTAAATTGTATTTATGCTGTAAGGAGAAATTAGATTTTTTTTTTTTTGATTTGGTTGTTTTATTCTCCCCAGATGTCGCCATCACCATCACAGAGGTCATCATTCTGCGGAGTCTGGGAGCGATCGTGATTCGTCTTACAGTCGAGAAGAAAGAAGACGACACAGGTCAGTGGCTTGCATCACAGTTAACTTTTCTCATTTGAATTACAGCATACTCAAACATGGATGTGAGGCAATTGTGGGCAATTTTGTAGTTTCTGTCCGAAATTGCCTCGTACACACGTTGAATTACATTGTTAATCATGAAAAGGCTATTACCTGACAGTTTGTCACGGATAAGAAATTGAAGTTTTGTTGGAAAACAGATCGTCTTGTGTTAAAACAGATCTCCAGCCGAAGAGATCGTGTTAAATTTTTACCATGTTTTATCGTGGCTGCGCCCCTTGAATATTTTCGCAGATCGTCTTGTGTTATTCTTCCTTGGACGATTTTGAATTTCAAGGAAACAAATTACCAGGGAGGTAACCTTGAAATGGTCCGTGAGCTGCAGTGACCTTGAATTAACAGCAATCTGACGAACGCTAGCAGGCAACCTGTCGGACATTTCATGCTGCAAACTGATAAGTCCATAGATTTTGAAACAAAGCTTCCTCGTGAATTTACCTCGCAAATGTACAACTTTAAGATTCATTTGTAGCACTCCTCCACAAAACACTGAATAATTGTAGTTTATAATAATTTCTCTTCTACTGTCTGCGCACTGACTCAGTTAGGACAGAATCCCGTTGATTCCAATTTCAAAAATTAACAATGTTCCTACTCGATATCCCACGATATCCTGTTTTAAATATCCCATATTCCGTTAACCCCCCCCCCCCCCAAAAAAAAAAAAAAAAAAAAAAAAATAAAAAAAAAAAAAAAAAATTCTTTTTGGGTTTGTGGGATATTGGGATTTAAAAAAAAAAAAAAAAGGGGGGTGGGGGGAAATTAAATAATAAAATAAATATTTTTTTTTTTTGGGGGGGGGGGGGGGTTAAC
>Ga0126338_10001561_pt1 | contig 14986 bp, 7 predicted proteins | sample OrbCmetagenome_2_FD_92529 | JGI IMG/M metagenome (GOLD analysis project Ga0126338, IMG submission 92529) | Coral microbial communities from Petempiche,Puerto Morelos, Mexico - Orbicella C C metagenome | ecosystem: Host-associated > Invertebrates > Cnidaria > Coral | place: Petempiche,Puerto...
ATCGATCCCGGTACCTCCCGCATGCAAAGCGGGCGCTCTACCATTTGAGCTAATTCCCCAACGCGTAGCCAGTTGGTTCAATAAACAAGTTATTAACTTATTGAAAAACAATGTTAGAGGCATGACCTGGTCATTAGTTTTAAGCTTTTTTCTGACGAATGTACTTAGAATTTCATTTTAGAAAAGCAAATATAATCAAAGAAAACATGCTACTTTTCACTCTAGTTCTTGTTATTTAGAACATAAGCTACTGATATTGACAAGACTTGATTAGAAAATAACTAAATGGGAAACAACTTCTAATTTCTAGATAATAGGCCCTGTGCAGCTAAGCCATCACGTGACCTATTTTTCATAAAATTATGGGCTATAACTTAACGAATGCCAGAAATGGAAAAAGCATGTCGAAAATATCAAAATCGCCAAGTTTGAGGCCCCCATCATTAAAGAAGGAGATTTCATGACGGTCCGAATTTTTAAAAGAATAAGAAGATTGCTATGGAAAAAGTTGCTGGAGAGCAAGACCCTGCTCTCCAGCAACATTTTACATACAAATCCCCTAAATTTTCCGAAAATTAAAACTGTCGTATAAACTTACTCTTTAATTCCAGGGGCTTCAAACTTGGCAATTTAGGTATTTTCGATGCGCTCTTTCCATTTCTGGCATTCTTTAAGTTATAGCCCATAATATAAAATTTTTCTAAGAAAAAGTTGTTCACGTGACCCCAGCTGCAAAGGGCCCATTATTTCAACAAAGTATATACTTCTTAAAAAAGGAAATCACTCAATTTGAATACACAGCAGTAACTGACACTGCTATGCTGGTGTTGTACCTCACCAGACCCAACTTATGGCAACTTACTAGTATTGTAACTTCCATGTGCGAAGGCTTTTTTTTAACTTCATTATATTGTAAGTATTATATCTAAGTATCGTAAAGGTAACGTAGATATGGTTAATTTAAAAAAACATGTACAAAGGCAGTTATAATTAATAAAAGACCGTAGCCAGGTTAATGTCTACAAGTCTGGTCCGTTAGCTCAGTCGGCACAGTGTGGTACTGATAACGCCAAGGTCGTGAGTTCGACCCTCACATGGACCTACATTTTTTTTTAATTGGAACACACTATCTTAAGATTTGTAACTGATTTCCCTGCTCTGCTGTCAAAAAACTAATTTTTTAAAATATTTTTTTCCTCCGGCTCAGTGCAAAATAAAAGGACTAGATCAAATTTACCTTAGTCTATTTATTATTTTCCTAGATCTTCAAAAAATATTGAAATATTGTTGCTTATAGTGGTCATTGCGCTTAGCTATACCTACTAGTTCACAGGCATGTCACTTAAAATGAAAGAAATAGATGTATCAACTAAATATAACAGGCTTAAAAATCCCAACTGGTGGGAGGTAGACCAGTTGGCTATTTACAAGCATGACCAAGAAGTTGAACTAGGGCCTAGCGAAAAGCAACCAAGCGGTCAAATGAAGAGCGGGACTTGAACCCGCGACCTCCGCGAAGTCCGGCGTTGTAACCACTCGGCCACGCTGCCTCCTCCTACTGGTTTAAAAAGATGGATGCCAACAGAAACACTTGATTAAGGGTTATTTTTCATCCAGACGGTTTCGTGGTGGTCAGTTAGAATTGTTTGCACGAACATGATAGTAATTTGTTTTAAAGGAGGAAAGTATTCCACAGTTTCAAATGGCCGTTGTGACGTCCCAAAAACCATCGTAGAATTGTCTGTTTCGTTATGATGCTCTCTTCATTGACAAAAGACAATTTAAAGGGGCCTGTCCGGGAGTCGAACCCGGGACCTCTCGCACCCTAAGCGAGAATCATGCCACTAGACCAACAGGCCAAACGTGATTGAGTTTCATTTGACAAAGGTATTAATCTACCTCTCTCTGTTGAACTGGTACTATCACACCAGTTATGTGTTGTCTCATTGGCCAAAACAATTACTACCCAACTCCCCCGGTTTTTCGCTTTTCATGTCTTTCGAGCAAGATACAATAATGTAGCAGACACCTTACGCAATGCAAGTTAAAATTTCATCCACACAATCAAATCTGATGAAAATTGTACAAAATTCCTCGAAAGAAGTCTCCGTGGCGCAATCGGTTAGCGCGTTCGGCTGTTAACCGAAAGGTTGGTGGTTCAAGCCCACCCGGGGACGGTTCCTTTTGTATAGTTAGCGTCAAGAGTCCATTTAGTTCTATTGCATGTAAGTAGGTCTTGTCAAACAAACAGCCACTGCGCGGATGTGATGTGTATAAACCGTTATTATCGTAATCGTTATCATTATTGGTCTTTTGAACGTTGAAACAAATTTGGCTGTAATTTTTCACAAAAGGGTACAAATTTGCCCATATTTGAATAATCCAATTAGTCCTATGATTTCTACATTACTACTTTGGATATTTAGTCTTCAACTGTTTGTTGAACTAACATAATTACATCACCTCTGTTACCGCTGGGCGCGTTACTCTCCTGCTCCGGTGACTAAAAGTTGAACGACTTCAACATAAGCATACTTTTTGTGAAAAATTAAAATGTTCGTTTCTAAACAGCATAACTTGACCCCAATCAATCGTTTAGTTCTTAATTAAGGATATCTGAGACATTTGACGGCTAATATCGGCTTGCTCATTTGACGGTTGTCGATAAAAATATTGCGTTTCTGACGGTTGACGGTTAATGTTTTGAACATTTGACGGTTAATCCCATTGAGATCCTCTGGCAACGCTAAAACAAGAATAGCGTTCTTTTTGAAAAACTGCAATATTGAGCATCGTGAGAAGTAGGCAAATGTTCTACTGTCTGCTGTACTTCGTAGACTTATTTTTTCTGTCTTCCTCATCAAAAAACTAGAAAACTGCTAGTTCCCGATTAGGAAACTACTGAGGACAGCACCTTTAGTTCTTGTCCGGTTTCCGATAGTGGTTATCACATCCGCTTAACACGCGAAAGGTCGCCGGTTCGAGCCCGGCCGGAAACAATTTTTTTTTGTTCAATAAGACTTTAACTTGCTACCCAACTCTAGGCAGCTCTTTGAAACTTTTGAACCATGTCAGGAGCGAAAACAAACAAACAAACAAACAAACAACAGAACTGAGTCGTTGCTGTAACTGAGCTTCTTTAATTTTTTTTATCCTTCTGCAACTTCATGTTAGGATCGATGCCTTAAATAACGCTATCGAGCTAAAGCTTATGTTACTGATTGTTAGTGGGTTGGTAGCCAGAAATGTACGAGTTTTAGTCGGAGAAACCAAAAGTCTCTTCGCTTTAAGTTGACTGTTGAATGCAATTTTTGTGGTAAATGCCAGCTTTCATATCATCCAACGACAAACACCATAGTTTCATACTTTTCTATTCCATATTTGTTTTTCTTGTTCCAGGGTATTTTAAATGGAATAATTAATCAAGTTCTTTTATACGTTTTGCTGATTTTTTTTTTTGCAAAAAAGAAAGATGATGACATCGACCCATTCCATTCCAAACAATCCATAACCTTAACCTTCATTTTTTGTATACCATGATGTGAACATCTTTGAGGGTGTAGAGTATTTTGACACGTTGCTTAAATATTTCGCCGGTATCAGGAGAGCATGAAGAGTGAGATAGTTAATCCCCCATATGTCTCAAGGTAATTCCTCTCAAACTATTTTTAGATATAGTATCCAGTATTCCCGCGGATAATGTTACCACGCACGTTGCGTTGATGTTTTCCTGGAGGATGAAAATGCACGTATTAAAGCCGATTGGGATGCTCTTGGGCTGTGACTAAAATTCACCTGGCTACCTCAATTTACATTAAGCAGCGGATTTACGAGAAATCTAACTGAAAGCGAAGGAGCGAGGGAAAGATCCAGTGAATATCTCATCCACTGACGTACCTACAACTTACAAAATACTACGATTTTCCAAGTTGGGATTCATGTAAATGTTGTTGCACCATGTGTAAACTCATCTGAAAACGGTTGGCGGACCCCAATGAAGAGCACCTTTGATGAAGTAGGCTCCCTCCTAAAAATTTATTTTTACAGGAGGGCTCCTGATGTTTCTGATTATTTTAGTTATTACCTAAAAAAAGACAAACAGGGACTGCCCGGGAGTTGAACCCGAGACCTCTCCCACCCAAAGCGAGAATCATGCTATTAGACCAACAGGCCAGACATATAGTAAACTGTTTAGACAAATGCTTTAATCTGCTACTCCCTTGACTCAGCTGGTGTTTTAATACCTGTTCTGTGTTGTGTTGTAGTTACCAATCTAACTTCGCTGATTAACGGAGTTTTCCGCGTCATGTCAATAGAGCAATTTTGACTCAACACTAACACGAGACATTCAGTGGGAATAGTTTATTGAGGATGCGTCAGTCAGTCATCTGATGCAGATGTATTCCGTCTAATAAGGTAATATATCTCCTTGCAAATTAAAACTATTGGTTCTAACAATTAGAACCTGTGCCACGCCAGAAACGAAAAACCTCTTAAAACACACCCTTAAGATGTGGTCAAAAAAGGTGGGGAAACGTATTCTTCATCTGATGCAGCAGTACGAGACATCGAGTAAAGGGTACAAAATCAATAAGCTAGAACATTCTACAAGACACTGTTAAAACAATGCTTAATAAAAATTTGGACGAACTCGAATACTGACTGACCTAAAATGACGCAAATCGCCCAAAAAAGTTTCTAAACATCCCAAGACACCTCGCGAGTCTCTCCATCAGGCTGTCAGAATAATAATCACGGAATAATTCGTCTTTCAATCTTCAGAAATTACTTATTCCAAGAGCTCAAATAAACTTGTTGCTTTCTCGGTACAAGCTACAAGATGAAAAAAAACAAAAAACAGGCGTCACATGATCATGAATATCAAAAAGGGAATTGTTAAGTAATCATTTTTTCACCAGCAGGAACGACTGCTATCGGTTGGTCACCCGTAAAAACTAAAACAGTGTTATCCCTCCTCTGCATGATCAGAACACAAAAAAATTAGAAAAAACACACACTTTATCAGTTTAACAGTAATGCGGTTATGAAGAGAACACGTTTCTCTTCTCTGGCTACCAGATGTTTCCCTCTCGAATCCATGAAGTCTCTCTGGTTAAAGAATATCGTTAAACATCTTTTATGAGGTGCTCCAAGGGAACTTTCTTAATATAGTTCGATCAAAAATCTTTCACGGTTACTAACATGTAAGAAAAGAACTTCAACTTGCAAATAGCCATATCATATTGAGCCATCGTAGTACTCCTAGGTATTACCAAGCCTGAAAGTGAGACATTTGACCAACTTAGTACTAATAACAATGTTTTTTAACTACTTTTGTTTATTTTTGAAGAAAATACATAAATATCACGACCCGACTTTTGAAGAAAATAACTAAATAAATAAACAAAAAAACACATTGTTATCTAATGTAAGGCGCCGTAGCTCAGTTGGTTAGAGCGCCTGTCTTGTAAACAGGAGGTCATGCGTTCAAATCCCATCGGTGCCTTAGAGGGACCGCATTTTTTAATTCTCATTACTTTTGCAAGTTGCTCATCGAAGCTTCACATGTTGTACGACTGGGAGTTTTTTTTGTATGTGTCATCCAATGGATTTACTTTTAAGGTCTATGCAGGGGTGGACTAAAAAATTTCAAGAAGTATATAAAACGTAATTTGCGAATGGCTCTTTTAAGGATTTTGGTTGCTGGTTCGTCGTCGTTTCCGTAGTGTAGTGGTTATCACGCCTGCCTCACACGCGGAAGGTCGCCGATTCGAGCCCGGCCGGAAACATTTCTTTTTTTTTTCATTTCTTACCATCCCTAAACTCCTTTGTGAAGCACACCATTTACTTTTGCTTTAGTGAGCCTATTTCGGATAGCCGATTAAAATACGTAGTTTGGAACTCGCGCGAGGAAGAAAACAGTCCTGACTCGGTCGTTTAACTCGAACCAAGCATTGTTCTTTTTCTCTTGTTTTAGATACAATGAATTGCTCACTGCGGTGTTCAATGAAAGGCCCCCTTGATATCTTTATACACCGTATCGTTGCTCTTTAGGCTATATATATAATGTGTGGAAGGAATTTTTAGAGAAAAACTACAACTATCAAGCACATTTTAATTTGCAAATATGGATATTTGTTAAAGATATCAAAGTATCTCGTAGAAGCAAAAAAAATGGGGGTCACCGACCAATGGACTATCAAAATTAATTCGGGTAGTCTGGATAGCGTTTACTGAAAGCTGAAATTTTAAATACAACTTGAATTGTAGAGCTGCCTAATTGATTGATTGCTGCCGCAGTGAGTGAGCCTGAACTATTATATATATTTAAAGTCATTTAAGATGAGACATGACTGGAACATAACTGGGAAACGACTTCTAATTTCTGGATAACTAGTTTAACAAAAATCTTCTCATTTCCAGTTTGAGAAAGCACGTCAACAATATATGCATACATCTTAAAGAATTAAACCAAATCAAGTAGATCAGTTTAAACATAACAGTAGCTGACATAGGTTGGATTACCAGCTGCTGTTCCCCGGTCCATAAACACGCGAAAAAAGAACTTGGCCAATATCCTGCCATCTTGTCCTCACACTTGGTCAACTACCCATACATAAAAGGCGGCTCTGAGGTTAATGTGTCTGGTGCATTGGCTCAGTCGCACCCGAAGCGAGAATCATGCTACCAGACCAACAGGCCGACGCTTATAATACCAGCTTTTGTCACTTAATGTTAAATCTTGCCTGTAAAACCATTTGTCTGGTGAGGAACTCAATATCTGAAATTTCCCTTGGTAAATGATTTAATCCAAGGAATATGAGTTCCCCGACTACTGTATTAAGGCATTCTTAACGAGGTCAGTTGTGATTGACGTGCTGGTTGACAACGATCACTGCCTGGAAAACTGGTGGTAACGTTCCACACCATTTTTAAGTGTACCTTAATTCTATCCCTCCACAAGAGGACAATGCATCATTGGCCTATTGATATTAAGTGAAGAACGCTGAAGTTTAGACTCCAAAAGCAGGCAATTTTATACATATCGTTCACCGAAATGCAGCGAGCTGACGACAATAAACTACGCCTTTTCTATCTGTTCTTTACTTGATAAAATGTCAAACTGCGTGTTTTGTTTTGAAAATAAGGTACTGTTACTAGCTGAGATTACGTTAAGTTATTATCGGACGCAAAAAAGGATGGTCCGTGTGAGGGTCGAACTCACGACCTTGGCGTTATCAGCACCACGCTCTGCCGACTGAGCTAACGGACCAATCGTACTTAGTGGATGTTGAGTTACTTTAGAAATCAATTTTTTTAGGGGATTCCATTTGATCAATCATTTAAAGTATGAAATATGGACAAGAAAAAACAGTATTTATGTTATTATTCTAGATTTTAAACAGAACTGAATTGACTAATTTATTGTAACCCCTCAAACTTCAACACTCCCTTGCCAATTTTTTTTTTTCACTCATAAAAGGGCTGGTTTTTTTAAATTTAATCTTGGTAACAGGGAAGACAAATCTGATTAATTTTTACTATTAATGAGCGCGAATAAAATGATATCTACAAGTATTAAAATTGTGACAAATAAAAAAATAAACAATTGGAGAATCCGGGTATCGATCCCGGTACCTCCCGCATGCAAAGCGGGCGCTCTACCATTTGAGCTAATTCCCCTAACATAACCAATTGGTTCAATAAACAAGTTACTAACTTATTGAAAAAAAAATGTTAGAGGCATGATCTGGTAATTAGTTTTAAGCATTTTTCTGACGAATGTACTTAGAATTTCATTTTAGAAAAACAAATATAACTAAAGAAAACATGTTGCTTTTCATTCTAGTTCCTTGTTATTTAGAGCATAAGCAGTACTGATATTGACGTGACATGACTAGAAAATAAATAAATGGGAAACAACTTCTAATTACTAGATAGTTATATATTTTAACAAAACTTTTCTCATCCTTGATAAACCACGTTAAAAGTATATACATACTTCTTGAAAAATAAAATCATTCAGTTTGAACACAGCAGTGACTGACACCACTAAGCGGGTGTTGCACCTCACCAGACCCAAGTTATGGTAACTTACATGTACGAGTACGAAGGCTTTATTTTTAATTTCATTATATTGTAAGTATTATATGTAAGTATTGTAAAGGAAACGTAGATATAGTTAATTTAAAAAAATGTACGAAGGCAGTTGATACTTAATAAAAGACCGCAGCCAGGTTAATGTGTCTGGTCCGTTAGCTCAGTCGGCAGAGCGTGGTGCTGATAACGCCAAGGTCGTGAGTTCGACCCTCACACGGACCAACATTTTTTTAACTGGAACACACTATCTTACGATTTGTAACTGATTTCATTGCTCTCTACTTAAAAAAAAAATGATTTTTTAATGTTTTTTTCCTCCGGTTGGGTACAAAACAAAACGACTAGATCAAATTTACCTTAGTCTATCATTTAATTTCCTAGACCTTCAAAAAATGTTGAAATGTTGTTGCTTTTAGTGGTCAATGCGCTCAGCTACAAATGTATCAACTAAATATAACAAGCTTAAAAATCCCAAATGGTGGGAAGCAGACCAGTTGGCTATTTACAAACATGACCAGGAAGTTGAACTAGGGCCTACCGAAAAACAACTCCAACCAAGCGGTTAAATGAAGAGCGGGACTTGAACCCGCGACCTCCGCGAAGTCCAGCGTTGTAACCACTCAGCCACGCTGCCTTCTCCTACTGTTTAAAAAAAGATGGATGCCAACACTTAAGGGTTAAGGGTTATTTTTCATCCAGACGGTTTCATGGTGGTCAGTTAGAATTGTTTGCACGAACATGAAAGTAATTTGGGGGAAGGTATTCCACTGTTTTAAATAGCCGTTGTGACGTCCCAAAAACCATCGTAGAATTGTCTGTTTCGTTATGATGCTCTCTTCATCGACAAAAGACAATTTAAAGGGGCCTGTCCGGGAGTCGAAACCGGGACCTCTCGCACCCTAAGCGAGAATCATGCTACTAGACCAATAGGCCAAACGTACAGTACGCTGTTTAGACAACTGTTTTAATCTGCTACTTCCTGACTCAGCTGGCGGTATAACACCTGCTCTATGATGTCTTGTAGTTACCAGGCCAACTACGGTAATAAACGGCACTGAGACGAGAATTCAATGTGAATAGTTTATTGAAGATGCTTCAGTCAGTCATCTAATGTAGACGTATTTCGTCTAATAAGATAATCTATCTCCTTGCAAATTACAACTAGTGGTTCTAACAATCAGAACCTGTGCTACGCCAGAAACGAAAAACCTCTTAAGGTCATTCCACTGAAATAGAACCCGCACTGAGATTTTTGTGAAACTTTGCCTATTGAATGTTTATATTATAGGAACTTAAACTTTGAAATAAAAATAAGGGGTCCCCATGTTCGTTTAGGAGCAACAGCCCCTTGTTTATACCCAATAAATCCTTATAATAGCACCATGATTGTAGTCAAGATTGCTTGCTAAATTCACGTTTCCGACGATTGTTTTTCGTTCAACACTGAGAATTGGTCCATATTTATTTTACACAGAGAAATTTATTACTCAATTCAAAACAACAGAAAAAAAATGAAAGGTCACCATACTCGTTTGCGAGAACATGACGATTTACCTCTTTGGCGAGGTCAGCCGTAAAGAAAAAGCCGCCATTTTTTAATGTGCGCGTGCCAAGCACGCGTGAAATTATGCGCAGTAGGGATGCGCAATGCAATACTGGGGAATGACCTTAAAATGCACCCTTAAAATGTGGCCAAAACTATGCGGAAACGTATTTCTCGTCTAATGCAGCAGTACGAGACCCCGAAGAACGGGTACATAATCAATAAACTAGAACATTTTGCGAGAACACGAAGACGGACCGATCAAGAACGACGTAAATCTCCCGCCAAAAGCCAAAAAAGTTCCTAAACATTCCAGGACACCCCGCGAACCTCTCCATCAAACTGTCAAAATAGTAATCAATCGTCAGAAATTACATATTTCAAAAGCGCAAATAAATTTGATGCTTTCTCGGTACAAGCTACAAGATGACAAAAAAAACAAAACAAAACAAAACAAAACAAAACAAAACAACAACAACAAAAAAACAAACAAGAGAAAAAAAAGAACATGCCTGTCTTATTGACAGACGTCACAAAATCACGAATATCAAGGAGCGAACGATTGCGATCAGTTGGTCAAATGTCTTAAAACAATGAAACCAATTTTATCCCTTATCTGATCAGAATGCATAAAAAAGCCAAGCAGTGAAACAGACAAAGAAACAGGATCATTACCGCCACATAATACAGAAAAAACCCCACACTTCTTAATTTTAACAATAATTCTATTATTTTAGAGAACACAATTCTCTTTCCTGGCTAACAGATATTTCTTCCCGGAATCCATAAAGTCTCTCTCCCTCTAATGTAGGGCGCCGCAGCTCAGTTGGTTAGAGCGCCTGTCTTGTAAACAGGAGGTCATGGGTTCAAATCCCATCGGTACCTTAGAGGGGTCGAACTTTTTAATTCTCAATACTTTTTCATTACTTTTGCTCATCAAAGCTTTATATATTGTATAACAGGGAATTTTTGTAAGGTTGTGTTATCCAATAATAGTCTTATTTTTAATTTTAAGGTCCACGCAGGAGTCGACTGAAAAATTACATGACGGTACTATTGTAGTCAACGTCAACACGCTACTTAGCTTTAATCGATAAGACGAAACGTGCAATTTAACGAGTGCGAAGAAAGCGATGAAAAGGGAGCGGTTGCTACAAACAAAATAAATTACAAGTTATAGACGAATACAATAAAAGAAACAGAAACAACGAGCCGAAGGTAGACGATACCTACAAACGTTGTATGACTAGGAAGCTAAGGAACACGTAAAAGGAAAACGGCAGGGCGGTAAATGAAACGAGATGACAGTAGCGTCGCGATGAAAATACACGAATAAACTAGAAAGACTCATACAAAAGGGGATTGAAACAAAGCAAAATTATGCGAAAAAACCTAACAGAATATCGATAACGTGAAAGGGAGATAAACGAAAAGTATGCGATGATCACGAAAGAATGCACGCACAAACGGAAAAAATAACAAAGGATTCAACGCGGCTGCAACAGGTTCATTTAAGTGCTACTCCATATATCATGAAATTCGCATCTTTCCTATCTAAGCCATTTTAAAGCATAAAAAAGTAAACCGTACGAGAAGAGAACCGCTGTTTACTATTTCAAAGATCTCCTTTCGTTCCAGAGATATTCAAGATTTTAAAATATGCAAATTGGCCAATCGATGACGTCATAAACTCGACCAAATTTCGATCAAATTTCATGAAAAAAAATATCTCAGCCAATTTGTATCAGAAATCTTTGATTATTTGCGGTAAGATTCTACCAGATGTGCTCCACAATATGAGTTAAACAGTTCTGTTACCATGGGAACATGTTGGGGTCCAGACCTCCGCGATATTGAAAGCTTTTCTGGCCACCTTTGGTGCTCCATTTTGATATTTGACAGTGGTGCCTCATCTGCATGATCCAGCTAACATATAAATATGTTAAGTGGTGCTTGTGGCCTTGTTCACTGTTTTTCGAGCTGAAAATCAATAAAATATTTGAATTAGATCGGAGGGAAATGGAAAACAGTGAGTTGCCATGGGAATAGAATTTTTTTTATATAGCCATAAGTGTGTTGCCTGTAGAACTATCAGCCTACCAAGTTTCAATGGTCTCCGCTGCAAATTAAGCAAGATATATATTCGATATAATATTGAGCTGTCTCTCATTTGCATATTTTACACATTTTTCAAACTTAAATATCTCCGGAACTAATGTTGATATTTGCAAGCGGCAAATGGCGTTTAAAATATTTCGTGGAATTCCATGTGATTCACCCAAAAATTCAAGGAGTAAAAATTTGATCATAGTACCACGTTAACGTGGTTTAGAAATAATTCGTTTTAAGACCATTAGTGGTTCACCGAGGTTTCCGTAGTGTAGTGGTTATCTCGTCCGCCTCACACGCGGAAGGTCGCCGGTTCGAACCCGGCCGGAAACATTCTTTTCGTTTCTTTATTTGACTTCTGCAGTTGCTTTTTTATGATTGCATGTCTCGATTTCTTTATGAGCTGTCTGGCACCTTGTATTTTAAGAGTAATGATACTCAAGTAATAGTAAGCTTGACAAGTAAATTAATCATAATTGAGGGATGTCAAAATGTAATAGCAGACTTTGCTGCATCAGTTAAATTATATAGCAGTTATTTTTCTGTTGTATAATATTATGACAATAGCTTGTACCAAATATTCTAAAAAAATGTCGAAATATTCTTCCAAATCTAGTAATTAGTTTTATCTAAGACTCTGTTTTTCATGTAACAACCGGGGGATTAGCTCAAATGGTAGAGCGCCCGCTTTGCATGCGGGAGGTACCGGGATCAATACCCGGATTCTCCATATAATGTTATTTTAGTTTAAACGACAAAGTGTAGATGAACACTGACATTTTAATGTTATTTGGCAAGTTATCTTCTTCCAAATTTTACAAATAGCAGTAAATCTTTTTATTATTCTAAATTAGTTTATGTGGTGTATTTAAATCTCCTTTTTCATTTTCGGTAACACCTGACGAAAACTGGTAACCTGTTTTTCAAAATAGCCTCGTAATAGCTAAGGCATCTGTACAATGGGGATTAGCTCAAATGGTAGAGCACCCGCTTCGCATGCGGGAAGGACAGGGATCGATTCTCGGATTCTCCAACTTCTTGATTTTTGCTACCCATGTTAACATTTTTTTGGTCTTTTTGTCTTTTCTGTTTGCAGTTCTTTTTTCTCATTTATCTGCTCATAAAAAGCAAGCAGTGTGCCATAACATCCTGCACAAAACTACTGTATTACTCATTATCAGTATCGACTGTTATTCGGATTCTCAATTTTGTCATTGGATATTTGTTTTTCATTGTTATAGCTTAAAACGTGCATTGAAATTGTCTGTAGGAAACCGTGAATGCACCATATATATTCTCAATGTTAAGCAAATTTTCATTGAAAATAAATTTATTAAATGCGATTATTATTTTCTTCAGTCTTTAAGAAGAGCTGGCTCACTGGTGGCGGAACCTAGCTACGGCTTCTTCGACACAAGTTGTCATGGCGTCTGTAACAGCGGGCCAAAATCCACAGTAGGAAAAAATGGTGGCTGTACATTTCACCTCAATGCATTGCGTACATGGATTATCCGGTAGGCATAAAATCATATCTTTGCAACATTTGTCGCTGTATTACATTAATTGTGTACGCTAGGTTTAAAGCTTTAGGAAGTTTTCTGCGCATTTTTCATGAGCGTTTCTCAGGGATTTTGACGCTAAGAATTATTGGTAAATGCACCCGTCGCCATCTTGTCCCCACAGTGGATTTTTTTGGATAATTTTTGGATGGGTTTTCTTATCGCGACATCAACATGAACCCACAAGCTTATAGCTTAAGTTCTATAGTGTTTAATAAGTAAAGATTACTCGTTCATTTATTCCAGATTCTAAGGAAAACTATCGTTGCCTTCAGTTAATTTTCAATCATTTCATTTCTGCTGTGGAAACAGGGTGTGAAGAGAGTCAGATGTGCAGTAAAGTCTGGTTTTCACTAGCAACGCAAACACAAGCGCAAACACAAACGCAAACACAAGAATTCTTATCTCACCGCGGAAACGGCCTTGACGCAGGCATAAGCACAAGGGCAATCACAAGCCAAGGATATTAACACACGTGGTTATGTTTGGCCAGTGAAAACACTGGATTCAGATTACCTCGCGCCTAAACAGTTCTTCAAAATAGCGGAAAGTTTAAATCATTTTCCTTGTGCTTGCGTTTGCGTCGAATTTCGTTTTTACTTGGGTCATCCCTAAGGCTTGCGTTTGTACTTGCGCTTCTGCTTGCGCCACTAGGGAAAACCGGGCTTAATCATGCGCAGCTTTTTGCTTTAGTAATACGAAACCAACGAGAACTCTATTAGTTAGTTTATACTGCTTGGTTTAAAAACAGTTTAAAAACTCCCTTTGCTGTTTTGATAAGGACTACACGCAAACCAAAGCAAGCCAAATTTGTGTTTCTCTTTTTTCTTTTTTTGCGCGGGAAATGTTTCCTTGCTCATGTAAAAAAAAGACATATTTTGGGCTGCAGATATTTATTAAAATACGTTCAAAGAAGGCTTTGTATATGGTAAAGAAATTTAAGGCAAAATTTCACAGTTCAGCGCATGCCCAAGCTTTCGTGTGGGAATAAAATATCATTTTTCGTTTACTTTCTTCGCTTTTTTACATACAATAAGCCAGTGATAAAAAAGCCACAGAAATCGATGCTGTTACGACTTGCAAAGTCTTGTGATAAAATATTAAACATGGGGCCTGTCCGGGAGTCGAACCCGGGACCTCTCGCACCCGAAGCGAGAATCATACCACTAGACCAACGGGCCAACGCTCATGATTCCAGCTTTTGTCAGTTAATGATAAATATCGCCTGTAAAGCCATCTGTCTCAACTCGATATCTGAAATTTCCCTTAGTAAATGGTTTAATCCAAGGACTATGAGGTGTGCGACAACTGTGCAGTGTTAAGGCATTGATGCGGTCAGTGCACTAGTTGTGTCCAAGTTTTAATCAGTGCTGTAATGTGAAGATTTCAAACGCATCTTTGTACAGGTGGGGAATTAGCTCATATATGTTATCCTTTTGCATTCCATTTTTATCCGTCGAAGGCTGTAGATCGACAGCCGAAAGCTTATGTTCTTTTTGAACTTTTTTAGCCAGCGAACGTTTTTATTGTAATTTTTAATTATGTCTCATCCTTGCTGCGCTTCAATCTTTAATTGTTCTTTACTTGATAAAATGCGCAAACTGCGTATTTTGTTTTGAAAATAATGTACTGTTACTAGCTGAGATTACGTTAAGTTATTATCGGACGCAAAAAA
>Ga0126338_10001562_pt1:0-12500 | contig 14977 bp, 8 predicted proteins | sample OrbCmetagenome_2_FD_92529 | JGI IMG/M metagenome (GOLD analysis project Ga0126338, IMG submission 92529) | Coral microbial communities from Petempiche,Puerto Morelos, Mexico - Orbicella C C metagenome | ecosystem: Host-associated > Invertebrates > Cnidaria > Coral | place...
AAAAAAAAAAAAAAAAAAAAAAAAAAAAAAAAAAAAAAAAAAAAAAAAAAAAAAAAAAAAAAAAAAAAAAAAAAAAAAAAAAATAATTTTAAAAAAAAAAAAAAAAAAAAAAAAAAAAAAATACTTACCGTTTCTTGCAAGATTTTTTTACCGGATTACAATTCCCGCAATATTCTTGAAAATCATTGCTTGACATGCAATGTACACAAACGGAAGAAGCGTTTAAAGTCGAAACGATACGCGCTTGAACCAAGTGTAAACTTTCCCAGATATCAAAGCCAAAATGTTAATAAACGTATTTATTCAGACACTTGTAAATAAATTGATGCCAAGTCATAGGTACAAATTATTGTCAATTAGCGATTTTACTGATCCAGTTGTGAAAGAAACAATCGGGTGAAAGCCTTCGGTAATCTGTTCTCGATTCTGAATACGAATCTTAAGCACTCTTCATAACTTGAAAAACAATTAAATGGTTTTGGCAATGTTTGATTGGCTTCAGTGAGATTTCTTTCACATGTTCAAATCCCACGAGAGGTAAACGCTAAATTAAAGACGAAATGTGGAATTCATCTCATAACTTGTATTTAACTCAAGGCGTTTTTAGTGAAAAAGACTTCAAACTTCATTGCTCAGTTTAACAAACGCGGATTTTTTGTATTTATTTGTTCATTGAGCAAGCGTCAAACGTTTGCGCTTGCCATTTGCCAGGGCATGTTGGCAAACAGATGTAATGACACAATTACAATTCATCTTAACCTGTTGACTACTTCAACAATTATCCGGCAAATAGACGAATGCCGCAAATTTGAATATACGAGTAGTATTTGAGTTTTTTCTTTTTTAACAAAATCAACACTTGACGTTTCGGGCTTTGCCTGTTTCAGTTTAATATTACAAGCATAAAATTGCTTTTGAAATTAACGTCAATATCCCTTTTCACAGTTAACCTTTATCATTTGCTTTAAAATATAATCTCGCATGTGCGTGAGGCAATTTAACTCAGGCTATTTTGTTTTTTTAGCCCGAAATTGCCTCGCATCCACTTTGGATTACATTGCAATGCAAATGAGAAAAACTAAGCGTGAACTGGGATTTTAAAATAAGACTTGCCCCTTCCCCTCCCCCATCAAAAAAAGAAAAAAAACAAATAAAGCTTCGTCTACTTGGACTGTTTTACGCCAAAAGAACAGCAACCATCATTGCTTGCCATTTTACGGAATAGTTGTTTTAAAATACCAGTTGAGAATAAACGGAACATAACTTTATATTTCAGTCCGCTAAAAAATGTTCTGTGCGGAAAAGGAACTTCTGAAAAGGTAGTCCCGTTTTCCATTTACCATTTTGCATCATCAGTTCAAGTAAAACAGTGAAGCCTAACGATGGCAGTTGCGTCATATTAACCTCAATTCTTCCCGAACAGAAATTTCCAACCGAAATTTTCGGAATTTTTTTGTAACTACAAGAGTACTATAAACTAGCGTGGGTATTTTAAAACGTCTCGGAACCTTCTGAGTAACTCCGTTTACATTCATGACAAACAGTGTTTTTCTCATTTTCCACTCCTTTGCCATTATATTATTACTTTATTATCCATAGCACCTTCATCCATATATTTATAATCTGGCACAAACAAGTAGAAAACATTAATTTACGGAAAATACTTACTCTACATACAAATGGCACCAAGTTATATAAATGTGTTTGCGCTCCGCAATGCAAAGGTTCATTAAATTTTTAGTGCACACCAGACTAGTGCAATTTTTTTTTTCTCATGCTCTGATTGGCAAATCATACACTATCGCATGCGAAGTCTCATCGCAGATTTATCGTTTGGACAGCAGATACCTTAATTTGCGATGGATCTTCGCCGGCATACACCGAGCAATGCTCTTGAGCAGCAGAGGGTATTTAATTTACCTCGATGCGTGGAAAATGTCCTTCGTTGTTCATCTCCATTTCAACTTTGAACTACAAAGACTTTTCGCGACGGCCATACTGGACTCACAAGAAATGAGAAATATTTGCATACAATAAATCTTCTTTTGCCACGGACAGAAAATTAATTATATTTCTTCACTTAAAACTATTTCATCTCTATTTCATAGGCAATATTATCTTAACATTGTAATTATGGACGTTATTGTCTTCTACTAAGAATAAAAGTTTTAAGCAGCTGGTATTTTACACGATCCCATTGTCAGCTTAACGACTGTTTCGTTGAGAAAAGTGGGCGTTTACAAAAAGTTAATGTTTTCTTCGTTTGGACTGTATTTTTTACAAAAGTCAGATATCCACAAATTACTAGTCAAGTTGGCTGTCGTGAAATTTGAAGAACTATGACTCGTCGAGAAGTCCTTTCTCTTCAACATGAACAGTTACAAAAGGTTAATTCCAAGAAGGCATTTCCGGGAAAGCTGCTCAGTTAACTTAGCATTGTACTCTAATATATTCTCGTTCTTTTCAAGAACAGTTCATTTGTTCAGGTTTGAATTCTGAATGTGCTCATTTAGAGGCTGGTAAGCCATATTGTATTGTCCCTCCACCCTTTTTCCAACTTTCCCTCCCCTACTCAGTAATTTTGAACTCGTCCCAGTGCTCCTCGTTCATCTGTAGCAGTGATCTTCACTGGAAAGCAAAACCGAAAAGACCCTGGGAAGGAGGTTGCCGCCAGCTAAGAAACGTGTACACGGCAGACTCGCTTGACTTTCTTTTCTGTCGTGCTGTCTACTTCCTTGCCAGTGCAATCCTACAACTTGCTGCTATCGTCAATATAAATGGCCCTTCTTGTCCGGGGTAAAACGTGGAAGGAATCACGTCATACGTTCCTTCGGGCACCCTGGTCAGCTGCTGAACGTAAAAGCCAGGCCTGAAAGTGAAGAAGGCATTGCAATTTTAGGGTCGCTCGTTGTGATTGCACAAGACGTCCCGAGCTAAGAATTAGCACATCCTCGCTTCGCTCGCCTAAACGTCTCTCTCGTCTCGTCTCTCTAAACATATCCTATTTTCATTTTACTTTCAGTCTACACCAAGATTAGAAGAATCGTTTCATCCTTAACTTCCCGATCATCTAGCATCTATCTCCAAATCGTAGCTCGTATAGCGAGCGAAATCTTCTGATCACTTTTTCGGACATTCTCGGAAGTCTTCGGAAGGCCTTAGTTGCTTCGAAAACATTCGACAGATTTCGGGTCGTTTACCTGTAAGTTTCAGAGTAGGCCTCGTACACAGGCTTTCCGTCAGAGGCTCGGTCAACTGAGCGAAATATGGCTCCCACTGAAAATTGCCTAAATTGCAAGACAAACAAACAACCATGACATCTTGTTACTCGTGTAATCGTAATCGTACATCTAAAACCTGAAAATTGACCAATCATGAAGCACCAGCTGGCGATCGGTGAAAAGCGCGGGAAAAGTGACGTGAACCAAGTGACGACTGATTTCTGATTGGTTAAGCAGAAATCACGTGACACGATTTCCTCTAACTAATGAAAGAGGTAGGTAAATAAACAGGGAAACCAGCCCCTGCTTTTGCTCTGGTTTTTTCGTCGTTTGTAATCCGTGTTAATCTTATCCATCCTTTACCAATGGTTTATGGTTTATTGCTATCTCTCGTGTTTTTCTATTTTTGTAAATTACTATTTTCAGGTTAACGTTTCCTTCAATTAAAAAGTAATTTTGCACATGGCCAACATTACTCAAAATACTGTGACTGAGCTCCTTTATTTCGGATTCAAAATGCAAGATTCTGCTGAGGATTTGTTCAAACTATCAATCGTTTCTGCGACTGCAAAGTAAAAGCGACAAGAAAATTAACAGAAATAAACTTACTTGGGTCCACGTAGTTTTAAGAGAACTTCAGCAGTTTTTGAAGGCGAGGAAGTCTCTAGCTTCAGGCGATAGACTGGATTATTAGAATGTGTGGAGTAATTTGGGCATCCACCGGCTAAGCTGCCACGCCATTCACCACTGACCTGAATACAAAAACAGAACACGTGTTACACGGAAAGAAACGTTCTCCATAGTCGCGTGTCGGCTCTTTACGCGTAGGCATAAAGCGGCTAAGAGTATGGCTGCTCCCCCCTGGATGGGATGCTAGTCCATCGCAGGTTCGTCCTAAGCATTCCGTCAGATCGCCCAAACAATTCGCTGGTACTCATTTATTCACCTGGGTAGGGCGAGACACTGTGAGAGTAGTGTCTTGTTTAAGAACACAACACAGTGTCCCCGGCCAGGGCTCGAACCCGGACCGCTTGATCCGGAGACTAGCGCACTAACCATAACATCCAAAACATTCAACAGTCAAATAAGACAGCCGTTCCATGTTTTCAGTTTAAGTACAGGAAGTTTATCAATTACGCTACATCAAGATTTGGGTAAATTTGTGGTTGTTCTTTATGTTATCTCTAACCTGCTTTTCAACTGTGTATGGAACAGGAACGGGGGATAAACGAAATTCAGTGGAGGAAAATACCTGTGTGAGAGAATAAAATGTTATCCGTTAAATTAACCTTTTTGGTAAAGTTAACCAACATATCAGGCGAATTTGGTCGATCCATGGTTCGTATTGATTGGAAATAACAAAGACGCGATCAAACGAGCCTGATTTGGCGCCGAAGCCTAGCACAAAGATACAACTAGGTATCGACTGTACTCAAAGTCGAGCAAACATGTAGTGATATCAAGTCAGTGACTTGATATTGTAGGAAATTACGGCAGTTGACGACTACATGTAGGAACGACATAGGAAAACCCCTTCAACCGATGGAAAAGCGTCAAAAATGCAAAAAGTAGCAATCGTAGAAAAGCATGTAAGCGCGGGAAAATATGTAGGCATTGTTAGCGCGGGAAACATGAAAGTTGTGGAGAGCGCGGGAATATCTGCCGATGGTTCGGCGTTTGCACCTTATTGGCTATAAAGAGAATAGCGTCAGTGTGATTGGTTAGAGCACGTCAGCTATTCAACCAAGTTCAGTAAACCAAAACTCTAAGTAAACACTTAATACTTATGTAAATCAATGTAGACAAAATCAAAACAAGAAAACCAAATACAACTAGTAAGGCACATGCCTTGATAGTGTAGTGAATGGTATTGGTTTTCTCGTACTGAGAGACCACTAGCGTGAATCGGTTTGTTCCTTTGGGAGCATTCAGTTTGGCCAAGTAGAAAGGACTGTTAATTTTTGTTCCTTCCAAGAACGGGTTGTCTGAAACACGAAAAAAACAAAACAAAAAAAAAACAAACAAACAAACAAACAACAAAAAAAACAAACTAAGAATAAGACGGAACGACAAGCTTCATTCCTCCACAATACTACTGAAGTAGTTTTGGGGACACCACACACAAGTATGGGGGTTTTCAACTCTAAGACGTCCCTGGCTCAAATCCTTCATTCTAGCTAACCCGTAGGAGGCGATAAGATATGGAAGGTCCTGCCTTAAACTCTTCGACCAGACTAATTTATTTCTACAGCTTTTGCATAGCTAACCGATTAGCCTCCCAACGATAAAGAACTTAACAAGTTTTTGTTCTTCAGTTTGTGTTTTAAAATACGACATCTCTTTATTGCAGATTTTCAAAGGGATAAGCGGAAAAACAACAATTAAAATAGAGCAAAGTAAAAGAGCCATGTCCAGCAATGCATTTTTCTTCTCTTTCTAGTCTTGCCACCTCAAAGATCATCGCTTCTTTACCACAAAGAAGCGATGATGGTGGCCTTTAAACAACACAACGCCGTTAACTAACCCGGGTAAAAAACTCTGCCGCCATCTGTTTTGTACACGTGAACTGTGATGAACTCTTTGTTCTCGGCGAAATCATCCTGTGACATGGAGGATAAACATCAGTTTGTGATTGTAGTGTGATGTCCTATGAAAAAGTGGTGTTTACTGCAGGTAACTTCTAAGTTCCTCTTTCTATTCAGCCAAATCAAAAATAAGATTTTAAAGCCAGATCGGGAACACTCCATTAACTAAAGAACTTTAGGCATCAGACTGAAACAATGTACCAAAGCATAGTTAATAGAGGGAAATGGTTTTGAAACCTGGCAAAGTTCTTTGTTGTATGTTTTTGTTGGCTATTTTGGGGGTTGACCCTGCACAAAACCTGGCAAAAATACAAAAGTTGGTTATGTGTGCTCATACAACTAACCACTAGAAGCATTGCGATTATGTAATTCATGCACAGTCTTTGAGCATAAAACAAAAGATATACAGGGTCAGGGACCTTCCAACATAAATCGTCGCTTGCAGACAAATTATTGGTCCAATAAAATTACACGCCACGGGAAAAAAAAAATTTTTTACTATTATATATATAAAAAAAAATACAAACGTCTTTGGTTAATTTGAAAAGAATTTAGTTAGGTGGCCCTGTTTGGAACAGCCATTCTGTAATGAGTTTCAGAAAAATTCTGGATCAACGTATACTACATTTCACAGCAGTGACCACAGGAAAATATTAATGTGAAGAGCACACCTTTCGTGTAATATGTCGAGTGAGCAGAATCCAAACAACAGCATCACTGTCAGATGACAACAACTCCAGTTTGTATTGCGGATTGTCTCCTGTGAATCACGTGCATGATAATATATTAGAAGTACAATCAACTCCCGATAACTCGAACCATCAAGAGAAATTGAAAAAGTTTCGAGTTATCGGGAGTTGAGAACAAATGACGGAAGAAAATACTGCATTTCTATTCATACAGGTACATTTTATCAGATTTAACTGTAAGGTTTTCCAGTGAAAATGGAACAATACATTTCTAAATTACTGTATAAATCAGAACCCATAAACGTAATGGGATTAAACAAAAGAAAGCAAAGCAAAGCAGCAGGAGAAGTCAAGGCATTGCAAACTTTGCAGTTTCAAGGAGAAAAACGTCAGGAGACTGTAATCTTAAAGTGATTTTCAATCGAGTGTCGTAAAAGCAGCGCCAAAATAATCACTCTGATCTATCAAAAACGACACAAACAATCCAGTGAATCACACAAAACCCGTCGCGAAATTATGTAGCCGACGCGAAACGAGAGAAAACGCGTTCGAGAGAGTCACCATAAGTATTGGTTTTACTTCTGATTGGATTTTTGCGCCAATCGTTCGGTGCAGAAATAAAAAAAAAACAAAACAAAGAAAAAGTGAATAACTTTTGACAGTCAAGTGAAAACCACCCTGCTGCACATGAGATTGTCCGCAACACAAACCATACAATAAGGTTCATGCATGCATCACTGAACTCTATTCCTTCACGTATACTGTACTCATAGGAAGCATTATCACAGCGCATTGTAGTCAATATCTCTTTTCTCACGATCTTTATCTAAGAGTCCACAGTTAATTCTTGAAATTAGCGCAAGGGACATCAACGGAATAATCTGCCCGCCGTATTTACTCTAGTACGTCCCGGACCCAGAACAACAACACAGCGGTTTATTCCACGAGGATTGCATCCAATATAGAGAATAAGTTATTAGTGAATATTTCATGTCACGTGTGCGCGTAATGGATGATTTCAAGAAGACGTCATTGCGCGCAATGAATGGACAGTGTCTGGGCATTCTCGTGAACGATACAAACATGTCTGGTTTGTGCTCAGCGCAACACGTTATTTTCATTGAAATGACGTATAAAAAAAAAAAAAATACTGGATTCATTTTTGTGATATCCGGACTAACCAAGATCGTCGGAGGCAGGTCTCATTTCAGTAGATTAAATGAAAAGAGGAAAAATTCCAGTGCGAGGTTAAGAGGCATTCGAAGCTAAATTGTCTTTCTCAAGAACACCTGACAACGCAACGATTTTGCACAAGTCGAACCCTTGACTTTTAACCTTAACTGAAAACAATCAATATCCAGTAAAGCCTTTACCTAATATAAATACACCTTAAGAAGCACTTCAATTGTTTTAGGAATGAGTAATGACTACGATTTCAGCTTGGGCAATAGACTGTATTGCTCACCTATATCATTAACGACATGTATTGTCTCATAGGAACAGTAGTTATATAGGACGCTGTCTGTGTACCGTCTTCAGTGTATATCGGGTAGCTTAGGTAAAACCAAGACAAGTTTACCTCGAATATCAAACGGTTTTTAGTGAATTTGTACTCACTAAGGTCTGAACAACTGTGCAATAACTAAACAGGGATACCGTTTAATTCCAAAAGGAAACACTGGCAGAATTCACCGCCAGGGTTCGCGTTTTGCATAAAATACAGACGTTTATCATCAATTCACGTTGATGTTTCGCAAAAGACAACAATAAAATGTGCCAGGGTAAATAATATATCAAACACGAAAGACCGACTTTGACCACATTTCCAAACACCGAGAGGAGAGTTGGAAATACAACGCGCAGCGGAGTATTTTTGACGAACTTCGAGCTGTTTGGAAATGTCGTCAAACACTGTCTTGAGTGTTTGATATATCTTCTCAATCGAAACCAAAACTAAGGAGAAAACGGAGAAATAAAATCGTGAAAATCTCTGCTAATTAAGATCAGATATCCAAACACCGTCGCGGTCATGATTTCCTTTGTTTAAACTTGATGAATTATTGATGAGTTTGAGAAATACAATGTAAAGCATGTTCAAAGCCACTGCTCTGTCTATCACAATGTTTGTTTACGTTCCGTTCTAACATGAAATCAAATACACAACATGATGACCCTTGATAGAGTTTCCAAATGTTCGATTTGATCAATACACATACTTCTCTAAATACACTTATTAACACTCATTTGGCAATGGAAATGCGGCACAAGTGTAAACACTGGATATAGCAATGAAGACCACGACTGTATTTGACTATCAACAACAACTATGCTTATACGGCCGGGCATACATGTATACTGAGAAGACGACTATAATATCATATTTACAGCACGTTGTTCGAGTCGCAAATCTTACAGACAAAAAGGAAAAATCCGGCGCCTTGATGTCTTGTCTCACGTTTTGAGTAATACGCAAAATTTGGTGATTTTGCTTCGCATAACGCAGGTTTTCTTTTTCTAACTCGCTACAAATGCGCGTTTTATTGCTCACCAAACACAGCGCAATTAAATTAGAGAAAATACTAAAAAATGACCGATCGTTGACCTCTAAAGTGATCCAAATCAAAGTGCGATACAACATAAGCCTTGAAAACACAGAACAACTTACCAATATTATAAACGTCTTTTTTCGGACCTTCGGCAGCTGTCCAAGTCCTATCAAACAATTTAATATATTTAAGTCATTCTGAATTATCACCGACGAAATATTCTGAATAATGGAATATTATAAACTGAACTACTTTAGAGTGCATGAGTCGTCGTGCAATGAAAATCAATCTGTCTAAAAAAAATAGGAATAGGGTAATTTGTGCATTGGTGCCAGTGGCCTCGTGGACCATTGGACTGCAGGACTATTTTTTTCACTTGTTATTTTTTATAGTCCAACAGTCCAATGATCCAAGAGTCCACTGGTCCAGTCCTTAAGTTACTTTATGCCGAAAACGAGTTGTCAATCCTGCATAAACAGTTTGTCATGAGATAATAGGCCATTTTCGTCTTCTCAGGATTAAACGGGAATAAGCTTGCAAAGGAGACTGATGTGGGGGCATATAGGCGAATCTTTGCTGACGTCATTGTTTACATTTTTCCTCATTAACATACGACTTTGCGCATAGAAGGCGTTATGCTAGACACAATTTTACTAGAAAAACTTAAAGAGCTTGTGAAACTTAGTAAGTGGTGAAAGTTTTGGCTCCTTGGGTGTAATATTCGAGGAGAAATTGGCTTTTAAAAGCATCAAAATCTCTGTGTGGCAGAAGCGCTAATGAGTTCATACATTCTTTGTAAAATTTTGAGCTTTTAAACCCACGTCGCACAAAAAGCATTCAATACATCGCGCTCAAATTCCTCGGGACAGTTAATCGTGCTGTACCCTTTCAATATTCAGTATTAATCTCTTTGTAGCTCCATCAGAAACTGTATCGCTTATGGTAATGAGGCAAATATTGTAAACAAAGATTCTCCTATAAAGGTATGAGAGGAAGTTGTCTTTAAAAAATAATATTCCCTCACAATGCTTTCCATTGCAAGCTAGGTCCATTTCAGTCTCAAGAATACGAATATGGCCGCCCGTCTAATAAATTTGCCATTTTGACCGGCAGCCTGGCAAATAGGTCATTACCTTCAGCCTCTCTCTCAAAGCAAGTCTTGGCGCCTGTTCTTTCATATGAAAATGTATTTCATTCACATGCAAATTAAACTAATTTTCATATAAATGATTGTGCACCAGGCCTCGCTTTGATAGAGAGGCTTGAGACAACTCAGAAATGGGCTATTGACCAGGGATGATCTCTAGCCAGTTACATACATGTAAATGTGATTTGAAATCCTCCTCAAGACAACACAAAGTACGGGGGAAAATCTGTGTGACGGATCAGACTGATTCTTGCTCCATCAACATCGTATCTTCCCCGACAAATGACCAGCTTAGAGCGGAGGAAATTATTTGCAGGCTAGAGTCATCATGGTAAGACAAAGTGAAGACAAATTCGAGCAGAAGAAAATACTCACGAGTGAAGAGTGTAACGGTGTTTGAAGAGTTTTGGATTCCAGTTCATGTAAATCACGTCGAAAAATTGCATGACACATTCCCAGCTGATCCAAAAAACTCCTGCCAAAGAAGAAAATAATTTAGTTTTAAATTCAACAGAAGTCGAAACAATCCGCTGCTTAGAAATCCAATAATAAAGGACTTTTTGCATCAATTTAAACGTACACCAAAGCCACAGGGAACGCAACAAACCCGACAAACCGAGAAACCAAAATCAGTAAATAAAGTAAGTTAGAAATCATTCTGGAGTTTTACCGTTGTCAATTTGAAGAGCACTCTTTCTGTCGTAATTGAGTGCTCTTTGAAGTTCAGGTGTCCAGCTAACAGAGTCCATTTCGGAGAATTTTCCCTGTCGTAAGCAAACAAAGAGGTTCTATTAACGCATGGTTTTCACTGAAACGTTTTCCGCGCCTTTTGAGCTCTAAAATTTGTTTTAACGCGCCAGAGTTAAGACGTTGTTCTCTCAGCAAATCACGTCTAAGCAGATGCATAAGGCATGTTCTTCCTGCACCTGTCAAATTAATGGTTCGGTTTTTCTTTTGTTCTTGGGGAACGGTTGGAAAGAACTTCAGTGTGATAATGAAAGTGTTTTAAAGTCTCGAACTTTCGTAGAATTACAGATGTTGTACAATTTTTGCTGAAATATAAGCTACCCGTTACCTAATTACATACCCACGGACGGGGCTGAACAAAATCACAAACCAAAAGCTGGGAACTATAAATACAGAAAAAGGAACAAATCGACTGCATACCTTCCATCTTAAATGACTCCAAGGGTTTTTGAGTTGAAGTAGACGATGTCCCTGAAGAAACAAGGAAAACATGTTGAAATACACGTCAGCGATGTCTTAATGAAAAACGTTTATAGCAAGCTGAGGTAAAAAATCAGGCCTGTTACAAAACGATTATTGTTGATACCTTATGTAATTTCATTAGTGTAGAAAACTTTTTAGTCCCTTGAGTACAGCAACTCCGTAGCATTTTTCACTGCGAGCTGCTTAAGAAGTAAATCCAACACAGAGAAGCAACGAAAACTCCGCATAAAACTACAACTGCCCACAAGACTTACCAGGACTTTTCTGATATCCAACAAGGCGTAAGCGTGAGTAGGTACCAGCCCTGCTCGGTCAGCATCACTTTCACTCATTGGACCTGTTGCCACGGTGATGAGGCAGTCGCCTTTCATCAGTTAAAACAAATAAATAAGAAGATTAGTTTCCACTGCGCGGCTAAAAGAAGTTTACTGCCGTGGTGAATTGGAAACGCAATTGATGCGAATACGCGGGTTGTGGGTGGAGTTGGTGCTCACAAGGGGAGACAAAGCACTTCCGCCATTGGAAAAGACATTACAAGAAACCAAAACAAGAACAACGTACATGTATTAGGCAGCGTCCACACTATGCCGGGAAAATTTGAAAACGTAGCTTTATTTCTACGGTTTGGCCTACCGTCCACGCTAATCCGTCACGAAAACGGAGCTTTTCGAAAACGCTCTTCCAACCGGAGGAAATTTAAAACGCCGGGTTTTCTTTTTCGTGTGGACGGAAAACATTTTGAAAACGGAGCTTTCCGAAAACGATGGGGTCACGACAATCCTGTGATTTCCCTGACCGAGTTTTCCTCAGACACAAATCCAAAATGACCGGTGATTGTTAGTTTTTAAATTCCTCCTGCGTAGTGTAGACGGAAAACATTGGATGCATCTTCAGAGTGAAACCTTTGATTTCAAATTTCTCCAGCGTAGTGTGGACGGAAAACATTTGATGCGTTTTCAGAGTGAAACCTTCGTTTTCAAATTCCTCTGGCGCAGTGCGGACGGGACCTTAGTGTCACAAGAGAAAAGAGAACCTACAAGAGACCAGACCTGGGTTTTGATACAGGAAGAACTAAATCTTTA
>Ga0126338_10001563_pt1 | contig 14976 bp, 12 predicted proteins | sample OrbCmetagenome_2_FD_92529 | JGI IMG/M metagenome (GOLD analysis project Ga0126338, IMG submission 92529) | Coral microbial communities from Petempiche,Puerto Morelos, Mexico - Orbicella C C metagenome | ecosystem: Host-associated > Invertebrates > Cnidaria > Coral | place: Petempiche,Puerto...
TCAGATGCTCACGAACGCGCGTCGAGAGGTGTCGGCTAGTCTCGCCGATGTAACAGGCATTACATCCTGCACACGAAAACTTGCAGACAACGCGCGAACGGAGATCGAGAGGAACAGGATGCTTAACACTAAACATACTACCAACTTTAAAAGAAGAAAAAGCTAACTTAATTTCTATGTTAGTACAATAGCGCTGAACGAGTTTGCGTAGTCTTTCTTGTGTTTCTCTAGTGAAGGAACCTACATAGGGTAACTTAAAACTTGCATGTGAACTTATACAATAAAGCGTATGAAAACGTGTTGAAGCATAAGAGCTATAACAGGATAGAAATTCACGGGTTCTCAGTAAAGGTTTAGAGCAGCTCAACTACAATGTTTTACACCTAAACGTACTCGAGGACATTCAACGGTCGTTGCTTGTAAGGAGAATCGAGGCTACGATTATGAATGTTAAACAATAACGGGAAAAAAGACGCGAGAAGTTATTTCCAGTGAAGTTCTTTGTATCCGCTTTGCGCTTGTCTTACAAATTCTTAAAGTGACTGTAATCGATGTTGTGTCCAGTGAGTCTTCAACATGGTGGCAGACCGTGTGGACTTTTGTTGTTTGTGGGCAGGACACTGTAAGTATCTGTTTATCGATTTTTGTATTGATTTTTTAACAAAAAGATGGTAATCACGCGTTTCCGCGTGACAAGGATCACGCCTCTCACAGTCATAGGCTTAGGGGCCTGGCGTGATTCTCCATCCCTGCCATCTTGGATTACGGTTAGCACCGCCATCTTGAATTCTTAATTCGACTCCTGATTGGCTCTTGGTCCTCAAAATCAACTACGTCACAAATTTTAGTCACGTGGATGAAATCCGGCTCTCTGATTGGTCGAGAGCCATTTTAATAAGATGCTAATTATATGTACTGTGCTCTGATTGGTTAGGGAGCAAAGGAGCTAGTATTACTTCTGGTATTGTTTGTTTTCAAATAAATTGTAGAATTGAATTTGGAATTCTTCTGTGTGGTGGGAGAGTTACGAAAACCTTACCTGTGATCTCCATTAATATACAGAGCTAAGTTCTCATAGTTGAAGACGATTAGTTCGTTATCTCGGCTTGGTACGCTGTAACTGAATGCGGTGCCTGGAGCTGTGTCACTTGACTTCATCCAAAAGCAAATAGTGAATTGCGACAAACTGCGCATTCCCCATATATTCACATAATCAGTTACTCCTTTGTTTGGGAAGAACAGTGTATAACCTGAAAAATAATCGAGTGAGGGTTCTTAGCTCTTACATACTGTATAACATATGTAAGTGTCCTTGAAAGTATGATCTAAAGAATTGTCCCATCTAATATTTAATTAAGGAATGTTCCGTGTGTAGACGTACAGATTGTACTATTTAAAATTCAGTAAACGTCGATGTGATGCCAGTGAAAATGGTGATTAAAAAGAAAAAGATCACCTTTCACATTTTATTACTGAGCTTACAATTTACCATCTTTATTCACCTATCACTACTCACGATGACTTCGTCAGTGCTAATCCTAGCAGTATGTGGGACGTCTGTCACATATGAACTCAGTTAAATGACATTACTCTTCGTGAGTTCTCGTAGCAGAGCGGATAGAGCGCCCGCCTGGTGTTCGGTAGGTCATGGTTTCGATTCCTGTCGGGTACTCAGGTTTTTTCTTTGTCCCACGCCCGTGTCATGTTGATCAATTCAGCTTACACAAGATCCCCAAAACATGAGCAATTAAAAACTTGGTCAAAAATCGTAATGAAATTTGGGATTGCCGCAGAAAGACTCCACAACGGAACAAAAAAGGTCATTGAAAGGAGAAAGCATTCCCTAAAAAGAGACATAGCGAAAGCAATTTCTTGCCAAACCACGTAACAACTTGACCGTATATATCGTATCTGCTTCTTCCCGCCTTTGGGGAATGACCAGAGAGAAGCGTTGCTCCCGACCCCTAATAAAGACTGCGAAGGAGACCAATTGGACCAATAGGTATTTTTCTTTCTTCGCTGTACAAAAGATGAAAGAGACTTTTCATACATTTTATTATGAGATACCTGAGTCGCCACTGACGTTCCCACTGAGGAAAGCCAAACATATACCAGCAATCACAAACAACATGACTCAATTTTCCTCTCCTGAAAATGAAACGGACGTTATGATTTTCACACGCAATGTCTTAGGGTAACATTTTTCAAACAGCTATGAATATAAATACAACTATAAATACAAATTTAAAAGTTTTGAACATTTGCTCTCCCTGTGGGGATGCGTATTGCAGTAAAAAAATAAGAATTTCAGAGCTTAGTTGAACCAAGTTCTAATGTGTCACAGAGTCGTAATCTGAACTGTGATATGTACGCCTACCGAACACCCTATTTAGTTAAAGGCTTATTAAGTGTCTCCCATATCACTCAGAAGTTTGTGATCGTTTGTCACTAGAGGAAGTTAAGAGTTGGTTGTTTCTGATAGATGGATAAATGGATAACAAAAAATAACTTCGAACTGTTGCTCTGTTGTCAATGAAAGTTATGTCAAGTGAAAAATTTGAGGGTCGATCAGTCCTTTCTCACTCGTTTGAATGATCAATAGAATTAACATCAAATATAGGAGATAGCAAAGATAACAAGTGAAAGTCTCATTATTTTTAGTGTGAAAATTGTCTCACCTGGAACTTTGATCTTGAATCTGAAATCTTTTTATTGTAGGTGATAGTTAAGCGGTTTTTAAGGGGATCGTCGCCCAATATTAATGATGTTTGCTCAGGTGGGAAAAATGGTTAAAATGGCTTAGGAATATGTTGAATACAAGATAGGTAAGCAATCATTTCCTAAAACGCCGCAGATTTGAAAATTTAAACAGTGGCTAGATAAATATATTTTTAATTTGATCCTATGACTATGTGATTTTTCTGGAGCTAGCTAGTAGTTGTGTGGCTTATGCGTAAAAATACCCATCAGTTTGGCTCAATATATAGAATACTATCAGGTTAATTAATTTCTAAAATCGTTAATTGAGATTACTTAGCTGAATTAATTTAGATTCTTAGGTGAGAATGTAACAGCTGCAAAGCTTTAGCACATGTAATCAAAATTGTAAAGTGTACCACCGAGTCATGCAACTTTACATTCATTTGGGTTCATTTGCATAAGCCGGAAAGAGATATTTGAGTCAATTACTCGTTGAGTTTCTTACAATGCTCGGAAGGAAAATCCACACTAAATATTAGATAACATTTCAAAGTTGTTCGGCTGAACTTATCATTTAACACATCTCAGTGATTACTGACTCTAGACAAATTCGCAATCTGGTCTACTACGTCGGCTTTGAAATAGAGCGCCCATGCAGTAACTATGTGCCATTTCAGTTCAAGCACGTTTAGGCCTTGTGTATTGGCAAATTATGGTTACTCAAAAAGGTCTTCAGTTAAAGTTATCATACCAAGGACAAGTAATCCCTTTATGTTAAACTTTGCGTTTTTATTTCTCTTAACAGGTCCTAATGAATCTCCCCAATCATATGAAATGCCACACAGTTTTTTTGCCATTTAATCGCATTTGAACTCTGTTCAACTTCGAAAAACCCACGAGCGGTCCTTGAAGAGAACGATGTAATTTGACTTGAAGTAGACGGACCGAAACTTACATTGTGATAAACTTTATACGGGTCTTGCTGCCAATATGAATACGACCAAAGTGACCAATCAGTTAAACACTTTCCTCTTTACTTTGGTAACGACTTCCGCTTCTGTTTTCGATAAGTCAGTCGTCAGTAACAGTTCTTTTCAGAACGTCTCTCGCCTGCACCATCATGCTAGACGAATTAAGCTAATTAAATTCGTTCAAGAGGCAGAGCGACGAAATTGCTTAGGTCTGATTCTCACTAAGCACACTAGACCGCTGACTAGTGTAGATTCTAGCCCTGTCTAGTATCTCGCAAGTTTGGGACTGATGTTGATATGTTTCTGCTTAATGTTGTTTTCATTTGATGTAAGCACATAACTTTATTGTCCGCTAATGTTATCCGCTCACCATTTCAGACGCATTAAGACGAAATCCGATAGGAAACCGAGCAATTTCAGTTTTAAGTGGACAAAAACTCTGTACCAGATTAATTTTAGTAAATTACGGTCCTTTTTGCATTTTCTAAGAGCTAAGGATGTAAATAATTGCCTGAAATAACACCGAAAACAATTTCCCATGGAAACTCGAGGAAATAAGTTTTAAAGCTCAGAGAAATTGAGCGAACAGGTAAATTTCATCATGATTGTCATTTCAGCAGTACCTTCAAGTGTTTCATACGAACGCCAAAATTTGTTTTCGACATTTGGTGTTGTTAGAAACGATTTCTTTTGAGAAGATAATTAAAACAGTCGCACAGACATTTGCAATACGATGTAAATAATCTCGGTACAAAGTTCTTCTCCACTCGTTACTCGAACCTCTGGTAGATTCCCTCTTAATTTATTCCTAATTCCTTGAGCTACGTTGTTTTGGTTGATCACGTTTCCCTGTTTGTTTCATAAGTCTAAGGCTTAAGGTTCGCAAGAGCCGTCAAAATGTCGAAATCCTTCAACAAAAATAACAAAACTAACTGTCTTGTCTCAATACAATATTGAGACAATTTATTTAGCATAGTTTAATTATTTTCTGTGACTACATGTATATTGATATCACCAGAAAAGGATGACATGTCATGTCTTTCTAATAGCTAGTCGCGGTTTGGCTTTGATCGATGAAGTCGGTTTATATTTAGACGAATGATGAGGTCACATCAAACCTCTCCGGGGACGCCTTTTCCCCTCATCTCTGTAGAACTGTCATTCGCCGATGAGGTTCTCCACGTTAATCAGCTTTGATTCTTTTTACTATCCTCAGCTGAACGCTTGCGGCTTGCGATAGTTAAAATAATAGCAGTAAGGCGGCTTCAATGTCCACGAGCAGATGGTATTTGTCTTTGCCCCGTTGTTCCCAATTACCCTGCAATACGCTGAAGATTGATTGGTGGCTAGAGCACTGAACGGCTGAATCTGGCAACTTCGGTTGCAAGGAAGCAATAGATCTATAAACAAATGCCGCCCTGCGAGCGTTAATTTCTGTGCTCTCGCGACGACTTTTGAAAATTGCAGTTTTTTTTATTTAAACTAAATAGCTAGGTTTAATAGCGTCTACCAATTAACGTTCCTGAAAGTGGAACGTTTGGTTCTTTAACTTCTTGTGTCAATACCTAGTCATTTAATGCTGCTTTGTCCCTATGTTAATGGAAAAGAGCTTTTATGTCGCCATAAAAGCTATTGAGCAGTCGTTTCGTGTGGTACTAGAAGCATCACGTGTACTTGAACTAATGAATCTAATTATTTATTATACATTATGCGACAGAGGACTATTCCCTCCGTGATTATTGCCCTTTTGCAACATCGACATTATCATTTTTACTAGTAATACTATTTGGAGGTAGTGAAGTGCTACTCAGGGAGTGACCCGATTACGAACGTTAGAAGTATCAAGAAATTCGAAACCATTACAAGTTTCGGAACTATTGGGATCTCGGATTTCTTTAACGAATGGCGGGTAGAATTTGTTGTCAATTCAAAGTGATTTATACTGTAGCTCATATTTTTATGAAAATACCATTCTTTATGGTGCCACGTAGGCTTTAAAATTCGAAGGAAACTGAATCTTCTAAATCAAGTTATCATCAACAGAGACAACAACGCACAATAATCTCCTCATATATGACGTCACAAGATCACAAAAGGGGCCCATTCCCACCTCAGTCATTTCTAGGCTGTTGTCGTACTTTCATTAGAAATTATCAGTGCCCAAAATGTCAGAGAATCGCTGAAGATTGGTTTCCAATGAATGAGAATTGTCGAGACTGAGATAACATAAACAATTTGTAGAATTTTCACAGGCGAAGTTTTGGGCTTTTGCGCTCTTGGGTTACGTGCGATCTAGTCTCCTGCGGCGCGGCATGTAAAAGAAAACCATCCAACACCCCTGTCAAAAGAAATGACCAATGGCCCACACTCGATATGCAACCAAGGCTTTGTGCCAAACTTCTATATTTGGTCTTATTTATTTGCATGAATTCTTTTGGAGGAATTACTAGACAAAGAAATTTTAGAAAATTTAGAATTTGGAATTTTTCTTGCCTTTTTTTTTTTGTATCAAGTCGTTTATGGGACTTACCAGACAAAGCAATCTTAGAAAATTTGCAAACTTAGTATATTGAGCACGGACCAAAAATGGGCTATTAGAATGACAGACTCTGGCTGGTTGGAACAAAATGTTATGATTAATTGCCGCATGCCGCTTCCTACCGTAAAATTTATTGCACAATTATTTCTACATTTTTACTGGGGCAAACGCAAATCGCTATCACGTTTTTCCAGTTTTTCAGGCAGGGAAATGTTGTTAATTGTCATTCAATTGATTGGAACATTTTAGCGTACAAAAAAACTATCTACACTCCAGTCATAACTTCCATAACTTAGAGATTCGTGGTTTGAATAAAGATGAAGGCCTTTATTTTGACATATTGTACCAACAAAAACTGACATTAAGTTATCGTTTGCTGAGACTTCCGCCCTTTTTAAGAATTGCAAAACCATTACCACTATAAATGAAGTTCGTTAGCCATAAATACGAAGAGTGCGTTTAGTCTGAGTATCAGAAAGGCCTGATACTTGGGTTACCGTATTTATTGAAGGCTCACATCGCTTCCAATATTTGTGGAGCACGCTCTGGAGGAATTTCTTGGGCGGTATACACCTTACAATGATAAACTAACGGGTAAGTACAAAGTAAACGATCGAGAAACAAGAAAAAGCCGAGCTGGCCAATAAACATTGTGCTTTTTAAAGCTCAAACAAGAGAATTATAGAGAAGTGTTTTTTTGCGATGGAGAGAGCATCTATTACGGATTAGTAGACAAAAATCTGTTCTAAGTAAGTCTTAGGTTTTCGGGAACGTGGTGAAATTTAATTAAACACCGGAACTATGAAAGTCCTAAATTGCGTAGGATGTGTGGTCTTGAATGTCGGAGATTGTTTACCTTTGAAAGCTTTAAATCTTTGAATTGTGGCATTCGATTCCGCTAAGGCTTAATTATTCGCAGATGACCGACAAATACCATAATTGTTGCTCTGTTTGTTTGCACTTTGCAATCCTGAAAGAGGAACTAACCTCTTGCGGAATACTTTTGGAAAAGAAAATTTTTTGACCGCTTCAGGTAATCAAATGGAATAATTTTAAATGTTTTTTAAATTAGAACAAGAGCTTATCAACGCTTTAGAACAGAATTGCTGTTCAATTCACAGGGGCGAGCGAGCTGCTTTTAGAAACCTATTTAGGTGTGGGTAGCTAGTAATATGCATCGTGCAAGGCGTCACGCCCAGGAGCCTAATTCAAAAAATCTTGCTTGATTTCAGAATAGCCACATGGCAGTATACTATTTAGAAATTTTCGACTTTATGTGTGCATTTGTAGCGTGAAGTTAGATGTCTTCATCTAGGGAAGGAATCAACTCGATCCGCAAAGGGAAATCCTGGTATATAACGAAATCGGAGACGTTTCCTCTAAGCTATTGTTTAGTAAAAATCAACAAAATATGCATGTTGCCTGTCGTCTCTACTTTACTAGGCAGGATAGAAGGCACGTTAAAAATTCAAAAACTTAGGGATTCCAATCTCGGTCGTTTTGATAGACACTTCGAGGAACTAGGTAAAATCTTTTAATAATTGATCTCCATTTGTTTTATAAACACAATTTGAAAATCATTCAGCAAATGTAAATTCCATGGTTGTTTTTAAATCAACTTGTTTATCCAATGCCACTATCATTCAAGATAGGCATCTTGTCCTTTTCAGTAGTTGTCTTAACTGTGTAAACAAGGTATATCCCAAGTTACGGATTCGGAATTCATGTTTTCTAAATCACGGCGCTTTCTGTTGTTTCATGATTAGTGCTTTTCTGTTCAATATATTTACTTCCAGGATTTTATTCAGGCCATAATAATTTCTGACGAGGTCGATAAAACGTAAGAAAGTCATCAATTTTGGAGGTAACACCTTCAATCTTAAATTTAGATGAATACACCTTTAAATCTTGGAATGTTCTTGTACAACATTTGGCAATCTTAGAGCAAACATCTTGCATTTCTGAATTTTCTGGTTTTCTATGTATAAATGTGTTTTGTCGTATTTCTATGGAGACATTTCTAAGATACTTCGGTATCTGAATCTGATATCGCGCATTATAATTAAAAACTTTCAGTATGAACCGCATTTCTTGGATAAATCATCTGGCTTTATCTTTTGTCATCACTATTAAACTTTGAAAAGTGAAAAACGCAATGTAATCTGAAAAATGCGAATAATCATATCACTTAATTACACTCTATTTTCTTGGGCTACAAATTTCAATGCAAAGCAAAATATCGATACACTTTCTTTTTTTTCTGACAGCTGGGTGTATTTCTGCCAGCACGTAAAAGGAGACGCACTTTTTGGCTTGGTTGGAGGTAAAGACGAAGAATGCTGCCTCTTGTCGTAGTTGAGTCAACATTATCTGGAGTGATCCTCGTTTTTTCTTTCATTGGCAACTTCCTCATAATTGTGCTTGTGTTTAAGAAGCCTCGGTTGGATACAACGACCAGCATTTATATCACTTCTTTGGCTGTAACGGACTTTTTGAATGCTTGTATACCTGGTCCACTCTTCTTGGCAGCTCTAATTACGCAGAAGATGCCCTACAATTCTGTGGTGTGTAATATTGACGGATTCTTTATACATTTCCTGACACTCGTCTCAACGTCTACAATGGCTTTGATAGCCATCAGTCGATACTACTGTACCTTAAAGCCAAGCCGTTACAAAATAGTGTTCAGTATTCGTCGTTCTGCATGTTACCTCGTCAGTTTATGGACCTTTGTTGCCTTGTTTACGTGGATTCCTGTGATCGGTGGATGGGCAGAAATGGGATTCAACCCCTTAATGGCCTGTTGCAATTGGCGTTTTTCCCACAAAACTATGGAGATGACATTTACTTTTTTAGTTGTTATCATCTTCATAATTGGCAGTTTTCTGATTATTGCAGTCAGTTACTACCATGTATCAAAGTGCATTCGACAACACAACAATCAAGTTGCATCACATCAAGGCCTCAGTGTGCAGGAAATTAATGTGACAAAGACATTCTTTACTCTGGTCTTGTCATTTGTGGTTATGTGGCTGCCCACATTTACTGCCGTCTTTCTTTTCCGCGTTGCTTTAAGGGAGACTTATCCACGCCTTGTTGGTCTTGCTGTGCCGTTTTTCTTACAGGCAAATAGTGCAGTAAATCCTTGGATTTATGGCGTTATGAATCCCTCTTTCAGGAAGAAGTTAGCACAGCTTGTAAAGAGGTCGAGTGGAAATCAAGTTCATTGTGCGTCAAGAGATCGTCCGACTACTCATATAGAGATATCTAGATTGGATACCTGCCACCGGGAAAATCGTTCCATTGAGCAGTTTTCCCCGCTACAGCGCGCCCATTCATTGGCTAGTTCACGGTCACATGACATCTAACAATGAAACTGTTTACCGCCAAATGCCATGAGCGAGCAACATTGCGAAAACTATGACGTCAAACGAGAAACCGTTCACTGTTACCCGCGAAATGTTGACCGCTGTTGCACGTGATCAGAGCTTGCAGTTGAAGGTGGCCTGATGTTGTCGCTGGAATCTCAGCGCGTTTTTCCACCGGTGTGACCTCGAATCTCAATGTTTCCCTCGACTTCGTATCGGGAAACATTGGGATTCTTGGGAAACAAAATTCACTGTTCCCCTCGGGACCAGTCATTAAGTGTTAATTATATGGCCGTGTCTCGCAAGGACTGGGAACTGCCAAATTCCCGAATTAGATTGGCTGAAATCGATATTGAAAGTGGTCTAGATTTTTCCATCTAGACCGGCATCTAGACAGATTACATTTTGCGGGGAAAAAGTTGCAAACTAAAATACAAACATATTGACTATTTTCCTCTAAATGGAAGTGCCAAAAAGCCCGATGAGAAAAAAGAGTAAGGAAGACGAGCAAACTTTGGCAGATTTAAGTTCAGCTAATCGCCGTTTGCAAGAAAAATGTCAGCTAGTACAAACCAGTTATATTAAACGAATTAAATTTTTCTTGTTTGCCATATGATAGCCATGTTATTAACCAAGCTTAGTTGGTCTGTATGGGAGAATCTTGACATCGATCGTGTACACAGACGTCAGTTTCTGGAATCTCAGTGCGTTCGGTTTGTGCTCACGACTTCTATCAAGATTCTCCCATACAGGCCTCCTGCTCGGTTAATAAGAGCTAATTATTTATGAGTAGAATTCCTCTATAGTATTAATGAAAATGGTAATAAGCTGAGCCTTCGAACACTGTAAGCCATTATAATTCACCAGTAATTTTTTTCTGATTTTTATTTAAATTGATCACATGACGCGATAGTGTCCACCGGCGGAGAGACACTATTTGCCCATCGTGCGCGTCCGAGGAAAATACCCGGATGGATAGCTTTGGATAGTACTCGTCTGAGAAGCTTTTTCTGTAAACAAGTGGGCTGACAGGAAAAAAAAATGAAAGACAGAATTGGTCTGCTTTTTGTCTTAAATTTTACATTGCTTATGTTTTGTGCAGTTTTAGAATATTAAAAATTCGTAACTGAAGGGCAAAAAATTTAAGCGGAAAACCTCCGCGAAAAGCTATGAAACTGAATCAAAATTTACGCTAATCCTGGATCAGCTTAAGCGGGCTTTAAACAACCCGCAAAATGCACATACACATGCAAAATCGTTTCATTCTTGTGCATTCTCTTGCAATACACCCACAGTTTAAGATCATTGATAATATCCTCTGTTTCATCACAAATTTACTTCGCAAAAACATTAAAGCTTTACCGGGGGTCTCAATGGGGTGGTAGCTTTTACGGCTGAGGGTTAATGTTTTGGCTTTTGTGCGACCACTGATTAAATTAAAGACGAAAGACGCTAAATTGTAAACTTAGCAGTGGCATGACAGAGAAGTCATGTTAATCATTTCACAAGTGAGGCGCAAAGAGAAAAATCTGAGTCCACGACCGGGTCCGAGGCCATGACTTTCAAACCTCGGGCGCACGCCTCCTATCCGCTCGATAGCGGAGAAACCAATGGTGAGCAAGGCCACTTTTATTTATTTTTTCTTCACTGAAACGTGTCCTGCAAACTGCTGGGATCAACTAAAACCGGTAGTGACATGTATCACAAAGTCTGTTTGCGCTATCCGCCTTAACCTTGGGAATCGGCAGAGAACCAAACCTTAGCTTTCAGCCTTACGTTACTCTTCCATGTTGTTGTTGTATACAAATCCTTCGTTAGACACTTGTGGTTGTCTTTTAGAGACGACCTCGGTAAATTTAGAACTTTTGCTGAAAACTATGTTAAAAAGTTATAAGGATTCCACAAAAAAAGAAAAAAAAAGGCAGTTCCGAGGCGGAAGTAAGTTATTTAGTTTATTGTTATTTACAAACCCACAAAGAACGGCCTTTGGTATAATTTTATTATAGCGATACTACTCATCCTTTATGTGCAATGCAATAAAAGTCAAGATGTTTACATTTCGTATTCTCTCTTCCACCCTCGCTACAAAGTGACTCTTGCGTGTTTTAGCTTATTTTTTTTAAAAGACTAAGCAACATCTATTTTCATCCATATAACAAGTATATAACATCTCTTTACAATAACAATAGATGGCCAAGAAGAATAGTGAGGTGTATTAAGAAAAGTCAGAAATAACGTTATACGAATAATGCAGCGCGTTAATCACTGCCACTTTCATTAAAGTAAAGCTCTGAAAGTAGCAACCCTCGTTACTTTCGGATTTAACAGTCTTTAACCATTGATACTTTGGGAGAGTCGGAAATTTCAGGGCGCGGTGCAACTTTCGGGTAAATTATACGTGTGCCGTATCTGCGTCGATTCATCTACACGAAATAATGTAATATTTTTAAATAAACGTCAAAAGATAACAAGTCTAAAACTTGTGACAGAACAGAGTAACAAATTAGTTTCGAATAAAGGTTATTCACTTTCAAACATAAGATCAGATTGGTACGTTTAAAGCTTCTTGTATCAGCTTTTTTCAACATGAGGTCGATACTTTTGGGAGATCGTTACTTTGGCTTAACGCTATTTCACAATTGTGTTGAGCAATTTTGCGACTTTTGGCACTTATCACTCTTGTGACGTGTATCTTCACGATCCATCAGTCTATTCCTTCCTCTTCGTTTGCTAAACCATTTCCAGCTCTTCTTCAATGCCTTTCCAAAATTATCATTACTGCAGCCGTACAATATGGGATTTAACAAGGCATTAGTCGACATGCAGATGACTTTTGTAGAGGTTACCACAATAAACCTCGATTTTTCAGAGAAGCCTCCCATTTCCCCTGTTGCTATAGCAACATGCGATAAACACATCGGTACTGCCATAAACAATAGGTTACTCCCAACTAACAGAAAAATCCTTCGAGCCAGTTTTGCTTCCCTCTTGATGCCAAATTGGCTGCCAGACTTGCGTACCACCACAAAGATATGGATGTAAAGCGGAATGGTTGGTAAATAACCTATTGCACTTATAATAATTGATGTTATGGTGTACGCAAGATATTTCTTTTCCAAGACACTCTGAATCGAAAGACAGATGTAAGTTTCATAACCTTTGGTGCTATAGATATTGGTTTCAACAACTGACCACCCCGCCACTGACAATGCAATTAGCCAAGTAAACAATAAGCAGTAATACGCGTGCTTGACACGCAGCCGGATGTGAAGTTTCATGCAAAAGACAACAGCCAAATACCGTTCAATTGTTACCGCAAGGGATATCAATACCATGGACGACACTGAAAGCGTGGCTATAAATCCTAGTGATGGGCATATGGAGACACGCTTACTCTCAATTTCATTCACTGGTACAATCTGGTATACGGTTGCTATAGCGACTGCGTAAACGCTACTTATAACACCACTTGCACACATGCTGGAGACTAATAGTAAGGAGGTGTTTGATCTTAAATTCTTGTTAATTATTATGACGGCAAGAACAATCAGGTTATGAAAAAAAGCAAATATTCCAATGGGGAAGGCAGAAATTAAGATACTTCTTCCTACTTCTAAACAAATGTTTTACGTCTCCACGCGACCAATGGCTTTGAGGCAACGAGTCTCTTGAACAATGCACTTTGGGAAGAAATGGTGCTTTGTTAACTTTTGATTCTTTTTGCTGAAAATGTACTTGTGTTTGATGCAGCCCTTTTGTATGATAGCTCCTTCGTTTCCCTCAGAAATTTCACTTACATCATAGGTTCGATCAAGACGGCAAACTGGGCAGTTCGCACTTATTGATGCACCTTTAATTACCCGAAGAGATTTATGGCTCAGGATGTTTTCAGTCATCGTCCAGTTGGTATTTCCTGTGATATCCAGAGTGGTTAAGGATGGCATTTGATGAATGATGTCGCCCTTCCACTCTTGGAGCTTATTATCCCCAATGTCCCTGCAAATAGTGAAAAACATTATCTTTATTTTGTGCCGTTGTGGGGAAGTAGTTGATCTGGTGTTCTTGGTCTCACTTGCAGCATTGCACATAAAGATACTATTTATTCCCTTTAAAGATAGACGTGGTAGCTATGAAATATGTTTAGTTGAAGAAAATACTTATCTCAATATCTACAAGCATGGTTGCGTACTATTTAGTAATACGTACAAACCACGTACAAACCACGTAATACAATGATTCAAGGGACCGCGAACGAAAATGGTGCTGGTGTACGTAGGATCTGTGAAAGATCTGATCAGCCAAAAATAGAAACATAACAATGAAGCAAGGGTGATATTCTGGATTCTGTCTATTGTCGGGGGTCAGGCGTTTTGCATGTGCCATTGGCCAATCCGCAAACGTTTGGATTTGAGTTTCATCTGAGACCATTACCATGTGCATTTAGTAGACGATCGGTCAACCAGCCGGTTGCTTTACTTTTTGTTCCTACACCATGCTGACGAGCCCAACCAGGTCGAAACAGCTGTCCACGGTTGCAATTCTTGGCTTTCAGTTTGGACTCTATCACGTCATTGTCCCGTTTTAAGCTTTCTATGTAGTTATCAGCCTTGATTCATTGTTATGAACATACCATGAACTGCATGTGTCCTATTTTCCTGTCTTAATTTTTAATAAAAATCTATCGATCCCTTTTCATATAGGTCTAGACTAACTGTACAGTGTCTATTCTAATACGTCATACTACAAAATGAGTCTCGATCAAAAACAGTCTTCATTGACAGTTCGGAAAGTTGAAGCAGACTGTTAAAAGACTGATTTGAGATGTACCGAAGATTGTTTCCCCTCAGAGATCTAAAAGTAAGAAAACGTGTCACTATCATTTCGAAAAGTAAATGAAGAGAACTAAAACTATAAGAAATGATAATAGCACCATTTACCAAATCTCTAGGTCTATACTTACAATATAGCCAGGTTACTGAAGTTGATAAATGCGTTTTCTGGCAAGCTAGGGCTGATAATACCGGTAATAATTCTAAAAAGGAGAATAAACATTAAATACAAGCTTTTTTCAGCGTGGCATAGATCAAAATTACTAAATAGAAAATAAAATAAATTAGATACGATAATAATAATATAATAATATTATAATTATGAGATAAACTTCTCTCCGACACTTGACGCCTTGAAGGAGCAGAGACAGAATTTGTGGCACTTAACAAGTACTCGATGAAATTGAGGGCGAATAAGTAAAAAAAAAAAAAAAAAAAATAAAAAAAACACATAAATTGAAAAAACGGGCAAATGATAAAATAAACAAAAAAAAAACCCCAATCAATTGAACCCCATCCCCTAATTAAATAACCTGGTTTTTTTTCAAAAAATATTTAAGAGAAACCGA
>Ga0126338_10001565_pt1 | contig 14965 bp, 3 predicted proteins | sample OrbCmetagenome_2_FD_92529 | JGI IMG/M metagenome (GOLD analysis project Ga0126338, IMG submission 92529) | Coral microbial communities from Petempiche,Puerto Morelos, Mexico - Orbicella C C metagenome | ecosystem: Host-associated > Invertebrates > Cnidaria > Coral | place: Petempiche,Puerto...
AAAAAAAAAAAAAAAAAAAAAAAAAAAAAAAAAAAAAAAAAAAAAAAAAAAAAAAAAAAAAAAAAAAAAAAAAAAAAAAAAAAAAAAAAAAACCGCGCTACTTTTTCATCCAATCAGAAGTAAAACCAAAACCAATCGTGACTCGTTCGTACTCGTTCTCCCGCGCTTTGCGTCAGCTGCTTGCAAAACTTCGAATTTTGGTTGCTGCGCTAGATTCTCTCTGTCCTTTGTGATTGGCTGGAGTGATTACTTTGGCTTTGGTTTTACGACACTGAATCGAAAACAGCTCTAATGTAAAACCAATCTCGTTCCCAGAGCCTTCGTTCCCTTTGACCAGCGGTCGGAAAACGAGAGCTCTTGGAGAACCATTTTGAAATAACCGAATTCTGGTGATTCTGTCTATCCGGTTTCACTGCGCAGTCTGCATTTACAGCGCATGCCTGAAATGGTTGCTCCCAGAGCTCTCGTTTTCCGACCGCTGGTCAAGGGGAACGAAGACTCTGGGAACGAAATTGATGTAAAACCGATTAGTGTAAACCGATTACTTTTCGACAATAAGTGAAAACAACTCTATATAATAAACATGACGTAAAAATTAAGGCGCCATGTCTTGAACCGAAGCTAATGAACGCACTTACAATTCTTCCAGAACGCTAAGATTGAAAAATGCGTCTTGGTGAATGGTCTCGATGAGATTGTTGTCAAGATACCTGTAATTAAGAAATTTATTAGTTTTTCTACATGCAACTAAAGAAAGTTATTGTGATAACAGGACCATGACGACTGTTCGAATTCAATTGTTAATTTCACTAGCGCTATCTGACTAGGAAAAAAAAAAAAACCCTTCATATTTTCCTGCTTTGGAAGGAAGTTGAAAGGAACTGAAGTTGTTTTCCACAATCTTTAAAAGAAGAGAACTCCATCGCGAATAGAAACTGCTGTTAAATTAAAGGACACTTTGCTTTCGGAAATATGTGCCTAAATTTAAAAAGTTAATATGAAGAAATAAACGAATTCACTTATCATCCCATATGACGTCATAAGATGTGATATCCAACATGATAACACAGTAAAAAAAACAACAACCAGAACAAAACAAACAAACAAACAAACAAACAAACACATGATGACACAGCTAGTGGAACTACCAATTAGATAGAAGTTATTTCAAGACTCAACTACAGATGTTAAATAAGGTACTCACAATTTCTTCAGTTTCTTGAGACAAGTGAACATGGCACGCTTTATTTCTACAATTTTATTGCGGGATAAATCCCTGTAAAATAGAAATTAAACAAATCTAATGCACTTTGGTCTTAACAAGACAGCGATTAAATAAGGCGAAACCTTTTAGCCCCGCCGATTACTTCTCAAGCAATATTCTAATTTTTCTTTCTTTATTTTTAGACTATTTTTAAAGATAACGGAACGGCTTCTTATCGAAATAGGATTGTCAATTGAAAATACATAGTGATTTGTCTGAATCCCCATATTCCAATAGATGCAAACCACCCAAGCTAAAGAGGTCTATTATATGTCTTCGTTTTCGATCGCTGGATTCACGGAGAGAGGAAAGTTGCTCTAGTTGTAACTAAAATAAAATGTGTAAACATTTGAGTGGATGATATGGAGGAAATACAGCCGTTTTACATAGACTCACAATTCTTCTATGTTTTCAGTTGCCTCACATGGCTCAGAGTTAAATGTTTCGCACTCTTCATCAGTCATTTTACTGTAAAAAACAGTAAATAAAAAAGTAAATACCAAATAAATAAACAAATAAATAAATAAATAAATAATGAAGACTGATACCAAAGCAGCAAGGCAAGCTGTATAAAATCATTTTTTCCTGAGGGGACGGAATAACTTTTCTTTATATAGCGCTCAGGCCGTATATATTGATATAACTGTTTCAATGCTGTTTTTTTTTTTCTCTCTCTCTCTCTCTCTTCTTGTAAATTTGGCAAATCAAAGTGATTGGTTGGTTTTTGTTGTTATCTATGCCGCGAACGTGTACAAGTCACCTGTCTGTCGGAAAAGTCTCAAAAACTCTAAATACATTTTTAGGTTCCAAGATTATCGGTCAATTTCGCTATCTTACTGCAGGATGTGTACTGTCCACCTCTCTCTAAAGAGTTCCTTTATTTTCAAAATACTCAGAATGATTAAGAAAAGATTCATATCACTCTGTAGAGATCTAGAGCTCAAACATTTATCAAACTAAACAATATAAGCATATTCAAAGAAGTCGCGGAGAAAACGGCTTCCTACATTGTAACTAAGATTCATAGAAGTCTTAAATATATATTGTAAGTTAAAGGAAGCAACCAAACTGGTTATCACGGTTTAATTTAGTGCTGGCTTTTGTAATGGCGTTTATGAAGAATTTACATCTCACAGGCTCACAAAATTTTACAATTTGAATTACTTTCTCCAGCAAAGCACATTCTCAATAAATAATTTGTTTGCTGCTAGGAAACATACGGAAATAGGCACTAAATATTTATGTTTGTAAACACGCTTGTAAAATAGCGGCAAAAAAACAGCTAAGACGGATTAAGCCACGAAACAGTAAATAGATTATATACTTACACGACTGTCTTGTTTAAGATACTTTTCGCTTGCATTGAGCAGTTCTTCGCTTTCGTTAAAGAGATGATAAACAAGAACAGAGCCAAGATGAATCGTGGCGTTTTCATGGTTGAAGTCAGTTCCTCGATTTGTTTGAAGATCTGATCTGACAGCTGGAAAACAAAACCAAAATGTTAAGCGCTTCACAAAATGTAATTCAAAATGTGTAGAGGTACTTATTACTTACGAAAAGCGATATTCCCTCGCGGCGATAATTACATTTCAAAATAATCCATTTGATTAGGAAGCGAGCTTTGACAGGTCCTCAAGTCAACGTCAAAAAACGAGTTGTCAAAGCTTGCGTCAATACGCTTCAGAAAGGCAAAGTGTCTTCAATTTCGGTCTTCAATACTTTGCAATAAATGCATGTCCAGAATGCTTTTAGCTGAACAAAAGAATTTTCATTAACACACAAGAGTCTCTAATACAAGAATGGTTCGAGAGATTATAGAGTCCGCATTGCTTAAGCATTTATCTAAGCAAGGGTGCCTTATCAGGTAATTATCACACGCCAAAGCAACTAAATGCTTATGCGATACGAAATTTATTTAGTGCGTATAAACTCGATTTAGTTATTTCGCTGTTTCTTTGTTCATTGAATTAAAATGCAAATCGATCTCTTGTTGTGATCGAACAAGGAGTTGGTGATTACAGTTGTCATTGTACTATCGATTTTGGCTCAAAAGCAAGTAAAATGAATAAAAATATCGGCAGGCAAGCGACACGAAAGCAAATCTAACAGAGCTCCATGTCTGAAACGCCAGAATTATTCTAATTATCAATAGTTATAAAACGTTCAACTCTTTTTAAGCACGTGATAAAGCGTCAGAAAATATAACAAGCGACGCTTTCTTATATACAAAGATCGTTGTGTCAAAAGGTATTTTCTCTTTAGTAATCTCCATACATTTCTCTTAGTACAATTTGGAAGAATTACTGGATATATCAACCCATTGAACCCCATTATATGCCGGTCTCTATGCATTTCTTATATTTTACTGTAAGGAAAATTTGATTCTGTTGGCCCCCTTTATCCTCTTTAAACACTGTTGTCAAAATACAATTTTCCATTCTGGTCGTCTCGTTTCTCTTACGATCACAGTTGCGAGAATTTGTTTCAATTAAAATGAAAAAAGCGTAGCTCCGGCTATCATTGTGTCGTCACAAGCTTAACTGACGCTTTTAAGAAAAGGTAAAGGTTGCAATGAGGTTTTTCCTTCATAGCGGCAACGCACTGGAAGCGTGACTAAGCACACTCTGTTTGAAGTTACTGTTAGAAATAAATGAACTAAAGCAAATCACCGGGTTTGCAAAACAGTACTGCGTACGAATTGCGGGCCTATCAAAGCTTTCTTTGGCCCGATAGTCGAGCAATTAAGTAAATCTGTTAGCTGGTGGAGGTCGTACATCACTTGTATCCAAACAACCCATAAAACGACTCCATGAAAGTGTGCCCAGAACTTGACACTACGATTCCGATTAAAATGATTAAAAATCTGGGTCGAATTAATGATGTAAAGTGATGCTGCCTAATTGAGACACATAAAGTATTGTCTGTCCATATGAGGTGGATTTCTTCACGGATAGAATAATACTCCTTATTAAAATCAACACGGATTCATTTACCCATCACACCTCACAAGTCAATATGGCAGCTTGAAAATCAATTTACACAATGCAAAATTGCTGTTTTGTATACAATATTGCACATTTCTTAACGCTTCGCTTTTGAAATGGTTGAATCTTTAACGCAATTTCACACCAAGTTCTGAAAAAACCCGGGAGTCCTAAATCATGGCTGGACAAAATTGTTTTCATCCTAAAACGATTCGAGTGTACAGCATGCTTTCTCGAAAGTGAAACAAAATTAAAATAATAATTTTTGGTTTTGTTTTGTGCAAACAAGAAAGAATTGTAGCATTTGGTCAGCTTCTTTTACCACTGACGTGGTCTAGGTTGTATTTATTTAACAATATCCAACAGACAGAGATGAATATCGAAAAAAGAAGAAAATATGAAACCTCAGACGTCTACAAAAGTCGGCTAGTAATACTGCCATGAGCAATAATGCCATTTGTCGGTATCAAAACATCACACCGGTAATTATAGGATTAGGTATGCTCGAATTTTTGAAACAGAAAGTAGTTTTTATTGGAGATGCTAGAGCTAAATAGCAATACCGAGACCCAAGTTTTGGCAGACACAGTTTATTTCACCAAAGACGGCCAACAAATGAAATATGCAAAGTTAAATCAACACTTTGGTCTATTCCTGTGATGCTTTAGAGTTGGTGAGTTACATATTACAACAACAAAACAAAGGAAAAGAGCTTTTACCTGAAGTAGTTCGATGTGGCTCACATTTAAAGTGTGTATGGACTTGTATGAGGGTGAAAGAAAGACCAGAAACACTGCACTAAGTCGATCACCCGCCAGCCTCTTAACAAACCCCAATTCAATCTAAAGCGAGCAGGTTAAGGCAGTTTAGTTAAAGGATAAAATTGTTATCCTTTAAGACGATTGGCTGCTTGATTTGTACAAAACCTGACGCATTTGTCACCGCTCAAATTGTAAGTTAAACAAACGGCAGCTGCGCAAACGTGTTTCCCTCATGTAAAATTACTAATTCCATGGAACCAAATGAAAAATAACGCAAAATTGACAAGTGATTCACAAACTTCATTTTGCCGGTATGAAACGTGACCCATTTCGGCGCTCTCTTGAAAAATGATCAAATATGACGGCTTGAGTTGAAAACTTTCATCATCCTTGTTTGATTGGGGTTCCATTTCACCGAAGCATTACCGTTATGGCGTCTTAGATTAAACAACATGTAATGAGAATTCACACACTTTTACTACGCTAAGCCAAACTTGATTGGTTCGGCTAATAAATTAAGGCCAAGAATACAAACCTCGAAGAAATTGAGTAAAAAGATACTTGTATATTCAAGATGTTCACTCCTTTTAATATCGCCAACATTTTCTTGACACTTGCACTATCCTTGAAGAATAACATGACAGTTCCATCTCAGATGAAGACACTTGTTCAACAATGAATACCACAATATTTTCCAGCTGACTGCATAGAAACTACATGAATATTCTTTCACCTTGTTTGCTATATATATTTTGGTTTTTATACGAATTTTTTTCTCATTTTACCTCTTCTAAGTTGCGCAATAGATTTTTGCCACCAACCAGGCCAATAACTTAAATGCTCATTAAATAACTGTGAATTTATGTTTTTTCAAATGGTGCACATCATCCGCCATTCAATTTTGTTTTTAGTTTTAAGTTTTTGTTTCGACTCTCCGACCTTCTATTAATTAAGTCGCAGGGAGGCGTAAAAGATAGTAAAATAAAAAGTATTCTTAAAAAACAACTTTATTGCTAAACTTTCAATAAAATAGTGGCGAAATAATCAAAAATAAACAGGACCCGTCATTGTATTTTGTGTACTGTGGTCGGTATAGTAGAGAAATAGACTTCTATTCGCTGCTTTTTTAATATAGTTTTTCAAGCTGGGTCGACTGTAAAAACTTCTAATGGAATAAATAAGAATGTAGGAAATATAAAACGTTTCAGCAATTCAGCGAAGGCAGAATATGCTTTCTTTTTTTGATTATGATCCAGTTATTACCCTAGAGATAACAATTACTTAGTAACAAGATAATTTGCATCTTTTGCAAGGCACAAACATTGAATAGAAAAGTCGTCCCTGTTTCGTTTTATAAATAATAATTTTCTTTGACTACTGACAAAGGCAAAGAACAGAAAAGGGTGGTAAATATTACCCGTTCTGATTTCAAACTTCTACAAGGTAATTCAAATAATCGAAAATTCATCACTTTATCGTTGTGAACATTTCTCGAAGCTCACGCGTCTTTGTTTACTTGATGTTACCATAACAATCATGTTCTACAGGCCTGCACCATCCAAATTGACTTTTTTTGTGGTGAATGTTTTTTAAATTGTTATTTTCAATATCTTAAGTTAAACTCTTGTCCTTAGGCCATCGTAGCTTGATTAAAAATAAAACACAGTTGTTTGTGTTGAATTTTTAATCTTTAGTTGGTTTCAGCATTTTAATATCATTTTCAATTTTTGTGGGTTATTTTGGCGAGTTTCCGGTATTTATTGAAATTCTTAAACTCCTTGATGGCTAAACTAAATTTATAGCAAAGCGCGCGCTAGTCCTACCTAATTCCTATTATTGAGCCATCATGAACGAAATCTCTATATACGCACGACCGTGTGTATATAACATGACGTGTGCAGTTTCAATTTAACTGCAAAATTTTCGTCGAGTTTAGTCCAAGTTGCTTTTGTGTAACAAGCGAATTTTTCATTGACAACTTTAGAACTGAACCAGGTTAAGCGTTTTCGTTCAACTGTTGCTCAACTGATTGAGGCGTGTTAGGGTCCTAATGACCTTTGTTTTCCTTCATCGTGCATTGTGAAAACTTTTTAGTCAATGACAAATAGAACATGTTTTGGCGCCTAAGAATTGGTTCATGCTTTTAGCTGTGCGTACATCCATAACTCGATATACGCATGAACGAATTCTTTAATGATGGCGTTCACGCTAACCATGAACCAATTTTTTGATGATGGCTTTTGAAATCTACGAAGTCATGTGGCCATGATCACGTGACGCTCACTAAATGAAAGACTTTAGATACCTTACTTACTTGATCCTGTCAACCCCAAGTTTCAAAAACTCAAAATACTTAGCTCAGTTTTAATAGCAAAAACAATAATACAAATGTTAGGAAAGATGAATAACAATAATAATATTAAAATGTAAAAGGTGGAATTATTATGCCGCAATTTAGCGCCGAGTTGGGCGAACAAAGAAATTCGTTTTGGTGAGCACGTTAATTCCTCTTAATTTTGTCTCCAAAATTTTCTACAGTCTTCTGTCGATATGATCTGCATAACAAATGTCATCAGGTTTTGTTTCTTACGCATACAGTCGAACAAAAGATCTCAATGGTGAAAAGCTGGTACGGTGCATTGGGTTAACTTTACCATATCATGCAAAAAAATTCAGTAAAGCCATCCTCAGAATCAATTTGTATTTCTCTTTTTAAAAAAAAAAAAAAAAAAGAATATGAAGATGCAGTTAAAGCAGAAACTCGATATTTTGTTAATAGCCGGCAATGGCCCAAGCCTTGCTGCGCTTGTTAATTATTGCGCCTTGTTAGTCATTTGAAGTAATTCGTATTTCATTCCTTCGACAATATTATTTCAAGGATTTCCACTGAACATTTTTACTAAAACGTTTGCGCTTTTTTTGAACATAATTAACTGACATGGAATAAAATTTTGGAATTATCACTGGGCCAGGTGAATGCAGCTTTGAAAACTACAGAAAAAACAATTTACAAATAATCACACGAAAGGGCTACAGGGTTTACATTTGGCTTTGAATAATATCAGAAAAAAAAAAAAAAAACAGCTAGACGTGGTGTTGGAATGAACTTACTAAATTGTATGCATGGAAAACGTTATGTGAAACATGAATGTGACGAAGAGTTTTGGTACAAAGGCGAAGTAAAAAGGAAAAATGAAGAAATATAACAAACACGTATGCAAAATATTTGCCTTTCAATTAACTATATCCATCACATTTCATTGTGTGAATTCATAAAATGCAAATACTAAAGCCAATTTTGGTAATTTGGTATGCTTAGAATTCCATTTAGCGTCGCTAATGAATTTGTTCAACAAGATCTTATCTTCTGACTTCAAATTGCAATCTTTTCTGAAGTTTAGTCATTATATCACCAAAACAAACAAATCGCTAATAACCCCTTGGTGAGCATCTCTTGGTGCATTCGGCCAACCAGCAGATATTTGAAAGCAAGAACCTTGCAGCTGAAGTCTAATTTTAAACAAAACGCCCACTCAATTGTGTCAATCGACGTGTGCCTTATATTATTGTGTATGATGAATGGAGCAGATGCATCTAGTAATCTTCTGAAAAAGCTACAAAAACAGGAACACTCGGGGACGTTTTTGAAGGCATATTGTACAAAACAGACGTATAAGATGTTAACTTAAGGCAATCTCCAATTTCTGGAAAGCAGGTTACTTTTCAAAAAAATAGGTACGAATTAATACAACGTTTTCCCCGTCAGTTTATTGTGTCGGCGTACCACCTGCTGCCATGAAAAAGTCCTTCATTGATGGATACGAAATGGAAGAATACTAGCTTCTAGAAATGAGAACATAATGGCACTAAATTTTCACGAAAGTGCGAGGACTTATTACAATTACTATCTGCTGAAGCAGTTACCAAATGATTTTTCTTCAGTTTTAGATTGCCCAGTGACAAAATTAGAGTAAGCAAGGAACTCTATTTTAAATGCAAAGTTTCTAAACTAGGTTGGAATTGGCTTACAGTCATGTTTTAAGATATTAGTAAACTTTCCGAAGTTCTGAACGCTTAATGTAATGAAAGTATATCATATATTTGAGACTTTTTGAGTTGAAATCTTCACATTTTTCACTGTCTATGCCAAGATATGACTGCAGTGGCAAACTGAGCGTATACATGAAACAAACCGGAAAGATTCGAGAGTTTCGAGGCATGATGTTAAAACCGTGTTCTAAAATAAATTACCTAAGATCTTAGATCGACGAAAACTGTCTCTATTCCCCATTTAAATGTTCTAGGAACATCTTCTTGATACGCAAAAAGTGACGTCGTGAACTATGAGCTCATATCTACCTGTTGTATTCCCTGTGGTATGGATGTTGATAAAAAAAAATGGCCCTCACGTGTTGTTCTGTTGTTGAACGTCCAAGAGAAGTTTGCTTAATGACTCAGTGGAACTTATCTGTCAAAGATAAAGCAGAAGTAGGTTGAATATTCAGTGAATTAATTCAGTACCGAGTAGTATAATTAAAAGCATGCATATGATATTTTTACCGGCCTCGCTTTTGTCAATATCAATCTATCCTACTTTTGTTTTAAAGGATCATTTGCGGTTTGGCAATTCTCCCTATTTAAAATAAAGCCAGTCTAAACTTAGCATCCTTCCACATTGTAAAGCGGAATAAATTTTCAGTCGCCGGTATGACTAAACTTGTACTCGTATTAACCAGCTGGCAATTCAACCGTTTAAATTAATGAGCTATAAGTTACGAAACCTAACTCTCGATAATGGTGAAGACTTCGAGAAAGCATATCTCACACGTTTAAGTTCTTTTGTGTCACTGTATACCTACCTGCCCTGTTCAAATACATGTATATATATAACATTTATAGACGGGAAAATGATAGCAATTTTCAACGGTGGTTGCCCGCAAGACCCACTAAAAGGTTACGGACGTTAATTAAACACTGCAATCGCGAGGCGCATAAAAGTATTCTACAAGTTAAATTCAAGGTAGTTTTGTCTTTTTCTTAAGCCAAAGGCAATTTATTTATTCTAGAGTATTCCTTAATTTATCTCGGTCACGATTCCTGAATTTTTTCTACTTGCACAACGCGTGAGTTATTTACGAATTTCGTCTAAGAACTTTATCGTATCGAATCGACTCGAATGTGCCACGGAGCCATTAAAGCTCTTCTTTAATTTGATATTAAAATCCGATGATTAATAGTTACGAGGTAGACTTTTAACTTCTTATTGGAATTGTTAATTAATCAACAATTTTTCCAAGTGCCCACGTTGGACAAACCAGGCGCCGGCGAAACGCCGAGTTTTTTTTTATTATCATCTCGGAGTCAACAAGGGCGAATCAGAATATATTAATCCAGCAGAATTGTTATAAAAGATAACAAAGGTTCTAGGGAGGATCCAAAAATTGCGGGCTTTCGAGATGGCCCGTTTGAATTCCAAGTTTTGTGTTGCGTGACGATAAAATGGCGGCCCGAGAGGACTGTCGCGTAGGTCAAAATATGACCTATTTTTTATTTGGTTTTGCTAAGTGCACAGTCCTTGCATTAGGCGCAGAATTAATGTCAATGTGTCGGAGCTCTATAGTGATAGCTTTTCGTTTTCATAGCAAAACTCAATGGCGAATATTTCTGGTAATTCACGGCGACCATGTTGATGGTCAGCCAACCTTACACGTCCGTTATTTATCTTGGTACAGTTCTTATCCTTTTAAACAAAAACATAAGCGTTAACCTCATAAATAACCGAATTCTAAGCTCTTACTCAAATCCCTATAATCTTAACTATAGCTTTTAATTAAACTTTTAAATTATTATAAATGTTACACAGAAAATTTTGATGTAGTCTTAATTCTACTTTGCATTTGCCGGCAGAAATTGTAAGGATTTATCTTTTTTAATGTATATTAACAATTTTATTCTCGCAAATGCTAAAATCTCATTTAAATTTATAGTTCCTGAAAAGACTCATTTTACTGGGAAGGTTCATTAAGGTATCTACGTATGTAACTCTGCGTTTTTGATGGACATGAATCACGCCAATATAAATGGATATTTTTACTGGAAACAAACGCTATCTTTCATGACATATTTAGCTAATGGAATTGTGCACTGAAACTGATCGTATGAGTAAATTTCGAGATTCTTGAAATTCTTCATCTAGTATAATAAAAATTAGCTGTTCGTCCATTGCGATTTTGTCTTTTGCGTTTCTGTCATGACTGTGTAAACACCCTGATATTGTAGAACCAGATTGTAAGGGAGTATTTTACATAATGTTCTCATATACAACACGATATTTCGTACAATGTGTATGTATTTCCACCACTAAAACAGGCATACCATGGCTCGATCGATCTTTTTCATTCTAAATTGAAATTAAAAAAACATTGTTCAACTAGTCAAAAAGGTGTTAACTATAATTCACGACAAATTTGTAAAGCCACAAAACTTACTAGAATGAGTAATCGCTAGTTACATGTTCAGTCAAAAAATCTCGAATTCAGTACCAAAAACTCGTGATCCCACTTCCACAAAAACTTCCACGTGGTGCCTTGGTCTTATTCTGTGAAGAACTAACTTTAAGACTGACTTATGCCCGCTGTTATGAAAGGAGAAGACTATAGCATAAAAAAAACTGAAGACCAAATGATTTTCGGGAAGAGGCATGGACCAAAAATCTTTAAAGTCCCATTGCTTTCATGCAGCACAAACAATGAGACGCCATGTTGGAATTGCCAAAAAGGGCTGGTTACAGAGTTCCTAAGAGCCATTTTCCTTTTTTGCGGTTTCGCTTTGATTGGATGTTGATTAATTATGTTATATTAACGAAACATTCAAATTCAAGCTTCAGATAGCTCTTGGCGGTTTGAGAAAGTTTCCTTTATTGTTTCGACACTCCCCTGAAGGATGGAAGTTTCTTTTAGAAATTTGTTAAAATTTCATACACAGCTTTACCAACAATAATGTCTCATAAATAAACAAAATGGAATTAGCATGAAGTTATGGAAAGAACAATTTAGCTTGACAACTGAACGCGTGGCGTACAAATGTCCGAAAAAACAATAACATTTTCATATTTTCGCTTTGCAATAGAAAAAGATGTTTGGGCGGAGTTCGAAGTTGTTAGAACTTAATACATTATGGTCAATAGTCGGGTTTAACATTTTGCGCGATACATATAACGTATTCCACATCTCATTTCACGCTACAAGACAGCACGTATAATTACACTTGGTGGAGGTTGATATGGCGCCGATTTTGACCGCTTAGCACATTACAACTCATTACACGAACATATTTGTCTCACGTTAGGTGCGGTTTGGATATTCTACCGCAAGATAAGAAAGCTTTCGTTCGACAACTCACAGCCTTTAATTCATGGGTAAACATCATGGAAACCTTATCATGATGTCGCTGGAGCTACACACTTTGAAATAGCATTGTTCCTTGCACTTAGAGCGTAGCTTTGTGCGTTGTCAATAGAGTGTCGTCCACTTTAACACGTAGCCGTTAGCGTCGAAAGATAACAAAATAGTAATAAAGTTTTAGGTACTGTCTTAATGAAAAGACCCACTTTTCGAATGCTCTGCGACATTTTCAGAACTCCTTAGCAGTCTAATATCATGTTACACTATTATATCGTGCGTTGCAGTTAGTAATTCTGATATCAGTATGGGAATGAAATAACTCCTTTCAATTAATAATATTGAGGTCGGTAAGTGAATTAAAGTACGGTGAAACCCGACTTGTCAAAAGTAAGGCTCATATTACCTTTATCTGATCGAATGGTAAACAGAACGAAGCAACAGCTGAAATGTGGGCTCTTCTTTCGGGTCAAAAAAGTTCATGTCCCCCCGCTGTGAATTACATTCGCTTTGTGGCAAAAATATATGTTTCGTTCCATGGTATATGAAATGAAACTTAAAATTTGATATGATTTTCCGGATAACGTGACTTTTGTCAATAAGGGTAGTTTTCAAAACCCATCGCACAATAAACCAAAGAGATCACAACATCTGCTCGCTTTTTGCTCGAAATGTGTCGTTTTGCTGACTCTCAGGGCAGTAACGTTTATATATTTTGTTATTTGGCAACGAAGATAAGCGAATTTGTTTAGAAAAACATCGACAACTTACCTCGTGTTTGGACAGGCTGTGTGGCTTTCAGAAATAAGCCATTCCGACTGTGTCTTTTCATAAAGAACTTTCGAGGCCCACTCGTTGGTATATTGGCTAGAGTATTTTATGAAGGGTTTCTCGATAACGACGCCTGTCACCTACAAAACAAATTCCGGTTTCGCAAGCAAGATTTAAATTAGCACTATTTGAAACACGGATCTGTTCTGCGAAATGTATGCCTGTCTATAAGTACTAATAACAAGCTGAATAAATAGGGCAAGACCCAGTTATATTTTGCCCTGCCGCGCATATAAACCGCAGGATACAGGTGTCTCCAGGTCTGACACGCAAATTTATCTACCTGATCGTTGATATCGGTTCGAAATACCCAGCAACTGGAATAAATTCAATTTCGTGTCAATTTCAAGACAGCTAAAATGATTAGAAACAGAAATTAGTATCGGATACACACGTTTTTTCTTCACGCCAAATTAGCATATTACCAAATTGATTATGGGTGTCTAATTTCAGAAAATATCTATACTAAACAGACAACCGTGAATTAAATACATACGTGGTTTAAAAGGCGCTAATAAAAATAAAAAGAATTTTTGGAATATTGTAGTTTCCTTAAAAGATTTTGTCTTGAAAATAGTCAAAGCCGCGGTTTATTTCATAATAACTTTAATTATCGAACAATCTTTCAAGGCGTTATGTTTGTTTCATGTATAATTCGTTTCTTTTCTCTATATCAGGAAGCTCGACACCCTTCAAACCAGCGACGCATTGTTTTGCTAATTTGTTTAACTGGCGTTGCCGAATCAAGGACAGTTTGAAACAAAATGTTTCAAAACGTGTTTTATTCAAATAACCTGCCAAGTTCAAGCGAGACGTATTTATCTACAGAACCAAACATGTCTTTAATTAAAATGCCAGATCAAAATATCTTGCTGAACGAGCCTAAATTTGGTGTCCATAGCAACACCACTGCGCGAGCTCTGATTGGTCCAAAATGCTGTTGTTTTACAATGGTACAAGCTTCATGCTAGCTCGTGTATTTTGTTTTGATTTGAAACAGACTGGCTTTCCTCACAAATTGTCGTAATATTGAATAATATAAAGACAAAAGTATATCGTAAGCATTGAGAAGATTGAACAAAAATCTGCCGACATCTCAGTGACTCTGGAAATAACATCTCCGCTACATTTTCGAATTGGAATCTCTCTCAACGTGTTATTTACTTAAACAGAGGTGATTTAATTATTAAGAAACTAAAATGGAGAATAACAGACTTATTTACAAAATTTGGTGGTCTAGATGACTCCCAAGGCTATAAAAATTCGCTGTTAAAGACCCATTGGGTCCATCTCAAAATTACTTCAAACTTAACCTGTAGGAGGGCAAAACATTATAACACCCAGCTATAGAATTGAGTGACAACTGCAGCAATTAACATGAATACATGGCACCACCGAAATAATGCAATAATCTTAGAAGAGAACCAGCACGTAGGAGAAAAAATTGCTGTATCTGTAATCCTTTTAGGTATGGTTCTAAAACTAGGAGTATCACTACCTTGTTTGGCTGAAATTTCGTAAGTCAACTTCGATTCGTTCTCTATTCCCTGTCGAATTAGAATGGAATTTTAAAGAGTAGTAAACCAGCCTCGTGGCCGATTTTCTTACTCGCAGATCAATCCCAACAGCTTCTTCTTTGGGAAGCACCAAGGATATTGTGTATCTTTTCTTCGTGTCAGTTCGCAGCAAAGAGCGGAAGCTTACCTCTTTTCCTTCCTCCGTACA
>Ga0126338_10001566_pt1 | contig 14961 bp, 13 predicted proteins | sample OrbCmetagenome_2_FD_92529 | JGI IMG/M metagenome (GOLD analysis project Ga0126338, IMG submission 92529) | Coral microbial communities from Petempiche,Puerto Morelos, Mexico - Orbicella C C metagenome | ecosystem: Host-associated > Invertebrates > Cnidaria > Coral | place: Petempiche,Puerto...
AGCTCACTTTATCAAGTTCTGACTGGTTGATAAGATGTTTTCCATGCAGATATTTTGTGAACTTTTTCTTGTCCAAACAAGAGAAGAAAAATAACAGTTACTGTAAATAACAATTAAAGGAGCTACGTGTATCTCATGGTTTGCGCACCTTGAAAAGTTAAGCCTAATTTTTATAATCCGTGTTAATCTTCTCCATCCTTAACCATCCTTGTTCCTTTAAGGTCGAATATTATCTCTTTGGTGCTTTTGTATCTTAGTAAACTACGATTTTAAGGTTTCCTTCCATTTAAAGGTGATTTTGTATGTGGCCAAAATAATTCAAAATGCTGTGACTGAGCTCCTTTAAGTACTCTTCCATTAGTGGATCTTATGCATGTTAGCTTGTGTCATTTAAGTGAATAATATCATTATTATTCCCCCTTTTTAGTCATGGAATACGGAGAAGGTAAAACTGGTTGTTACCGCATTCTGATCAAGGGCTATCAGTGGATCTGGGCGACAACACGGAGTTATATCTCATTCAATCACTGGAACTCCAAGCCTGAAATCTACTGCAGCACCACTAAAGTCATCAGGTTGGTTTTTGAGGAATCTTTTTCTTTGCTTTGCATCCTTGATCTAACAACCATCCTTAATTTCCCTTTAGCCCATTGCCAAGTTGCCTTTTGCCTTTTCGTCAAAACGAGTCTTCGTGCGAAACAATTCATGTGAAAATTTGTTCTGTCACCAGAAGCCATTTTCATACGAAAGTTTTTGCACGAGGGCTGGTTTTGAAACAGTGGCACAAGGTAACTCGGAAATGGCCTATTGAGCTCCCCTATACCCTGGCTCCAAAGGTTTCCACTTTTGTTTCTCAAAAACGGGAGTTACCGAGAGTTCAAACCTTTCACTCTCATTACCCGCCATTTCTCATACACACTCGTCGATTCTCGTCAACTCTTGTCTACTACATTCACATTTGATTCTTGCAGAGTCACTCAGTGACATGAGTGTGAAGATTAAATAAACAAAATTTATATACAAAAATAAATAGGGAAAGCTGCAATAAAATGGAAAAAAAATTTACAAAAATTAAAGTGGTCAGAGATGGTGGCCTTAAATGACATTTGAACCAGTGCATTTTATTTTGCGATATTGGACAAGAGCTTTCGTTCGCGCTCTGTGGACAATCTTGTACATCATAATTCACGTTTGGCGCGTCTGATTTCTATTGGTTAAAAACCTTCTATAGGACCTTCCGGTGTCAATAAAAGCCGTACATGCGCATTATCGTAACAGACCGTTTAACCAATAATCCTTTTCTGGAAAGCCTTACGCGACAATATTTAAGGTTTCATGGCTGGCACTGGGAGTTGTTTCTCGTTGTTTGATCGAAGTTCACGCTGTTGACCACAAATGACATATTTTGTTTTTTTCCCCTCCTATCAGTCTGAAACACGTTGATCTTCGATCAACCATTGGTAAACAAATGCAACCCATAATTTCTTTGGGGATTGTGGAGTGCGCTTTAAGGCTTTGGTATCGCGAAGGCCCGCGAGGGATGAACATGGATTAATACTGACTTTCGAAGTATTTAACTGACTTATTTCATGATATTATTCGTGAGGGATTATTTGTATAAAGCCCGCGAACCAGAGGGTAAAGCTGGTCATTGGTATGTTTGTCAAGCCCGAGTGTAAACAATGTAGGCTTTGTTTTATTTTGTATTGCTTTTGCGTTGCCTTTGTGTAAGGTTATGAGAAAACAAGATCGTTCGTTTTTGCCGTTTTATTGTGACTTGGCAAACTTATTTGAATAACGCAAGGTTGTTTTGATCACTTGCTTTGCTTTGCTTTGTGTGACGTTCGAAAAGAGTGGGTTGATGTTTTTTGTACAGTACACTGTTCCAGCTGCAGACAAAACCCTTCCAAGGGAAAACGGTAAGAACATTTTATGAAGCGGTAACAAGGTCCGGCGCCATAGTGAAACGTGCTCAGCGGAACCAAATTCCAGATAAGTTGTTATAAAACGGTTAAACGTACAGGTATTCCACGATTTCAAGAGTGTGAAGCGCGTTGTCGAATCCAGACTAGAGTAAATGTTGAGCAAGGATAAAATTAAGAATGCCTAACTGCAGCGGAGTTAAAATTTTATGTTGACTCGTTTTTACCCTTAATCTGAGATTTTTTAAAATGACTTTAGGAACAGAAGGCTATGTTATTTGAAAAGGGCTTCAAATTTTTGGGAAAGGAAACATTAAATACGCACGTTTGGTTGTCTTACTTTAGTAGCGATGGAGCATTGAAATGCGTCAAGATTTAGGAGAAATATTGTCGTGACTATTGGTGAAAAATATCTTACAGAGAACAATGGGTTGGAGCGTGTGAAATAATGCTTTGTTCGTTTTCATTTGCAAGACAATGTCTAGGTTTCTAGATGCGTGATGTTTTGATCGGGAATACTGAGGTGAAAGGGTCAAGAGAATTGCACTTTCACCGCTGCGTTGTCTGCCATTTTCTTTGCTATCAAAGTTGCCTTTAGGCGCTACAGATGTTGCCTTTACGTAAGCGTTATGCTCTGTTTTTGCTTCTTAAATTTACATCGTGATGCTCAAAGGCTTATTTTGCTCATTTGCTTCATAATAATCCGACAGCTTCCGATGGAATTCAAAATCGTACACGGGGAATAGAGACGGAGATTTCAGTGGAGGTTAGAATACTGCACTGATTTTGGTGTTGATATATTTTGGGCAATGAAAAAAAAAATTTTTTTTTTTTTTCATAAAAATAAGGTCTTGCTCAGTGAAGGAGGCTGCTGTCAATTGGAATCAAGCATTCGAAACCACTGAACGCTTGTCGCAAATATGCAAAATTGTTGTTGCCACAGAAGAGAACAATGGTTACGAACAAAAGGTTTTGTAAACAGGTTTTGTCCTTGCCAAGGGAAGGACGGCGGGCCTTTTAGAGTTCTGCATGATTTGACAAAACCTATTTGTTCCAGTCCAAGTAAGATCGCTATTTTCTTTCGATTATTTTCATGAGTGAAAAGCCGTGTAGCCTTGTGCATGCACGAGGTGGACCAGTCATAGAATACGGTAATAAAATCATATGAAGACTCCGGTGCGCAAGTTGATCGCCTGAAGGGCAAATGTTATTGTTGTTTGCGTCAAAAAGCTTACGTCGCTATTGTGGTCGCAACAGCTGGCGCATTGGTCAACCCACAGGCGTTTCTTTTTTGCTCCGAGTTATTTTTCTTCGGGTGCGCGAGAGCAGCCGCGAGGCGGGTGCAAAAAAAAAAAAAATCTATTTTGTCTTTCTCCAGGGTCACACCCTTGCGTTCGGACTGTTCTCAAATCCCCTGCGGTTAATACTTTTGCTAATTGCGATCTGGACGAATTCAAGACAGAATAGAAGGTCTGGAATCTGTGGGCAGACTACTGGTGCATTGATGATGACCCTCCCGCCGGCTATGTTGATATGTACATATTGAACTTTACTGTTGAAAATTATTATTAGTATAAAATCCAGAAACAAGGCATGTATGTGTATAAATCCTTTATGAAGAGTCATAAATCCATCAGTCTCTCTCTTCCTGCTACTTTCCCGAGGAGGGGGTACTCTACAAAATTTTTATACGGGGTGCTCCGCCCCGAGGTTCATCCCCTTACATTTTGTATACCACTTTGACAGGAAAGGCACCCCTTTTGTATGCCTTAAATTGAAAAAAAAATGTACTCGTTTGACATGCTTTCATAACTGGCCCGTATCATGAATAAATCACCAAAACAGGAAATCTTGTCATTTTCATGTAGTGCTTAATAAATTAAATGATACAGCCATAAGGTGCGTAACTAAATGACAGATTTCCCTACCCTTTCAGATACCTTAACTTGTGAAATCCCCACCCTTTTATAGATCTTAAGGCTTAAAAAGATACCCCCTTCGGGCTGGGCCTCCCCGTTTAGGTCATTGTAGAGAGAACCCCCCCCCCCCTCCCCCGGGCTGGGGGCTACTTTAATAGCTTTACCCGGATTTTCAGTTACTTTACTTTTCATTCGGGTTTTTAACTTAAATAAAAATGGTTAATCGCAGTAGCAAGAAAAAGTCACAGAAACGCTACCAAGCCTTAACTGTACGCCGGGATAGTTTAATCGAGAAGATAACAGTGTTTGAACGTGAACGTGGAGAAGCCGTTATTTTGGGTGGTCACGCAACGCATCTCCCTGCAAGTGGGGTAAAGCGTTGCGTGACGGCCGAAATCAGTAACGGCGGCGAATGACAGTAAAATGTTGAGAAATGTGTTGGCGGCGATTTGGCGATAATTTTGTTCCCGGGGTTTGCCCCTTCCCTCGGGCGCTCATATTAGTGAGATCAGTCACCATCAGTCAACTTTCAGGCGTCAATACATTATTTCAGAAAAAATGCTGATGACCTGCAAATTCCCCGCATTGGGTTTGTAAATGTTAAGGCGCCCTTCGTTACGGTAACACTAGTTAACGTTCATTGTTAGTGTCGCTGAAGGTCTGAAGTCATTGAAGGTCAGAGAGAAGGAGCTCGAGATCTTGAGAGCAAGCGAAGAAAGTCGTCGATCGCGCTTTTCTCTTCGTAAAGCGCCTCTGGAGTGTAACAGTCAACATGAAGCCAATGCCATAGTTCTAGCAAAGTGGGCAGCGGATGAGCAACACTTCATGGCTATGCCCCTGGGGCAGTCTGACGACGGCGATAATCCCGGCGGGGACCAGAATGCAATGTCTGCAAATAACAAAGGTACGTGAACGGTTGATTAGGTTCTACTTCTGGTCTAATACCTGCAGGTGTAAAATCAAAGCTAACTAAAGCCGAATATCATTTTGATTTCTCTAGAAGCAGAATTCCGCTAGCCTGTATAGCAAGCGTTCTTGATCGAGAGCAAAAAATCGACGAAGCAGGTGAACGTTTTGCTCTCTTTCCAATTTGCACGCGGCTAGAATGCGGAAAAAGCTCTTCGTACAGAAACGCTTTCTACGCAGGTTTTAATTCTAGAGTCGGCGTGCGCCATAAATAAAAATGGTCGTATTGTAGAACCCCCATACTAACGAGAAGTTTTGATCATTGTGACCGCTAGTTTTGTTTACGTTGTTGGCAATCATTCTCTTTCCCCAAAGCCGCGGTTTTTTTTGTTCAGCAATATCGACCTCTTGCTCGTTCTGGTTTTTTGAGCATCCGTAGTGTGATTTACAATAACTACAGACATTCTCGCTTGCTCATTGGCTAATTTTCATTGTCAATAAGTGGACAGACACGTGCATTTATAATTTACGCGCTGTATCTTCTACCTTTTTGTTTTTGTGAAAAAAACAAATTGAAGTCAGCTTTTTATGCGTCTGTCCTGTTATTGACAATGAATTTCGTCATAACACTGTCAAAGTAGCTGTGGATTCACGTGGTGATAGCTGAGTGAATCCACAGCTACTCTGACCACGTTATGACGAAGTTCATTATCAATAACAGGACAGACGCTCAAAAAACTGACGTCAATGTTGTGCTTTCGTTTGTCAGCCCAGCGAGTGTTCGAGTGTTCATCGTAATCGCGCTGGCGATTCTTCATGCTTGCCTCATGGCCCATTTTGACAACACGGAATTTTTGATACGAATGGGATAAACTTTGTTTCCGTGTCCTCTTTCAGCCGCACCTGGGGTGAAGAATGACACGGATACCAATTTTATGCTAGGGTTTATCCGCGCGCACCGTAAATTCCGTGTTGTGTAAAGGGGCCATGAAAGGACTGCGGCCTTTAGGGACGAGAATTGTTTGCAATGTTTAGAGACCATTTACTTGTTGAAGACGGGTAATGCCTTTTTGGCATTCTAGTCCAACAAGTATGAGGAATAGCTAAACATGTGCCATAAGGGTCTGTAGGTGTGCATCTGCAACACACCGAGTGAGTAAAGTCATATTTGTGAATTGCGGCCTTCCTCTTGGTGTCAGAGGCAGCTGTTCTTGCGCTTTGTTAGCTCTGGTCTGTAAATATATCTTATTAGATGTTTTGGTGTGTAGTATCGCTGTATATTTTTACGAGTTGTGCCGTATATTGACGATCCCGTAGGGTGAGTCAAAATACAAACAATGAGTAAAAATATAAAGAGATACTACACACCAAAACATCTAATAAGAGATTTATTATCCAACTGCTGTAGTCAATAAAATTTATCAATGAAAGAGGGAGAGTGTGACATTTTTGCGTGCGCGCGCCGACCTGTACGGCAAACAGGGTTTCTACTGTACAAATAACAGTAGAATATCGCTGTATATTTGTACTGTTATTTGGATGGTATTCACTGCAGTTGGATAATAATATGGTGTAACTGTTTAAGAAAGCTACTTTTACCATTATTCCTCGCTTGAGAAGTGCGATTTATGGCTATCAACACAAAACTAAGCAGTTCCTTGGTTTGGTCATGCCTGGATTTTGTGTCGGGTTCGAAACATGATATGGGGAAACTTGCATATGTTGGTCTGAAATGGGACAAATGTTTCAAGAAGCGTACCGACCACCCCCACCCTAAGGTTTGGTAGTACCTCCCCCGGAGAAATAAAGTGCATCCTAGTTCAGTGATTGATGCCGTTTTCGATGTTTGGTCTGCGAGAACCTCAATGTTTCACAACAAACCGCTTGCCGGCAACTCATGTTTCGAGATTGTGCGATAATATCCTCGCCATTGTAATCTGAGGGCAAGAGGCATGATTATCCTCAGGAAACGATCGAAGTTTAGCGGCTGACCGGACGTTTTAGTCCCAGTCGCTTGTAACTTGCGACCATCATCGATGGATTAACGCTTCCAATACATCAATGAATGAAGGTGAGCTCTGATAAAGAAATACAGCTTGGTCCAGTTTGCAAGCGTGCAATGCCTACAATAGCTGTAATGGCGGACAGTTTTCGAACCTAAGTTTCGCGTTTTCTAGCTTTCAAAATTGCGGCAAGGATTAGTTCTGTAGAGCTGTCATTCTTGGACGCGTAGTCGGTCGTGTTTTGCGTTGTATCAGGGGTCAAATCCACAGTTAGATTCTGCAATGGGACATATCAAGGTGACGGTTTATTTGGGAAATGTCATTAGCTCTCGAGTGAGTTGATTGTGCATGACGTCATTTTGTTATGTTTTTGCTCGAGCATGTTCTATTTTGTGACGAGTTTTAGAAAGCTTCAGTCTAGCAGATCGTGTATAAGTTGTGGTATTTGTTACTCCATTCTGTTCAGTAGTGTTGAACAGATCAAACCCCGTCTTAAAAGCCCTCTCCGAGTGTGACAGGCTGTTGTACACGTCTTTTTTTCAGTCCTCTTCGTGACGTGGCCTGACTAGCGATCTGATTGGTTGCCCAAAAAAATCGTCCCTTGGCAAACACGTGTAAATTCACGTGTAAGTTTGTTGTTTCACCTTCCGAGAAAAGTGCAGCGTCAAACAAGCTCACGCGCTTAACTGGTTGCGTTGAAACGTGTTATAAAAGGTTCGTGTCCTCCCTTAGTTTGCCGACCCTTTCCAGCGAGGGAAACATTTAGAAACAAGAAAAGAAGGTACAGTTGGACCCGACTAATTCGAACTCGGTTATTTCGAATTACTGTTATTTCGAACTCTTAATTATTTCCCTGGGATCTGCCCTTCAGTCATTAACTATCGGTTATTTCGAGCTCCCGCTATTTCGAACTATTTTTTTGTTTCCCCTGAGGGTACGAAATAGCGAGGTTCAACTGTACTAGGTATTTTGCGTGACGAGTCTTGTGAGGTCACGTAAGAGTAGCTTTTAGGAGCTACCCGTCTTTGAAAAATATTTGGTCCACATACATGCATGAAGGCCAAACTTTTTCATGTTCGTTCTTATTCCGTAGACACGTCCTTCTTCCGTTTAGATTCGTTTCACGAAAAACAATATCGTGGCTTCACTCTGGGTGCTGTTCACCTTCAGGTTATCTGAACAGGAGCTTTTTCATCAGAAAAAAAAAGATCAAAAGCGCGCGCGCACGAATCACCATTTGTATCCCGTGTCCTCTTGTGTGGCAATTTTTGTTGTCGTTGGTATACACACGCCCAGCTGGCTGACACTGAGAAACATTAAGGATTACTCGTAATTTGTAAGCTACATGTACTGTTATTCGTTTCGTGTTGCGTGACCAACCGAACGCATTTCGACCCAAATTTGCGCTCATATCACCGTTTCAGGAGCGTGGAAGATGCATAGTTACAAAGAAAGAGGAAGAAGTCTAGACTTAATTGTCAGATTGTATCGCTAAATCGATGGTCGCTGAGGCAAAACGAATTCAAAGTGAACGATATATAGATACAGTGGAACCTCGATTTAACGAACCTCTATTTAACGAAGTCCGCAGGGACTATAATAAGTGAAGCGCTTCATAGAAATATTAAATCAATTCTGTGGTGTTTGATCGCAGGTAAAAATTACATTCAGCTATGTATCGACGGAATGGGGGCTATCCCCGGCCCGTAGCCCAGCGACATCTTGCTCTTCCCCCCTTGGGAGTACCCCTTCCCCCTAGAAAGAAAAAGCTGGAGTTGCTATCGGCAACACTTTGAGCAACTCTTAACTCTCCAAACTACATTTGATGTACTGTAAGTCATGGCTCAAAGTGTGTTCTCATTACCGACTATCTGTTGGTTTTCTTTTGGCTATCAGAAACAAATTAACTCGCATTTACTGCATTCTTAAACGGTTTTAGCTAGTTTTATTTTCCCCCCTCGTCAATCGCACTTTTCAACCGTTGCATTACATTGTAATCTAACTTGTTTGCGGGCGATTTTGTCAAGCTGTTTTCAACATGATCCTCCAATGACTTAGGAAATTACCCAAGCACTCTCCGCTTCACTGACCTACTTATTTTGCTTCGGACAATGTTGTAGTTTCTGCCCGAAATTGCCTCAAATTCACCTCGGATTTTATATGCTGTAACGCAAATGAGAAAAGCTAACCGTGAAATAGACTCTTTAAACAGACAACATCTGTTGCAATCAGAGCTTTGACTGAAACTGTAGCTTTTGTTAGCTGAGTTTGACCTCTCGAATTCCTAAGTTGTGCCAGCCCTCGCAAATCTCTACTACATTCCTTTCACGCGTGGAAGGAAACAGCTGACGATGGTTTGCATGAAAGCAAACTACAGTCTGCGAAAGAGTTTCACGAATCAGTCTCTTGATCCAACTAGTGTCACACTTTGCTAGAACTTTCCTCAGCTAGACATCCAAGGACAGCGTTTAGTTCTGATAGGATATATTGATAATTCAACAGAACATGCAAGAGTTTGTCATTTCTCGTTGGCGTTTGTCGCGGGACGGCTAGGAAATGTGCCTAGATTATAAACCACCGCGAGTACCAGTTGTTCGGGACGTTTTCTGGCATTGTTGTCGTCGCGAACGCGTAAACTTCCAATTTGAGACCATGTCCCACGTGGTGATGAACGCACGTTATCGGAAAACTCTACAACCCTTTATTGTCGCGAAATCTGGAAATCACCGTACGCCAAATCGATCCATTTTGTCGAGTATAAAAACGGAGCCGGTGAGGGATAATTTTTGTTGCGTGTTTTACTTTAAGTTTCTGTGATTGACTTTCGTGTTCTTACGATATTTGCGCACAGTAAAACCAACTGCACACTCGCGAAATACAGAAATATCTTGCTCGGGTTTAGTTTAGACGACATACGTGATCAGTTTGTTGAGCATTACATGTCTACGTTAATCCTTTCATGTTGTTCAGTTGTTCTTGAGGATTGCCGATGTGATTGAGCCACCCAAAGGACGAGAAGTCAAATTTTTATCTCCTATCCGTCTGTTTTTTGCACTCTTGGAACTTTAAGGGGCATTGTGTAGCCTACTAGACAGTGTTTAGGTCTAATTTGATTTCGTTGTCTTGAACTGTTTATCTAGCTCTTTTAGGTCTTACAGAACGAAGCCATCTCGCGATCGCACGGGCAATCCGAGCAATGGTTTTATGAATTATTTCCCCAAAAAAGAAAGTTAAGTGTGATACCTGTTTCTGGTCCCGGGAAAAATGTTCTGTAGCGCTGAGGACGTTGGCTTATACCTCAAAAATGCTCACATCCCATTGCTGTTTCCTCATCTCCAAACCGGCTCACTGCCTTTTATTCTGCACAGTCCGAAGCGATGAATTGATTGGCTCAGAAATCAATGGCTTCAAAAGTTCTTTCGATTACGCGTGCAACTTTGTTCACGAGCATAATTTGAAAACACGTGTTGCGCGTGTTAAATGGTTGTACACGTGTACACGTGTATTCAAGACGCACGGGTTGTTTTGTCTACGAGGGGTTGAGTCGAGACTCGCGTTCTGGGGGGCTCACGAGGGTGCTTCGCAAACCACCAGAGCAACGTGAACGTCACCCGCAAGCAAAACGTTCAGTTAATAAAGTAATGGTTCTGCGTTATATATAAATTTTTGTACAATTCTTGGCCGTTCTCTGAAAATTATGAAAGTCTGCGTATTTTGGAGAGACGAAGCCAGGACGTCTAATTTTTGGTGTTTTGGAAGTAAACGTTAGCTTTATTTATATAGCGTACCGTCACAACCCAAGGAACGGTGGCGAAAGAGAGAGGGATTGGAGAAGCTTCGCAGAATTGTCTGGCGAGCAGCGATGTATGTTTTTCTGACAGGATGCGGAATTTGCGAGCAGTGTGTAATCAAATCAGAGCAAAACATTTTATGAAAACAGCGGAAGTAAAATCAGATTGTTTTGACAACATGCCACTATGTGAAGCTACCTTGTGGTAGAGAAACCACAGATCATATAAACTACAGTTGACTTCCGATAACTAGAACTCTCAAGGCAAAGCCAATGACCGAAAAGTGAGAAGTGACATGGTATGCATTGGAACGAGGTAAATTACAAAGATAGACCGGGTTTATCTGAAACGATGTTTTGGCTTCATAGCTGCAAATCATAACATATCTGATGGGAATGAAATAAAAACAAAACAAAACATCGGAAGAATATAATGGCGGGTTACTGCAGTACATGGCTGCAACGAGTTCCCATTCTTCTCTGTAATCGTTTGTAAAAAGTCCCTGTGCAGCCAATCTCTGTCTGTCGTTGATTCTGGAGAGCTTTGACTCAACAGTCTGTGACAAATGTGGTTCGAGTTATCGAGGGTAAATTTATAAAGAAAACGACCTGAGTGGATTAAAAAAAAAAAAAATCACTTCGAGTTGGCGAACGGCTCGAATTATCAAGGAATCGAGTTACCGACGCTAAAATTACAAATTTGAAAGCAGCTCCAGGGGAAATCAACGCTGGTTCGAGTTCACGCAAGATTCGAGTGACCAGAGGTTATCAGGAGTTATTGTTCAATCAGTGGCATTATTATGAAAGAGTGAAGGCTGCAATATGTCAGTTTTCCAATAGTCGCTCAGAGTCTAGATATAGATATTACGGAGTTTAACAAAGCACGACGGTGACTGCAACGAGAACGTCACCAAACAAAAGGTTTATTGAGCAGAACAATGGTTCTGCACGTGCGTTTTGGATCTTTGTACATTTCTTTGCCGTCCTCTGCAAAACAACAACGTGAAATGACACAATGTCGTACGTATTTTGGAGAACGTGTACCGCAATGGCTAATTTTTCGTGAATGAAATAAAAACAAAACAAAACATCAGAAGAATATAATGGCGCGTTACTGCAGTACATAGCTGCAACGAGTTCCCATTCTACTCTCAAATAGTTTGTAAAAAGTCGCTGTACAGCCAATCTATGTCTGTCGTTGATTCTGGAGAGATTTGACTCAACAGTCTGTGACAAATGTGGTTCGAGTTATCGAGGGTAAATTTATAAAGAAAACGACCTGAGTGGTAATTCACTTCGAGTTGGCGATCGGCTCGAGTTATCAAGGAATCGAGTTACCGACGCTAAAATTACAGAAAGTGAAAGCAGCTCCAGGGGAAATCAACTCTGGTTCGAGTTCACGCAAGATTCGAGTGACCAGAGGTTATCAGGGGTTATTGTTAAATCAGTGGCATCATTATGAAAGAGTGAAGGCTGCAATATGTCAGTTTTCCAATAGTCGCTCAGAGTCTAGATATAGATATTACGGAATTTTAGCAAACCACGACGGCGACGGCAACGAGAACGTCACCAAACAAAAGGTTTATTGAGCGGAACAATGGTTCTGCACGTGCGTTTTGAATCTCTGTACATTTCTTTGCCGTCCTCTGCAAAACAACAACGTGAAATGACACAATGTCGTACGTATTTTGGAGAACGTGTACCGCAATGGCTAATTTTTCGTGTCTTCTTTGGAATTGAACGCTGTCATTACATATTAAGCCTTAGCAGGGTTTTAGACCTATAGGCGTACTGAACAGATCTACACAGTTGCGACACTCGAGGGTAAAATTTAAATCCATTTTTTACAAGGAATCGCCCTCGGCGTCGCCGTCGGCATTGCTAAAACTCCCTAATAAATTTCTAAGGCGAGGGAGTTATAATTCACTATTTCTGTGCTAACTCTAAGTTGCAGTAAAATGGACATAATTATAGTACAGATTTGAAACAGAATGGTCATTGTGGTCATCCCGACTTAAATGATAAACAGCGAAGATCTTTCCTCGCATTTATTTTTCCTATAGATCGAGAAAAGAGTATACGATTAACTTAGGGTGCTAAGCGGAAAAAAAAATCGCTTTCTTTTTGTGTGTAGGAGCAGCTCAGCCCAATCCTTCTAATAACAGTTCTGATGCGCCGGACAGAGATGGCGGGAGTGAAGGAAGAGACATGGACCAAGAATCCTTTGTATGTGTATTTGTTTTTCAATCGTTGTTGTTGTTGTTGTTGTTGTTGTTGTTGTTGATGATGATGATGATGATGTTGTTGTTATAGATACTCCCATTCTAACCTCCTTTCTTGAACTTATATAGGAGGTACGTCACGGTTTGTGCACCGTGAAAAGTTTAGCCTAAAGTTTTCAAGTTCGTTGTTTGTAATCCGTGTTAATCTTCTCCACCCTTAAAGTGTATATGACTCAATTTTTTTTTCGCTGATTCTGGTCGTTAATAATGTTAGAAAAACGGTTGTAAAGTTTTTAGATCGTGAAAATATTTTGAAACCCCTTTTTTTCGTTCAAGATACGCACCACTTTTATGTTGAAATTGTCCCAGAGATCGCGCGGCCAAAATGGCACATGATTTACGTCTGTGACGTCACTGTGTTTGATAAACAAACCCATATGGCTGAAAGCGAAGGGAAACGTTTGAAGATGAGACAGGTCGAAAATTAGCGTTACTAGCTAGGAAATCACTGGCACATTTGAAGCTGTGTGCAAGAAAAATGACAAGGCGGCCTCCCGCGACAGCAATGTTATCAAACACTATGACATCACAAACATAATTCTCGTCCCCAGTTTCCCGGGACACTTATAGGGAAATTGGCTGTATTTCGGCCGCAAAAAAAATCATCCAAATTATTTATTTATTTATTTATTTATTTATTTATTTATTTATTTATTTATTATGATTATGTTTTTTTTTTTGCATTTTCAAAACATTATTCGTTTATTACATATATCAAGGAAGGAAAATACTTTTTAAAAAAAAATTTGGTCTCATATACACTCTAACCATCCTTGTTCCTGTATGGTTTATTATTATCTCTTTGGTGTTTTTCTATCTTAGTAAACTATGATTTTCAGCTGTCCTACCATTTAAAGGTCATTTTGTATGTGGCCAAAATAACTCAAAATACTGTGACTGAGATCCTTTAAGGGACACGAAAAGTATTTGAGGATGGCGTGCGTACAAGGTAGTCGATGGTAAATAACTGCATATCCGAGAAAAAAACTGATTTGAGTTTCAGATAGCCCTAGTATTATCGTCGTAACCACCACGGGAATAAGTAGCCAGAGCAAGGAAGGGTAGAGTTCAGCAGAATACAGCGTTAAGAAAAGGACAGCTTGCATGTAATTTACGGAGGCTATTTTCTCACGCAACACGATAAATCTATACGTGTCAAATGACTTTTCCAAAATTGTAGGATATCCAGGAATAATCCTCAAGTGATTTCTCCCAGTTTTCAAAAGTTTCCTTTTACGATGGCACGTTCAGTGATTGTTAAATTGTGAAATTTTCGTCGGGCTGCCTGTTGTACAAGTTTCCCTTCTAGTGGTATTTGCATACTCTGCTTGACTTGGAAAACACAGTCAATATATCAAAGAATTTTATTTTCAACAGGACCTTCCTACGACTGTTGAAGAACTCGACGGTTTTCGCGAAGCTCAGCGTCTGCTCCAGAACCAACTTCTAGAGAAGCACGCCATGTTGTTAAAGGCTGTTACCAAACAGAAGGAACAACTGAAGGAAATCCAACAACACATGATTCTTAACCTTCAGTCGCAGCTGTTTGTAGATCCAGTTAAGCTTCAAGAGAAATGCGCTGGTTACTTTGAGAGGAACAAAGACTTGTCCGAGAGGCATGAAGAACAGGAACTTGCCCTGGAGTCCATCAGTCGTAAACTTGAAGCGCAGATCCAGACCGCCGAGCGCCGTTACCAGCGCCATTTTAAGGTGCTAATGGACAAGAGAACAGAGGAGCAGAAGGCGGGCGAAGCAAGTTCTGCCCAATCCGCGGACGATTTCATGGACACAGCGCCAGTAGAACAACACCAGGCACAGATTGAGAGCGATGAGATGGTTGTAGAAGACATTGACTCCTTAACGCAAAACCAACCAGGTGAACTGCAGGTACAGCAATCTTCATCCGCGCTTGAGTTGATAACAGTAGACGCTCAGGTGGATCTACAACAACACGCTCACATCGACGAGGTACAAAGTAGCGCATCCATGTTAAAGCGAAGCGCGGCCAGTCCCTCAAATCAGGAAAATCAAAAGATTAGACGAGTAGAGACGAACTCTAAACAAATGTGGCAGGAGCCATTCTCGACTAGCACACAACTAGATCAACATCAACAAAGGCAACAACAACAACAACAACAA
>Ga0126338_10001567_pt1 | contig 14958 bp, 13 predicted proteins | sample OrbCmetagenome_2_FD_92529 | JGI IMG/M metagenome (GOLD analysis project Ga0126338, IMG submission 92529) | Coral microbial communities from Petempiche,Puerto Morelos, Mexico - Orbicella C C metagenome | ecosystem: Host-associated > Invertebrates > Cnidaria > Coral | place: Petempiche,Puerto...
TATACTTTATTTACCCTCGGATTGTAGAGTAGCTTTAACAGCTAATGTCTCCGAGCATTTCAACAGCACAATGGGCAAAGACCAGACCACAACACCGGGAACTTCGTGCCCTGCTCTTTACGACGAGTGTGTAGGTTCTTTAACGTCCCCTACTGACCATAACACTGAAGATGCAGGAGATGGGGCGTATGGTGTATCGTCCTTATCCGAGAAGACTAGAATATCTAACCATTTGCAGATGTCATTGCAAAGGCATCATGTTCTCCTCAGTTATTTTAAGACCCTGAGTGTTGGTCCGGTCTGGGGCTCGAACCCAAGACCTCCCGCACGGTAGTCCGACGCTCTACCAACTGAACTAACCGGTCGGCGAAATATTCATATATTTGAGCTGCAGAGAATGATATGAAGATATGACTGATCATCGCAGTTATGCACACAACTTAAGCAGTTGTGAAATTAAAGCCTGGAAAAAATTCAGGCCTGAACGGGAATTGAACCCATGACCTCTGCGATACCGGTGCAGTGCTCTACCAACTGAGCTATCTAGTCAAATGGGGGTTGGTCACTTTGCAAGTTCGTAATGTACCTGTAATTTCACAACTGCTTAAGTTGTGTGCATAACTGTGATGACCAATCTTAATAAATGTTAGTATTGAAAGTGACGCTAATATTGTAAGTAGAGTCAGTATTGTAAGTAGTGCTAGTGATATAAGCAATTTTAGTATTGTATGTTAAGTTAGTAATTTAAATTGTCTTCCAATTAAAAAAGAAAAAAATTCTCAAGGCTGACTTGCTGAGTATGATTTCTTAGACAGCTCCGTTCCAGAAATTCCAATTGCTTCAAGCCTTGAGACGATTATCTTGTGATCCGCGGTGTCAAAAATGTTCCATAGCTTAGTAAAAGCCATGCCAGTCCTTGGTCCATTCCATGTATTGTACAGTGTGTAAAGGATATTGATGCTGACTCGGTGGAGTGATTTTTCCAAAAGCTGCACTCATAAGGGCTTAATATTTGATATCTACTGAGAAACTGATACAGTTGGCAATGCACAGCTCTTTCAAATATCTTTAAAGCAACCCACAGAACAGAGATTGGATGATAGCTATCCATTTCACTGCTTTTACCTTTTTTAAACACTGGCGTTACCTTGGTGCACTTCTATTCATCAGGAACAACTCCAATCGCGAGGGAGGTGTTGATGATTTTAGTCAGCGGCTTAGGTATAAAAGCAGCAGAATTCATTTATTTATCCTTGAGTAGCCACTGAGGGATATTGTTCAGGCCACTAGAATTGTTGTACTTTAAATTATTTAGTTCTGATCGTGAGAAATTTTAATGCCCCTTAGAAATGGCTCTGATTGGTTGACAAATCGTTTCCCTTAATATTTGGGGTCTTCACTCTCCATCCTTAAGCAAAGCAATCTTTGTGTGGTTAAGAACCAGGAAGTCGATATTGCTTATAATTATGGGATACTGCTTCATTTAAGTTCTTACCAGGTAAACTAGGATCATGAAGGGGGGCTCCAGGGTCGTACAGATTAGGGTAAATATGAGGCAGTGGTCCATTATATGGTCCCTGTCTAGGGTCAAATACAGTTTGGGGAGGTGCTGTGGGTTCCACTGCCTGAGCAACCTGAAATTTTCAAAACGTAAAACAGTTATTTCCTATGATTAAATATACGTGCTGTGGCTGGATAGTTTCCAGCTCTTTCCATCACTTATGCTTTGATGGATTAATACTCTTAATACTCTAATCACTCCTTGTCATATCATCATACAATAAGGGTATCACACAAATGCTCAATCATTGGCTAACAAGTTGTGGTCATCCTGTTTATATAACAGGTAACCATGACAACAATACAACCTGTTAGAGCAACCCTTGACTTTAGCTTTCAAGGTGTCCCCTTTTATTATCAAATTTCTACCTTATTGCCGGTGGCCTGTATCAAATCAATTATTTCACTTTCTTCCAAGTATTATGTATTATGGCCTTGCATATTATGTTGATAAACTATGATGGTTATCAACAAAATCATTTCCCCTAATACCCTAAATAAAAGTAATCTTCCCATGGTTAAAAACCAGAAAGTCGATATTGCTTATGAGAGTGACGTATAGCACCAGAGAAGTTGATCTCAATGGGATTACACTCGCAGATCTGGAATTTGAGCTGAAACAGTCATGCTCTGATTTCAATGGCTTTTTCATTTTTAAGCGATGACATATTGTGTGACGTCATCGCTTTATGCTGGCGTGCGTGCATTCCTTTGGATAGTGATTTTGCATAGTTTCGTTGCGCTTATGTCCGTGCGCTTATGTCGCGCACGTTTTATCCCCCTGTAGAAGCGAAATGCACTCTAAGAGTTCCTTTACTGCTTTCCTTTGCTGTTTGTAGGTTCAGCAGAGTGCTTTTAATTGTAGCTTTTACAAGATTGAGGGGTGGATTTTTGTTTATACAGTATCAGATAAATTGGCATTCACGAGCAAACTCAAAATAAGAACATATCCTCCATACATACAAGTTATTATCTTTAAAGATAATAAGGTGTTGATTTCAGAGAGGGGAACTTTTCAGCAGAGTGCTTTTTATTTTAGTTTTTAATCTTTCTTTTGCGTTGGTACATTTCGCTGACCCCCTAGCACATGGACTAACAAGATGGACCAGGTACATGAACTACTTGAATGTAAACTCCTAAAATTTCTAACTCAAAAGTTTAAGAATCAGTTTGTCTGCTTATGTTCCAATCTTCTAGGAACAATTTTTAAACATCATCGCTTCTGCATGCATTGCGTGCCGTTTATTCTAGAGGTAATTATTCAGGATCCACATTTAATTTCGCCTCTCTCACCCAACAATCAAAAGGAACAGGTTGATTTCTTGATGGATGTTAAAAATCTTTTACAGGTGCATTTTTCATTACAGCAAGCAATGCTTCACATGGCAAAATGGCTCTTCAGAATTTCAAAGATGACTGGAGTTTTGGCTTGTTAGCAATAATTTGCCGCACTCTGTCAAGAAAATTGAGATAGGTCGTTCCCTCAGAAGTGATCATTCATCAGTTTCACTTTCACAGAGGAACAAAGACATGGTCCCTCTGTTTGGAAACTTAAAGCTAGCCTTTTAGACAATCCCAAATATGTGCAGATTATCAACAATGAGAATACTATAAATTGGCTTGATGAGTTTCAAGTATTTTCAGACTAAAGGGTAGTATAATGGGACTAAATCCAAATCTAGAATATGCCAAGTCCTAATCACAACTAGCTAAAGAAAGGGACATTTACTTTCAGGAAAATGAGAAGAGGATCTTAAAAAACCTGAAGAACTGTGATCAGGATTCAACAAATGGAAATATCAAGGACAGAGAAGAGTTAAAACAAGAGGATGAGGCAATGTATGATTACACATCACACAAGGGTCAATGATAAGATATCGTGCTCACTGCTATGAGCAGGGCGAGAAGATAACAAATACTTCATAAACTTGGAAAAGGAGAAAAGTGTCATAAGAAACCTGAATATAAATACAACTCTCAGATCATTAATTTTTACCTCAGACCCTAAATGGATGATGAAGGAAATTAGAATTTGATCTAGATTTTTATTCAGAGAGTTAGATGCTGAGATAGCTGGAGCATTTTTAAATAGTGTGGATATCCTAAAATTAAACCAGGGTCTTAAAACATCCTTCCTGGAAAGGTCTTTTAAACTGTGGACAAGACCTACAATGCTTTCATGAATTTGCAAGACACTGTCCACTATCATTCACCCAGATAAACATGCCTACATTAAGAATAGATTGATTTTAGACGCTCTATGAATCATTGATGAAGTTATGCAGTACACTGATTTGAATAAGATTTCTAGCTTTTAGTTGCCATTGATTTTGAAAGGTTTCTGACTCTGTGAATCTGGAATTTTTAATGAAAGCACTAGAAGCTTTCAACTTCAGCCTAACCTTATTCAAATTGATCAAGACCTACTACCAGTATTTTATAAAAAATGTATTCATTTTGCATTATTTTATTGTACAGAGAGGCAATGTCGGAGACCTGCTCTCTCCTTACCTGTTTATTCTCTTTCTAGAGGTCCTGCCAACATCTGTGCGTAATAATACAGAAATAAAAGGAATAGAGGTCGATGACAAAGAAATTAAACTTACTTAAGTTTTGCAGATGATTTAACTATGTTTTTGAGGGACATAAATTAATGCTGGAATTAACTTAATCTTTTTGGCAGTTGCTCTGACCTCAAACCTATGTTGCAAAAAGTGACATCTTACAACTGGGTCCATCACAGGGTGATGCCAACATACACAGCATTCTTAAGATTCCTTAAGGCCTGGTTCAAACGTCAAACTTTTCATGAGCCGAACCTAATAGCCCCAATTAAGTACATGACGAGATCGACGTTTGAATCAATTAAGTTCGACTCATGTTATTTGGGTCGACCCGAGAATAAAATTCAACATGGACAGTAGGTCAGTTCGACTACGGAGCAACTCCGATTCAAGCATCGAACTTTTCATGTACCGAACCTGATGCATACATTACAAATATATTAAATAAATTAATTTTTACCCAGTGTTCTGCATGTTTCCCATTTGTCATGCGTACACAGCTTGTTTTGATCTTTTGGAACAAAATGGCGGGAAGAGCGGGAAGATATGTGTTCCTCGTGCTTCGAGAGCACAAAATATACTCACTTGATGTGCATAAACCACTTCTGCTTGCCCTGTTCTGTATTTGAAAGCGACAAGAGTGTAGCGGGTTGGAGAGCAGGCAGTCTGGTGGCATACTGCGAGTCATGTTTTTGAGAGAAAATGACAACATAAATGAATCTTGAAGAAACCAACGACAGGAACGAATCGAACTGGACGAGACTCGTCACAGTTGAACTGTGATGTTCCTTTGGGAATAAGCAATAATAGAAGGCAAACCAAATTTAAAAATCGTCTTTGGTTGTCAAAGGCTAACTGCATCTGGAGGCGCTTTCTTTGACTTGTGCTACCCTCCTTGATCGCACTTACAAGAAAAGCAAGCTCTTCATTTCCACAATTCGTCTTTCCCACACTGTTTCTGCCACTTTGGTCAGCAATAACCGCCATTTGCATTAGTGTCTCTTTTATCTTTGCAATTAAGTTTGACTAAATAAGGTTCGACGTTTGAATCAACTGCCGAACTTAATTATTTGGGTCGACCCAAATTGGTATTAGGTTGGGCACATGTAAAGTTCGACGTTTGAACCAGGCCTAACTGTCAGAATAGCCAAAAATATTAGGGATCTACAAATGGCTTTAAGAAACTTAAAATCAAATCTGTGAAGATAATTATTGTTGGCTCAATGGAAAAGGCAAACCTCACCACCCTGGGGAATCTTTTGGTCTCTCATCATCTTAAAATTCATATATAACTTAACCAAAACCACTTATTCGAAAAAGTTGTAAATGAAATGTAACCAAAAAAATGTTAAATGTTGGTAATAATTATTAACAAAATTTGGAAGGGAGGGGAAGGGGGAGGTTAAAAATGACTCACTTGTAAGCTGTCATTGAAGCTTAAAGAATTGAATTTTTTCTTTTAAAAGATATGCTGCTGATGAAGGCCATTCTTGAAAGCATATACTAGATTCCTGTTTGTAAGCTTTCATTATCATTCCCTGTTTCTATAAGAAATGCCTTAAGTCTTGGGCTTCCTTGTTGCAGTAGGAGAACAAAACCCTAGATGGGGAGTTAAGATAGCTAATAAATTTGAAAAAAATAAATTCATCTGCATTCAGAACAAATCATTTTTATCACCCAAATTTGATAAAGATGAGAATTTCAATAACTAAGGATATGTTAGCAGAGTCAAGGAACTTTGTGGGATTTAATGGGTTGAAGTAGAGAGAGCTAACAACTGCTAATTACCTTTTGGAATTATTGACTCCCTCCCTGGTGAGTAGCACATGTTAGTTAAGGTACCTCATTAGTGGGTGTACATGAGCATGTGCGCATACACAACATTGAGACATTTCCTTCAACCTTAAAGCCCAACAGCAAAATAAATGCTCGTTTTCTCTTTAACAAGCATGATGACCTATCAATTATTTTTTATTACATAATTTTGGTCTATAATTTATCACCTTTGAGTTAAAAATTCTTAAAAAAAAATTGCTCCATATGCTCCAGACCTTCTACTTGGCAGGTTTTTTTTAATAAGAGTTTTTTTTAATTAAAAATTTCACTTCCAGCTAGCGCAAAATGTAATGTAAACTGAGAAAATAATGCGTGTGATTAGGTACAAATGGGGTAAAATTGGCCCTTCGTATCTGTATCTTAATATCTCTTTTGCAAGTATATATGGTGACCTATCTTTTTAATTGTTATTTTTGCAACAGTGCTTGGTAGGGAATATTCAGAGAAAGTTTCAAAAAATCATTTAGCAATTTTTATTTCTGAGGAATCACATTTTGCCAGTGAAACCAGTAAGAAACTTGCACTCGGATCCAATATTTGTCAAACTGAATGATAATACTGCTGTAGGAATTAAAGCTTTAACTACACTGTAGTAAAAAATTTACAAACATCTTCTGACTATGAGAACAATAGAACCAACAAGCAATGTCAAATTTGCAGGTCTTATTCCTGACAAAACCTTAGACTGGGTAGCTATTTATCAAATTCCATTTGACTCAACCATCAATACTGCAACCAGAGAGTTTCAATTCAAGATACTGCAAAGAGTTTTATTTTGCTAATTCAGCACTTTTCAGGGTTTTATGAACTGTTCTACTTTTGTTGCGTGATTTATGAACATGAACACAAACAGTCTGTGATTTACGAAGAATGCGTGACTTTGAATAATGTGTGATTATTGAAATAGGCGTGATTATTTTTCTATGTTTCTCTGTGGTCTTAAATAGTTTAGTGATTGTGGTTTCCTGTATATGACAGCTCATGAATAGTTCGTTTTCCTTTATTTGACAGCTCATGAATAGTTCGTTTCAGGACTAGAATCTAAGGTTTCAATTTCAGTTGTGATCAGCATCGGTATTGCGCACATTCAATTGCATTCAAGCTTCGTCGTATTAGTTCTCCCAAGCCACAGAGATCCACTCTTCAGAATCTACTAATCAATAAAGATTAAAGAAATCTCTGGTGGTTTGATACATTTGTCACCTTCTGCACCAAAATTTCCGAAGAACAACAAGCCTTGTCCACGTAGAAGAGCTGACCTATAGGCAACAAGGAGGTATCCATCTTTGGTAATTAGGAACAAACAAGTCAAGGAACTATGTCCGATGGTGAAGACGTTATTACATCCTCTCATGCCACTGGAACCTCGGAAGACACTAAGTCAAGTTCAGTGGGAACAGAGGACCCTTCCTTAATGCTGAAAAATAAGAGAAAGCAACTCAGAGGTAAAGTCACGTGTACAATAAATAGGGTCTGAAAATTTATTACAGATTAGGACCAAACCAAACAACGTATAGAAAAGGAACTCAAGGAGTTGCAAAAGGACTTTCAATTGGTCCATGACGTACACGCCAAACTTTATGGCAATGTAGACCTCAGCTAAGTCCCAAAGTTAGACAAGTGGGAAAATTTGCTCACTGACAATGTCTTTGGTATTGAAGAAGTTGAGACACTTCAAAACACTGGGAGGCCCAAGTGCTAGTGGTCAACAGCAAGTCAGTGTTCCTGCCCCCAGCTTTGTTCAGCAACAAACACCTGGTTTAATCGCACAAGGGAGCGAAAGTTCGGAGCCAAGCACATCTCACGGAGCTGGCGAGAATTTCCAGGATAGCGTGAGCGGTCAACAAGTCATTGTTCCCTGCATTGTTCAACAACAAGCGCCTTCCACCGCACAAGGGAGCAGCAATTTGGAGGAACATGATCCACCACCGCCTGTAGATGGCCACATAGATTTGGAAGCAAGTTCCTCTCCCAAAGTTGATAACAATTCGCAGCAAAATGAATCGTCTGCTAATAATGCATTTTCAGAACAAAGCTCGTTGGGACAACCCAAAACAGAAAGCGGCTCAGAAAGTATCAGTTCCTCCTGCCAACCTAATGTCATGCGATCTGGAGTTATTCAATCTCCTAAAATAGCATGCCCTGTCGATGCATGGATAAGTGATCTGGTGGAATTTGAAGAAACATGTCTTTCATCTGCCGTCTGCGAAATGTCTATCGTAGATGTGTTATACGAGCTGAAAGCAAGCAGGATATTCTAACTATAAAGCTGGTCCCATTCAATGGAAGTCCACTACAATATGTGGAATTCATTGAATAGTTTAGAATCCACATCCACAACAAGCCACAATTGAAAGATGACACGCGAATGGTGCAATTGAGAATACATGTCACCGGCGACGCAGAGCACACGATATCTGGTCTTGGTTCACAAGGAGTCATGTATACCACCGCGTTGAAAACGCTAAAGGAAAACTTTGGCCAGGCAAGCGTCATTGCTAGAGCATTCAACAGAAAAATCACGGAAAGAAAAATTCAGCCCGATGACAGACAGGCCCTTCCTGAGTTTTCCCTTGACATGATCAATTGCTTAACAATGCTTTGCCAAATCAATTACTTCGCCAACGTTAACGCCAATGACAATCTCCAAAAGATGTCAGATGTCTGCCAGATCATCTAATTGAAAAGTGGAAGAATGTGGCCACAGACATCAGAGAAAAGAGCGAAATCCCTCTACTGGAACACATTAGCAATTTTGTGAGGAAATGTGTAAAGGTGGAATTTGATCCCAATTTCGGTGATGTTCTTACGATGGACACTTCAAGAAATGCCAGCTTTCAAAGAGACGATAGAAGAGGAATTCATTCAAATACAAAGGCCCCCCGAAAACCCCCAAAATGCTACATTTGTCAGGCAGAGCACTGAGTCCATGACTGCCCCACTATGGCTGATAGTTTGCCAGAAGAGAGAATACAACATGCGCAGAACCACTGCCTTTGCTTTTCATGTTTAGTGAGAGGCCACCTGACGAGGGAATGCAGGTCCAGGAAAAAATGTAACAAGAACGGCTGCACCCAAATTCATCACCCCTTGCTCCATACAGGCCCTACCACTAACAGCGGAGTGGCATCAATCCTTGATAAAGGAAGTATCAAGCCAGTGGTTTGAGTCCAATTTAAGGTAGCGAATGGAAAAGTCCAGGAAGGAAATGTTCTCGTGGATAGTGGGCAGGCACAACCGTGATACAAAAGGACTTTGCTAAAGCTTTAGGCCTTCAGGGAAGAAGCGAGCAAATTGACCTAACAGTTGTTGGAGGCGAGAGAGTTCAACAGAAGGCAAGTGGGCGATTGAAATTCTGGATCTCCCCCTGGACAAAGAAGAATTCATCGTTGAAGCCCATGAAATCGACAAGACCATCTTAAATGTTCCTGCCCTTGATAGACCATGGCTGAAGTCTAAGTAGTGGTGTAACTTCACTAACAATCTCTGACTCTCTCTCTCTGACTAAAAGAAGTTGCGCGTCGTCTTATATTGCCTATGCTACGTGAAAAGACTAGGGCGTTGTGAGAAACGTGGTGCCCACAATAAAGACAACTTCCTAGTGGCAAAATTTCTAGAACTATTACATACGTGTGAAAATCACAATTTTATGAAAGCTCTGATTTTGAAATCACGTACTTGGCTTGAATAATAACTGATAATAAATCAGTAGGAAGTTGCAAAAGAAATTGATAAATGATCGGCATTTCAAAACTAACACAGACCCTACCACTAACAGCAGAGTAGCATCAATCCTTGATAAAGGAAGTATCATGCCAGTGGTTCGAGTCCAATTTAAGGTAGCGAATGGAAAAGTCCAGGAAGGAAATGTTCTCGTGGATAGTGGGCAGGCACAACCGTGATACGAAAGGACTTTGCTAAAGCTCTAGGCCTTTAAGGAAGAAGCGAGCAAATTTACCCAACAGTTGTTGGAGGCGAGAGAGTTCAACAGAAGGCAAGTAGGCGATTGAAATTCTGGATCTCCCCTGGACAAAGAAAAAGAATTCACCGTTGAAGCCCATGAAATCGACAAGACCATCTTGAATGTTCCTACCCTTGAAAGACCATGGCTGAAGTCTTTCTCGAACCTACATGATGTCGAATTTCCTCATAAGGCTGGACCTATTGACTCGATCCCGGGAGTTCAGTATAGCCATCTTCATGCTGAAGAAGAGGTGCATCAAGGTCTGTTGTTCCAGCCAGTGGGGAAGCGGACACGCTTAGGATGGCACGTGATTGGCTCAGACAGCTCTAAAGGAACCACCCAGATTTGTTCCATTAGCTTTGTTCAGAAACTGAACATGGAAAGATTCTATGACTTTGAGACTTTGGGAGTACAGGCACGTGACTGTTCACGTCCTAAGATGGTAATGTCCACAGAAGATCAAATGGCTATGGATTTATTTGAAGCCTCCTGTACTAAAGAAGAGAATCGTTATGTCATAGGCCTATCATGGAAGAAGGATCCTCACCTACTACCAAACAACTATCTGCTAGCAGAGCGACAGCTCAAATCTTTGGAACGAAGCTTATCTAAGAATGAAGGAAAGGCAAAGATGTGCAACTGCACAATTGAGGAGTATATAGAAAACGGCTGGGCTCACCCACTAACAGAAGAAGAATCGCAGCCCGATGTCAAACCTCTCCATTAACTGCCACGTCATGGTGTTACCAACCAGACAAACCAAGCACTCCACTTAGAGTTGTCTTTGACCCCGCTTCCCAATATCAGGGAGCCTCTCTGAATTTGTTCCTCTGCAAAGGAACTTGCCTCAATGGAAATTTGCTGGGCATCCTGCTGCATTTCCATGAAGACCTTGTTGGTTTTGCTGTATGTAACTACAGATCCTCCTATCGGAGAGAGACACTCACGTTCTTTGATTCCTGTGGCAAAATCTCCAAACCAAGAAACAGCCCACAAAGTACCTCCTTTCGCGAGTGACAAACCGTCACCCGACATGGCCAGTTATGCCGTGCTGAAGATCGTGAAAGAAAATGAGAGTGAGTACCCCGATGCTGCCATAATTTTGCACTGTGATCGTTATATGGACGATCTGATTCACTTGTGTCCCACCCCACAGTTAGCAGCAAGCCAAATGACAGTGCTTGATAAGGCTCTTGCCCAGAGAAGTTTTAAGATAAAAGAATGGTACTGTTCTTCCCAGCTAGAAAGAAACGAAAAGCGAGACAGCAATCCACTCAAGCCAGCCACCCCAAAGGACAGAGTTGGAAAAGCAACACCCAGCCAAGGTAATCCCACCAGCAACAGATATCAACTTGGATGGAGAATAGGCAGATTAAGACCTTGGGAGTTCGCTAGAACCCTCAAACAGATACCGTGAATTTTGCAGTGAAGGATCTTTAAATTACTGGAGCGTTCACCAAGTGATCAGTCCTATCGAAGATCTCTCAGATTTATGATCCACCCGGACTGGCTTCAGCAGTTACAATCAAGGCAAGAGTTGCCTTGCAGGATATCTGGCGGTCAAAGCAGTTCAACTGGGATGATCCTTTACCAGAGGAGATCAAAGACCTGTGGCGTAATTTGTTTGAAGATATAGAGAAGCTAAAGGGCATGAAATTTCCAAGAAGTCTTAAACCAAGTATTACAAGTGGACCATCTCAATTGCATGTCTTTGCAGACGCCAGCATCAATGCTTATGGAGCTGTTGCACACCTGCTGTGGCCCACACCAGATGTTTCTGAAGTTCACTTGATTTCAGCCACAGCAAGAGTAGCCCCCCTTCGTCAAAGTACAATTCTGCATCTGGAATTGATGGCAGCTCTAATGGCGTCAAGGCTCGCCAAAACAATTTATGAAGAATTCAAAGAGAAACCTGAGTCTGTGGAATTATGGTCTGATTCAAAGGTAGTTCTCCATTGGCTTCGCTCAGACTCCTCCCTTATGAAAACATTTGTAGGCGTTCGTGTCACAGAGATCCAATCCACCTGGAATGAAGAGCATTGGAGATACGTTCCGATCGACCTTAACCCAGCAGATGACCTCAGCAGAGGACTTCCCACTGAGGAACTCAATGGCCAATGGATGAAAGGTCCCACTTTCCTGAGGATACCCAGGGAAGAATGGCCCGCAGAGAAACTAGACACCCCCATGGCAAATGACCCCAAGATGAAGAATGCAAAAACACCAACCGGTCGGAGCCATTGTCCAGAACCAAGATATTTTAAAGCAAGTACCTTCTCCAGCTGGCAATGACTGCTCAGAGTTACTGCCTACTGCATGCGTTTCCTGTCTAATGCAAAGAAAAAGGCAAAAAGAAAAAGTACGCGAGGGACCTCTGGTCCCAGAAGAGATGAATCAAGCAGAGTGCTACTGGATAATGTCGGCACAGAGGGATCTGGAAGATTGGCAAAATCGCTTTAGCGATTTGGCACCATCTGTTAAAGGTGTGGTGAGAGTAGGAGGAAGGCTAAGACATGTACCCCTTACCTATGAAGAGATCCACACCATGCTTTTGTCAGCAAGCCATCCCATATCCAAGCTGATTATGCAAGAAGTACACACTCAAGTTGAGCATGGTGGACCTGACAGAACCCTGTCAGAAAGTCGCCGCAAGTTCTGGATAACTCATGGGCGAAACCTTGCTTAGGGCGCGGTCAAAGATTGTACAATATGCAGAAAGCTTCGCCAGCCACCACATAGTACCCTGATGGCTGATTTGCCCCCCAAGAGGTTGAAACCATTTTATCCTCCTTTCTCTGTGACTGGTGTTGATCTTTTTGGCCCCTTCAACTTGAAAACTGGACAAAAGAGAACAAAGAAAGCCTGGGGAGCACTGTTTACCTGTGCAACTGTTCGCGCCATTCATCTGGAGATTGTAGAAGATCTGTCCACTCAGTCATTCATGCATGCCCTGCAGTGTTTTACAGCACACCATGGAGGGCGACACACTATGATCTCAGACAATGGCAAGTCATTTGTTGGAACCAAGAAGGAGTTGAAGAAGCTAGTACAAGAGGGAAGAAATCGAATCAAAGAATTTTCTGTTCTCCACAGAATTCACTGGATTTTCACCACACCCCTCAATCCACACCAGGGTGGAATTTATGAGTCTTATGAAGCAAACAAGGCATGCCTTGAAAGCAATCGTGGGTTCTCAGTCTCTTTCCTGGAACGAAATGTCTGCAATTTTTGCAGAAGTTGAATGCCTCATCAATAGTAGACCACTAGGATACCCTTCCAATAATCCCAACGACCCACAGCTGGTCTCCAAACCACATTATCCTTGGTCGAGCAACAGCAACAGGAGAGAGCATGCACGGGGCTAGCGTGAGGACGCACACTTTGTGAGGGAGCAATATCGTCCCAAAAAATCGAGTCATTCTCTGGTTACTTCTATAAAAACTACTATATGCCAGATAAAGGCAAGACCAAAGGAAAGCACAAGAGAGGAGAATGTGGCTCTGTCGAAGAAGACCAACAAGGATCCAAACATGCGAACATGGCGGATGCCGAGCTTCAAATAACATCTAAGGTTAATAACGATGAAGCGTTCTCTGGCGCCAACGAGGAAGAAACTGCATCAAAGGCTAACGCTGAGGAGACTAATCATTTAGAACTAAAGGAAATGCTGGTTGACATTCAGATTACGGTCTCCAATATTCTTCATGAAAACAAAAAACTTGCCAACGAGGTTGCTGAGCTACGGAACGCCTTCTTACAACAGAAAGGTGAGCTTACCAACGTTAAAACAGCCTTGGCTAAGTCTCAGAAACAACAAGACGATTTGGAAATTCAGCTAGCCGCAGCGAGAAAAAAAATCAACGACCAAGAAGCGGAAATTGCAGAATTATACGATCTCCAAGACGCACTGGAACAATATACTAGAAAAAACTCACTTGAAATCCACGGAGTCCTGGAATCCACATACACCTCAACCGAGGAGGTTGTCCTTAAGCTCGCCGAGGCTTTAGAGGTGGATATAAACCCAAACGACATTGAAATATCAAACAAGCTCCACAGGAAAGGTGTAAAACCAATTATTGTAAAGTTTCAAAGCCATAAAGCGAAAACAAGAATGTACAAGAGGAGAGCCAAGTTGAAACATGTCCGCGTCTCTGACCTATATCCCGACTCAACCGTGGCAACTAGAGCAGAATCAGGACATATCTACCTAAACAAGAACCTAACATCCTACAGGCAGGATATCCTTAAACAGGCGAACCAAAAGCGAAAGGATGGTTTGTTGATATCTGTATGGTCAATGGCCGGAAAAATATTTCTCAAAACTTCCCCGGGGGGAAGTCCGATCAGAATCTATGAAAAAACTGACCTGGAGAATCTCTAAGGTAATCACAGTAGTATGATGCACTCTTGGACTTGTAGGTGGGGACAGGAACCAGGTGCCCGAGAGGCCAGAAGGTAAACTCTTAGATAAGTTTTTGTTTACTTTTTTTCTTTTTGTGTTCGCTTTATTTCTTTATTAATTTACCACAATTTTCAGTTTTCTGCATGTCTAACAAGCTAACTTATGACATTACATCGTTAAACGTAAGAGGATTAAGAAAGCAAAGTAAAAGGAGGAGTATTTTTTGTACCTTAAAGATCAAAAATCGAAACTCTATTTTCTACAAGAACCATATTCTGAGGTGAACGATGAAACTATTTGGAGAAATGAATGGGGAGGCAAAATATTCTTTTCCCATGGCACCAAACACAGCAAAGGTGTTTGCATTCTGATCCATCCCTCGGTGCAGGACAAAATCGAGTATTCTTTTAGCAACAAGTTCAGAAGAATCGTGTTAATTACTATTGTTATCAACTCTTTAATGCTATCGCTCTGCAATATTTACGCCCCAAACAATCAAGGTGAACGAATTTTTGCAAGAACTAAATAATTGTCTTATAGACAAATCAGAACTGACTACACTGATCGTAGGTGGCGACTGGAATTGCACTTGATCAAAGAATGATAAAATTGGTGGCAAGCCCTGGAAA